>WNFA01005110.1_pt1 | contig 13650 bp, 16 predicted proteins | sample 5400481 | NCBI WGS metagenome assembly WNFA01 (sample SAMN13153340, study PRJNA577476) | soil metagenome | isolation source: 120 cm saprolite under Douglas fir tree site 2 hole 1 replicate 2 | place: USA:California | collected 2015-04-18 | reverse complement strand
CTCGCCAAACGCCCAGCGTGCGAAGCGGTAGGTTACCCAACACAAAATCACTGCCGAAATAGCAAGCGGCAAACGCGCAGCCCAATCATGGACACCGAAGATCTCGTACGACAACGCGATCATCCAGTATATGAGTGGCGCCTTCTCCAGATAGGGGACGCCGTCAAGCCGCGCGGTAACCAGGTCTTTGGACGCCAGCATGTTGCGGGCGATGTGCGCCTGGACCGCATCCACGTCGTCCATAAGACGAGGCGTGCTAGCGATGTTTACGAGAAAAACGAGGGAAGCGACTAATACTACAATCCAGCCGTGTCGAGGACCTCGATGATTGGGATCGGCGGTCTCGCTCCCTCTGACGCCAACTCGATTTTCCATTGCTTCATCCAGATCAATAAAATCATTAGGCCCCATAAGTGATACCCGAGATTCGCTTTTCTTTCCAGATGCGCGCTGATCTGTTGCTTCACAGCAGGCCAATGAAACAGCCTAGTGGCCGAGACAGCTTCCTGCGACAGCGTGTCCAGCAGCAAGGGCCGGAGAACCCCTCGCAGCCACTCATGGATGGGGACATCGAAACCAATTTTCGACCGCCGCAGTACAGCACGGGGCAACTTGTCCTTCATCAGGCGGCGAAGTACGTGCTTGGAACTAGATCCCCGCAGCTTGAAGTGCTCCGGCAAGCTGGCGGCGAAGTCGACGATTCGCGGATCGAGGAAGGGAGGCCGGACCTCCAGCGAATGAGCCATGCTGATGCGATCCACCTTGTAGAGGATGTCGTCGGGCAAGTAGTAGCGCTGATCGAATTCCAGGTAGCGCTGTAGACCGCAGCCATTGCCCATTCCAGCGAGCACTGCGGCTAGTGGGCCGGAATCTGCGAACAAGAATAGCCGTTGGCTTTTCAGCCTCCGAAAATGTTCCGTTCCAGAACACGTGCGCCAATTCCGGCGATAACAGGGAGCCTTGCAGAAACCGTTTGACCTTGTATTCGAAGCTGATCTTTTCGTCGGACACGGGCAGATGCATCGCAAACGCTAAAGCTGTCTTGCGCAATTGAGCGGGAATCTTGCGGGCCATCGCGCAGTAGCGGTCGGCCTTATAGGTCAAGTAGCCTCCGAACAGTTCGTCCGCGCCCTCGCCAGTGAGGACGACGGTGACGTCTCTGCTGGTCATCTGGGCGAGGAACCAGAGTGGCAAGGCTCCTGCGTCCGCGCCTGGTTCGTCGGAGTAGTAGGCGATCCGCTCGATCGCATCTACGAGGTCGGCGCTCGCGCTCAAGTCGAACTCCGAATGCTGCGTGCCGAACTGACTGCTGACCTCCTTAATGTACCGACTCTCGTCGAACGAGCGCCCCCGGAACGTAATGGAATACGTCTGCAGTTGACGCTGATTTACATTCGTTGCGTAGTGTAGGATGGCCGAAGAGTCCAGGCCCCCGCTGAGCCAAATTCCAACGGGCACGTCTGAAACAAGTTGCTCTTTCAGCGATTGTGTCAGCAGTCTATCCAGCTCATCACAGGCCGCGTTGATTGAGCGTGGTGCCTTTGCAGCAGCTGGTGCTGGGACATAGGAGCGCACCCTGCACCTCCCGCTCCGCCACTCCAGAAGGTGGCCCGGCATGAGCTTTGTGATGCCCTCCACTAGGGTAAGGGGGCCGGGTACGTAGTTCAGACTGAGAAAACAGTTAAGGCCCGAGAGGCAAATGTTGCGCCGAACCGCAGGGTGCAGAAAGATGCACTTAAGCTCGGAGCCAAAACAGATTTCGCCATCCCGAAGACAGTAGTAGAGGGGCTTAATGCCCATACGGTCGCGCGCGAGAATGAGGCGACTTTCGGACTGTACCCAGATGGCAATCGCGAACATCCCTCGCAGCCGCGAAAAGCATGAGCTACCCCAGCGCAAAAACGCATTGAGGACGACCTCGGTGTCGCACCGCGTCTCGAAGCTAAGTCCCTCCGCTTCCAGCTGAACGCGCAATTCGTGGTAATTGAAAATCTCACCGTTAAAGACAATGACAACATCGCGGTCAGGACTGAACAGCGGCTGGTCACCGCCCTCCAGATCGAGGATGCGCAGGCGAGTCGCGCCCATCGAGATCTGCTCAGAGCAGAAACTCCCCTGATGGTCGGGGCCCCTATGGACAAGGGCTTCCAAAGCTGACGTCAGTACGCCAGCGGGCAAGCACTTCGCGACATGTGAGTACCCGAGAATGCCACACATGTGCGGCGCCCCTATTGAGGCAGCTTCGTGCTGGCATCAAGTCTTAACGATTAAGAGTACATCGTCAGCCAAATGTCCATGCATGCCCTCCCGCGATGGGAGGACAATCAGTTGGTGAAAATGACCAATGCCGTCGCGCAGGTCGGCCCCTCAGTGAAATTCACCGTCATAAAGTCATCCACAAAAAACTGCTGGGTGAGATCCCCGCAAAAAATTACGGTCGTGTCCGGACCGAAATCTAGCAGAAAGGTCACAATCGTGACCGGAATTGTGGTGTTCGGGACAGCCGTTAGCTCGATGATGCTAACAAACCCACTGACGCTGAAGACGGTGCTGCCAGATCGGATCGTGCTTTGGAAGGTACCTCCACCACAGCCAAGTAGACAGACAAGAAGGACGGCCAAGATACGTCGCATGGCGCGAACTCCTACGAAATTAAATATTACCGCATCTCTTACACGACGCTACGCCGCGGCCCGGATGTGGACAGGACGGAAGCCCCTTCACCATTTGCGTTGAGTATGAGGCAGGCAACAGCAGCAGTTGTCATAGAATTGTCGCGGAACCGTAAATCTTTCGGCGTGTGGCCGCTTCTGCGGTGCTAGCATCATGATCCCTGCGCCTGCTCGAATTCCTCCCCAGAAATGGTATGAGAGGGCCCCCCTTGAGAGAGACTTGGCGCATGAAAAACCAACTGCATGCCATTTTCGGACCCGAACCTGTTAGTTGCGTTCTTGCAGAGCGTTCCCCCCGGGGACCGTAAGCGACTGCTGTCCATTACGAAGGTAAAGGCTGCCATCCACTCACAACCGCATCATCTAGAGAGTTTTGGAAAGCAGAACGCAAGCGCTTACCGTCAACAACTGATGGAGTGCTTTGCCCCGACCGACCTGCTCGTTATGCCAGAGTTGTTCGACGAGTCAAGGGAATGGGACTTAGGTATATTCGTAAGCACCATCCGGCGGGCGGCCCACACAGAGGGCCCCGGTCTGGCAGACATAACGAAGAGGCTAATCGAATTCTGTAACCTGCACATAGTGGATACCTCCCCGGTGCCGGCGCTCTCTACGAGGCTGTTTACGAGGCCGTCAGCGCGGAGGCGAAGTTAATGGATTCCGAGTTAGCAAGTGTGCTTGCCTCGTCCACCCTTGACCTGTTTGAATCTGACTTGGACGGGTACTACAAGCGCTTTCAATTCTGGAAAAAGGAACTGGGTGTCGAGAAGCGAACTGAACTAATGCGTCAGGCAGCTACGCGATTCCTGCACAAACGACAAGGCCAATGGGTTTGGATCTTGCAGCTGCCGTCCGGAGATGTTGTTGGTGATGAGGAACTAAGGCGCGATCAGCGGTTCGTGAAGGAACTCTTTGACTACGCCTTCGTGGCCGCTGAGGAAGAACCTCTCGATGGAGCAAGACCCGCTTTGGAATTGTTCCCATATCTCGGGGACCAGCACCTTCGCGACTATGTAGACAGAGCTCTGGAGACGCTCATCACGTACGAAGCAGCTATAATAGAGAGCCATTGCAACGAATGGAGCCGTTCTTTCGATGCTGAAGGCGCCTGCGTCAAGCCTGGTCCCAGGCGACATTGAAAAAACCGCGAGACTTGCCCGCAGAATGTTGGGGCCTGCAAACGACCCAGCGGAACAACAACGCATTCTTAGGTTCATAGCGACTCTGAAGCGGGTCGAACTCGTGAGTGGCCTACGCAGCGATCTAGAGCAGCTTGCATCGTCGGACAATGCGGAGATCGCGACGAGCGCAAGGACGCTATTAAACCAGCTAACGCCATGATGGAAAGAGGATGTGTGCCCCCTTTAGCTCGGTTCTGTCTGTTCGATACGAAAGTGTGTTCTGTGCATAAATCTGCTCTCAGCCTTCCCGCTATCTGCTTGTTCGTTCTAGGCAAAATTGGGAACCTCAGTTGTGCGAAAACCACACATTTTAGATGACAGCAGTTCTTATTGGTTGGTTCGTGTCACCGAGGGCATGATTACTGTGTTCAACATAGCCGGGGACTAAACGAGCCCGAGTGCCGGCGGTTTGGTCCGGGCTTGCCGCCGTGGTCAATTCCAGCCCATGCGACGGAAAGTCTGCGGGTAGCCTGGGGCTAAGAGGAATGACACCTTCGCTGTTAAAGAAGCGGGTTTGCTGAAAAGGGTCCTGGGATGAACGGCGTAATCGGAGGGCTAAAGAACGCTGGGAAGCGTCCTATCGCACAAAATGGGCAGAAGGGATTCAACAGGAAGGGATCGAATGTCACAGGTGTGAAGAGGAAAGGACTGAAGAATCCATTGCCGAAAAAAATGAACGCGCGTGGATCGGGGGAGAAAAACGGATTCACGAAGAAAAAAGGAGATCCGAAAAAGAAGCGAGGGCCAAAAAAGAACGATGTGCTGAAGAAGAAACTTTGGTCAAAGAAGAACGCACGCGGAAAGAAAGCGCCCTGAGGGAAGCCGAAGCGGCGGAAACCAAATCCGCGGTCACCCAATCCCGTGCCAACAAACGGGTGGCCGAACGTGGTTCCAAATCGTGGATTTGCGAAGGCTGAGTTGCTGAATGCGGTGCTGCCAAATCGAGAATTGCCCAGCGCGGTATTTCCAAATCGTGAATCCGACAAAGCTGAGTTGCCCAATCGCACGTTGCCAAATCTTGAATTGGCGAAGGCCGAATTGCCCATCGCCGAGTTGCCCAACGACGAGCGGCCAAACCGCGAATCGCCCAATGTGGTGTTGCCGACGTGTGAGTTTTCGAAATTCGACAGCACGCGACTCGGGGAGATCGCCGACCCCATCGCTCTCAGTGCATTCGTCGTCATCCCGGGCGAAGTCGTCCTCATTGCAGAAGAAGGCGTCGTCGGTTTCGAATTATCCGCCCACATGTCGCGGCCCGGCCCGGACCAGCTCCTCGTCGCCGACCCCGTGGCCCCGGACCCCATTGTCAACGAGCGGTTCGAGCCAGCGCCCAAACTTGGCGCGTGTGTGTTCGCTGCCATCGTGCCACCCGCCGCCGGGCCGGAGGCTCCGGGAGCCCTTGCAACAGAAGCATTGCCAGCGTTTCCAAACGAATGCCACTGACTATCGACGTTACCGGAACCGCCAGCCGCCGATGCAGTCGATGCCTCTGATGAACGCCCTGCTGGATTACCGAAGTTGCGAGCCGTCGCCGACGCGCCAGGGCCGTTGCTCGCACGCCCGAACGAATGCCACTGACCATCGGCGTTAGCAAAACCACGACCCGCCGATGCCCCTGATGAACGCCCTACCGCGTTACCGAAGTTGCGAGCCGTCGCCGAAGGGGCAAAGTGCACGCTCGATGACAGAGCCATGCCCACCCTGCCTCTGCTCATGCCGTTCGAGCCGGGCGTGCCCCCGTGGAAGCCACCGCCGACGTGAAACCCTCCGCTGCCACCGCCGTAGTGCATTCCCCCGCCGCCGTGGAAACCACCACCGCCTCCATGGAAACCACCGCCACCGTGCCCTCCTCCACCATGCTGAGCGAATGCGGGCTTCGGCGCGCAAGCTAGCGCGACCAACCCAAAAAATGTAAAGAGGATCTTCAAGAACGTGGATTTCGTCATTTCCGTTCCCTCCACCGGACCATTTGGAATCGGCCCCGCGACAGGGTCGAATGGCGCATGCACTCGTCACTGCATCCACGCCTTGGTTCGGTGCTGGTGGGCGTCGTGCTTAACCACCCATTTGATTCGCATAGCCTCTGGAGAGGCGGACTTCGAACGATGCTTACGAAAGTCAGGCTAACCAATTCAAACGCGGTTTTTGCCACGGAATTGTCAAGAATCTGTCAATAATTACCCATGAGCAAGGATGTTTGGACAGTGCCCCGCCGGAGGTCCTGATCAGCCCGAAAGGCGAGCTCAGGATTCGGCTGCCCTATGTGACCGGACGCTTTCAGATTTAGAATCGAAGTTTCAAACCGAACTGGATCTGACGCGCGCCCGAGGTTCCATCGGCACGCCTTACTTCGGAGGTTGATTGACCAAAGGTGCCGGGATCAGATGTCATAGGCTGCGGGCTGGTTGGCGCGTCACGACAAAATTGTGAATCACACCAAGAAAGCGTTCTTTCCGCATCCGCTTAAAGAGAGGCTCAGGCAGGCACGGCAGGCACCCTGTAGACTAACTTGGGCCAGATAGGCTGGTTTTCGACTCATCCCGTATCTATTAGTTCCCATTGTCTGTGTAGAGGGGCCCCTGCTGAGGGTTGCCCCCCCTGATGTGTTACCCGTGAAGTAGGTGTAATGCATCGTACTGCAAGCGACGAGACAATTTGCATCTCTAGTACGAGACCGCTCCCAGAAATATGTCCGTGTTGCCGAACGTGGTCGGGCACTGGGTGATTACATCCGGCTTCGGTCCAGTCCCGGCGCGAAAGGCGTCGACTGCAGCACACGGCGTAGCGTTGCGCGAGTCGGTCCACACACCAAATACTTTTCCGCCGCCTGAGTCTGATACCGCCGTGATGTAGTCCCCCAAGAATTGGGCACCCAAGGCATTGGTGCTAGAACCGTCAGGGTCGGATGTGGACGCGCTAATCAGCAGCGGACTGCTGAAGCTTGCCCCTCCATTGGTGGACTGCGTGAAATACGCGTCATAGAAAACCACTCCCGGTCCCGGTGCGGTGCCGGAGGCCACGTCGTCCATAGCCAGGAACACCACGTTAACCTTGCCGGCGGGATCTGCTGTAACCGACGCGAAGAATGCACTGCGCCCAGTCACATCGCCACCCGTCACCGGCGTAGACCAGGTCAACCCACCGTCAGTGGATTTCGTTGCGAGCACCACGGCGTGTCCGTTCGTATGGTTGCTCCACACGACGTAGAGCGTGCCATCTGGAGCCACCGATAGTGAGGGGAACGTCCGCGAATCCTGACGGAAGCTTGACCCGGGCAGCGGACTGAGGAAATCATCAGTAACGGTTGCAACAGTGATGTTCTGCGTGCGGAAGGTCTTCCCACCATCATGCGAGATGGACATCCGTTCTACCGCCTGCTTTCCGACCGTATCGAGCCAAACAACAAAAACTGTACCGTCGGGTCCAACTTTGACAGCGGCTCCTTGGCGTCCACCTACGTGATTGTTGTTGTACCCGGGGCTAAGGGGCAAGGGATTACGCCAAGTCTTGCCTCCATCGGTCGAGCGTGCAAACACGATCTGGTCACCGCCTGTAACGAATTTTGTCCAGGCAGCATAGACATTGTCGTGGAACGGACTGCTGGGATTGGCGTCGGCGGTGATGGCGTCCTTGTCATCGAAGATTGCTGGTGACGCACCACAGACTTTAGCGGCGGAGGTGTAGGAACAACCGCCATCTGTGGACTTTGCCACGGAGAAGTCGGTCTGCAAGCCCGTAGCCAGCTCTTCGGTGCTCGGAGGATTGGGAAACGCAAGTGTTCCATAGTAGGCGTTACCCTTGCTGTCGAACGCTTGCGATGGGTCGCCAAAGGCATACTCGTGAAAAGCCGAAAGGTCGAGCAATCCTTGGCAGGGCCAGGTTTGGCCACCATCGAACGAGGCATAGAAGCCCGAGTTGGAGACCCCTGTCACAAAGGGGCAAGACGAGGGTGTAGTGTTGGTGCATGCAGGCTCACCGATCTCGTCATTCGAGCCCGCGATTAAGTTCAGCGGATTCGTGGGATTCTGCGCGAGACTGGGCTCGTTTTGTTTGTTGGTAGGGAACGGGCCGGGAAACACCTGATTTACTTGAACGTCGGTAGAACTAATTGCGCTTGCCAGACTAGAGATGGGAGCTGCGGTGCTAGAACCGAAAATCATTACCAGCGCTAGGGCGGATACCGCTACTGTTGCAAAACCCCTTTTCACGGTGGACCTCCTTTTCAAGTGACAGTCTTTTTCAAGGCAATCTCTCCGTTTCACAGAAGGGAAAACCTTGGAAGTCTCCTTGGAAAGGCAAATTGCAACTGCCGCTTGTCCAGGCACACTGTGCTCCAACACGTTTGCCTTGTCAAGGTGGAAACAGTTTGCGCATTTGGACGCAACTGTGTGCTGTTTCTTGTCGCAACAAGGTTTCCCTTTCGGGACACCTATATGATCTTGTGTCGCGGAAATCGAAGTTCTATCGGCTTCATTCATTTCCTTTTGGGCCGGCCGCTCTGTGGGGACTAGTATTAAGATTCCTAAATAACATAGCAATAGGGATGGTCAGGTCGCTACTGACTCTGCGTCGAGCGCGGCCAGCTTGTACTTCCACTTGAACACCACTGGCTCTTCATTCACTTCTTTTAGGTACAGTTCGATGCGTGCTTTCAACTCGGCCTTCGAACTGACTCGTATCCCCCGTAATAACGTCCGGGCCAGTTTGCCGAAGAAAGATTCAATCAGATTCAACCAAGAGCCGTGTTTCGGCGTGAAGATGAATTCGAAGCGGTTCGGCACACTCGCTAAGTACGCTCGCGTCTGTTTGGAAATGTGAGCGGAATGATTATCCAGAACGATGCGAATGCGAAGTCCCGCCGCATAGCGTTGATCCGCCAACTGGAGAAACTCGATAAATTCCGCGCTCCGGTGGCGCTCCCGAACCAAGCCCAACACTTCCCCGCTGAGCAGCTCGATACCGGCCAAAAGCGACACCGTGCCGTGCCGTTTGTACTCATGATCTCGTCCCACGCTGGTGTGCCGACCCGGTACTGGCGGCAGATCCGGCGCCGTATTGCTGATGGCCTGAATGCCCGGCTTCTCGTCATAGCTCAGCACGCCCACCACTTCGGAAGGCAAGCCCGCCTTGCGCCACAGCTCGACCTCCCGGTAAACATGCAACACTTCAATCATCTTGGCTTTAAACTCCGGATCGCGCCGCTCCAGATAATACTGGATCTTGTGTGGCTTCACCGGATGCGCCGACAAGATCTTGGAAACCGTCCCTCGTCCCAGGGTTTGCAACTGCGGGTGTCCCCCCTCCACACAGTGCTTCCGGATGTGCTTGGCCAGCAGGCGCGTAGTCCACAGCTCCTGCGCATAGCCCAGATCTTTGGGTTTCTGGCAGGCCAAGTCGACTACCCAGGTCTTGTCTTCTTCCATGATCGACCGCCGCCGGCCGCGTCCGGGCAGATCGCGCATGGCGGCACGGACACCCAACTCCAGGGCCTTGGAAACGCTACGTTCCACTTTGGGTCGATCGGTATTGAAAGCTGCCGCTATGGCGGACACGGTTTGGCCCTGAGCATAGCGCAGAACCATCTGCGCGCGTTGCACACGCGCCGCCGATTCGGTGCGCGACTGCGCCAGTCGCTCAAGCCAAATAGTATCCTCGCCGGTCAGGTTCAGCCGGGCACGTCGACTGATAAAGGGCATCGCCGTGGCCACCCAGTGGTGGTATAGCGATAGCATACTGCACCAAGACTGGTATTGCAATGCTATTTAGGAATCAAACTACTAGTGCTGAGCCGATGAGCGATGGGTGCGGGCGGAACTTTTCAACCGTCAGGCACCGACGGTCAGGAAAGCGGCGGATGGGGGGGACATGCGATGGCGGCCGAGGCGGGCGGGCCGGACATTGTCTTTTTCATTTGAGAAAGCTACGAGGAGTGGGGGTTCCTGGCCGGGGGCACCGGACGTGGCAAGCTGCAAGGGCAGGGGCGGTTCTCGACGATTATCCCGCCCAAAGACGCTCCATCGCCGTGCCGGAATCAAGGTGGCAGCAAAGAGCACGGCACACTTACAGCACACTTTCCTGGGGTGAACGCCTTGGATGCCCACGGCTGAGCAGCTCATCCGCAGGAGGCTGCGCGGTCCTCGGGAGTAGCACAAGGAGGTGCAATAATTGACCCTGGCACGTGGAGGTCATTACGGGAACCCGAGATTGTAGGCGTGATGGAAGCATGAAGGCGTCGATTTCACAAGTCGTTCGCGACGCAGGAAAGAAGATCTCTGCTGCTGGGGCGTCCAGTGTAGCCCAATTGGAGACAACTCCACCCCATTGTTGCTTCGCAGAATGTTCCTGCAATCGCGCCACCGGGCATATTGCGTGGCTTTGCGGCTGGAGCCACCGATCGAGAACGGCTCCTCGCCTTGGGGAGTGATCGCGAGCTTCACCAGCCGCGGCTTTGGCGTGGCCGCCACCATCGACACCTTCGTCGCGGTGCATCGGATCGAATGTTCTTCAATAGCATGAGAACTAAGCCGTTGGCCACGTCCGGCGGCAGGTCGAGGCGTTCGGTCACCACCTTCCCCTCTTCAACTCGGAAGCGCAACTACAGATTCAAAGCAAAGATCACGACTGAGCCAAGCCCTAAAAGGAGATGAGTTGTGGCTTTTCGCTTCATCTCCGGTTCGTCTATGGAAAAAAATAATAGACATACCGATCAGTACAAGCAAGGTCAGAATGCTAAGTTCGATTGACCGCTTCATGCATCCCGCATTCTGGATCGAGGTGTCCATCTGCGCCATTGGGCGACCATGGAGTTCACGGCGCGGTGGTAGACTTCTTCCGAAAAGCAATCCAACACATTTAAATTCACCCAGGTTCTTGTCCCGACTCACCGGTGCTTAGCCATAACCGGCGTAGGTGTAATGCCGCTTGCATCCAGTACTCCTTAAGCTGTTCTCTGCTCAGTCTCAGTGCAATAGCAGCAGCCGAGCGTCGGACTCTCAATACGCTGACGAGAATGAACGCAGCATGTTCCTTAAACAGAAGTGCAAGTACAGCCTGATCTCGGGAGGTTGCATCGGCTCGCAACGGTTCCTGGCAATGAATCTCAGCGACATCTGAAGCAAAGCGCAAAAGCGAAACCGGGATTTGGGAGTAACTGTCCAAGTCCATGCAATCCGCAAAGCGAAAGAACAAAATAAAGGTTTGTTCCGTGCACAACTCTGCTTTTGCCTGTTCTCCACAAAGCAAGCGGCAGAAGGTGAATACCTGAGCGCTCCACCGTTCATAAAACTCGCGAGATTCTTTTAGTTGTCGTGGGCGCGACATCGGAGCTGCCCCCGAACACGGAATCGAATCGTCGCAGAGCCATGGTTTCCTCGCGCCAAATGGAGAGTTTCACGGAGCGTATGAGGAATTGCTGCTCACGGCGCTGTTATGCCAGTCCGCGCCCGGCCTCTGTGAGGGAGGCACGGTTGCAGGTAGCGCAGCTTACCAACAATGAGGAACCGGGATTGTCAAGCACTCGTCACCGGGTTGTAATTGTTTTTCCTCGGCTGACCTGGAGTGCTTTGGACACGATGGGAGAATGACAAACTTTTCACAATTCCCTGACAACTGCAGGAATTGATCCCATCTACCGTTACTTGCTGGTCGGCTGGAAACAATTCCCGCGAGACTGCCCCGTAGCTTCGATATTTTGGTGCAGATGGTTATCGTTTCCTGACGCTCCAATATCTGCAACACCTTGCGATCAAGATTTTCCCGTGCCTGTCCCGGCGACGGTAGCTATGGAAAGGATTCTGATCGTTGAGGATGATCGAGCTGTTCAAAAGGCACTGAAGCGCCTCTTTGAGTCCCAAGGATACAGCGTTGAGATCAGGGCTGATGGAAAGTCAGCGCTGGAAGCATTCCGCACGGTGGCCCCGACAGCCATTGTCCTCGATCTGCATTTGCCTGTTATGTCGGGGATAGACGTCTGCCGTGAAATCAAGCAACAATTGTCTACCCTGCCCATCGTTGTTCTCAGTGCGGCGACGGATGTCACGGACAAGGTCTTGCTACTGGAGCTGGGTGCCGACGATTATGTAACCAAGCCCTTCAGTCCCAGAGAGTTGCTGGCTCGCGTGCAAGCCGCGATCCGGTACACTGACAAATAAATCGGGCGTCCGCGATGCGGCAGCATTCGACGGGATCTGCGTGGACTCCCGCGCAGGAATTCAAAATACTGAAGTTTTTCGTGCAGAATGCGGAGCAGGTCATCCCGCGCGAGGAACTCCTCAACGAGGCATTCGGTTACCATAACTATCCTTCTATTCGCACGGTCGACAACCACATCCTAAAGCTCAGACAGAAACTGGAAAAGGACTCCGGCAATCCGGTGCATTTTCGCACAGGGCATGGTGCAGGTTACACAAGTTCGTGCGCTAACAAGAAGACTCGCCCCCTCTCGCATGCACACAGTCGGCAGAGTAAAGTTTGTAGATCTTTCACACACGAACCGGATCCTTACTCAGTATCGGGCTAGACGCTGGTATACCGTTAGGGGTTCTTCCAAAGTTCGCTTCGGGGAGGTCACTGTGAGATATGAGAATAATCGGCCTTACAGGTTTGGTGGATGCAGTTTTGTCGTAGCACTTTTGTTGCTGAGCGGATCTCCACTCTTGGCCCAAGTTGCGGATCAGGTCGCGACAGGGCCAACTCAATCGTGGTTTCCTCGTGCGATGCCACGCTAAGCGCCGCCGGCATCGCGCCGGGGAGCGGCGGCTCCCAATCGGATCGTGGACAGGCTCATACCGGTGCGACTCATGGCAAGCAAGCCAATGATCCACAGTGGGACGGTTAACGCGAGGAAGTAAATGACCGAAAACCCGGCCGCGACCGTCTTCTCCACGCCAAAAAGACTAAGCGCCAAGACGCTGAAGAACTGAAAGCTGCCGACGTTTGCGGGAGCGTTGGGAAGGGCGGTGCCGAGCCGAACGACCACCAAAACGATTATGCAGGCCCCTAGCGGTAAGTCGATGCGGCAGGCCAGCATCATGAACCAGAGCGCGAGCGCCTGGCAGGCAAGCATGCTACCGGAGAGCAGAGCGGCCAGGTAGAGTCGGTACGAGGCGCCGATGTCGCGGAGTCCGCAGGCAAAGCGCGAGGAGAAACGCGAAAGCCCCCCGAGGACAACCGATTCGGAACCGTGTTCGCCGTACTCCAGTGCCCACTCCTTCCGAAAAACCATCCACAGGAACAGCAAGGTGGCGAGAAGCACAATGCCGCCGAGTGCCTCGCCAGCTTCGATGAGGGCTTTCGGCAGCGGCACGAAAACGGCAGCCAGGCCGATGCCGACAGCCAGCCAGAGTGCGTCGAGAAAACGCTCGATAACCATCGATGGCAGGACCGCCGTGAAACGCGACAGCAACCAGCGCGAAACCAGGAAAGCGCGAACAAGTTCGCCGAAGCGTAACGGGACCAACTCGTTAGTGAACAATCCGGCGTAGATACCCTGGGTCGCTCGCAAGGTGCTCAGGCGCCCCACGGGGGCCAGTAGCAGCTTCCATCGGACTCCCTGCAAGACATAGGTCAGGATGTCGATGAAGATCGCCAGGGCAACGAACCACCAGTTGGCGATGGACATGGTGGCAAGCAACTGGCGAGGGTGTAGGTCATGAAACACCCAGACCAGACAAGCTGCCGCGAAGGTATACACTAGGGCGCCCTTCACGCGGGAACGGCGCACGTCCCTCGCTGACGCTTCTACGCCAGGCGAGTTCATCGATGCTGCTGCTGGATCCAATTCAGGCCCTCTCGGAGCG
>WNFA01003164.1_pt1 | contig 13654 bp, 13 predicted proteins | sample 5400481 | NCBI WGS metagenome assembly WNFA01 (sample SAMN13153340, study PRJNA577476) | soil metagenome | isolation source: 120 cm saprolite under Douglas fir tree site 2 hole 1 replicate 2 | place: USA:California | collected 2015-04-18 | reverse complement strand
CGAGCACTTCATCATCACTTCCGAATTCGAACGTCGCAAAGCGCGCCGCGCCCGCTGGGGTTTGGTCAATCGTTGGGCGAAGAACAACAGTCGCGCCAGCCAGTGCATCAACGCCAAAGCCGAAACGCTCGAACAGCGAGCAACCTTCAGCGAAGCGTTTCGGCAGCGCCGCTGCATCGTACCAGCCGATGGCTTTTACGAATGACACCGGGCCCAAAGCTAAGCGGGAGCCGCTGTGGATTCATCCGCGGGCCGGCCGCCTCCTGCTTTTCGCCGGCCTATATGAGTCCTGGTATCCGGAAGGGAACCAGCCTGAGGTCACATTCACGATCGTGACGTGTGCGCCGAATGCAGCGATCGCCGAAGTTCACGATCGGATGCCGGTGCTGCTCGACGCGCGCGCGGCGGAAGATTGGATGAACCCGCAAGAACGCGATCCGCTATCACTCAAGCGCTTGCTAGTGCCGGCACCCGCCGATCTCCTGCGCGATGCAACCTGCCTCGCCGCTGGTAAACAGCGTAAAAAACGAGGGGCCCACGCTCCTCGACTTTAGCGAGGCTGCGACGCGGGACTTATTTGGGTCAACAAGAGGGTGATCACGGGCAGGGTAGGGGAGTCGCGCTAAATTACGATGCTCGGCGTGCAGGCCGCTGTCAGGTTGCTACCTTTTCACGAGACGTGAGGCAAATGAAGCGCGCACCAAGAACATCGGCGTCCGCGGCTGTCGGCATTCGGGGACCCTATGCTAAAATGGTGTCATGGTGCCTTTGTGGCCAGCAATAGAGTGATGATGCGATGAGAAGCGCAACCAAGAAATCAGTTCGTTCCAGGCCACGCCTCACCGTGGACATAAGCCCCGCACTCAAACGCCGGATCAAGGTCGCCGCCGCTGCTCAGGACGTACCTGTATCGGCTTACATAGCGAACGTACTCGAACGCGTAGTGCCTGCCGCTGAAACCGTTGCTAAGGGCCCGGACGGCACGATTGCTTCCCGGATGATTCAGCGCGCCAAAGGGCTCCGAGCTGCACAAAGCAACCCTTTTTCGGAAGACTCGGCGGAACTCATTCGCGAGGCTCGGGAGCAGCGTCACTCTGAATTATGAACGGCGAAATTGTCGTCGACGCAAGCCTGGCACTCAAATGGGTGCTCGAAGAACCCTATACCGCTGAAGCCAACGACCTTTTGGAAAATTGGGGCAGCAGCGAAATAAACTTCTTGCTCCAGCACTTTTCCTTTGCGAGGTTGCCAACGCTCTCACGAAGCGGATCCAGCGCCACCAACTGACGCTCGCGCGGGCGAAGGAGCGACTGGGCTTCTTCCCTGAAAGCGGGCCCCTTCTCCAACAAATCGGGGCTGTTCATCCACGCGCTCTCGAACTGGCCGATCGATTTCGCTTACCCACGGCATACAACGCGCACTATCTTGCTTTGGCGGAGTTCCAACGATGCGAATTTTGGACCGCCGATGAACGGCTGTGGAATTCGGTCAAGCGCGAACTTCACTGGGTGCACTGGCTTGGCGAGGGCGAGGTGAAATGAGGAGCGATTCAATCCCCGAAATCTGCTGGAAAATCTTGCGCGCCGCTTGGAATCCGTGCATTCTGGCGCGCGTTCAGTTCGAGGAGCAACACACCCGCCAGCTGGTCCAATTTCCCGCCTGAGAGCTGTTCAGACCACGGGGTTCACTCCAGCTCAAGGGCTGGGAAAGGGGAGGTAGGAGCCGCATGAGCAGGAATAGCAAATCTTACGGACCTGCAAATCCGCATCCCCTGTCGCAGCTTCGGGCAGAGGTGATCTGGGAAGGGAAGTACGACGAGTACGGCAACCGGCGGGAAGTCGATGTAGCAGGCTGCAGCTTGCCCATGCAGAAGATCGAGACCATCGACGAGCAAAGAAGTGAAGCGGCTGCGATTGGTCAACTCGACATTTTCGAAAAGCAGACAAAGCGACTCGACGACTTTAGAAACATGCTCATCTGGGGTGAGAACAAGCTCGTGATGGCGTCACTCCTAAAGGACTTCAAAGGCCAGATCAACCTCATCTACATCGATCCGCCCTTCGACGTGGGCGCGGACTTTACGATGAACGTTCCCTTAGGGGACGAGAAAGATACTGTCGAGAAAGATCGGTCGACACTGGAAATGGTCGCGTACCGTGACACGTGGGGGAAAGGTCAGGTGGACTTCAAGGGGAAGGCCAAGACTTTCCTTCGCACCTACGGCTTTCTCTCTTCGATCCTGCCCTATACGGACCCGGCTTGGGAGAAGCTATCAATTTTCCTGAATTTCCTTGTGCCCAAGCTCCCAGCGCCGAAGGAGGAGGACCTCTCAAAAGGCATCCTCGAAGCAATTGACATGGACAGCTACCGAGTAGAGGAAAAGGCAGCGATGAAGATTCAACTGCCCGACCAGAAAGCCGGTGGCAACCAGGGGCGGCGGCCGGATGCCCGAGCCGAAAATCGACCGGCTCTCCAATATCCTCAAGACGTTCAATGAACAGTTCGGCAATATTTCGTGGACCGATGAAGACCGAGTCCGCCAGCTCATCACCCAGGAAATCCCGGTCAAGGTTGCCGCGGATGCCGCGTTCAAGAATGCGATGAAGAACACCCCGCAAGACGCCCGGATCGAGCACGACAAGGCTCTGGGCCGCGTCATGACCGCGTTGATCCAAGACGAAACGGAACTCTTCAAGCGCTTCAGCGACAACCCATCTTTCAAAAAATGGTTAACTGATACGATCTTCACGATGACTTCCGAGGCTCCCCGTGAATGATGAACATCAAGAAAGCAGAAGCAGAGAAGCGACCGCAGCACTCGCCATGTCTGGATCTGCGCGCGCCACCGCAATGACATTGCGGCGAATGCTCGCCCTGAATGTTCATGCTCTCCGCACTCCGGATTCGGATCATGGCTTCCAGAAATAGTCCTTCTCAAAGGGGTTCTCCTCGAACCAATCTATAAAGCCGTGACCCCCGAAGAACCGTGCGATCGCTAGGAACCGAAAGCTGCTGTCGTCAACCGAGTGAAGGATCGAGACGGTCGTCTTGCAGAGCCGCTTGAGCTCCTCGGGAATCGGTTCGGCAGTCACGAGGAACCCATAGCGGGCTCCAAAGACTTCCTTGTACATCTTGGCCTGGTAAACGTCGTCTAACGTGAGGCTTTTTTCCTTGACTTCGACGGTAATAAAGTCCTTCCGATATTCCCGTTGGACAAAACCCAGAATATCTGGCCTCCTGTTGAGGAATTTGAACAGGATATCCCGATCGGGAGGTATCGCCGCCTTGATTTCCTCACTGAAGCCTTTGGCTGACGTTTCGAGATAAGCAGGGCCGACAGTTCCGGCGAGCTGCTCCGAGAGCCTCACTAGAACCGGGTCATAGAGGTCTGCTTCCGCCATAGTTGATCCTCGAGGGATTGGGAGTTGCGCGACCAATGCCTGATCAACAGAGTACCGTCTGAGCGCCGTGAACGCAGCCCGCTGTCGGCAATCAAGGGCACCATTTTATCTCTCTTCACTGCGAGTCGTCTCCGCGCTGAACGGCTTCGACACACGCCCCTCAATCATCAGCTTCAGGTAGATGTTGAAGTTGGGCAGATTGATCAGGTCCTCGACGGAGAACTCCGGGTAGAATTCCTTCGCCAGAATCTCCGCGTCCGTTACGCCAAGCCGGAATGAGATGATGGTGCCCGCGTTGCTGAGGATCGTGTCGCGCACCTCCTCATCGCGAGAGATACTGATGCGCCAGCACGAGGTTCACCCGGTACTTGCGCAGCTCGGAAAGCATATTGGCAAGGCTCAATGTCGTGAAGTTCTGGAACTCATCGAGATAGACGTGGAAATCTCGCCGCTCGTCTTCGGGAATGTCAGTCCGGCTGAGGCCGGCGAGCCCGATACGTGAGACGAGAAGCGCGCCGAGAAGGGCCGCCGTATCCTCGCCGATGCGACCTTTGGCGAGGTTGACCAGGAGAATCTTTCCCCATCCATGATCTGCGGCAAATCGAGGCTACTCTTCTACTGGAGCAGAATCGCGCGCAGCACCGGGTCCGTCACGAACGCCCCAACCTTGTTCTGAATCGCGGCAATCGCTTCGAGCCGGAAGGTTTTTGGATCGTTTTCGAACTCTTTGAACCAGAATAGAAGGCAAAGTCGTTACGATATCTCAGAGTTCTAGCGCGATGAACCTTGCCGGATTCCGGCAGTTTCCGCCGTCTTTTATCTATCCCACTATCCGCTATCCTGAACCCAAACCAAGATAAGCCCACGCAACAATCGGGATCGATTGCGCGGGAAGAGCTATCCCGTCGGGATATTCCCGTTGTCGCCCACGACCGCGAAAGTGAATAGAAGTTCTTCGAGAAGCTGGCGTCCGACGCCAGCGATTGACAGAGCCCGACGCTGCATCGAAACTAAATGCATGAGCCGATTCGATTCTTTCGAGCTGACTGCCTTCAATTTGGAGGGGCAAATCAATCTTGGCGAAAGATACGGCCTCATTAAGATCTTGAAGAGTGATGATGGAAAAATCGTCCTCGTGTGCGACGGCGAATATGGAACGCTCGATCAAATTAAGCCGACGGAATTGTCGGTCACAAATACAGATGCAGCACTCGGATTGGTGCTCGATATTGGCATTAGGAGAGAGAGGCAGCTGACGATCGGCGGCGGTTTCTATGCCGCATTGCCGCTGATGACTGTTCAGTCAAACCGACCCATAAAACAGGCCGGTTTTGACGAAGGCCTCTTCGAACAGATCAAGGGGAACCTTGATCATTGCTTTCAATCCGGCGTTTCACGCAAGGAGCTTCTAGCAATTCGACTGAATCAGCTCATTGAAACGTACAACAACTCGCGGCTCCTCTTCCCGAATTTCTATAACGAGAGCTATCTGGGCCTGATGAGAATCATAGACGCGGTTGGCTTGACATGGGGAGCAGATGATTTCGCGCTCGCGGCAGCGAGCATTTCACCGACTTTGAACGAGGACATCTGCGAGAAAATCAAGAAGATCAATGCATACGGTCCTCGAGTACAGATAGCGCTGGGGTTGTTTGATGAACGGCTTCTACAGGTCTCGAAGGAGCTTAGGGGCTCCATGGCGACTCTCGATTCAAACGGCAAGATTGTATTCGCATGCTTCTATGGTGCGTATCAGTATCGGAACAAGTTTGTTCACCTTGGATTTCCGTTCCCTCGAGTAGCGACGGAAGCCCGTGATATCGAGCAAGACCTCGGAACGGCATATTTAAGCTCCGCCATTGGCATGTATCTGCCAAAGCGCCATTCTCCGGGCGGCGTTCAAGAGGACGACCTCATCGAAATTCACGAGGTGCTTGGAGATGCGAAGACGGCAGCAGATTTCAAAAATAAGTATTTTTTTCTTCTGCCGACGTGGCACTTTATGAAACGGTTGGCGCGGGAATCGCTACTGAATCAAATAAAGCAACTGCCGTGAGCGCGTGGAGCCGGGCAGAATTTGTGGCAGTGGTTTCCGTGCTACGCTTAATCTGTAACCTAATCGCCCTTACGTGTCGGATGGCCGGGCGCGGCGAGCGACAATCATTGGAAATCATGAACCTATCGAGGGCTTGTTCCCCAAAAATAATCGGCAACATAACGTGGAGAGTGTTATTCTACCTGAGTTTCTTCCTTTCTGACAGTGTCAAAGAGAAAGCCACGGTGTGGCCCTGATACGGTACTACGAAGGCGACGGTAACAACCTTCGAGGCTCTCACAAGAACTTCTATGAATAATTCAGTTGTTTCCGGTTCTGAAAGCAAAGGGTTTGCGGATTCGGCGGCAGAGTGTTTTCGGGAAAACGAAAGGTTTCTTCTTCGCGAGGCGAGAGACGTTATAAACGAGGCGACGGAACTCGCGAACGATAGCATCGACTATATAGGTGTTTGCCTTCAGAGGAAGCCGGAACAGGCGATGCATTTTTTCGGCATGTACGTCTTGGGGTCGACGAGCTATTCCGTCTTCACCAATCTGCTTGCGGGTGCGCTGCCGACTTGCTTTCGCGAGCTAAGATTTTTACTGGAGACGCTCGCGAAGTGCTACGTTGTAGACAAAGAGGAAACCGATTTCGATTTCCCAAAAGATCGGCAAGGCAAACGGAGAGCTGCGGAGATAACGGTCGTCAGGAAGTTCGACACGTATTTGAACCTTGGCGATAAGAGCGTCGACCTGTGGCAATCCCTGTCCGGGGAAAGCCACACCGAGCAATTTGTGAAAAGGGTTATAGACAATATCCTTGAACGGGATAACCTTCCGACGTACGCCATGCCCCTTCCGATGACCTATACACGGAAGGAACTGGATGAGCTGAATGAGCTCAGGGATTATATCGTCCGCATTCGGGAAATAATGAAGGTTGGTCTGATCGATGGAATACCAGATGAGAGCAAAGGTGTTTGGCTTAAGTGAGGCAAGCGGAGTTCGTTTCCCATGAGTTACTGTCCGTAAGGGTGGGGCATTTTATGGCTGCGTAGTAGAGATCGAATTAGACCAATCCGGCAACTTCTGCCGTCTAGCATTTCAATCCCATCCAGCTACCATGAAAAGGAAATCATGCTGCCTCCCGCCAGGGAAATCTCTCGGGAGGTTCATCAAAAGTCGGAGCTGGCTCATCCGGATGCTCCAAGAAGTAGTCGTAGAGTTTGCGCAACGGCAATACGCCCGTAAGGTTCAATCGATCCAGCTTATTCGGTGCTGTCCGAATTAGATTAGGACAGCACCTCCGATTGGCGAGCGCTTCCGTGACATAGCCCGATATTGTCAGTGTGAGCCTTGAGGTGGGAATGCCGATTCCGAGGGTGAAGGCGCTAACAACGCCCTCTTAATAGCCGAGGTCAAGTCCAGGCCGGCTAACGGGATGTGCCTGGTGAGAATCTCCGCGAGGAATCTGAAGCCCTCAAGCAACCCGTGTCAAGAATCATCTTTGACAATGAGAATTCGGGTTGATCTTTGTTGTCCATTTGAGAGTTTGTGAAGTCCACAAGGGAACCAATAAATGAACGTCGAGCAAGGGTCCAGGCGGCTTTATCCGTTATTGCTTCTATTAATTGGCATAAGTTCGCTGTTCGCCGGAGCGCTTCTACCGACACGCGCGTTCGCGGCAACCTGTAATGACACTGCCGGGGAGACTTTACCAGCCGGCAACTCGACCACCGATCTTGAGGTTACCGGACCATGCGAGGTCAAGGCTGGATCTTACATCTTCTGCAACGTCAACATTTATAAGAAGTCAGGCGCAACGGCCGGCGGTTCGTTAACCTTCGATGACGCGGGGATCGATTTCTTCGCTGAATCAATTGTCATCGAAAACCACGGTAGCATGACTGCGGGGACCACAGAGCCAATGGGCGCCAACGGAGTTATCACCATCCACTTATGGGGCGCCGCGAGTGACCCCGGCGTCACCTGCAAGACCGACGTTCATTGCGGCATCCCGAACAATATCTGGGACTCCAATCTTTTGCGCCCGATTGGGCGGTTGACTCCCAGGTCTTGCAAGATTTCGACCGGTCTCCCCGGCGGGGTGAGTGATTGTTTCTACGACTATGACACTCTGGATGATTCGGACAGGACGAATGGCAGAAAGGCCTACTTCGGACACAAAGTCCTGGCGCTATCTTACGGCGGAACCTTGCAGCTCTTCGGCAACAAGGGCGCGACTTACGCCGGCAGGGAGCTTTCCGAGTGCAAGGAAACGGACCCTTCATGTGCCGGCACGAGCTGGCTACGGTTGCAGGGATCGCTAAAGCCCGGCGATACCAGTCTGGTGATTGATGGCAAGGCCGACTGGCAGAACGACGATCACATCGTAATCACCACCACTGACTATTTGCCTGGCCATTCCGAGGAGCTCGTGATTACCGGCGCGCCGACGATCATTGGCAATACCACGAAGATCAACTTCACCAACGCCGATGGTGTAACGACCGGCGTCAAGTGGCCCCACAATGGCCATCTGTACGACTACAAGGGCGTCGTTCCCGCCCGTCTGGGCTTGAAAAAAACCAGCGCCGAAACCCGCGCGGCGGTAGCGCTGTTGACCCGCAGCATCCGGATTGTGTCGGAGGGCGACACCCCGGTCGCGAACTCCTTTACCGCGACCCCTGGCAACTACTTTGGCGGCCACACCATCGTCCGGCAGGGCTTCGAGAGCTACCAGGTGCAGGGCGTCGAGTTCTATCAGCTCGGCCAGGGTGGCGCCATTATGCACTATCCGGTGCATTTCCATATGGCACGGAGCACGCCGCAACCGGCGAAAGGTTCGCCGTCGATCACCTTCGTGAAGGATTCCTCGATCCGCGATTCGATGACTCGATGGATTACCATTCACGCCACGCAGGGCGTGCTACTCGCCCGCAACGTGGGCTATCTATCCATCGGGCACGGCTACTATCTCGAGGATGGGACCGAGACCGATAATCAGCTCTATTCCAATATCGGCATTTTCGCACGGCCGGCGGTTGCTAACGCGCAGAACCCGCGCCAGGTCCCCGGCATTCTTACCCGTACCTGACACTAACACCGGCATCCCCGGTTACGACGATTTCCCCTTTTACTCGGATTCCAATCATCCGTCCGTTTTCTGGATCACGAATGGCGAAAACGACTTCGAGTACAACCAGGCGGCGGGCGCGGGCACCTGCGGCGCCTGCTACTGGTTTGTTCCCGCCGCGATCAGCGGCCCCTCTCGAAGGGAGCATTGGTTCCGCTACGGCGGCGAGCAAGAGGGCGAAAGCCGCGCCGGTATCACGCCGCTCGAAGAATTCCTCGGCAACTCCTGCAGCTCCGCGATGAACGCCTTTCAGGTCAACAGCGACACCGCCGCCTGCAATGGCGTCAACTTCCAACCCAGTCCGAAGCAACCCGACACTACGCTGGTGATGTTGCCCTCCGCCAATGCCACGAAAAACTTTCCGCCCAAAGCAAACGACACCTACTGGCCAATCGTCACAGGCGGCCATAAACCCACCCGTTGCAAGGAAGCCGACCAAAATCCCGATAAAGCCGAAGTCGATTGTTCAAAAGTCAAAATCTGTTCTAACGGCGACGAGAGCAACTGCGACGTTACAGTGCTGGACGCGTTTACAACTTCCTTCAACTGGGCCCAGCAGAACTTTGCGGCGGTTTGGTTACGGCCCCTCTGGGCGTTGGTGATCAACAGTGTGGTCAGCGATGTCCAAAACGGTGGTATCAACTTCGTTACCAGCGGCGACTTCAGCAAGTCGTCCGTGATCAACGGTTTCTGGGCGCTCGCGCGCAAAACGGTATTCATCGGGAGCACCCAAACTGACAATCCGCTGGCCTCCAATGCGGGACCCTTTAACCCCTTCACTAGCAGCGACGGCAAGGTCAAGGGGCTCTCTTGCGCGACTGATCCCAACAACGCCGTCTACAATTCGCTCTACTGTCTATCCAAGGACGAGGGCGTCAGTATCCAATTGAGCAACTTCTCGGACTTCCAGCGCTTCTTCAGCGTCTACGACGGTCCCGCCTATCAGGATTCCAACGCCTATCTGAATATTCATCCGACCTACCTGACCAGCGATGGAACCGTAACCGGTAACCTAATCGGCAGCTGCAAACCCGACACTAATGCCGGCAATCCCTGTGTAAATTCTGGCTTCATGAACGCAGGTCTCGCCGGCCTGCGCGCCGACCAGATGAATCAAAGATGTTATTTCCCGAATGCAGGAATTGGCTGGAAGCAGCCCAACGGCTTCTACTACTCGCCCGCATTCCACTCCACCAATCTCTTCTTCGACGGCGTGGACATCCGCCACTTCGTGACCGAGCCGCTGTTTCTTGACGGGACCTTCGACACCAACGTCACTGCGCTTAAACAGCAGTACTGCTATTGGGCACCCACTAAACAACCGGGTACTTTCACCGGGTTCACTGACATCGATCGGGAGACCGTATTGAACGACGATGACGGCACGTTGACCGGACTTACGAGCACGGTGAATAGCCCTGTTGCTCCGCTGAAAAGCGAAACCATCTCGGTCAACAAGGAGAGCTTTTTCAACGCGCCAATCTGCACCCATGAATGCGCGTCCGATCTGCCCCTCAACCCTAGGAAAGACGCAAAGCTATCGCCGAATACCGCCGACACCAGCCCTTACGAATATGTCACGGCATCGATCTATCCCGAATGCGCGCTGAGTGTCCCGGATTCGAAGGCTCCGGTCCGCTTTTGCGAAGACCGAAACTGGGGCAGCGGTTGTACTACTTCCGATCCGACTCAGCTCAACAGTTGCGTCGGCATACCTCTGTATCGCCAGTGGCTGACGGACGGCGAAACGGCAGGGCTCGCACAACAGAAGCGGTTGATGGGTCAGGATACGTTCCAGCGCAGCGGTCTCACTGTTAATCACGGCAGCTACTATATCGATACCACCGTCTCGAAGATGAAACAGACGGAACAAGGCGCGAAGAGCTGGAATGCCTTTGCCGGTGGTCACAAATATGACCTCTTCTTTCTCTTCGCCAAGAAGACGATAGCGCAGACCTACACGATGTGGTTAGGCCAAGATCATCCGAAGGACCTCGGCGAGACGCACGTAAAGTTCGGTTATGTCGACATCACCACGGCGAAATACCGATTCAAAGAAGCCAACGGCGGCCAGTTACCTGTGGGCTGGAGCAGCATCTACGACCCTGGCACAGGCTGGCTGAGACTGACGGTCAACATGGCCTCCCTTGCCGACGACTTCGACCTCACCAAAAACGTGCCAGGTACCGATCCGCCGGAGACCCTTGGCCAGGAGCTATGCCAGCCTTCGTCCATGTGCGCGTGGAAAGTCGACGGCATAAAGAAGAATACCTGCCAATGTAACATCAGCGACAAGTCTAACTATCTTTACAATGACTGCCACGAGAAGAATGCCGCCGGAAATGACGCGATCTGCAGTTGGTCGACCAAGGATCTCGATTGTCCGGCGAAAGGCTGCCCAGGCCTCCAGATCATGTTTCCCGGAGGCCCCAAAGGCTTCACGCCTGACGATGCTCAAGACCACCACCGGCCGCCGACGGGCTTCTTCAGTTTCGACCCGAACTATCAAGCTAACTGGAAGGTTCCTTTCGTTCTCCAAGACGTTTCGACGGCGGGTCAGCAATGCCTGTATACCCCCGCCTCGCTTCTCTCCTGCAAGTGAGCAGCCGAGAGGGCTTCACCGTTTATGGCAGGCACGACGTCGGCAATCGATCAACCAGAATAGCGACGAAAATCCGGACGGGGCGATGAGGCAACTCCTGGTTTTTGAGAAACTACTGCGTCGTCTTCACCAAACCGGCCGCACCCTCTCCATCGGCCGTGACCCGCTGAAGTCGTTCGCTTCAGCGCCGCGATGACCTCCCCGCGTGGACGGCCTGCGACGATACTTTGAAATTGGTGGCGAAGAACACTATCTGACTGATCACGACCTCCGCGAAGTAGAATACCCCGAGAATCAGTCCCCATCGCTGGTGCAGCAGAATCCCGACACGCAGCATAGACTATAGCCTCTGTCGTCATTGGCTAGTATGTCGCGAAGCTTTGTTTGGGACGGCACGTCGAACAGCCGCATCTTCTTGCTCAGCCTGGCGGTTCGCTGCTCCGGCGCAACCGGACTACCCGGCTGCGGTTGAGGGATTTTCTTTCCAGCGCTACACCTCGTTGGACATCGCAGGCCTACCCGGACACGTGCATTCATTATCCAGATTAGCGACACGCTTTTCTTGTAGAAGAAGCCCGAGTCGGCGCAGCTACGAAGCGCATTGCGGATCGTGCGAGCGTTGCGTTCTATGACCAGTGCGTAATATGAATCGTTACCTGCTGCTCGCAGACGGAGTGGCGGTGTTCCACGCCGCTTACGTTGCATTCGTCACGATCGGGTTTGCGCTGATTGCTGCCGGAATCGCGATGGGCTGGGAATGGGTTCGAGCTTTCCGGTTTCGCGTGGCGCATCTCGGCGCGATCGCATTTGTATGCGCTGAGTCGCTGACGGGAACCGCATGTCCGCTGACGACTCTCGAGGGCCAGCTGCGTGCGATGAGTGGCGAGGCCAGCCACTCGCGCGATTTCCTCGGCTATTGGGTAGACCGGCTGATTTACTACGATTTCCCCCCATGGGCCTTCATGGTTGCATATGCGATGTTCGGGATTTTCGTGGCGATCGTCTTCATCTTGGCGCCCCCGCGGTGGCCGGGCCATCGCACCCCTGCCTCGGCAAGCCCTCGCCGCAAAATTTGAGCAAGCGCGAATCTCCTCGGCTCTGAACGCCGATAATCGCCTTCGAATATCGTGGCCACGAGGTTCCAGTTTGGGGGCGTCACCGCGCAGGACGCGGTCTCTGAGGATCCGAAATGCCGTCGCGACCGCCGCGACGCAAATCAGAGCTCATTTTTGTAGATCACACCTTCCTTCATGATGAGCTTAAGATACTTTTGCGGGTCGGTCATGACTTTCACGTCGCTCAGAGGATCGCCTTCGACGACCAGAAGATCGGCATAGGCTCCGGCAGAGATGGTTCCAAGATTGCCACTCTGCATCAGCAACTCGGCGTTGATCTGGGTGGCAGAGCGAATGATATTGGGCGGATCGTCAAGCTCGATTCTCATTTCGAATTCTCTGAGCTGTGACTGTTGCGCCTGGGGACCCCACAGGTCGGTCCCGAAGGCGATAGGTACCTGGTAGCGCTTCGCCCATCGGTAGACTTGTTGGCCCTTCGCGACAGTCGCCCTCAGATTGTCAACGATAGTTTTCGGCAGCCCCGTTTCGGCCGCGGATTCGATTCGTTGAACGAGCGATATGAAAGTAGGGTCGAGGTAGGCTCCCTGCCGGGCCATCATCGCGACCGTTTCTTCGCTGACGAAATTGGCATGTTCGATGGAGCGTACGCCAGCAAGCAGACATCGCCGAACTCCCTCGTCGGTGTAGACGTGCGCCATGACGTAGGTGCCGCGGCCTTTCGCCTCTTCCACAATCGCGCGCAATTCTTCTAATGAGTATTCGTAAATGGTCGGATGGGCCTCCGAGGGAAACACCACTCCGCCGGAAACGAATACCTTTATTTGGGCCGCTCCTCTTCGGAGTTCTTCACGCGCGGCCTTGCGCACCTCGTCGATTCCGTCAGCGATCACCGACATCACGGAAAATGGACCCGCCTGACCACATGGATCGACCACCTCATCGGGGTTGCGAAAGTCTGCGCCTCCGCCGGTCTGCGTCAGCGCGCGTCCCGAGTAGAACAGTCTTGGGCCAATGATTTTCCCTTCGGCCAGAAGACGTGCGACGCTGTGGTCGGCGCCGCCCGCTTCTCTGATGGAGGTGAAACCGTCCATCAGGCTACATTGCAGATAGTTGGCGGCGGCAATTGCGATTTCGGAGGCCGGGTAGGAGATATTTTTTGGGCTCAGCGACAATCCCGTTATATGCGCATGTGCATCGATAAGACCCGGCATCAGCGTTCTGCCGCTAATATCGATCACGTTTGCATCTTCATGGTCCATGGGCGTTTGAGACACCGAAAGTATGCGGTTGCCTTGGACCAAGACATCGAATGATTTCTGCAGTTCCGCTAACCCTTCCAGAACAAGGTTCGCGTTCGTGAAGAGCGTTTTGGCCGGCATTTCCATCTTGATAAAGCGCCGTTTCA
>WNFA01003161.1_pt1 | contig 13664 bp, 17 predicted proteins | sample 5400481 | NCBI WGS metagenome assembly WNFA01 (sample SAMN13153340, study PRJNA577476) | soil metagenome | isolation source: 120 cm saprolite under Douglas fir tree site 2 hole 1 replicate 2 | place: USA:California | collected 2015-04-18 | reverse complement strand
GTGCCTCTGCTGCGACTGGCGCAGCGGGCGCTCGGCACCGACACGAAGAGCGGTGTGCTCGTGACAGGGGTCGAGCCGGACAGCCCGGCAGCACGCGCGGGGGTCACGTCGGGGGACATCATCATCGGTTTCGACGGGCAAACCGTCTCGGGGATCGACGATCTGCACCGCTCGCTCGTCACCGAGCGGATCGGTGCGCGCACGTCGATCGCCGTCTTGCGCAACGCCGACCGTCTCGAGCTGCCGATTGTCCCGGAAGAGTCGGAGACTCGCAACCGCTGAGAAAGGAACACCACATGCCCGACACAAATCCCGCTGCCGCGGCTCCGCTTCCGGCCGGGACCCAGGCGCCCGACTTCACTCTGCAGAGTGCGCCGGATCAGACCGTCTCGCTGCGTGACTACCGCGGCCAGCCGGTGATTCTGGCGTTCTATCCCGCGGACTGGAGCCCGGTGTGCGGCGATCAGATGGCGCTGTACAACGAGGTCCGGTCCGAGTTCGAGGGTTACGGCGCTAGGCTGCTCGGCATCTCGGTGGATGGCGCCTGGTGCCACCGAGCGTTCGCCGACCAGCGCAAGCTTCACTTCCCCCTCCTCGCGGACTTCGAGCCCAAGGGGGCGGTGGCGCGGCGCTACGGCGTGTACCGCGAGGGCGACGGGTTCAGCGAGCGAGCGTTGTTCGTCATCGACGGTGACGGAGTCATTCGGTGGAGCTACGTCTCGCCCATCGCCGTCAACCCCGGCGCGGACGGCATCCTGCGTGCCCTCGACGCGGTCGCCGGCGAGCGGACGCCCGCGTGACCAAGCGCGATGCGGCCGCAGCACTGACTCTGCCGGTCGGCAAGCGAGACCACATCCGGGGCCCGGCCGATGCGGCCGTTACGCTGGTCGAGTACGGCGATTACGAATGCCCGCACTGTGGGCGCGCGTACCCCATCGTCAAAGCGATCCAGCGACAGATGGGACCGAAACTGCGGTTCGTGTACCGCAACTTCCCGCTGCGTGAGAGCCACCCCCACGCCGAGCAGGCGGCGGAGGCCGCCGAAGGGGCAGCCGCGCAGGGCAAGTTCTGGGAGATGCACGACCGTTTGTTCGAGCGGCAGTTCGCGCTGGACAGCGAGTATCTAATCGAATACGCGGGCGACCTAGGTCTCGATGTCGCGCGATTTCGGAAAGAGCTCACCAGCGGAGCGTATGCGCCCCGCGTGCGGGAAGACTTCCGGAGCGGTGTCACCAGCGGCGTCAACGGCACGCCGACGTTCTTCATCAACGGCGTGCGGTACGACGACTCCTGGGAGCTGGAGCCGTTGCTCGCGGCGCTCGAGGAAGCCGCGGTCGCTACGCGCTGATCGCGCCGGGGAAGCGCGCCGGGTCGGGCGTGAAGCCCGGGAAGATCGCGGACAGATCGCGGGCGCCGAGGTGGCGCGCCAGGAGCTCGGCGAACAGATCGCGGAAGTCGGTGGTCACGGCCACGTCCCGGCCCTCGAAGCGCTGCGCGGGGTCGAGCCCGGGCCACTTTCCCAACACCCTGCCTCCGTTCACCGGGCCGCCCAGCACCAGCATGGCCGTCGCGTGCCCGTGATCGGTGCCTGAGTTCCCGTTCTCCCGCACGGTGCGGCCGAACTCGGACATGGTGAGCACCACCACCTCGCGCATCCGCTCGCCCAGGTCACGAGTGAAGGCCGCGAGAGCCTCCCCCAGCTCGCTCAACCGCCCCGCGAGCTGCCCCTCGGTCGCTCCCTGATTCACGTGCGTGTCCCACCCGGTCACGTCCGCGAACGCCACCTGGAGCCCGACATCGGCCTTGATGAGCTGGGCGATTTCGAGCAGCGCCTTTCCGAGCCGGCCGCGCGGGTAATCGGCACCGTTCGCGGGCCGGTACTGGCCGGGGTCCAGGCGCTTGAGCATCTGCACCGCGTCGAACGCTTCCCGAGAGGAGGTCGAGAGCAACCCGGTCGCGGAGCCGGCGTACAGCTCCTCGAAGGCGCGGGTAAGCCGGTCGCGCGCGGCGGGCTGCGGCGCGCGCAGGCCGAATGCTTGCAGGTCGTCGATCGCGAGGCTCGGGGCGGTGCCCGCCAGGATCCGGGGCAGCTGGGGACTGAAGGCGACGGCGCGGAACGGCGTGTCCTGGTGCTCGCGGTCGTGCTGGCAGTAGCGGTTGAGCCACCCGTCCGGCGTCGCCTTCACGCCCGGAGTGCCCGACTCCATGTAGTCTTGTGCGTCGAAATGGCTCCGGGTCGCGTCCGGGGATCCGATCGCGTGGATCGCGGCGAGGGTTTTGGCTTCCCACAAGGGCTTGAGCGCCGCGAGACGGGGGTGCAGGCCGAAGTGCCCGTCCAAGTCCAGGACGTCCTTCTCGGGCACGGCGATGCGAGGCCGTTCTTGATAATAGATCGGGTCACCATGAGGCACGATCATGTTGAGCCCGTCCACGGCGCCGCGCTGGAAGAGACAGACGAGAATCGGCCGGGATTGGGCGGTAATGAACGGTAATCGGCGGTAGGAAGCGAAGGCGGCGCGCTCCAGGAACAGAGGATCGAGCCCCAGGCTGACGAGCGCCAGGCCTCCGGACTTGACGAATACGCGTCTCGAGATCGACATCGACAATACCTCCCGATCCTACCGTCTCTTACCGACCTATTGTCTCTGGAACTCCGGTCCCCCTATCGCGAGGCCGACGGCCAGGGCCCGCGCTTGCACGGGATCGCCAATGCCGGCCAGCTCACGTCTGAGCACTTGCTTCGTGTTCTCGGACATCGTCCCACCCAAGATCTTCTCATTGACCGCGCCGATCAATTGGTCGGCGTCCCCGACCGGTACGAGGGAGTCGAGCACGACGGTCACGCCCGGCAGCTTCCCTGACGCCAGCGCCATGGCGGCATTCATCCGATCGAGCAGCGCGCCGCTGTTCACCCACGCCGCTTCGCGTTCAGGATACCCGTCGGGAGCGACATGGAGAAAAAGCGGCTCGCCGAGCCGCGCCACCACCTGCGCCAGGCGGGGCGAAGTGTCGGGTTCGGCGGCGACCGCCCGCGCCGCGCTGACCACGAACTCGAGCGGGGTCTTTACCTTGGCGCGCACGTTCGCCGCCGCCCAGAAGTCGGGGCCGTGAAATATGGCCCGCAGCACCTCACGCATGTCACCGCTGGAGCGTTTCCACGCGGCCACGGCGTCGTCCACGCAGCCGTCAGGCGGATCATCGTTCACGAATCGCTGGCACAGTTTCCGGCTCACGTGGTGCATCGTGGCTGGGTGGTTGGCCAAGAGCTTGAGGAGTCGGATCCCTTCGTCCATGTCGTGGCCGCCCTCAAACCACACGCCCAACACCAGCTTTTCCCCGCGGTCATGCGCCCAGTCGTGAAATTCGAAGTCTCCGCCCCGTTGGGGACGCTCGATGCTCCAGCCGGTGAAAATGCGCGCGACGTCGATCACGTCATGCTGTGTGTAGCCGCCGTCCACCCCCAGTGTGTGCAGCTCGAGCAGCTCACGGGCGTAGTTCTCGTTGACCCCGTTGGGCATCCTTTCGAGAGCGCGGCGGCGGACCGAGTCCTGCCGGGCGGGGTCGCGCACCGGGCCGAACAGCCCAGGTCGCCGACCGAAGATGGGCCTGGCGCGGACGTGCAGACCCGTGGGTGGGACGGAGCCGGGCGCCACGCTCTCCCAGTTGTCGAGGTAGAACAGCATCGCTGGGCTCCTGGCCGTGGCGATCAGGAGATCCTGGAACTTGCCCATCGCGCGGGGGCGAATCGTGTGTTCGATGTAGTCGGGCGTGAGGAAGCGATCGGCGCCGTTGGCAGCGTAGACGTTGAAGTGATTGGTCCAAAAGTCCACTATGATCTCGTACAGCTGCCGCTCGGAGAGCGTAGCGCGGGCGACCGCGAGGTCGGCGAATTCGCTCGCGAGGCGGTTGCTTTTCTGGATCATCGGATCGGCTTGCTTCGGTAGGGGCACAGCATGCTGCCCCCCTACACTGTCGGAGCCATCCGCGGTCTGCCCCGCCGCCAGCTTGCGCTCGCGCCGCTCGCGCTCGGCTGCGGTGTACATCGCGGCGAGGTCGCCGCGGTCGTATTTAAGGATCTGGAACTGGCGCTCCCGCTCGATGAGCCGGTCGTCGTCGATCCCATCGGGTGAGAGCTGCCGGTCGATCCAGCGCATGACCCCTTCGGCAGCCACGCGCGCCACGTCGCCGGGTCGGGGCCCGTACGCCAGGCGGTTCAAGGCGTGGAGCGCCGAGTCCTGCGGGGTGAGGGTGGGTCCCGGCATCGCGGATTGTAGGGGCGCAGCATGCTGCGCCCCTACGAAGGGCAGGCAGGCGCCTACGACCACGAGACTGCGCCAAACGATCCGGTTTTTCATGCGGTTATATTGACGCACCGTACCTTGGAGAAGTTAAGGTCGTGACGGCCTCGACACCCCGCTTCATCCCGCACGGCATCGTCCCGCGGGCCAGGAGCCCGATCTCCGGGCCCGACGGCAAACCGCCGACCTGGTCCGAACGGCTGCAGGCCCTCAAGTACGTGCCGCCCCTCCTCAAGCTCGTCTACCAGACGCACCGCGGGTACACCGTCGCGATCCTGGCGCTCCGGATGGTCCGGTCGTTCATCCCGCTGGCCGTCCTGTGGATCGGCAAGCTGATCATCGACGGCGTGATCGCCGCCATGCAGGTGCGCGCGGCCGGAGGCGTCGTGGACTGGTGGTCGCTCGGGGGTCTCGTGGGGCTCGAGCTCGGCATCGCCGTTGGCGGTGAGGGGTTGGCCCGCCTCTCGTCGCTGTTCGAAAGCCTGCTCGGCGACCTGTTTTCGAACCGCATCAGCGTGCGCCTCATGGAGCATGCGGCGACGCTCGACCTGGCGCAGTACGAGGACGCGGAGACCTACGATCACCTGGAGCGCGCGCGTCGCCAAACGGTGGGCCGGATCGGGCTCGTCGCGCTGCTCCTGTCCACGGCCCAGGACCTCGTCACCCTGATCTCGCTCGCGGCCGTGCTGCTCGTGCAGCTCCCGTGGCTCCTCGTGCTCCTGGTGGTCGCCGTCGTGCCGTCGTTCCTGGGCGAGACCCACTACGCGGCGCTGGGCTATTCGCTCCTGTTCCAATGGACCCCGGAGCGGCGGCTGCTCGACTACCTCCGCTACGCGGGTGCGTCGGACGAGATGGCGAAGGAGGTGAAGCTCTTCAACCTGTCGGACTTCCTCGTGGGTCGGTATGCCAAGCTGTCGAACGAGTTCTACGACGCCAACAAGAAGCTCGCGATCAAGCGCAACGTGGTGTCCACGGTGTTCGTGACCATCGGCACGCTCGGCTATTACGGCGCGTACGCGGTGACGATCTACCTGACGGTCCTGGGCCGGTTCTCGATCGGCGCGCTGACCTTCCTTGCCGGCTCGTTTCGCGCCAGTCGCGACCTGATCCAGCGCATCCTGCTCTCGCTGTCGCAGGTGTTCGAGCAGAGCCTGTATCTCTCGGACTTGTTCACCTTCTTCGACGTGCAGCCGCGCGTCACGTCCAAGCCGGGGGCGCGGCCTGTGCTGGTGCCGATCCGGCGGGGATTCGAGTTCCAGGATGTCGGGTTCCGCTACCCGGGCTCGGACCGTTGGGCGGTGCGGCACCTGACGTTCACGTTCGAGCCGGAGGAGCGGATCGCACTGGTCGGGGAGAACGGGGCGGGGAAGACGACGCTCGTAAAGCTGCTCGCCCGGCTGTACGATCCGGACGAGGGCCGCATCCTGCTCGACGGCGTGGACCTGCGGGAGTACGACCTGAACAGCCTGCGCAAGAACATCGGCGTGATCTTCCAGGACTTCGTGCGCTACGATTTCGTGTTGAAGGAGAACATCGGCGTGAGCCAAGTCGAAGCGCTGGAAGACGACGGGCGCCTGCGCGAGGCGGCGCGCCGCAGCCTGGCCGACTCGGTCGCGTCCCGTCTCGCGAAGGGGTACGACCAGATGCTCGGTCGGCGGTTCGACGGGGGGGTCGAGCTGTCGGGAGGCGAGTGGCAGAAGGTCGCGCTGGGGCGGGCCTACATGCGCGACGCCCAGGTCCTGATTCTCGACGAGCCCACCGCGTCGCTCGACGCGCGCGCCGAGTACGAGGTGTTTCTGCGGTTCGCGGAGCTCACCAAAGGGCGGATGGCGGTGCTCATCTCGCATCGCTTTTCGACGGTGCGGATGGCGGACCGCATCCTGGTGCTCCAGGGGGGAGAGCTGGTGGACCAGGGGACGCACGAGGACTTGGTGGCGCGGGGCGGATTGTACGCCGAGCTGTTCAGCCTGCAGGCGGCAGGGTATAGGTGACCCGCCTTGGTCGGCTCGCGGAGGAGATCGGATTCGTAGTCAAGGCGGCGCGGCCGGGTTTTTGGCTCACGTCCATCTGGTTTTATCTCGTGCCCGTGGGCGGGCGACAGGTCCTCGATCAGGCCGAGTTCTGGCTCGGCCTCCTGTATGTGAGCTTCCCGCTCGGTCTCCTCATCTACGGCTGGAACGACGTGGTCGACTTCGATGTGGACCGATTCAATCCGCGTAAGGGAACGTACCTGTTCGGGGCACGCGGCACGCCGGAACGACTCGCGCGCCTGCCTTGGCGAATGGCGCTGGTGCAAGTGCCGTTTGCAATCCTGTTTACGCTGTTACTCGGACCCAAGGCGTTGGCGTGGTTCGTGGCGCTGATCGTGGCGACCGCCGTGTACAATTGCCCGCCGTTTGCGTTCAAGGGACGTCCGGGTTTGGACGTGCTGAACCAAGCTGGCTACCTGCTCGTCTTCGTGCTCGCGAGTTGGCTGAACCACGTGTCACAAGTGCCCTGGTTTACGTTCCTATTTGGTGCCATGTTTGCGATGCACTCCCATCTGTTTGGCGAAATTATGGACTTGGAACCCGATCGACGCGCTGGCCGCCGGACACTCGCCGGTGTCCTCCGCGCACGACCGGCCAAGTGGCTGTTGGTTGCGTTTCTCGCTGCTGAAGCGGTGCTGATTTGGACGAGCACCCGCGATCCGTGGCTCACCGCCTTCCTGGCGGCAAGCGCTGCCTGGTTCACGGTGGACGTCGTGCTCCTGTGGGGTGATCGCCCATACTCGGCAGCGGAGATGCGCTTCTTGTTTCTTGCCTGGAACGCCGTGGCACTCGCGTCCATGCCCGGGATGTGGCGCGCGGCTTCGCTGGCGGCAAGGTAGTCATGCTCCGGTAGGGACGTGGCTTCAGACGTTGAAAGGAGGGCACATGTCGACAATGCGTCAGGGGTTACTCGCGCTCGTGTTCGCCACTCTCGCGGTTGGCGTGCCATTGCACGGGCAACGCAAGACGAACGTTCTGACGGCAGAAGAGATCGAACGGGCGAACTTGACCGCGTCCAACGCGTACGACGTCGTCGAGCAACTGCGGCCGCGCTGGTTCGCGACGCGCGGGCTCGCCAAGCTTCCGGGGAGTCCGAGCGCGCCGCTGCAGGGCGCGTCGGTTCGGGTTTGGCTGAATGACCACAACGCCGGTTATGCCGACTACCTGAAGACCATTCCGGCAGACCGGGTCCAGCAAATGCGTTGGTACAGCCAGAACGAGGCCGCGAGCCACTTCGGGCCTACCGACGACGCGGCAATCGAGGTGGTGCTGAAGCGATAGGCGCGTCAACGGGAGGGAATGTGCGCGCAGTCATGGTGGATTGCGGCACTAGCGGGAAGCGCGCCGCTGCAGGCGCAGCACCGGTCGAGTCGCGTCCTCACTTTCGAGGAGATCGACCGGGCGAGAGCGAACAGCGCGGCACGCACGGCGTACGATGTCGTGCAGATGCTGCGGCCGCGCTGGATCGAGAGGTGCGAGCCGCTCACCGCAACTTCAGCCGCGCTCGAGAGCCCTTCCGTTATCGTTTACGTGAACGACGTTAGCGTGGGTGGCGCCGATTTCCTGAGCACGATTCCGGTGGAGACCGTCCTGGAGCTCCGCTGGCTCAGTTCGACCGAGGCGGCGGGCCGCTACGGGAGGTCCGATGGGGTGACCGCTATCATGGTGATGCTGATACACTAGCGGTCGTCGGGACCGAGCGTGTAGCACCACGCCTCTCCCTCGAGCACCGTTTCTCCCGTCTGCCGCGCTACCTTGACCTTCAACTGACACACCGGCTTCGATTCGTGCACGCTCACGATCTCCGCCTCGGCGGTGATCGTGTCTCCGATGTAGACCGGCGCCGTGAATTTCCAGTTCTGGCTCAGGAACACGGTGCCCGGCCCGGGAACGTCCATCGCCACCAGGGCGTGCAGCAGTCCGGTGTGAGCCCCCCTTGCACGACCAGCTTGCCGAACTTGGTCCGCGCGACGAACTCGGGATCGAACTGGAGCGGGTTGTAGTCGCCCGTCAACTGCGCGAACGTTTTCACGTGTTCGGAAGTGAGCCTGAGGCTGCGGGACGCCCGCTGGCCAACGGTGACTTTCACTGCGCCCGCTCCAGCGCCGCGACGAACGGCCCGAAATACTCCTTCCACACGGCGGCCGCGGTGTGCGTGCCGTGGCCTCGCGTCCGCTCGCTCGTGGGAATCAGGACGTAGCGGGCGCGCTTCACTCTCGGGATCAGACGCTCCATGAGCCCGAGCTCCGGCGGGTTGATGAAGTCGTCTGCCGAGTTGATCGCGAGCACGGGGGCGGTGATGCGATCGAGTGCGGTGCTCGGGTCGTAATCGCGCGAGGCGTCCACCTGATGCATCAGGTCGTTCGCGTCGGTCTCGGCGAAGCGCGTGTCGAGCCAGCGCGTGATGTACGCATCCGCCGAGTCTCGGGTGGGCGCGAGGCGCTGCTGCACCAGGGGCGCGCTACCGGCGGTGAACAGGAGTTGGAGGGCCGCTCGGAGGCCGCGGGGTTGGGTCGTGTAGTCGCCGCCCTTCCAGTCAGGGTCGGTCCTGATGTCGTCGATGATCATCTTGCGCCACATCCGGTTCCGCCCCGCGGCATCGCGCAGCGGGTGGCCGAGCGTGCGGTAGTGCAGCCGCAGCTCGGGCAGCACCTCGCCGCTCGCGAATCGGAAGTTGTGGACGACGAAACTGCCGGTGTCTCCCTGCGCCGCCACAGCGGCGAGGAGCAGGAAGATCGCCGGGCTCATGCCAGATAGCGCTCCCGCAGGATCGCGACGTGGTGACGCTCGTGGCCGGCGATGATCCAGGCGAGCGCGCGCACGGTAATCGGGTTGTTGTTGGCCGTCCCGTGCCGTGCCAGGGCGTCCGCGTCCAGTCCTGAGAACAGGGCGATGGTCGCCCTCCGCACCGCGTCGAACTCGGCCGCGAGGTCCTTGAGGGCCCGCGCGTCGAACCGTCCGGGCGGGACCCACGCCTTCTCGTCGAACCCTTGGAGCGGCTTCTCGTCGGCGCGGGCGAAGCGCAGCGCGCGATAGCAGAACACGCGTTCGCTGTCCATCAGGTGGCCGACCACTTCTTTGATGCTCCATTTCCCCGGCGCGTAGCGATGCAGGGCCTTCGCCTCTGACAGGTCGGCCAGGAGGGCCTGGGTTTCACGCCGCTGGTCCTCGAGGACCTTCAGGAGGTCCCCCTTGGGGGGGACTTTGGAGATGTAAGTCTCGTAGTACGGTACGTATTCGGACGGCGCGGGACGCGGGATCGTCGCGGTCGTCATGCGACCCTCCGCGGTCCCTTAGGCGTAGCTGCCTTGCCCTTGGCGGGTCCCGGGAACCGGGCGAGCCGCGCCTGGGCGTCGGGCATCTTCATGATGACCTGCTCCACCTTCTCGAGGTAGCCGGGGTTGTTGAGGAGTCCCCGCAGCTCGGTGAGGAACGGCCGGAGCCTCGCGTACACCATGATGTGCTCGCCGTTCACGTCGGCAAACATCTGCTCCTCGATGGCACCGTGCAGCACGAGCGACGCGGCCATACTCCAATAGGTGGTCACCATCCGGTAGTACGCACTGCGCTTTCCTCGATATGCCTCGAGGACGTCCTGCGCCGTGCGGGGGCGGAACTCCTCGCGGAACCAGGCTCGCGCCTTGCGCAGCACCGGCTCGCGGCGCAGGTCGTACAGCTTGAGCAGCAGATCGGCACTTTCGTATTTGGTGGTCATGGGTGGCTCCGTTGGCATGACGATCAGGAAACTATGGGGATGCTTGCGCCGCGGCGAGCCAGGCCCGCCAGGTCTCCTCCGCCGCGCCCACGCTCACCTGCTGCTGGTGGCGGACCAGCGGCATCCGGAGGAGCAACGGCTCCAACGTGAGCTTCTTGAGCCAGCGCTCTTCCGAGAGCAGCGCCGCCTTGAGGCCCAGCTCCATGAAGCGCTTCGCCTCCCGGTCGATCAGGGCCTGCACCCCGAACTTCTGCGCGAAGCGCCGCAGCTCGCCGGGCGACGCGGCACGCTCGTTCAGGTCCACGAAATGACATTTGATGCGCCGTTCGGTAAAGAACCGGAGGGCGGCGCGCGTGTCGGCGCTCTTTCTGACCCCGAAGACCTGGACTTCCACTCAGCTCCCAGTGGAAAACCGCACCGCGCCGAGGTCCACCAGTCCCTGGAGCGTCTGGTGCAACTCGGCCACTGGCAAACCGGCTCCCCGCGCGAGCTCCTCGAGTGTGCGTTTGCCGTCGGCCAGCTCGATCACCGCCGCCACGCTCTCGTCGCTCTTCGCGACCGCGACCCGTCCGTGCGGCGACCGCGCCACGAGCAGTTTCGTGCGACGCTCAGGCGCCGGCGGCACGTCCGTCCAGGGCTGGAGCAGCTTGGGTAGGACGGTGGGAAGGTCGTAGGCCAGATCCAACAGCACAGTTCCCTCGACCGTCTCGGGCGCGTACCGCTCCCCGGGACCGGCAGGGACTCCTTTAGGGCTCCCCGCTCCCTCTGTCGCACTACCATCCCGCCAGACGCGCGGCCCCGCCTCGACCACCATCATCGCTTCCTCGTACCGCAGCAGGTCCGCCAGGTAGGGAACGGACACCCGGCCGACCGCGACGTGCGCCGTCACGAGTCGCGCTACCACCATCGCGGTCTCCCGGCTACCGAGGACGAGCGTGGGGAGCAACGCATCGAAGGCAGGAGACGTGAGGACCGCTTCGGGCGCGCGGCCCGTCACGCGGGTCAGCGCGCGCGAGTACTTGAAGAAGTGGACGATCCGCTCGTAATAGAAATGCCGCGCCAAGAACCGCGCGTACCGCTCTACGCGGTCGGGATCTGCGAGCTCCCGGCGCCGCCAGGCGTGCGAAGCACGATATGGCGCGTCGGCCAGCGCCCGAATCACCTCGTCCTGCAGAGCGCGATCGCTCGGCATGGCGGTCAGGGCGTCTCCGCCGGAGCGCAGGGACGCAATCGCACCACGGCCGTGCGGCCGTCGGACTCGACTCTTTGGCCGGAGACGTTCCGTGCCTCGGTGACCGCGCCAGGAAGGCGCATGTAGTCCAGCAGATCGCCGCAGCCGCTCGCCTCGAGATCGTGTACGACCCGGTCTCGCTCCCAATCGATGTGCGACTCGATACGATGCGTTGCCTGCGGCTCCCACGGCTTGAAAATCACCCCGACGTCCTTGGTCGCGGCGCCGACCCAGACGAGCGAGAGACTGTCGAGCAGCCAGATCCGGATGTGATGACGAATCCGGACATTCGGTCCCGCCAGCTCGTACGCGAGGTCCTGCCGCCGGCCCTCGAAGTACTGCGTGCTCACGGGCGCGGTGATCGCGGGCCGGCTCGCGATCGCGGCGGTCACCTCCCGCGTGACGCTGAGGACGGACCGCTTCTGCGCGGGGAGCCAACCGGCCGCGCGAAACGCGCTGTCGATCTCGACAGCCGTACCCAGCATCAGCACGTTGAACGGATCGCCCAGCACGGTCCCCGCGCGGTTTTCGGAGCGGGGGACGAACTTGGGCAGCTCCGGCATCTCGGTCAGCTCGCGATGGGTCGCCACGGGGTCGCAGGGGTCCTGACTCGGGAGAACGAGCGGCTCGGTGAGCCGGATGCCACCGATCTCACCCGCGAGGATGCGCACCGGGGGCCCCCGCCGTATCAGCGAGAAGCCGCCGAGCACCGTCACCGGGATGGCGTCGAGGTCCACGGCCGCGGCGACACCAGCCGGCACGAGCCTCCTGCCGACCCCGCCGACCGACGTCTTGCCGCTGGACACGAGCCCGGAGTCGGTGACCGCGCCCGGCTTGGCGTACTCGAGCGTGTCGAGTACCGCCGAGATCGGGACCCACTGCCCGGCGCGCACTTCCAGGGACTCGAATCGCAACCCGAGCCGGCCGTGCCGACCGAATCGGCCACCGCCTCGGGAGACCACGATGCGGCCCTTTGCCCGGACATAGGGCGGGACCAAGACGCAGGAATCCTGCACCAGCGCGCCCATCGTCTGCACCAGGACTTCCGTCCCCACGGTGTCCCGGCCGCTCGTGACCCGTTGCACGAATCGAATAGGGATCCGCGTGCCAGCGGGAATCACCAGGTCCGACGACAGCAGCGCCAGGAGCGCGAGCGCGATCGCTTTCATAGGGCTCCTCGAATCCGCTGTACGCTCCGGAACAGAACGTCGGCAGTCAGGGAGGGCGAAAACGCGTCAAAGGTGACGGCCTTGGCCCGCGGGCAGCGGCTCACCGCGTGTGCCGCGAAGGCCAGCATCTCGTCCGAAGGCTCGACCGGCGCGATCCACGGGCCCCCGAGGTCTCGGTCGTCCGCGACGCCGGCGACATGCAGCTCCACTACATGCTCGAGCGGAAACTCGGCGAGCCAGCGCTCCGGCGCCATATCGTGGTAGTGCGCCTCGAGCCACACGTGCGGCAGATCGAGCAGGAAGCCGGCGCCTGTCGCCTCGAAGAAGCGGCGCAGCCACATCGGCTCCGGCATCTGGCTCGCCTTCACGTCGAAGAACCCGGGAATGTTCTCCATGACCAGCGGCTGGTCGAGACGCGCTTGGAGCGCGCACGCGTTGCGGATAAAGCGGGCGAGGAACTCCTCCGTATAGAGCGGCGGGAACACGTAGTTCAGGTTGTAGCTGCCGTCCTCGGTGTGGAGGCACTGAAAGTGCTCCGCGACCCAAGGTGAGCGGTACAGCTCGGCGAGCGCGCGGGCACGCTGAATGGAGCGTTCGTCGAGCGGTTCGGAGAGCTGCCCCAGGTAATCATGGAGCAGGAGGGTGTAACGCTCGCTGATCGCCGTCCACGACGGATCGCTCGCCGCCGGGGGGTCGGCCATCGCGAGATGATCGATGCCGGTCGCCACCGCGAGCTCGCGCCCGAGGTGGGGATTATAGAACGCGCCTACCATCAGTTCCGTATTCCGCATTGCGCACTACCCTACTAACCCGCGCTCCGCGAGTTGGTCACAAAATACCTTGACTTGCGCCGCGACCATGGGAGTCGCGTGACCGTCCGTCCACAGGGCGGCGATTAGCTCCGCGCTGGTTTTCCCATCCAGCCGCTGGACGATGAAACGCTCGCGCTCGCCCCAGTCGGAGGCCTCTTTCTTGAGCGCTTCCGTGGCCCGGACCGACGGGAACACATCCGCCACGATCCGATCGACCTCCGCCAGCGTAGCGGGTGTGAGGGGTCGGGCGCCGGCAAGATTCTGCTCCACCTGCTCAGGGCTGCGCGCTCCAGCAAGGACGATACCGACGCCCGGTCGTGCGAGGACCCATGCGAGCGCCAGCGCCGACAGCCGCATGTCGAGCCGGTGCGCGATCGCGCCGAGCCGCTCGACCACCATCCGCCGGCGC
>WNFA01008647.1_pt1 | contig 13665 bp, 23 predicted proteins | sample 5400481 | NCBI WGS metagenome assembly WNFA01 (sample SAMN13153340, study PRJNA577476) | soil metagenome | isolation source: 120 cm saprolite under Douglas fir tree site 2 hole 1 replicate 2 | place: USA:California | collected 2015-04-18 | reverse complement strand
GTATAAAGATGGGCGCTATTGGTGCCCTCCAGCAGCACAGTCGTGCCGGCTTCCACGCTCAATTCGCCCGCTTTGAACTCTTTAACAAATTCAAGTTCGGTCTCAGAGAACTGTCGAAATACCGCCTTGCCGCGCAACGGGCAGTTTTCGCACGGCACCTTCCATGGTGCGGGTTCAGCGTTACGCATTCCTCCTCCGCAGCCGCAACGAGGTAAGCGGGAAATGGAACCACAACGTAGTAGATTACGGGCGCTCCGCCGAAGGTAAATCAGGAAATGGCCATACTCCAGAACCGGCGCGAGCGTGCATTGCGCCGAGAGCGCGGTATTGACGCGAGCTATGTCGCTAATGGCGCGTGCTTGGCGTGATTGCTGATGCTATGGCCGAATTGGAGGGGAGACTTGAGGCGGCAGCTCGTACGGCGATTTAGGCATGGGCAAATCGCCTATAGGCTCCGTGAGGCTCATCCACATCCTGGCAAACCGGAGTAAATCGGCACGGCGCTCTGGATCGTTCACGCTTTCCGCGAGAGACAAGCATTCCCATGCCTTCGGTCGGTATCTTTCTACCGCCTTCATGGTGCATCCAAACGGATGGCCCCACCGGGCGAATGTTCAGCAGCCTTGGCAGCTTTTCCCGTCGGCGCTGCTCAGCGGGGCCGGATGGGCGGCTCGGGCGGGCAGCGGTAGGTTGCACTTCTCGCACAGAGTTGGTGCGTCGTTCTGGTCATCCCAGTGGAGCGGCCGAAAAGGGAGCTTTTTTCCCGATCCCACCTCCGCGGCAATGTCGAAACCGCATAGCAAAGGCTCGCCGCCTTACACCCTTGCGCGAAAGTCCATCGCGCAGCAAAGTTCGGCTTACAGTATCGCGGGAGGCTCTCATGTTCGGTTCCCTTCCACATTGGCAGCATGCCGCGGCGCTCATCGGCGCGCTCTCGCTCGGGATTGCTGGATGCACGACGGGCACGTTTGGGACGAGCGAGGCACCGCCGCCGTCGCCCCCGCCAGCGGTCGCGTCCCTTCCCCCGGCCTTTCCGCCAGAGGAGATCGTCGGCCGCTGGGGCTTTGCGTCCTATCACAAGGAAGGCGACCGCCCGCGCACCGAGAAGGCGGCCAAGGCGCAATGTGGAAAGCCTTACGTCATCAACCGCGGCGCGACCGGCGGGGTGATGATGCACCTCGCTGATGACTCCAAGCCCAGTGAGCTAAGACTGAAAGGCGGGCCCGGCGGCAAGACCTATATCGGTCCCGACGGCGGGCCGGGCGGCTCCCAGGATCGCGAGGTCGTCACCTTCGACGGCCAGGTGCTCGTGCTGCGCTGGATGGATCCGGAGGTCGCCGGGCGCTACGGCACCGGCGTTTACGTGCGCTGCGGGGCGCGCGCGTGAAGCAGGATCAAGTGGGTTGGGGAGTTCACTACTTCGATCGTCGACTGAACCGGGACTGCGTGTCGCGGGCCTATCCTACCAGGGACGACGCGCTGCACGACCTGTCTCGTCAGAATTGCGAGGTGAGGCATATCTCGGAGTAAGACCGAGGCGTGCTCAACGCGCGCGGCGTTCGCACCCCCGGGCAGGCGCTGGTTTGCTGCCTCGGTGTGTAACGTGCTGGCCGCTCTACCGGATCGATAACCCCCGCCCGGAAGGTTTAGACCTCAGGCGGGGATCCGGGTTTCGTCCTCGATCGGCTCGCGCAGGACATAGCCTCGGCCCCAGATTGTCTCGATGTAATCCTTGCCGCCGGAGGCGTTGGCAAGCTTTTTGCGAAGCTTGCAGATGAACACGTCGATGATCTTCAGCTCCGGCTCGTCCATGCCCCCATACAGGTGGTTGAGGAACATTTCCTTCATCAGCGTCACGCCCTTGCGCAGGCTCAGGAGCTCCAAGATCTGGTACTCCTTGCGCGTCAGATGCACGCGCTGGGCGCTGACCTCCACAGTTTTGGTATCGAGGTTGACCACGAGGTCGCCGGTTTGAATGACCGATTGGGCATGGCCCTTGGAGCGGCGCACGATGGCATGGATGCGGGCGACGAGCTCGTCCTTGTGGAACGGCTTGGTCATGTAGTCGTCGGCGCCGAAGCCCAGGCCCTTGACCTTGTCCTCGATCCCGGCAAGCCCCGACAGGATGAGAATCGGCGTCCTCACCTTGGAGACGCGCAGCGTGCGCAGCACATCGAGGCCCGACATATCCGGCAGGCTGAGATCGAGCATGATTATGTCGTAATCGTAGAGCTTGCCGAGGTCGACGCCCTCCTCACCAAGGTCCGTCGTATAGACGTTGAAACCCTCGGATTTGAGCATGAGGTCGATGGACTGCGCGGTGGCGCTATCGTCCTCGATTATCAATACGCGCATCCCGTTCCCTTTCCCGCCACGTAGGGCTGAGGTTGGCACTTCGCGGCGGCTCCTTAGGACAGATTCGGAACAGGCTAGTTAGTGATGGTTAACAAAACCTGATTGATCCTGGGTTTGCCCGGCGTCGGACAGGGAAAAACCGTTATTGGACTTTTCTACGGAAATTAAAGCCAATCCGCGGAATCTTTGTAGATCGGATCTTTCTTCAGGGCGTACCTTGTTGGCTTCCATCCAGGGGACTCATCCAAGATGAGTTTCCTCTCGGACGAGCAGATCACTGCATAGTCGATGGGGTGTGCATGCGATTGCCGCCTGGCAATACTACAACGCGAGTCCCCAACGTTACTCGGATATACAAGTCTTCGATGTCCTCGTTGATCAAAGGAATGCAGCCAGAGGAGACGAACTGGCCGATAGTCGAAGGTTGATTCGTACCGTGGATGCGGTAGAGCGTGTTACCAAGGTAAAGCGGTTCGGAACACTGGGTGCATGGCACCATCCCTCCCTGTCTGGACCGGCTCAGTTGATGTGCCGCGGCTAACGAGTTCGACCATTTGGCTCTCATCACGTCGATTTTTCTCAGCAACGGCGAACGCAATCTCATTCGGAATCTCGTAAGCCGGGCACCATCCGATCGGATTGAATGGAACTGTTACCGTAGTGGTCGCAGCCGCGGAAGCATCAGTTCGCCATGGAACCGTTTCGTTCCGGGTTGGGTAATTCGCGACCCCACTGACTAGCTCGGCATCGAACACGTATCGCCTCTCGCAGACGTCGACCTTGGGTTCGAGATGCGTCACCTCGAAGTGATCGTTGCCCTCCTTCAGCATCCTCCAAAAAGGCATGTTTGGATTGTGGAGGTGCTTGACCAGATTCAGCGGGGTCATGCGGAATGGATGGGCCTGTATCTGGAACGATCGCTGATTCCCGTAGAACGAATCCTGTGCGAGTGCATAGATCTCGGCGATCTGTTCGTCAGTGATGGCGTAGCAGCCGGCCGAGGAGCAGCCGCCATGCATCATTATGTTTCCGCCAGTTCTGCCGTATGCGCGGTCGTAAGCATTGGGATAGCCGATGTCGAAAGAGAGGTAGTGGTGCGAGTTGGGGTTCATCTGCCCAGGCCTCACGGTGTAGAACCCTTCGGGCGCCTGGCGGTCGCCTTCCCTGATCTTCGGGCCAAGCTCACCCGACCAGCGGCAGATCGGATAAGTCTTGAGCAAAGCGAAGTGGCCGCTGGTATCTTGTTTCCAGACCTCGATCTCCGATTCTTCCTTGAACAGGCGGATTAGAATCGGCGAGTCGATGGGCATGTGCTTCTGTTCGAGCTGCGCCAGCATCTGCGGCGACAATGGCTTGAGTGCACGAGTCAGGGGGCTATCAGTCTCGCATCCGGCGAGCACAATCGCAGCCGCGCAAGCCGCCAGTAGCAGCAAGCGCATCCGAGGCGGGCACGATGTCAACGCGATACTCCGTCGGAATAGATCCGATTACTCTATTGAATGATCGCGAATCTTAAAAATGTGGTTATCCTAAAACGGGAAGGAGTCTCACCAGCCGTTCCCTCATGAGCATAGTGAACGAAATGGAAAAGAGATATCGAACGTCATGCACCAAAGCCGAAGTACATGCGCCAGACGACCTACGCTCGCCTGGGCTGCGCTCACGATATTGCCATCGCGCGGTGCAACAGAGGACTGTGTCGAACTTTGGCGATAAATTTCTGATCCGCAGCGCCGATGCGGTCCTCAGCTCGTAGCCGGCCGTCAGCGGACATAATAGCCGCCATTCGGCTCATAGCCCTCGTGGTAGGAGCGATCGTAAAGCTCGGGGCCAGGCGCTAACCTAGCAAATTAGGACACTGGCTTGTGTGAATTAGGAGACTTGCCTCGGAATTAGGGCAGCACCGGCGCCCGTGGGAAACGTTTCGTGAAACCAGAACGGAAAACCTCGATTGCCGGTAACGGGTTTGGGGTAACCTCATCGGACGAAGGCAAGATTCCCGCCGTCTGTAGCATAGGCACGTCGGATATTGCTCAATCGAAGGTTGTCCGGGCGATGATCGGATGGTCGGTATAGACCACCACGCGGACCAATTCGCCAGCCGGCGTCAGTTCTTCGACGCATCTCCCCGGGGACGCTGCCGACTTGAGGCCGCGATAGTCGGCTTGATGGAGAGTGGCAATGACGTGCGGGCCATTCCGGCCCGACCGGCCTGCCTGGTGAATTGGCAGGACGCGACGCTTAGCCCAGCCAGCGAACCGCGAAAGCTCTTCTCGTCGGTGCGATCGAGATCAAAGCAGATCTCGAACGGCAGGGCACTTATCATGGCGCAAATGGCCTCTCCCCTGACCCGCAGCGTTCCGGGCGGGAGCGTCGCGTAACGCGGCGGCCCGCTGCCCCCGAAGCGGACCACCCCCCCAACCGAACCGTCGGCGTGGACGCGACCCTCTCCGGACGTGCCTTCAAAGCAAGTGAACGAAAACAGCTTGTCGGCGACAAATTGGCGCGCTTCCTCGGCGCGCATTTCTCCGGCGACTGCCGGCACCCCCGCCAAAAGACTAGCGACCGCGAACAGCGAAGGGACAGTCTTCGACATGTCGTGGGCTCGCTCCCATTATGCGTGGTAGTGGACTTCGGGGCGTAACTCGATGACGGTGTCGCGGAAACCAAGCCGGTAAGTGTAGGCCCAAGTGCTGCGCGACGGACGACGATAACAAGCTACGGCGAGCGTAAACCTTTTGTTAACCTTAACGTCGTGAACCAGACTGTTGCTCGGTCATGCCGCGCTGCCGCTTTGAAGATGCTCGAGCGGGTCGGGTTGATAGCGCAAGCTGAAAAACTTAACGGGATCAGAACCGGGACCAAACAACAAAACATTGCCGCTGACAACATAGCGTCGCCACTAAAATCCTATCTGCTCGGGCTTTACCGGCGGTTGTTCGTCTGGATCGAGGGGCCTTACCTTCATGCCCTGGCGAAGAGCGAACACAATGAAAGCGGTCAAAAGAACACCGGCGCCTAATTCCTGCCAATGAATTGCCAACCAGTGAATTGCGCTCATCGCCCTGCCTCAGAGTTCCATGACGATACGCGTTTCACAGAAGAGCCCTCTAAGGCCGTATTCCAAGCCACGTCCGCTCTTCACCTTAAAGGGGACCACCAAAGCAGTCATCGAGGGCGGAAGTACGCCAGTGCTGGTCGCGCTGCTTGCTTATCGGCGACCTGTGGATCATGGCGCGAAACAGACTTGGCGCCGCGCACTGAATTCGCTTTCGGCACGTCGCTTTCGGCAAGTAGGCCGAAGCGCCTGTTCCGCGCTCGGGCGCCGCCCGACACTCTGAGCACCGCCGAAATTTACCCTCCTTAAATGACTTGAAGGTATCTTTCTAAATTGGCCAGAGCCGCTGGTGCTCGCTACCAAGTCTGCGTGCTCGCCTTGCTAACAAGCCGTACGAACTCGGGAAGAATTCGTTGCTGATGACCGACTATTATCCAGTGATCGCTCGCTGCGTAGCGGATCTCGAAGAGAATATCGCTGTCCGGCACGAGTTTTACTGGCTCGCACGGGCCGAATTGGCTGTGCAGCTATGCGGCTTAAACTCATCGCTTACGCAGTCGGAGATGATGTGCGAACGCTTGGCGTTGGACGAGGCCATCCGCAAAGTCGAGGCTGAGTGCTTGCCGTCGGTCGAAGCCCAGTGCCTGGATCCCGCCCAAACGAATCCGCCCACACCTAAAGCCGATGCGGCCGGTCATCAGATCACGCGCGGTTTCGCGGACATTCGTTTGTGTTCAGACACGCGTCTCGTTACCCAAGGGCAACAGCGGCAACCCAGTGCCGCCATTAGTCCCGAGTCGCCGAGCACATCGATGAGTCCGACGCTAGTATTCAAATTTGCAGGGGCGCTCGTCGTCATTGCCTTGGCCGTCACCCTATATTGGTAAGGCCATCGCTTTACGGCTCCACTCCCACAAGCCCGGCTACACAGACCTCTCAGGCCGTAAAGTCTTCGCCGACAATCACTTATTATGTCGGTCAACTCGGCGAACTGGTTTCGCGTGCAGCCGAGCGGGCTAGAAATAGCCGAGTGCCTGATCGCCTGATATTGCCATCCAACTGAACTTCATAGAGCAACCGGCCGTAGGGTCAAGCTGCCGAAGTCGACCTTCCGAAACGACCGAGCCGGGGCCGAATTCCGAAAGCGGCGGTTTCGCGGATGCGCCGCTGTTCGGCCCGCTCCGCAAGACTGCGCCAGGCTTCTGCCGCGCCGAGCAGGCGCGCTTTATCGACCGGATCCGCCCGTCGGGCCAGTTCAAGGCAAGTTACGGCGTGCCTGCGGTATGCTGCTGGCGTTTCCACGACGGTACTCCCTCTCCCGTCTCAGAAGCTTGGACACCCAATCATTAAAATTAGATTGAATTGTCGCGCACTGACTTCTACCTGCCAGGCGGCTATTGAGCCGGCTGACCAGTATGCCGGGATGCCCAGCATGCCGACCGGCATCGACCCGCTTCGCTCTCCAACATCGACCATTTCCGGAGCCACGGCATCGATCGTATCACCGTTTGGTGCCTAACCCCGTTCTGCTGCCATCAGGGCATGGTCACGTTCGAGGCGTTTGCCGCCCACGGGGCTGGCGAGACAGAGGGGCGAGACGCCGGCCGATCAGTTCAGCCGAGACGCGTTCTAGGCTCGGCCGCCGAATGAACCGTGACCGGATCAATCAACGTCGGATCATCGCCGTTCCCCGGTTTATTCACCCGTCCCGATACCGGCCACATGCGCAGCGCATCGTCGGGAGCCGGCTTCAGCAGCTCATCCCTGGCCCCCGCGCCGGAAAGCCAACCTTCGGTGCTCTCTCCGTCCAGCACAGCAGGGGCATTCGGTCGTGGATCGCGCCGATGAACGAATTGGCTTCGGTGATTATCATCGTGCAAGTCGTGAGCGTTTCATCGTTCGCGCCATTCGGTCCAGAGCCTTCGTGAGACGCTTGCCCTCGATACCCTTTAGTATATTTACCACCTGCAACTGTGCAGAATTGAACAGACGACATTCGACCCGCTGCGCTAAAGGCTCCTGCCTCAGGCGATTGATACCTTTGATGGCCAGAAAATAGCGCCCAGGAAACGATCAGGAAATAGAGAATCACAGTGAGGAGTTGCCCCACGCCAGCACGGCGCCCTGCTTCTTAGCGTCTGCGAGCGACGTTGCCCTCACTGATTTCGACAAGGGCAGAAAATAGTTCGAGAAGTCCAGCCCGCCGGTAATCGCACCAATTATGGGCATGATCAGGTCGTTGACTAGCGATGTCACCACAGCTTCGAAAGCCACCCCGATAATCACGCCAACGGCGAGATCGACGACATTGCCCCTCATCGCAAACTCGCGAAATTCCTTGAGCACTTGAGTTCTCCTGGTCGGAAATAAATCCCCGCTGGCTGTCAGCACGTCGCTGACGGCTGGGCGTGATGCCGAGATAAAATGAAACTCGCCGGCGGAGCAAATTCACACTGAATCAAAGTTCTGGGCCCGAACGGTGCCGCGATGGCGCGCGGAGATGGCTTAATGCTTCTGTTTGGGATCAAGCAATTCCGCTTGCGCCAAACAATCCCTCGCGATCTCTTCCAACTGCTTCCGTAACTCCGGGTCATTGCACTTTTTCGCAAGTGCCATGCCAAGATCGATCTGACGCTATGCTCGTTTGAAAAAGCCGACAATAACTAGGAGCACCACCGCGCCGACGGTAGCATTGATGATCGCGGCAAGGATTCCACCGCCAATATGGATGTTGAGGAGGCCCAGGAGCCAGCCGCCGATGAAGGCCCCCACGACACCGACGACGAGGTTGCTGACGAGACCAAAGCCGTAACCCTTGACGATCTGGCCAGCGAGCCACCCAGCAATTAGGCCGATGACCAGCCATACGATCAGACTCTGCGGTTCAAGCATCATTTTCATCTCCCCGGTTGTTGATGGAATCTCTTGCTTCGGGCCGGGCTGACCGGCCGGAAGGGGACTCCAGCCGATCAGCCCGCATGTCACAGGCGGCGAGACTATCTCCTATCCGAGGCCGGCAGTTGTCCACAGGTCCGGGCTGCTGCCCTCGGGCATCAGGGAACGCGAGCGGCCACGCGATGGCCGCGCCGCCGAGCAGCGCGATGAACTCCCGCCGGCTCATTCTATAACCTCATCGCCGCGCAACGTTTGGCCCGAATCACCTCCGCAGCCAAGATGTCAGCCAGTCCCAGAGGCTCGTGACAGAGGCCCTCTCGGGCTCGCCTTTCGCCTCGGCTTTTTGCAGCATCTCGGCCGCGAAATAGTTGTGACATTCGTTGTTGGCGCCCCAGACGCAGGTGACCCACTCGTTGCCATCGGAGGTCATGACCTTCTCGACCCTCATCTGCGGGCCGCCACCGTGCACTACGTCCCGGACCTGAAATGCCATCTCTCCCTCCCAGCATCTTGGATCGGCGGCCGGTAACCTGCGGGAGCGCCTGCCTCATGGTCGCCCTTCCACCGGCCGGCGACATCGGCGGCCAGGATGGCGGCAAGTCGGTGTTCGATGCGGCCCTGCCCCGGAGTGGCCATGGCGCTCCTCTCTGGGGCGGTATTCTACACCGAACAACAGCGGGGGTGGATGGCTCGTTGGGCTGACGCCCGCTCCGCGCGGCCTGGCCTACGCGGGTATCCTGGGCTCACCCTCTGGGGTCACGGGAGGTCGGCTTGTGGCACTGAAGGGACCTTCCTTCTACGCCTGCCAATGTCTGCTCATTGGGCACGACCAGACGTGTCGCGGACGTGCCCTTACCGCCGAGTTTGACCCACAGCGGACCCTGAACCGCGTCGTCGGCGGCCGGCTGACCCGGATCGCCGACAAGTGAAAGTGCCGGTCACGTTCTTCTGCGAAGCGGCGGCCGGGCCGAGCAAAGCGTCCGGGAATATCAACGAAGCCTTGCAGCTAGTGCGGACATTCGGGACGCTGCGGCTGCTGCGAGCATTCGAGAAAATGGATGTTAAGGCGAGCTCGGAGGTGTTGTGCTCGCCCGGCTTGTCCTTTAATTGATTGCTAGCAGGCCTACAATTTTCCCTGCTCCATACCGCACGGAGTGGGGCAGTCCCCCTTGCATTTGCGGCCTAAGATCGAAATTGCGAACGACAAGGGTTGGCCAAAACGGGCAAACATCGCTGTTAATTTTCCCGCTATCGGGTGGAATTCCGAGGGAACTGCCATGAAGACTATTATAGCGACATTACTGTTGGTCCTTTTCGCGATTTGCAACGCGTATGCGCAGGCTGCCGCTGCACAGGGCGATACTCTTCGAGACATCACCAAAATATTAGATCAAGAGAAACCTAACTCAGCTCGCCTGCAAAAATTGAAAGTTGAAGCCGCCGCCGAAACCCCAGGCGGCGTTGGCGGCATAGCTCTTGCGGAGTTCTTATTTAAACGCGCCAAGGCCCGGTCGGCGGTCGGCCAGGGCAAAGAGGCAATTGTCGACCTGAACAAATCGATTGAAATCATCCGCGCGCACGGTGGAGATCCGCATGACAGGCTGATGGAGCTGATCTGGCAGTACCGCCTTGCTGGCGAGCCGCGCAAGGGATTGCAACTGATCGATCAGATGCTCAAAGACCAAGACCCATCGAGGAAAGGACGATTGTTCGCCCTCTACCGATGGGGGATTGTTCTCAATCTGTGGGTAGGAGATGTGCCACGAGCCGAGGCAAATCTGAACGCGATGCTTGCGCTGTTGGAGAATTCCCGCTCCTGGCCGCATTTTGTCGATCCATACCGCTCATTCTGGGCAGCACAGGTCGAGGACGGTAAGGGCCGCCTTGCGATGGTGCACGGCCGGTTCAAGGAGGCGGAAGCCTCCTACCGTAGGGCCCAAGAACTGCAGCGGGACGCAATGACGAAATCACGGTCCTGGCCAAATCCGCCGCCACAGGATTCGTTCCAGGCAACGATCGACTATCTCTTGTCGTTCGAAGGTAATGCGAAGGCGGGTCAGGGTCGACTTGCAGAGGCGGAAGCCGATATCCGTCGTGCGCTGATCAGCCGGCTGAACGCAAACGGCAAGTTCTTTTCTGGTACAGCTGGGATTGTCGACAGTTTGGTTGGTCTTCTTGTCGAGGAGGCGCGCTACACCGAAGCCGAGCAGCTCGCCCGCGCTGCCGTCGAGATCCGTCGCTCGCTTGGGTACGCTGAGGATTCGCAGTCGCTCGTCGACGCAATGCTCAATCACGCGCGTACGCTCAACGCCGCGGGACATGCGGCCGAATCGACAACGATTTATGAGCAGGTCGATGCCGCTACGAGGAACTGGGACCCTACTCGCCGCATAATGGCAACCGGCGGGCTGGCTCGCGTGGGAGCGTTTATCAACGCAGACAAGGCTGCTGCCGTAATTGATATTGCCAGGGGTATCTACGAGCGCACGGCGAAACGCAAGGGCGAGAAGCACCTCGATACGGCAACAGCACAGGGTTTTTATGCCGCTGCACTGGCTCGAGCGGGACACGATGCCGAGGCGTTGAAAGAGTTCAAAGCCGCCATGCCGCTTCTCATTTCCGCCTCGCGCGTAGACCTCGATGAAAGCGGCGCTTCGAACAAACTGCAACGGGACGTTCGAGCCTCGTTCATGATTGAACCCTACATGTCGCTGCTTGCACGAACATCGCAAGGCAGATCCGAGGAAGTAGCACTGGAGACCTTCCAACTCGCCGACCTTATGCGCGGGCATTCGGTGCAGCGGGCGCTTGCCGAATCAGGAGCCCGAGCGGCAGTACGCGACCCCGCCCTCGCGGAGCTCGTTCGGCAGGAGCAAGATTTGCAGCGACAGCTGGGTGCTCAACTTGAAGTGCTTAATAATCTCCTCGAAATGCCGCCAGAGGAGCGTGACGAAAAAGTAGTTCGGGATCTGCAGGAGTCGATCGACAGATTGCGCAATGAACGAACTGCAGCGCGGCGCAATATTCAACGGCGATTCCCGGGCTACGCCAACCTGATCGATCCAAAGCCCCCGACCGTGGACGAGCTTCGAGGCGTTCTTCGATCCGGTGAGGCGCTCGTGTCGTTCTATTTAGGGCAGGGTCGCAGCTTTGTTTGGGTGCTGCCGAAAGATGGCTCCGTAGCATTCGCCGCGATTAGGATAGGCGCAAAAGGAATGGAGCGTAAAATACAGGAGGTACGCAAGGCGCTCGAGCCCGACGTCACGACGATCGGCGATATTCCAGAATTCAATCTCAAGCTGGCCTACGAGCTTTACAGTCTGCTGCTGAAGCCGGTAGGGCCGGCCTGGGAGCCGGCAAAACACCTGATTGTGGTCACAAACGGCGCACTAGGCCTTTTACCGCTCAGTCTGCTGCCCACGGCGCCCTTCGAACTAAAAGATGATAAGAATTCTGATATACCGTTCGCAAAGTATCGCGAGGTCCCGTGGCTGGCGCGGACACATGCGGTTACGATGATTCCATCTCTGGCGGCGCTGCGGAGCGTACGGCAACTGCCTATTGTTTCGGCAACGCGCGAGAAATTCATTGGGTTCGGGGATCCACTGTTCAACGCGGAACAAGCAGCGGCAGGCAATCAAACCGAACAGGAGGTGCAGGTTGCGGATGCGGGCGCAGCGGGCATGCGGGGTATCACCCTTCGGCGTCGTGCCTCTCCGCAGACCCATGGGGTCGATTCTGCCACGCTTGGGATGTTACCCCGGCTCCCCGATACGGCCGAAGAGCTCAAGTCGATTGCCGTTGCGCTCGAGGCGGATCCTGCCAAAACGCTACACCTCGGGATCGAGGCCAACGAACAGGTGGTGAAAACCACAGATCTTTCCAAGTATCGCATCATCGTTTTTGCGACTCATGGGCTTGTACCCGGAGATCTAGAGGGCCTAATCCAGCCAGCTTTGGCGCTCACCGCCCCAGCGGTCGCACATGTTCCGGGAGACGGCTTGCTGACGATGGAAGAAATTCTGGCGCTCAAGCTCAATGCCGACTGGGTCGTGCTCTCGGCGTGCAACACGGGCGCCGCCGCCGGCGCCGGTGCCGAGGCGGCATCGGGGCTCGGCCGGGCGTTCTTCTATGCGGGCACGCGGGCGATCCTGGTCACCAATTGGTCCGTGCATTCGGCTTCTGCTCGCGAGCTCGTTTCCGACCTGTTCCACCGACAATCGCTGGATCCCAAGATCTCGCGCGGGGAGGCATTGCGGCAGGCGATGGTCGCCATGATCGACGATAAAGGATACGCTGATGCGAGCGGCAAGATGCTATTTACATATGCCCATCCGCTGTTCTGGGCGCCCTATAGCATCATCGGGGATGGCGGTTGATGCAAAATGGGACCCCATCGATGCGCACCGCGAGCATTGCAATGGGATTGAAGGCGATCCTTGCCTCGCCGACTTTGCCCAAACGAGGTCAGGCAACGTTGTGCTCATCACCGAAAACAAAGTGGCGCGCTTTCCCGGCCGCCCGAGACATCAGAGTCACCGAATCCCTGATTGATAAAACTCTAGAGCGAGAACAACGTTGAGGAGTTACATGCAAAGATTGCCGGGCGTCTTGTCTCAATGCAATCGATGACGGACGGTTGATTCCGACGGGTCACCTGCTCTTGGCAATTGCCGCTTTGCAGCGCTTAGACAATTGCGCGTAGTGCTTCTTCATGCACGCGCGGCGAGCCTCGGGTTGGCTGATTACGGCGCTACAAAATGTTTTCGCGTCGCCGCTGCAAGCCTCGCGAACGGCAGCGCTAGGGGCTGCCACGGCAAGGGTGGGTACCACCAAGGTAATCAAGACAATAAATTTTTGGAATGCCTTCATTGTCAACTCCTGCAATCTTCGCGAAACTGTTTTAGAGACTATCCGATATTCGAGTGCTGGTAAAGTGCAGAGAAACGTACCCGGCGTGACGGGAAACTAATCGGGTCGGGCTTTAGTCCGCTGCGCCTTTGAGGCGAGCGGCACTCCCAATACGAAGAGCGCAAGGCTGGTGACCACCGCGCACCGGTTCCTCCCCGCCGTCTCATACGATGAACTCCACCAGCATGCCGTCTCCGGTGCTCTTCCGTATCCGCCCGCGGCAATTGTCGGGCCGCGATCGATTCGGCTGATACGACATGTGCGCAGGGTCGTAGCCAGACGCCGCATGGATGACCGGCGCATAGGCCGGAAGGTTCGCCGACGGTCCGGTCTGGCCGTAGCTGGAGATCGCGCAATAGACGAGCCTTCGTCGGCGCTCAGGCGCGTTAACATGACGGAAGCGGGCATGGCTACCTCGCTGCTGCTCATGTGCCCGGTGGCAGATG
>WNFA01009141.1_pt1 | contig 13666 bp, 15 predicted proteins | sample 5400481 | NCBI WGS metagenome assembly WNFA01 (sample SAMN13153340, study PRJNA577476) | soil metagenome | isolation source: 120 cm saprolite under Douglas fir tree site 2 hole 1 replicate 2 | place: USA:California | collected 2015-04-18 | reverse complement strand
TTGGCCGACGTTCCGCGCTTCGTTTCCACAGCGGAAATCCGGGTCGATTGTCCCGACGACAAGAAGTTCGGCATTGTCGAAGAAGCCACGAAATACTTCGCTGCCAAATACCAGGTCATTACCGTGGACGGAGCCCGAGTCCTCTTCGGCGACGGTTGGGGACTCATCAGGGCGTCCAACACTCAGCCCGTGCTCGTGATGCGGTTTGAGGCGCGAACGAAAGAGCAGTTGGAGAAGATTCAATCCGAGATGCAGGGTTGGCTCCGCTCCAAAGGCGTAAAGGTTTGATGTGATGCCTTCCACCCGCAGGCGTCTCCTCGTCGGGGTCGTCATCGCGGCTGTAGCACTCGTCGGCGGACGCGCGGCATCCGTCCTTTACGCTGACTACACCTGGTACGACGCGCTTGGAGCGAGCCCGCTTTGGCGCGAACGGACTGGCGATCTCGTGCTGATTTACGGAATCGGCTCCGTGATCGCGGTGCTCGTTGCCTTTCTGAATCTCTCCGCTTTGGGCAGAAGCATCGGTGTCCTTACATTGCCTCGCCGGCTGGCCAACGTGGAATTTGGCGAGGCCGTGCCGCGGAAATACATCGACCGGTTCGCCTTTCTCCTCTCGATCGCAATTGCTGCCGCGGTCACACCGGCGCTTCCGACCTGGACCTCGCTGGCGCTGGCGCGCCTCCGCGTGAGCTTTCGCGAGGGCGATCCATACTTCCAGCACGACCTCGCGTTTTACACGACCTGGCTTCCTTTTGAGAAAGCCGCTTACTCGTGGGCGATGCTATTGACTGTTGGTGTTTCGATCGTCGTGGTCGTCCTCTATTCACTCACGCCCGGCTTGCGGTGGGAGCGCGCCGGACTTCGCATGAGCGCACGCGTCAGACGGCACCTGAGCGTGCTCGCGGCGCTGCTACTGCTCATCACGATGTGGAGCTACCGCCTGCAATCGTACGATTTGCTTATGCGCCGGAGTGGCGAGCAAGGCGTTTTTTCCTACGTCGATCATCAGTGGCTGCTTCCTGGGCTGCTGCTGCTCTCGATCGCCACGGCGGCCGCCGCGATCACGGTACTCCTGAGCGGATGGACGGGACAGCTTCGCACAAGCTTTGTCGCCGTGACCGTCATCGTGGTCTTGTCGGTCACGGTCCAGGAAGTCGTGCCGCTGCTCGTGCGGCGCTTCACCTCGCGCGAGACGCAGATGGTGCGAGAGCGGCCGTACATCGCCACCCGCGGCGAATTTACGCGGCGCGCCTACGCTCTCAGCGCGGCATCGTACGAAGCCTTACGGAACTCCGCGGTGTCCGCCGCGCTTGACAGCATGGTCACGAGCGCCGCCAGTCAACAGCTGCTGCGTCAGGACTCGCTTGTCTATCCCGGCGCGCAGGGGCTGGTGGTCGTCTCCAATCCACAGCTCGATGTCGCCGGACAACGGCTTGGCGATGGCCTCTCGCGACTGGGATACGCGTGGGCGTACCAGTCGATCGATCTCCTATATGACTCGGTCCCGCGACGCGCCAGACTCGTGACCGTGCGCGACCTGCGGACGAGAATTCGCGCCGTCGCGCCGATCTTCGCGCAGGGAAGCATGGTCGAGCCGATGTTTCACGCCGACACGCTTTACTGGAAGTTGGAGCTGTACACTGCGTCGTCCAACTATCCTCTCAGCCAGCGCTTCGTTCTTGCCGGAGAGGAACGGAGCTACTTCAGGCACGCCGCAACCGCGCTCGCAAACGCGCGCACGGCACGAGTAACAATCGCCGCGGATCTGGCTCCCGATCCTATAGCCTTGGCGTGGATGGCAGCCTTCCCGAACTCGGCGGATTACCGTGCGCCGGGCATCGCCCGCGAGCTGACGGCGACACCGTGGTCACCAGTAGCGGCGGCGCCCTCATCCGTCGCCAACGACTCGACGTTCAGGGCCGCCGTTACTCGACTCTACAATCGCATGCGCGCCGCGCTCGCCGCCGCGGACCTCAAGGCATTCGGGATCGCATACGACTCACTCGGCGCTCTCATTTCACCCACGCATAGATGACCGAGACACGCACCGCCGTAATCGCTGTCGGCGGTAACGCCCTTTCTCCGCCCGGAGAGCATTCGAGCATCGCCGATCAGTTTCGCCATACGCGCGAAAGTCTGGGCCCGATCGTCGATTTCGCGCTCGATGGCTGGCGGGTAGTAGTGGTTCACGGCAACGGACCACAGGTCGGCGACGAGCTCGTCAGAAACGAGAAGGCGCGGAGCGAGGTCGCGCCGCTCCCGCTTGGTGTTCTCGTCGCGGGTACGGCTGGCTGGATCGGCTACATGTTGCAGCAGTCGCTCGAGAACGCGCTGCGTAAGGCAGGGAACTCGAGAGATGTTGTGACGGTCCTGACGCAGGTCGAGGTTGCCGCCGACGATCCGGCGCTCAAGGATCCGAAGAAATTCATCGGACACGGACTCTCGGCCGTGCGGGCGCGCGAGCTGAGGGCGCAGGGTCATGCCGTCAAGAAGGACGCAAAGGGACGCTTTCGACGGGTCGTCGGGAGTCCACGGCCGCTGGCGATCCACGAGCTTGCAACAATTCGAACGCTGCTCGAGCGCGACACGGTCGTGATCGCGTGTGGCGGAGGTGGTGTTCCCATCTACCGCGATGCGGCGCTGGGACTGGAGGGAGTCGACGCCGTTGTCGACAAAGATCTCGCTGCCGCAGTTCTTGCGAGAGAGCTTGGCGCCGAACTTTTCCTGATTCTCACCGATGTCGATGCCGTTTATACTGGGTGGGGCACGGAACAACAGCGCGCGATCAGCTCGATGAGCGTGAGTGAAGCCGATCGCCTCGCAGGCGAAGGAGCGTTCGGCGAGGGAAGCATGGCTCCGAAAGTTGCGGCTGCCGCGGATTACGTGCGTCGAACACAGGGTCGTGCCATTATTACAGAGCTGAGCAAGGGAAGAGCCGCGGTGCAGGGCATCGGCGGTACGGAAATCATTCCATAACAGCGCAAATCAATATCGATAATCCGCGTGCGCGCACGCGTTCGGAGCAAGAGTGAACATCCACGAGTACCAGGCAAAGGACATTTTCCGGAAGTACGGCATACCGATCCCGCCGGGCGAGGTTGCCACGACGCCGGAGGAAGCGGAATCAATCGCTCGAAAGTTCGGCACCACCGTCGTCGTTAAGGCGCAGGTCCACGCCGGCGGTCGCGGAAAGGCTGGCGGTGTAAAGCTCGCCAAGACGCCTTCCGAGGCAAAGAGTATCGCCGCCCAGATCCTCAAGCTGACCATCAAGGGTCTCCCCGTACAGAAGGTTCTCGTCACGCCCGCCGCCGATATCGCGAGCGAGGCCTACGTCGGCATCATCGTCGATCGCGCCTCGAAGCGTCCGCTGTTCATTGCGAGCCCGGCCGGCGGAATTGACATCGAGGAAGTCGCGGCCAAGACGCCCGACAAGATCCTCCGCCACGCTGTCGATCCACGCTACGGCTTGCAGACGTTTGAAGCGATGCAGCTCGCGTTCTTCCTCTATTCCGACATGAAGCAGGTTCGCGCCGCCGCGAAGATTCTGCAGCAGCTATATAAAGCCTTCTTCGAGAACGGCGGATCACTGGCCGAGATCAACCCATTGGTGACGACACCGGCCGGAGAGATCGTCGCGCTCGACGCGAAAATGGTGATCGACGACAATGAGCTCGATCGCCACCCGGAGATAGCCGCGCTCCGAGACGAGTCCGCTGAAGACCCGAGCGAGGTTCAGGCGAGAAAGGCGAACCTCACGTTCATCAAGCTGGAGGGCAACGTCGGTTGCGTTGTCAATGGAGCCGGCCTCGCGATGGCGACGATGGACCTGGTGAAATACTACGGCGGCGAGCCGGCGAACTTTCTCGACATTGGCGGATCGTCGAATCCCGAGAAGGTCGTGGCCGCGCTTCGCATCATCACCAGTGACCCGAGCGTCAAGGCAATTCTCTTCAACATCTTCGGCGGCATCACGCGCACCGACGATGTAGCGAATGGAATCGTGACCGCGATCAAGCAAAATCCGCTCAAGGTGCCGCTGGTTATTCGACTTACGGGCACCAATGAAGAAATCGCGGTGAAGATACTGAAGGAAAACGGGCTCTCGGCGATGACTGATATGGACGAGGCGGTCAAGAAGGCAGTAGCTCTCGCCACCGGAGGGAAGGCGGCGTGAGCATCTTCATCGACAAGAGCACGCGCCTGATCGTTCAGGGGATCACCGGTCGGGATGGTTCCTTTCATACGAAGCAGATGATGGAGTACGGCACCCAGGTTGTTGGCGGTGTTACACCAGGGAAGGGAGGGCAGAAGTTCGAAGGCACGGTTCCGATTTTCAATACTGTCGCAGACGCCGTGAAGAAAACCGGCGCGAACGCAACGGTGATCTATGTCCCGCCGCCCTTCGCGGCGGACGCAATGATGGAAGCCGCGGATGCGGGCGTACGCTTCATCGTCTGCATCACCGAGGGCGTTCCCGTTCTCGACATGACGAGGGTCTATCCTTTCGTGAAGGAGAAAGGGTCGCGCCTGCTCGGACCCAATTGCCCCGGTCTGATCTCTCCGGGCCAATCCAAAGTCGGAATCATTCCAGGTCGAATTTGCATTGCTGGAAACGTCGGCCTGGTGAGTCGATCGGGAACGCTGACTTACGAAGTGGTCTACCAGATGACCCGCGCCAAAATCGGCCAGACTACGTGTGTCGGGATCGGGGGAGATCCGATCAACGGCACGAACTTCATCGATTGCCTCGACGCGTTCGAGAAGGATCCGGCGACGGAGGCTGTTGTCATGATTGGGGAGATCGGAGGAACCGACGAGCAGGAGGCGGCGCGGTTCGTCCGCGAGAAGATGAAGAAGCCCGTCGTTGGCTTCATCGCCGGTCAGACCGCGCCGCCAGGCCGCCGCATGGGACACGCCGGCGCCATCATCTCCGGCTCGGCAGGCACTGCCGCTGAAAAAATGCAGGCATTCGAGGAGAACGGCGTGGGCGTCGCCAAGCGTCCCATCGACGTCGTGGATTTACTCAAACGCGCTATGCGCTAGGACAGAGCTCATAAATGGCCGGCAACAGGACACTCGCCATCATCAAGCCCGACGCCTTCAATTCCGGTAAGGCTGGACCGATCATCGCTCATCTCGAGAAATCGGGCTTCAAGGTCATCGCTTCGCGCGTGATGCGGCTCACGGAAGCCCAGGCCTCGGCGTTTTACGAAGTCCATCGCGAGCGGCCTTTCTTCACGCCGCTGGTTCGCTTCATGACTTCGGACAAATGCATGCCGATTGTGCTCGAGCGCGCCGACGCTGTTGCGGCGCTTCGCCAGACAATCAGTCCAAGGAACGGAACGCAATTCACGCCTCCGATTCGGACGAGAATGCCGAGCGCGAGGCGAAGTTCTTTTTCCCCGAGTCGGAGCTAGTCTAGCGCCCCTGACCCTCGATGGCGCCTCGCCCGCAGCCACCGGCCGACCCGCCGATCGCCCCCGGCCGGTAGTCATCCGTTAAGAAAACTCATACGCCGAAAAAAAAGCCCGAGAACGACACTGGAATGGAGCTGTTAAACCCGCTAGTTTAAAGGGCTTATGCTGTCCTTTGACATACGCTCGCTCGAAACCAAAGCCGTCCACGTCGACGGCTCGATTCAGTCAGACGATCCGATTTGGGAAGAGGGAGATGTTCGCCCGTCGCAGCCGGTCCGGGTAATCGGAAGATTGTCTTCGGCGGGTGAAGGAAGATTCTATTTTGCGGGTCGTATTGACGGTGGGATCACGCTTCCTTGCCGCCTGTGCCTGGAAGAAGTCAACGTCGCGGTCGACGAGGAGGTACACTTCATTCTCGCCGCGATCGGAGCTGACGAGGCGGACGATCCGGACGTGTTTCTCTACGATCCGAACGCGAGGTTGGTGGATCTCCGCGCGGCGGTGAGAGAGACGTGGTTGCTCACGGCGCCCGCATACGTCCAGTGCAAGGAAGACTGCAAAGGATTGTGCGCGACTTGTGGTACCAATTTGAACGAAAGCACCTGCAACTGCACACCAACCAGGACTGAATCGCGCTGGGGCCCGTTGCTCAAGCATCAGGGCGACGCACACTAGCTCGTCAAACCAACTTAAGGAACAGATACAATGGCCGTCCCAAAGCGACGCACCTCCAAGCGAAAGAAGCGCGCGCGCAATACGCACAAGATCGCGCCGGCGATCGTCATCCAGAAGTGTCCCCGCTGCCAGAGCATGAGGCGCCCGCATCATGTCTGCGCGGAGTGCGGATACTACGATGGCGAACAGCGAGTAGAACCGAAGGAAGCCTAGTTTGGCGCGAATAGCGTTGGATGCTATGGGGGGAGATTTCGCTCCCAAAGCAACAATCGCCGGCGCCTTACTCGCCCTCCAGGAACTCGACAGCGCGCATACTGTTCAGCTCGTCGGGCAGACTTCTGTAATCGAGGCAGAGCTCGAGAGACTGCTTTCCGGCGAGTTCTCGCAGGCGGCGTCGTCTCGTTTTCGCATTAATATCGTCGAGGCAGCTGAAGTCATCGAGATGTCGGAGAAGCCGACTTCGGGCCTGCGAAAAAAGCCGAATAGCTCGATGGTCGTCGGACTCAAGTTGCAGGTAGATGGAAAATCCGACGCCTTCGTCTCCGCCGGCAACACCGGTGCGCAGATGGCCTCATCGGCGATGCTGCTGAAGCTCCATCCAGGCCTCACACGTCCCGCGATTGCCACGGTATTCCCGACGGCGCGCCAACCGGTGATCGTTCTCGATTCCGGCGCGAACGTCGACTGTTCCTCGACAGAGCTTCTTCAGTTCGCGTGGCTTGGCGCGGTTTACGCTGAGTGCATCTTCGGCCGTCCCGATCCTTCGATCGGCCTGCTCTCGATCGGAGAGGAGCCGGAGAAAGGGAATGCGGTCGTGAAGGAGGCGCACGTGCTCTTCCGGAAGGCGGGGTTCAACTTTCACGGGAACCTCGAGGGCCGCGATTTGCCGGCCGGCGCGAGCGAGCGCGGCCCCTTCGACGTCGTAATTTGCGATGGTTTCGTCGGCAATGTCGTACTCAAGTTCTACGAAGCCGTGGCGCCAATGATCGTTCGCTTGCTGAGCGAGCACCCGGGTATCGACGCCGGACACGTGCGAGCGGCTCTCAAGGGATTCGATTCCACCAACTATGGTGGCGCTCCGCTTCTCGGAGTGAGAGGGGTCAGCATCATCTGCCACGGCAACTCACCGCCGCGCGCCATCAAGAATGCGATCCAGGTTGCGGTCCGAGCCGTTGAGACCCGCATGAATGATCAGATCGGTGAGAAGCTCAAGGCTGCCGCGCCTGCCATCAACGCGATAGCGGAGTCGGCGTGAAGCGACCAATCGCAGCCGTCGTCGGCACCGGACGCGGACTACCCTCACACGTAATGACGAACCACGACTTCGCGTCCATCGGAATCGAGACGTCTCACGAGTGGATCTTCGAGCGAAGCGGAATAGTCGAGCGGCGGGTGGCAAAGAATGGCGAGACTACCTGTTCCATGGCCTCCGATGCTGGTCGCAAGGCGATGGAAGTTGCGGGGGTTCACCCCGGCGAGATCGACGTGATCGTGCTCAGCACGGCCACACCCGACCGGCTCCTTCCCTCGACCGCGGTCGACATTCAGGCCGAGCTTGGTGCGACCCGAGCCGCGGCATTCGACATCGGCGCCGCGTGCGCCGGCTGGCTCTACGCGATGTCCACCGCCGAAGGGCTCATCATGTCCGGCACAGCCGAGACTGCGCTCGTTATCGGGTCGGAGAAGATGAGCGCGATAGTCGACTGGAAGGATCGCTCGACCTGTGTCCTTTTCGGCGATGGAGCGGGCGCCGCGGTGCTCAAGCGCAGCAAGGGCGGTAAGGGAATTCTGTCTGCCTACATGCGGAGCGACGGGAAGCTCGCCGACCTTCTCTATCGGCCCGATGGCGGAGCGACGACGCCGATGTCCGTGGAAGTCCTCGAGAAGCGCTCGCATCTGGTGAGGATGGCGGGGCGCGAAGTCTTCAAGCACGCGGTGCGGTCCATGTCCGACGCTGCCGACCGGGCGCTCGACGGCGCGCGCCTCACGGGAAGCGATATCGATCTCCTCATTCCGCACCAGGCCAACGTTCGCATCATCGAGGCGACGGCGAAGCATTCCGGCATCCCGATGGACAAGGTCTACGTGAACGTCGACCGCTACGGCAACACTTCTTCCGCGTCGATTCCGATCGCCCTCAACGAGGCGATCGAATCGGGAAGAATCAAGGACGGTTCCACGGTCATGATGGTCGCATTTGGCGCCGGATTCACCTGGGCGTCGATGGTCATTCGCTTTTAAGCGGTGGATATCGTTCTGCTCTTTCCCGGCCAGGGCTCGCAGAAGCCGGGGATGGGGAAAGATCTGGCCGAAGCATTCCCGGTCGCGCGAGGAGTTTTTGGTGAGGTCGACGCCGCGCTCGGACTGGACCTGAGTCGCCTCTGCTTCGAAGGACCGGCAGACGAGCTGACTTTGACCCGCAATGCGCAGCCGGCCCTTTTTGCGCACGGCGCTGCTGTGTGGGCACTGACCAAGGACGCGCTGCACCAGCACGTCCGCGCGGCGGCGGGACATTCTCTCGGAGAATTCACGGCATATCACGCTGCCGACGCCGTCAGCCTTCCTGGTGCCGCGAAGCTCGTGAGGAGGCGCGGCGAGCTGATGTACGAAGCGGGCGCTTCGCGCCCAGGAACCATGGCCGCGATTCTTGGAGCTACGACGACGCCGATCGAGCAGATCTGCCAGCGCGCCAGCAAGGAGGCGGGACTCGTCGTGCCCGCCAACTTTAACACTGACGAGCAGGTCGTGATCTCAGGTGAAATCGCCGGGGTCGAGCGCGCTATGGAGATCGCCAAGGAGGCGGGGGCCAAGCGGGCAATCAAGCTTCCTGTGAGCGGGGCATTCCATTCGCCACTCATGGAGCCGGCCGTAGTCGGGCTCACTGATGCGATCGCGACCTCGGCCTTTATGGATCCACTCTATCCAGTTTACTCGAACGTGACCGCCGGAGCCTCGACCACGGCGGTCGCCGCGAAGGATCTGCTGCTACGGCAGCTCACGTCGCCGGTTCGCTGGTCGGCAGCGATCAGAAGCATCGCGACCACTTTTCCGGAGGCGCTCTACGTCGAGATGGGCCCGGGCAATGTTCTGAGCGGTCTGATGGGGCGACTCGTCAAAGGCGCTCGTACCTTCTCCTGCGGAACCGCTCTGGAAGTCGAAAAGCTTCTCCAGACGGTCGTCTCGTGAAGATCGATCTTACCGGAAAGAACGCACTTATCACGGGGAGCACACGGGGAATCGGACGCGCCATTGCGGAGGCTTTTGCGCAATCCGGCGCGCGCGTCGCCGTCGTCGGTCGCGATCTGCAACGTGCCGAGGAGGCTGCGTCTGCCATTGGCAATAACGCCTCGGGCTTCGCGGCTGATGTCGGCGATACGGCAGCGATAGACAAGCTCGTGGGCGACGTCGAGAGGGCGTTCGGGTCGATCGACATTCTCGTAAACAATGCGGGAATCACCCGGGACAACCTGGTGATGCGACTGAAAGACGAGGACTGGGACGCCGTCCAGAACGCCAATCTTCGCGGCGCTTTCGCGGCGATTCGGGCCGTTTCGAGAGGGATGATGAAGAAGCGCAGCGGGCGGATCATCAACATCGCGAGCATCGTCGGCCTGATCGGGAACAAGGGTCAGGCCAACTACGCCGCGAGCAAGGCCGGGCTCATCGCCCTTACCAAGTCCGTCGCCAAGGAGTTGGGGTCCCGAAATATCCTCGTCAACGCCGTTGCGCCCGGATTCATCGAAACTGAGATGACCGCCGCCATGACCCAGGAGGCCCGCGACGCACTGGGCCAACAGATTGCACTTGAACGCCTTGGCTCGGTACAGGATGTCGCCGCCATGGTAGCTTTCCTCGCTTCGGACCTCGCCTCCTACATTACAGGACAGGTGTTCGTCGTGGATGGCGGAATGGTGATGTAACTTTTTATCAGATATTCGGTTAGATATATTTCACGACACCCCCATAAACACGAGGACACCCATCAAATGGCCGACAATTCCAACAAGGTCAAAGACATCATCGAGAAAGAGCTCGGTGTGGAGCGGGAAAAGCTGACCAACGAGGCGAGCTTCATCGAGGATCTCGGTGCCGACAGTCTGGACATCGTCGAGCTCGTGATGGAGTTCGAGAAGGAGTTCAACATCGACATCCCTGATGAGGACGCCGAGAAGCTGCGCACTGTCGGTGACGCGCTCGGCTATCTGAACCAGAAGGTCGGAGCGTAATGAAGAGACGAGTCGTCGTCACTGGCATGGGGGCGATTACCCCCGTCGGTAACGATGTGGCGACGACCTGGCGGTCCCTGATCGAAGGGAAGTCGGGAACCGCGCCTATCACCAAATTCGACGCGTCGAAATTTCCCGTTCGATTCGCCGCCGAAGTGAAGGGCTTCAATCCGCTCGACTTCATGGATCGAAAGGAAGCGAAGCGCGCGGATCAGTACACGCAATACGCGGTCGCTGCGTCCCGCCAGGCGATGACCAACGCCGGCCTCGTTGAGCGGAACGGTATGGACCCCGACCGCATCGGGGTCATAATCGGCAGCGGCATTGGCGGGCTCAAGAGCTTCGAGGAGCAGCACGACGTCTACCGGGAACGTGGGGTGGGAAAAATCTCTCCCTTCTTCATCCCGATGTTCATCGCCGACATAGCCGCCGGGATAGTGTCGATGATGTTCAACGCGAAAGGGCCAAACTACGCCACCGTATCGGCTTGTGCCACGAGTGCTCATGCAATAGGTGATGCCTACCGGACCATCCAGTATGGCGATGCGGATCTCATGATCACCGGCGGCGCGGAAGCCACCGTGACGCCGATGGCGATCGGCGGATTTGCCAACATGAAAGCGCTGTCCGAGCGCAACGACAGTCCCGAGACGGCCTCTCGTCCGTTCGACGCGACCCGCGACGGGTTCGTGATGGGAGAAGGAGCAGGCATCCTCATTCTCGAGGAGCTCGAGCACGCACTGGGGCGGGGAGCCACGATTTACGCCGAGATAGTCGGATATGGCGCAACGGGCGATGCCTACCACCTGACCGCGCCGGCACCGGACGGCGAGGGCGCGCAACGCGCCATGAAGCGCGCGCTCAAGGACGCTGGATTGCAGCCCAAAGATATTCAGTACATAAACGCTCACGGCACATCGACTCCTGCCAACGACTTTAACGAGACTCGCGCGATCAAGGCGGTATTCGGAGAAGAGGCGAAGAAAGTAAACGTCAGCTCTACAAAATCGGCTACTGGACACATGCTGGGTGCCGCCGGCGCTGTGGAAGCCGTCGTCAGCGCGATGGTCGTGGGAACGGGCATCATCCCGCCGACGATCAACTACAACTGCCCCGAGCCCGAGCTCGACCTCAACTACACGCCCAACACTTCCGTCAAACGCGACGTCAACGCCGTTCTGAGCAATAGTTTTGGCTTCGGTGGTCACAACACCACCCTCGCCATCAAGCGTTACAAGCCCTGAGCCGATGACTCCCCCTCCGGAGATCTCGCTCGACCTCGCCAGGATCACCGATCGCGCCGTCAGAGTCGTCGGGGAGAAGGTGGCGTCGCACGAGCGTATCTCACACGCTGATGCGGAGCTCCTCTTTACGTCGCCCGATCTCCTCGGAGTCGGGATGCTCGCGGACTACGCCAATCGCCGCAAGCACGGCGACATCGTGACGTTCGCGGCCAATCAGCATATCAATCCGACGAACGTCTGCTACCTCCGGAAGACCTGCGTCTTCTGCTCCTTCGCGCGCCTTCCGAAGGAAGAGGGAGCATATCACTATACCCTCGACCAGGTGTATGCCGAAGCGGAGACGGCGGACAACGGCTTGACCAAGGAATTTCACATCGTCGGCGGGCTCGACATGAAAGCGGGCCTCCAGTACTACAGCGAGATGTTCAGAGGTCTCAAGACGCGTCACCCGCAGGTTCACATCAAGGCGCTCACAGCCGTCGAGATCGCGCACATCGCGCGCATTGATAAACTTTCGATCGAGCATGTCCTCACAGCCCTGCGCGAAGCTGGACTGGACACCTTGCCCGGCGGCGGAGCCGAAGTCTTCGGCAAGGGCGTGCGCATGACGATCGCTGATAAAAAGCTCGCGGCCGAGGACTGGATCGATGTCCATCGGACCGCGCACCGGCTTGGGATTCGATCGAACTGCACAATGCTTTACGGGCACGTTGAGACCATTCAGGACCGCGTCGAGCACCTTTCGATGCTTCGCGATCTCCAGGACGAATCTCACGGCTTCCTCGCCTACATTCCGCTCGCCTATCACCCCGACAACAACGAGCTTGGAATCGAGCTCGGCCGGCAGGGAACTGCGACAACCGGTTTCGATGATCTCCGCAATCTCGCCGTCGGCCGACTCTTCCTCGACAACTTCGATCACATCAAGACCCATTGGATCATGGTCACACCGTTTCTCTCGCAGACCTCTCTGGCGTTCGGAGTGAACGATCTCGAGGGAACGGTAGTGCGCGAGAAGATTTACCACGAAGCCGGCGCCCATACCGCTCAAGGCCTGAGCCTCGACGATATTCTCGACCTGATAAGATCAGCCGGAAAAGTCCCGGCCGAGCGCGACTCCTTCTACAACATTCTGCGCGTCTTCGATCGGACGGCAGCAGCGGCGGCCGCGGCCTGATGAAGATCGGCCGAATCCCCTATATCAACTGCTACCCGGTTTATGGGGCCATCGACCGCGGTATCGTCCCGCTCGATGCCGACCTCGTTGATGGAGTCCCCACGGACCTTAACCGGCGCATGGCCGCTGGCGAGCTCGACATCAGCGTCGTGTCCGCGGTCGAGTACGCGCGCGACTCCGACCGCTATCTGCTGCTCCCCGACCTCGCCATCTCGTGCGACGGTCCAGTTCGCAGCGTAATGCTGTTCTCCCGCCGTCCTGCGGGGGAGCTGACCTCGAGGAACGTCATCGTCAGCAGGAGCTCCATGACGAGCGTCGCGCTTCTCGAGTTACTCTTCGAGAATGTCTGGCACGCCAAGCCTCGCTTCATTGCTGGCGACGCCGAGGTCCGCGACGTAATCGAGTCGAACGATGGCGGTGCAGATGCGCGCCTCGTCATCGGCGACGCCGCGCTCGTGCTTGGATCCAACCACCGCAAACGGTATCCACATGTCTACGATCTTGGACAGACGTGGAAGGATTGGACCGGACAGTCTTTTGTGTTCGCGGTCTGGGTCGCGCAGCGTTCCACCGATGTGAAGGATGCGCTCGTTGCCCACGCCGGACTTATCGCCTCGCGCAATTGGGGACTCCATCACTTGGCGGAGCTCGCCACGCAGGTGCACGAAGCGACGGGCGTGAAGACGGAGATATGCGCACAGTATCTTTCAGGCCTGGATTACGGATTGTCGTACTCGCACCTCGCCGGACTGACGGAGTTCTATCGCCGGCTGGTCGAGCGTGGACGGATCCCGAACGGTACACTAACCTTTCTCCCTGCCGCATGAGCGAGATACGCGACTGTCTCGATTTCTACACGAACGCGTCGCTCCTCGAGCTCGGCTCCGAAGCGGATCGCGTGCGCCGGGACAAGCATCCCGGAAACAC
>WNFA01006946.1_pt1 | contig 13669 bp, 14 predicted proteins | sample 5400481 | NCBI WGS metagenome assembly WNFA01 (sample SAMN13153340, study PRJNA577476) | soil metagenome | isolation source: 120 cm saprolite under Douglas fir tree site 2 hole 1 replicate 2 | place: USA:California | collected 2015-04-18 | reverse complement strand
ACGGCCGCGGACCGATTGCGAGACCTCGAGCGCGGACAGGAAATCGTGCGAGATAAACGGGTTATACCGATCTCCTAATACGGAGCTTTGGAGATTGGCGGGCACCGGGCAGGGGCTGCCCGCCCCATTCCCGCGATCGGGCCATGCCGGATTGGCGCAGGCGTCCCAGGCCTCAGCGGCCACGTCGCCGATGGAGTTCGCCACGCGCAGGGTCAGTTCGATCATGGGCCTTCGTCATGCAAGATTACGGCCGAAATCCTTCAAAGATCATCTGGTCGGCATAGCGCACGGCCTTGTGCCGGTCATCCGCGTTGCGCACGGTCCAGGCGAGCAGCGGTAGGCGCAAGACGCTGCGCGCGACCGCGGGCAACAGCGCCGGCAGGTCGCGCACCGCGTAAGCGATGAATTGCGGTCGCGCGGAGAGCACCTGCGCGAAGGTCGTTACCGCGCGCTTGGGCGCAGCCGCGACCTTGCCCCATCCCTGTTTTTCCGCGGCCATGCCGCGCGGCAGCCCCGGCGCGATGGCGCGCAGGTCCGCGATCTGCGCCGGATCGAACGACATCACCGCGGCCGGGCCGCGGTAGCCCGACAGCACGCTGGCGACGCGGCTGACGAGCCGCCGATCGCCATCGAATCGGCTCTTCATTTCGATGAGCAACGTGGTCCGGCCGGCGACCAGGTCGCACAATTCGCCGAGCGTGATCATGCGGTCGCCGGTCGCCTTGAAGGCAACGCGCTTGAGTTCCGCCGCCGTCGTCGCGTCGAGGCGGCCGCTGCCTTCGGTCAGCCGGCCGAGCGCGTCGTCGTGGTGCACCATTGCCTCGCCGTCGGCGCTGATCTGCAGATCGCATTCGATGCCGTAGCGCGCCGCGATCGCGGCGGCGAATGCCGAGGGTGTGTTCTCGATGACGCTTTTTTGATCATGCAGCCCTCGGTGCGCCACCGGCCGTGCGATCAGCCAATCGAGATCGGGCATGGAGGCGCGTCAGCCGACCTCGAAAATGCCCTCGACCTCGACCGCGGCGTCTCCCGGCAGCACGGCGACGCCGACCGTCGTCCGCGCGTGCCGGCCCTTGTCGCCAAGCGCCGCGACCATGAGGTCGGAGGCGCCGTTCATCACCTTGGGGCCGTCGAGAAAGCCGGGATCGGAATTGATGAAGCCGCCCAAGCGGACCACCTGCTTGATCTTGTCGAGATCGCCGAGCGCCGCCTTGACCTGCGCCAACACGTTGACCGCGCAGGCGCGTGCCGCTTTTTGGCCGTCCTCGAGGGATACGCCCTTGCCGAGCTTGCCCTTGGCGACGAGCTTGCCGCTCGCGTCGAGGCAGATCTGACCGGAAACGAACAGCAGTGCGCCGACGCGGACGAAGGGGATGTAGTTGGCGACGGGGCTTGCGGGCGTGGGGAGCGCAATTCCGAGTTCCGCGAGCTTTTTTTCAACCGTTCCGGCCATGAAATCCTCCTGCTGCGCTTTAAGGCGGGGTGCGTTGTCTTCGCCGATTGGGCCTTGTCATGCAAGCCACGGACAAGCGCGTTCCGGGAGCATGGTTGCAGGAGGCGGGCCGCATCCCTATGTTGCGCCGCAATCGGGCGGCGCGGAGGCAAATTGCGATGACGATCCTCGGCAGGTCTGCGCTCGGCACGGTCATCGTGGCGGCGGCGCTCGCGTTGGTCGGTTTGGGCGTACGGCACGCAACCGCATTGCCGCCGGGGAGCGAGCTTGCGTCCCACCGCGCGATCTACGAACTCAAGCTCGCGCAAACGCGTGGCAATTCCGCGGTAGCCGCCCGCGGGCGTATCCTCTACGATTTCTCCGGCAATGCCTGCGAGGGTTATGCCCTGCAATTCCGTCAGGTGTCGGAACTCGACAACGGCGAGGGCAAGGTCACGCTCAGCGACCTGCGTTCGACCACCTGGGAAGACGGCGCGGCCAAGAAGTTCATCTTCAAATCGCAGAACTATCTCAATGAGACGCTGCTCGATTCCGTCGATGGGGAAGCCGAACGCCAGCGCGACAAGGTCGCGGTTACCCTCAACCAGCCGGCGGCCAAGACGTTCGACCTCGAGGTGGGCATGGTGTTTCCGACCGAGCACATGCGGCGGATCATCGCGGCCGCGCGCGAAGGCAAAAACATTCTGGAGCTTCCCGTCTACGACGGCTCGGAGAAGGGTGAGAAAGTCTACGACACGCTCACCGTCATCGGTGCCGAGATCGCGCCCAACGAGCGCGTCCCGAACGATGCTGCCGCGGGCAAACAGGCGCTTGCCGGCCTCAAGCGATGGCCGGTCACGGTGAGCTATTTCGACAAAACGGCGCGAAGCAGCGACCAGGCGCCGGTCTACGCCATCAAGTTCGAGGTCTACGAGAACGGCGTGTCGCGCGCGCTGATGCTCGATTACAACGATTTCGCCATCAGCGGCGAGCTCATCGCGATCGAGCTTCGCGACACCGCGCCGTGCAAGTGACGGTCCGTCATCGGATGCTCGCCAGGGCGCGATCGTAATACGACAGATCGAGATATTTCTCGGGCGGCGGCGGATTGCCGCCCCATTGTCCTTCGATCTCCGCGCGCAGCTTGAGCACGTTCTTGAAGCCGTCCATGTCCAATTTCGCGTCCTTGGCGATGCCCTCGGCCGGATCGGTCGCCACCGCGTAGGATTGCGCCGCGACCTGCGGCGCGAGCTTGAGACGATCGGCGAGCAGCGCGATGGCTTCCGCCTTGTTGGCGGGGTCGAGCACCCAGCGGCGGCCTTCGATATAGGCGCTGATATAGCGCACGAGCGTGTCGCTGTTGGCCTTCGCCCATTCGCGCATGACGAACGCGCCGTCGGACTGATAGGCGCCGACCGCCTTCGCCGCCGCGCCCATGTCCTTCAATCCGGCGTCGCTGGCGCGGAACGTAAACGGCGGATTGAGCACGCCGGCGGCGGCATTCGCTTTGTCTTTGGTCATGGCCTCGAGCCGCGCCGTCGTGCCTCCGACCGGCTTGACCACGTAGTCGCCTTTGTTGAGGCCGTTGTCCTTGAGCACCTTGTAGAGCAGCAAGGCAAACGCGGTATTGGGGGCGTCGACCACGACCGTCTTGCCGCGGAGTTCGGCGTAGGCGTTGATCTCCGGCTGGACGAAGATGCGGTTGAAGCCGTTGTCGCCGCCGGTCACGATGGCGACGTCCGCCTTGGCGAGTTCGACCATCGCCACCGCGTTGTCGACCGCGGCGTGCGCGATCTGATGATCGCCTTTGGCGAGCCCGTTGCGCAGCACGTCGGAGTTGGGCGTATACAATAGCTCGATCGCGAGGCCGTGCTTGGCGAACAGATTTTTGTGTTGGGCCGCGTAGATCGACAAGTTGGACAGGCCCGGGAAGACCATCACCTTGAGCTGGGTCTGGGCGGTCGCTGCGCTCATCGCCCCCAACATTATCGCGCAGGCCAGCATGCCGACCATCGAATTGCGCATCGCCAGCATCGTCATTGCAAATCCTCCCGGCTCGTTATGGATGCCACCTCGAGCCGAAGTCTAACACCGGCCGCGGCGCATTCGTCCAGCGCCTTGGCTCATTCGTCCTCGTTGTCGCCGTCGAGCGCAAGCCCTTTGATGACGGCTTCATCGCCGAAGCGTTCGCGCAGCCGGTCGATCGCCTGCTCGGCCTCGGCGCTGCGACGGTCGATGAGGTCGGCGAAATCAGCCCCGTCGGCGTCGCAGAGCGCCGAGAGGCCGATGCCGATCAGGCGGAACATCGTGCCGTCGGTTTCGCGCGCGAGGAGGTCGCGCCCGGCGGCGAAAATCCGCCCGGCGAGCTGGGTCGGGTGACTGAGCGACTGCGCCCGGGTGCGGATGCGGAAATCGGCGGTTTTGAGCTTGAGCGTCACGGTCGAGCCGGCGAGCGCATTGGTCTTGAGCCGGGCGGAGACTTTTTCGGCGAGGCGCCACAGCCGCAGCTCCAGTGGGCGGAAGTCGGCGATGTCGCGGTCGAAGGTGGTTTCCGCCGAAATGCTCTTAGCCTCGCGCTCGGCCCTGACCGGCCGGTCGTCGAGACCGCGGGCGAGGCGCGCGAGTCTGGCGCCTTCGACGCCGTAGCGCCGCCGCAATTCGCTCTCGCTGGCGCGCTGCAGGTCCCCGATGGTGCGCAGGCCGTCGCGCGCCAGGCGTTGCTGCGACATCTTTCCGACGCCGAAGATCAGCGTCACCGGCTTCGGCGCCAGGAACGCGGCCGCCTCGGTGCCGCCGAGCACCGCGAAGCCGCGCGGCTTGTCGAGATCGGAGGCGATCTTGGCGAGAAACTTGTTGCAGGAGAGCCCGATCGACACGGTGATGCCGAGCGACGTCTCGACCTCGCCGGCGAAACTAGCGAGCGCCTTGGCGGGCGACATCCCATGCAGCCGCGCGGTGCCGGACAGATCCATGAACGCCTCGTCGATCGACACCGGCTCGACCAGCGGCGTGAGCTTGAACATGAGCTCGCGCACTTGGCGTCCCACGCGCGCGTATTTTTCCATGTCCGGCCGAACGACGCTGGCGTGCGGGCACAGCCGCCGCGCCTCGAACATGGGCATCGCCGATCGCACGCCGAACGTGCGTGCGACGTAGCAGGCGGTGAGCACGACGCCGCGCTGGCGGCCGCCGACGATCACCGGCTTGTCGGAGAGCGACGGGTCGTCGCGTTTCTCGATGGTGGCATAGAAGGCGTCGCAATCGACATGCGCGATCGCGAGCGCGTCGAGATCGCCATGGCGCAGCACCCGCGGCGAGCAGCAGGCGGAGCAGCGCCCGGCTCGCTCCGGCACGTCGCGGCGGCAATCGCGGCAGAAGCCGGGCATGGATCTCTCGCACGTTGCGCCGTCGCTCACAGCCGTCCGAGCGACTCGATCATGGCGGGTCGCGCTCCCAACTATCGCCCGGCCATGGTAGCACGCGCCTTTATGACCTCGCCGGGGTCGATCGCGTTTTCCGCCGCAAACGCAAGCAGCAACGGCTCATCGGCCGCGAGGTGATCGAGCACGCCGAGGAGGAATTGCGGCTCACGCGCGGCCGCGCGGATCGAATCGGGACCGATTCCGGTCATGGCCAGGAAGCGGCCGAGCCGCTCGGGCTCGCCGGCGATGAAGCCGAGCGCGGCGATGGCGAGATCTTCGGCCGCCGCTTGCGCATCCTGACGGCTTGCCGGCCGGCGTCGCTTCGTCATCGCAATCTCCGCAAAGTCGCGCCCGGCGGCAGGCCGGCAAGCAAACCTCCGTTGCAGGCTGCGATCAAGGGCGGCGCCGGCTCACCTCGTCGGCAGGCGTAAAATCAAGTCCCTCGACGCAAGGGCAAGATGTCGGCTAGGTGAGGGGACTTCGATTTGTTCGAGGAGGCGACGATGCGTCGGAGCCGTCTATCCCTTGCCGGATTGAGCATTCTTTTCGCATTGGGGCTGGCGCTGTGGGAAGTGTACTTCTTTTGGTTCGCAGGATCGTTGGGCCTGGAAGCGCCGCTGGGCGTGTTCACGCCGGACCGACTCGGCTTCAACATGGCGTGGCTCGCCGCGATCTATCTCACGTTTCAGCTCACCTCGATTCCCTTCGCGTTGCCGTCGGCGACCGGTCGCTTCATCGGCGTGGTGGACGGCATGGCCTCGCTGGTGCCGCTCGCTGTGGTGCTGATCGCCGTGTTCGGTAAGCCGCACTTGATCGGCGCCTGGCCGCGCTGGGAGGCGGCGTTCCTGCTCATCTTCATTACCCTGGTCGACCTGTTCGGCGGATACACGTTCAACATCGCGCTCAGCCGCCGCACCATGGATGTCGGCGCGGTCGGGTCGGCCTGACATGGGCCGCGGCCGCCTGTTTGCGTTTCCGTAACGTCTCGGCACTAGTGTCCCGATTCCGAAGTTCGCAAGACCTTGCAGCACGCTCTTGTGCGAACTTCGGAATCTAAGGGACACTAGCAAACTTATGACTCTAGTGTGGTTTTTGGATTTGAAGTTCCTATGCGAGCTTGCTGCATCCTCGTAGGAACTTCAAATCCACCACACTAGTATCCACTCCCGTTGATGCCTGAGTCGCAAGTCTCGGAACCAGCGACGACGCGGCAGCGGACTCGGATCGCCGGGAACAGCGTCGATTTCGGAAGGTCGGCCATGTCGAAGACCGTGATGATCGTGGAGGACAACGAGCTCAACATGAAGCTCTTCCACGATCTGCTGGAGGCTCACGGCTACAATACCGTCGGCACGCGCAACGGCATCGAGGCGCTCGATCTCGCCCGCAAGCACCATCCCGACTTGATCCTGATGGACATTCAGCTGCCGGAAGTCTCCGGACTCGAAGTGACCAAGTGGCTCAAGGAAGACGCCGAGCTCAAGGCCATTCCGGTGGTCGCGGTGACCGCGTTTGCGATGAAGGGCGACGAGGAGCGCATCCGCGAAGGCGGGTGCGAGGCCTATCTATCGAAGCCGATTTCGGTGGCCAAATTCATCGAAACCATTCGCCGCTTTCTCGGCTCGGCCTGAAGCAGAGGCGTCGAGACCCGCGGCGTGCATTTTCGGCCCGGAATGCCCCGAGAGCGAAATGCCACGGTCAATCCTGGCCGTTTAGGTTGACGAAATTCTCTTCCTTATCCACAACCTAATTTGTTGATTTCCGAGGCAGTTGCGCTACTTTGCCCGAGGCGGTGGAAAGCGACTCTTGGCCCGGTCAGGTCCGGGGCGCGGGCGCATGCCCCATCGCCTATCGCATTGATAACCCTGCGGAATGCTCAGGTCCGCCGCATCTCCTGGGTCCGTGGGGTTCGGCCGGTTCGGGGGCGGTACGAGTGGCCTCCTCATGACGCCGCTCCCGACCGGCCACCTTTGTCGCGGCCTCGGCCAGCGGCTAATTCACAGCCAAATTACGCAAAATACGGAAGGACGTGCGCCGCGCGGTCGCCGCGGCGCGCCCTCACTTGATCTTGGACTCGCGGAATTCGACGTGCTTCTTGGCGACCGGATCGTATTTCTTCTTCACCAGCTTGTCGGTCATGGTGCGCGAGTTCTTGCGCGTCACGTAATAGAAACCGGTATCGGCGCTGGAAACGAGCTTCACTTTGATGGTGGTGGCCTTCGCCATGGCGAGCCTCGATCGCGTTGATGCGCGCGCAACCTAGCCGCCGGCGGGCCAATGTCAATGCGCACGGAATGCATCACAACATGTCGCGCCGGAAGCGCCCGCGCGGCATGCTGTAGAACGGAACCGGCAGCTCGTGGGCGAAGCCGTCGGCGATGCGCGCGTCGAGCTCTTCCAGCATCACGCCCGTCACCGCCGGCATGTCGAGCTGTTTGGCGTCCTTCAGCGGCATCCACACGAGTTCCACCAGCTCGGCGTCGGGACCGATCACGCCGTCGATGCGCTGCGCGATCGCGCTCGCATCCATGGTGAAGAAGCGCGCGTCGAACCGGCGCGGCCGGCCCGGCGGGGTGATGGCGCGGCCGATGAAGTGCAACGCGCCGAGATCGGGAAGGATGTTCGTCTCGGCGAACGCGGTCCACGGCCCGCGCGGAACCCTTGCCGCGGCGCGGCCGCGCACGCCGAGGAGGAGGCCGGTCTCCTCGAACGTCTCGCGGATGGCGGCGAGCGCGAACGCGCGTGCCTTGGCCGCGCTCGGGCGCTGCAGCCGCTTCATCAGGTGCGCTTCGGTCGAAGGATCGAGCGGTCGCGCCACCGGCATGTGCCGATCGGCCGGATCGACGCGGCCGCCGGGAAAGACGAATTTCCCCGGCATGAATTTGTGACCGTGATGGCGTTTGCCGAGCAGGACCTTGGGCACGCGGCCGTCGCGGTCGACCAGAATCAGCGTCGCCGCATCCTTGGGGCGCACATAGGGGGAGGTGAGGTCGCGCTCGACCTCGTTCATCCGCTTGACGAAGCGCTCCATGCGCTCGATGCGGTCCGCGAGGACGTCGCTCATCGCTTCCTCACCCGCTCGCGTTGCGCGCGGCGCTGCTCGTGGACGGGGCGCTCGCGCGTCCGCCGCCGGCGCGCGCCGTTAGGGCGGCCTTCGGAGAGGAGTTCGAATCGCAGCGCGCCCGCGACCGGCGCGGCCTCGACGAGCCGCACCGTGACGCGATCGCCGAGGCGGTGCGTCTCGCCGCTGCGAGCGCCGATGAGGGCATGGCGGTCCTCGTGGTAGCGGAAATAATCGGCGCCGATGGTGCGCGCCGGAATGAATCCGTCGGCGCCGGTATCGTCGAGCTTGACGAACAGGCCGGCGCGGGTGGCGCCCGAGATGTGGCCCTCGAAGGTCGCGCCGATGCGGTCGGCGAGGAAATGGGCGAGCAGGCGGTCGAAGGTCTCGCGTTCGGCTTTCATGGCGCGGCGCTCGGCGGCCGAGATTTGTGCGCCGATCTCGCCGAGCGCGGCGACGTCCTGCGTCGGTGGCAGTCCGCCGTCGCTGAGCTGCAAGGCGCGGATGAGGCCGCGGTGGACGACGAGGTCGGCGTAACGGCGGATCGGCGAGGTGAAATGGGCGTAGCGGCGCAGGTTGAGGCCGAAATGCCCGTAGTTCTCGGCGGCATATTCGGCCTGCGCCTGCGTGCGCAGCACCACCTCGTTGACGAGCTTTTCGACGTCGCGGCCCTTCACCCGCGCGAGAATGCGGTTGAATTGCTCGGCCCGCAGCGCGCCGGCCTTGGGCAGCGAGATGTCGAGGCTTTGCAGGAACTCGCGCAGCGCGTTCACGCGCTCGGGATCGGGCTCGTCGTGCACGCGATAGATCAGCGGCATACGCGCGCGCTCCAGCGTCTCCGCGGCCGCCACATTGGCGAGGATCATGAATTCCTCGATCAGCCGGTGCGCGTCGAGGCGCTCCGGGGTCATCACGCGATCGACGGTATTGTGGGCGGTGAGAACGATCTTGCGTTCGGGAAGGTCGAGATCGAGCGGCGCGCGCGCGTCGCGGGCGCGCTTGACCGCGCGATAGGCGCAGTAGAGCGGCTCGAGAACGGACGCCAGCAGCGGCCCGGTGGTTTCATCGGGCCACCCGTCGACGGCGGCCTGCGCCTGCGCATAATTGAGCCTCGCCGCCGAGCGCATGAGCACGCGATGGAAGCTGTGGGAGCGCTTGCGGCCGTCGGCGCCGACGACCAGACGCACCGCCAACGCGGCGCGATCCTCGACGGGCCTGAGCGAGCACAGATCGTTGGAGATGCGCTCCGGCAGCATCGGCACGACGCGGTCGGGGAAATAGACCGAATTGCCGCGCAGCAGCGCCTCGCGGTCGAGCGCGGAGCCGGGCCGCACGTAATGGGCGACGTCGGCGATGGCGACGCTGATCACGAAGCCGCCGGCGTTGGCGGGCGGCGTATACGGCGTCGTCGTGGTCCTTGGCGTCGGCCGGATCGATGGTGACGAGCGGAAGCGAGCGCCAATCCTCGCGCCCGGCAAGCCGTGCCGGCTTGGCGGCGTTCGCCTCCGCCGTCACAGCGGCCGGAAACACGTGGGGGATCGAATGGGCGTGGATGGCGATCAGGCTGACCGCGCGTTCGGTCGCGAGCGAGCCGAGCTTTTCCGTCACGCGCGCGCTGGCGAGCCCGTAGCCGCTTCGGCGCGAGGCGACCTCGACCGCGACCAGGTCGCCATCGCGGGCGTCTGCGCCGGCGCCCGCTGGGATCGAAAGCTCGTGGCCGAGTTGTTTCTTGTCGATCGGCGCGAGCCGCCCGCCGCCGCCGGGCGCCGCGCGGTAAATGCCGAGCACGCGCTGCCGGGCCCGGTCGATGAGCTTGATGACGCGCCCGCTGTGGCGGATCGGATCGTCCTTTTCGCCGCTCTCCTCGACCCGCAGCAAGGCACGGTCGCCGATGCCGGCGACCTCGCTCGGCCGCGCGTGGCGCGCAATGCGCACACGGATCCGGGGAGCGGCGCCGTGCTCGGCCTCGTCCCACTCCGTCGGCAGCGCGATCAGCTCCCCGTCGGCATCGCGCGCGGTGATGTCGGTGAGCACGACGGGGGGCAAGGTGCCCGGATGATGCAGCTTCTTGCGGCGGCGCTCGATGCGGCCTTCGTCGGCGAGTTCGCGCAGCATGCGCTTGAGCGTGGCGCGATCGGCGTTCTTCAGGCCGAACGCGCGCGCGATCTCGCGGGTGCCGATCTTGCCGGACTGCTGGCCGATGAAGACGAGGAGGTCGTCTTTGGAGGGAAGGGAAGGTTTGGTATGGGCAGGTGTCACGAAAATAAAATCCGCGAGCAAGACTCGCTTATGGGTTGGCATATGGGCACGGCCGACGGCTTTCGCCAGTCAGGAGTTCTGCCAGTGATCGGATATCGAATGCGTAGGGTGGGCAAAATCGTTTGCTGAAAGATGACGGTTCGCATTGATGTGCCGGGCGATTTTGCCCACGCGGACGGCGCGTGGCCATTGCGCCCGCGCAACAGATCCGCCTGACGGAATGGCGATCGCGCAATGCTCACCCTACGGGTCTCAGATCACTGATCCCCGCTTTTGCGCGGCGGTTCCTTGGACGCCCGCGCGGGCGGCTTGCCTTTGGCGGCGGCCTTCGGTTTTGACGCTGCTTTGGGCGCGGCAGCGCGTGGCTTGGCGGCGGGCTTCTTGCCGCCGCGCGCGCTTCTTGCCTCGATAAGGCCGACCGCCTCCTCCAGCGTGATCGTCTCCGGGGTCAGGTGGGACGGCAGCGTGGCGTTGACGCCGTCGTGGTTGGCATAGGGCCCGTAACGTCCGTTCTTCACCACGATGGGACCGCCCTTGTCGGGATGATCGCCGAGCGCGCGGCCGGGATCGGCGCCGCGGCGGCCCCCCTTTTGCGCCCGCTTGGCGCGCTTCTCTTCGATCAGCGTCACGGCGCGGTTGAGCCCGACGGTGAGCACGTCGTCGCCCGTCGTCAGATTGGCGTAGGTCTTGCCGTGCTGCACGTAGGGCCCGAAGCGACCGACGCCGGCAACGATCGGCTCGCCGTCGTCGGGATGCCTGCCGATCTCGCGCGGGAGCGAAAGCAGCCCGAGCGCGCGGTCGAGATCGACGTCGTCGGTGGAGAGGCCTTTCGGCAGGCCGGCGCGCTTGGGCTTTTCGCCCTCGGTTGCTTCGCCGAGCTGGATGTACGGCCCGAAGCGGCCCGAGCGCAGCGTCACTTCGAGGCCACTTGCCGGGTCCTCGCCGAGCTTCTTCATGCCGCCGTCGGGCCCGCCGTTGGCGCCGTTGCCGGGCGCGAGCTGGCGCGTATAGCGGCATTCGGGATAATTGGTGCAGCCGATGAAACCGCCGAACTTGCCGAGCTTGAGCGAGAGCCGGCCGGTTTCGCAACTGGGGCATTTGCGTGGGTCGGCGCCGTCCGCGCGCGGCGGAAACAGATGCGGCGCCAGCATCTCGTCGAGCGCGTCGATGACCTGGGCGACGCGCAGCTCCTTGATGTCGCCCACGGCGGCGGTGAACTCGCGCCAGAAATCCCGCAGCAGGTCGCGCCAAGCCATCTCGTTGTTGGAGATGCGGTCGAGCTGCTCCTCGAGGCCGGCGGTGAAATCGTATTCCACGTAGCGGGCGAAGAAGCTTTCGAGGAACGCGGTCAGCACCCGCCCCTTGTCCTCGGGAAGGAGCCGTTTCTTCTCGATGCGCACGTAGCCGCGGTCCCTGAGTACCTGCAGGATCGAGGCGTAAGTCGAGGGCCGGCCGATGCCGAGCTCCTCCATGCGCTTGACCAGCGATGCTTCCGAGTAGCGCGGCGGCGGCTCGGTGAAATGCTGGCCGGCGTCGATCTTGCGCTTGGCGAGGCGCTCTCCGGCGCTCATCTCGGGGAGACGGCGGCCCTCCTCGTCGGCCACGATGTCGTCCTCGCCCTCCTGATAGAGCGTCAGAAAGCCGTCGAACTTCACCACCGTCCCGGTCGCGCGCAGATCGATGCCGCGCCCCGCGGCGTTGGCGGTGATATCCGCGGTGGTGCGCTCGAGCTCGGCGGATTCCATCTGGCTCGCGACCATGCGCAGCCAAATCAGTTCGTAGAGCCTCGCCTGGTCGTGATCGAGGAACGATTTCATCTCCCGCGGGCGGCGCGCGACCTCGGTCGGCCGGATCGCCTCGTGCGCCTCTTGCGCGTTTTTTGTCTTGGTCTGGTACTGGCGCGCCGACGGCGGCACGTAGCTCTTGCCGTAGTCGGCGCCGATCAGGCGGCGGGCGGCGGCAAGCGCCTCTTCCGCAACGTCGACGCCGTCGGTGCGCATATAGGTAATGAGGCCGATGGTCTCGCCGTCGACCTCGACGCCTTCGTAGAGCCGCTGCGCGACGCGCATGGTGTGCGCGGGCGCAAAGCCGAGCTTGCGGCTTGCTTCCTGCTGCAGCGTCGAGGTGGTGAACGGCGCCGGCGGATTGCGCTTGGCGGGCTTGGCCTCGACGTTGGCCACCGTGAACGCGGCGCTCTCCAATGCCGCCTTGAACGCCTCGGCCTCGGCGGGAGTGCCGATGTCGAGCCGCTGGATTTTCTGGCCGTCGGCGCCGACGAGGCGCGCCTCGAATTCCTCTCCCCGCGGCGTCGCCAGCGTCGCCACCAACGACCAGTATTCGCGCGGGACGAATTTCTCGATCTCGAGCTCGCGGTCGCAGACGAGCCGCAGCGCCACCGACTGCACCCGGCCGGCCGAGCGCGCGCCGGGGAGCTTGCGCCACAGCACCGGCGAGAGCGTGAACCCCACGAGGTAGTCGAGTGCGCGGCGGGCGAGATAGGCGTCGACCAGGGCGCCATCGATCTTGCGCGGATGCTTCATCGCGTCGAGCACCGCCTGCTTGGTGATGGCATTGAACACCACCCGCTCGACCGCGTGCGTCTTGAGCGCGTGCTTCTCCTTCAACGCTTCGAGCACGTGCCAGGAAATCGCCTCGCCTTCGCGATCGGGATCGGTGGCGAGGATCAGCTTGTTGGCCCCTTTCAGGGCGCGGGCAATGTCGTTGAGGCGCTTTTGGGACTTGTCGTCGACCTCCCAGATCATGCGGAAATTGTGCTCTGGGTCGACCGAGCCGTCTTTGGCAGGGAGGTCGCGGACGTGCCCGAACGAGGCCAATACCTCGTAGCCGGAGCCAAGGTAGCGATTGATCGTTTTCGCCTTGGCCGGAGACTCGACAACTACGATGTTCATGCAATTCCAATAAGTTAGAGAAAGACGCAGGGCGCCGGCAGGACGGAATCGGGCGCCCTTGTCGCGGCGAAAGATGGGGATGTCAACCCTCCCTGTCAAACCAAGGGGTCGTGTTCGGTGGCGCGCCAAGGCCGGCGACAGCGGCTCAGCGGAGCCCAAAGCCCGTGTGTCGGTCGGAAGTTTTCTTAAGCCGGATAAACAGCTTGGGGGAAGACAACGAGATTATGGATCAGGAGAGGGCGACGACACTCGGTCGCACGATTAACGACGACCTTCGACAAGAGCGCGCGCGATCGTCGCGCCGCGGGAGTTGCTGGAAAGTCACACTTGAAGGATTTCCATCCAGACCGATAGCAGAAGTCCCAATTCCACCGCCCTCGGCGCCGACAGTTCCAGCTTCGAACCCACAGCGCGTGGGTTGATCCGGGGGGATTGGGCTATGTGGATCATCTGGTACATCGGCATGATGGCATCGCTGCGGGCCATGGGACTTGCGCCCGACGTGGTGCCGGTCAGGATCGACGAAGATCACACGCCTTACGGCGACGTCTGAGTTGAACCAAGCTGCCACCGTACTCTGCGGGGC
>WNFA01003970.1_pt1 | contig 13669 bp, 12 predicted proteins | sample 5400481 | NCBI WGS metagenome assembly WNFA01 (sample SAMN13153340, study PRJNA577476) | soil metagenome | isolation source: 120 cm saprolite under Douglas fir tree site 2 hole 1 replicate 2 | place: USA:California | collected 2015-04-18 | reverse complement strand
AGCAGGTCGCGGTGCTGATCTACACCTCGGGAACGACAGGTACGCCGAAGGGCGTGATGCTCACCCATGAAAACCTGCTCATCAGCGCGAAAACCACGGCGCATTTCCGAAAGATGGATGCCGGCGACAAGGTGTATGTCGTGCTGCCGATCTCGCATATCGTCGGCATCTCGCTGCTGATCATGACCCTGATGGTCGGCGGGACGGTCCGCATGGCCAGCAAATATGACCCAGCGGCACTGGCCAGGGCTATCGCCGAGGAGGGAATCACGATCCTGAACGGCGTGCCCGCCACTTATCGGCGGTTGCTGGAATACAAGGCCGTGACCGGTCTTGCGCAACTCGACCGCGGATCGCTGCGACTGATCGCGGTTGCCGGTGCTCCGCTTGATCTCGACCTGAAGTCAGGCGTTGAACGAGAGTTCGGTCTGCCTCTTTCAAACGGTTACGGCATCACCGAGTGTTCGCCGGGAATATCCGGCGTGCGCTTCGACGCGCCGCGCGCCGACGAGGCGGTTGGAGCGTTGCTGCCGGGCATCGAGGCTCGCCTCGTCCGGCTCGATGGCGGAATGGTGCCGAACGGAGAAATCGGGGAACTTCACGTCCGCGGCCGCAACGTGATGCGCGGCTATTATCGCGCCCCCGAGCTCACGGCAAAGGCCATCGATACGGACGGTTGGTTCAACACCGGTGATCTCGCGCGCTTCGACGGCGATTGCCTCTATGTCGTCGGCCGCACCAAGGAAATGATCATCCGCTCCGGCTTTAACGTCTATCCGGCGGAGGTCGAGGCCGTCCTCAATTCACATGCAGCGGTGGTTCAGTCCGCTGTGGTCGGCCGCGCCGCCGAAGGCAACGAGGAGGTCGTCGCCTTCGTGCAGCTGATGCAGGGTTCACCTGTCCAGCCGGCCGAGCTGATGGCATTCATTAATCCGCAACTGACCTCGTACAAGCGGCCGTCGGAGATCATCGTGCTCGATGCCTTGCCGGCAACCTCGACCGGCAAGATCCTCAAGCACAAGCTCGCGGAGTCCCTGCGCGGCGCCTAGCCGCGAAAAAGATCGCGCGGCGATCGCCGGCGCAAGTTCGAAGGCGACAGAGTTAACCTGACCGGGAGAACACCCTTGCAGAAGAGAAATGCGACCGTGGCCGTGATCGGCGCCGGGGACTACATCGGCGGCGAGATCGCCAAGAAGTTTGCTTCGGAAGGGTTCACGGTGTTCGCCGGGCGCCGCGATGGCGCCAAGCTCGAACCGCTGGTGAAGGAGATCGAGGCGGCCGGCGGCGAAATCCAGGCGCGCTCGCTCGATGCGCGCAAGGAGGAGGAAGGTCTGGGAAATGGCCTGCTATTCCGGCTTTCTCGCCGGCCGCGAAGCCGCGCGCCTGATGCTGCCCCGCGGCCAAGGCAATATCTTCTTCACCGGTGCGACCGCGAGCCTGCGCGGCGGAGCCGGCTATGCGGCCTTCGCCAGCGCCAAGTTTGGCTTGCGGGCCGTCGCACAGGCGACCGCGCGCGAGCTTGGCCCGAAGAACATCCACGTTGCCCATCTCATCATCGACTCCGGCGTCGACACCGAATGGGTGCGTCAGCGGCGGCTGGAGGCGCTGGGACCGGGGGCCCTCGATAACCCCGATCTCCTGATGCCGCCGTCGTCGGTCGCGGAATCCTACTGGCAGCTCTATCAGCAGCCACGTAGCGCCTGGACGTTCGAGCTGGAAATACGACCCTTCGGCGAGAAGTGGTAGCGCGAGCCCGCGGGCCTTCTTGAAATCGTCCATTGATCCAAAGTGCTGCAAACAGACGGGAGCCATTCTTGAAAACAGCAATCACTGAAATGTTCGGCATCGAACATCCGATCATCCAGGGCGGAATGCATTATGTCGGGTTTGCAGAACTCGCAGCCGCTGTCTCGAACGCGGGTGGCCTTGGCATTATTACGGGCCTGACCCAAAGGACGCCCGAATTACTGGCCAAGGAAATCGCGCGCTGTCACGACCTGACGGACAAGCCGTTCGGCGTCAACCTGACCTTTCTGCCGGCGTTCAGCGCTCCGCCCTATCCGGAATACATCGCGGCCATCCGGGAAGGCGGGATCAACATCGTCGAAACCGCAGGACGCAGCCCCGAGCAATATATGCCGGCGCTGAAGGCGGCCGGCATCAAGGTGATCCACAAATGCACGTCGGTTCGGCACTCGCTGAAGGCCGAGCAGATCGGCTGCGATGCGGTCAGCGTCGATGGCTTCGAATGCGGCGGACATCCCGGCGAAGACGACATGCCCAACATGATCCTGCTGCCGCGCGCCGCCGACGAACTGAAAATACCGTTCGTTGCCTCCGGCGGCATGGCCGACGCGCGAAGCCTGGTGGCAGCACTTGCGCTCGGCGCGGCCGGCATGAACATGGGAACGCGCTTTATCGCGACCAAGGAAGCGCCGGTGCATGAGAACGTCAAGCAGGCGCTGGTCGCGGCTACCGAGCTCGATACCAGGCTGGTCATGCGCGCGCTGCGGAACACCGAGCGTGTCCTCAGGAATGCCGGCGTCGACCGTCTGATCGAGATCGAACGGGAGAAGGGCAGGAGCCTCAAGATCGAAGACATCCATGACGAGGTCGCGGGCGTCTATCCAAAGGTGATGATCGACGGCGACATGGATGCCGGCGCCTGGAGTTGCGGCATGGTCGTAGGCTTGATCAAGGACGTTCCGACGGTGAAGGAATTGATCGACCGCATCATGGCGGATGCCGAGAGTATCATCCGTAGCCGCCTGACGGGCTTTCTCGATGATGGGAAAGCGATACGGAGGGTGGCGTAAAAGGCCGATGCCGGCCGGCGCCAAAGCCCGCGTCACGACGACCGCCGGAACGTGACAATCCATCGATAACGCAGGGAATAACCCAATGACCGACTACGTTCGCCGCGAGATCGCCGATGGCATCATGACGTTGACTATTTCCCGCCCGGACAAGAAGAATGCGCTGAGCAACGCGATGTACAGCGCGCTTTCGGACGGACTGGAGCTTGCGGAACAAGATTCGTCAGTCGGAGTCGTGTTGTTTCAGGGCGACGGCGACAGCTTTACGGCTGGAAACGATCTGGCCGATTTCAGTGCCGAGGCGAACGACAAGAGCGCCGGCGAGAGCCAGGCCGCTCGCTTTATCGGTAACCTCGCGCGGGCAACCGTGCCACTCGTTGCCGCGGTGCAAGGCAACGCGGTCGGCGTCGGCACGACGATGTTGCTGCATTGCGATCTCGTCTATCTTGCCGACAACGCGAAACTGATAACGCCGTTCGTCAACCTGGCGCTTGTGCCGGAAGCTTCATCGAGCTGGCTGTTGCCGGCCCGGATCGGGCATGCGCGGGCCTATGCCATGTTTGCACTCGGCGAGCCGATGGATGCGTCTTCCGCGCTGGCTTGCGGACTGGCGAATGCCGTCGTGCCGCTGTCCGAGCTGCGGACCCGGGCGCACGGTGCCGCCGCGGCATTGACGAAACGGCCCGCCGGCTCTCTCAAACAGACAAAGGCCTTGATGCGCGAAACCGACCGGATCGTTGCCCAGATCGCCCGCGAAAGCGCCCTGTTCAGGGATCGGCTTCAATCCGGTGAGGCGCGGGAAGCCTTCGCGGCCTTCGCCGAGAAACGTAAGCCGGACTTTTCGAAGGTGTCCGGCTAGACCAGAGTCCCGATTCAATTTTCAAACAGCCAAGGACAATTCAGTTGTAGCCGTCATCTCGTGTCCCGGACGCGGTGCAGCGTTCTTCACGATGCACCGCAGAGCCGGGACCCACGGCGACGCGGAGTGTAAGATGGGCCCCGGATCAGCAGCGCACCACGCCGCAAGACATAGCGCGTCGAAGACGCGCGTGAACGCGCTGATGGCGCTGCGCAGCATCCGGGGCACGCATTCCTCGTCTCTGCTCCAATTCCAGATGCGCATCCGCGATCTCGCGGCGCGAAGCGCCCGAGCTGTGCATTTATCTTCCGCCCCCTTGAGGGCGTGGGGAATGCCGGGTGCCCGATGCACCCGCAGCCCCCTGTGCAATGTAGAAAGCACAGGGGTAGAAGCCACAGGTACACCGGGATCACCCGGCATTCCCGCACGCAATGGTTTTAACAGCTTATGTCGTGCTCTCCCCGGTGACCGGGCTCTTTTGCCACCGTCATCAGCGGAAATGTTTTGTCTAAGCCCGGTTGGGCCGACGCAACTCCGCGAACTTGACGCCAGCGTCGGGGCGTCAGGACCACACGATTTTGCCGTCCGCAGCAATCGTCTCTCGTCAGCGTGCTGTTGATCGCTCACAAGTCTTTCGACCAGCCCTGCGATCCCATCGCGCGCAAAACGCTGCCGCGTCCACCGCATCCCTCCCCGCGTCCGTGACGATCATGATACGCCCCTCTTGTGGGGTGGGATGCGAAGAGTTGTAGATGTGATTTGGGGTATGTGAAAACCGAAATATTTTTGCAAAAGGGACTCGACACCCCTGTCAACAAACCGCCCGACGGGCAAATCAACAGGCTACTCTTGGGGGAGGTTCGAATCCTCCCGCTACAGCGAGGCCGTCTCGAGGCAGGAGAAATCATCTCCCGATGTTCGCTCTCCAAGAACCGCATCCCCTCCGATGCAGGGCTGTTGCCGTAGACTAGGTCAGCGCGTCGTTCCGGCGTTGCTCGTGTCACTCGCATTCTCCGCCTGGGTCGCCGTGAGAATGGGCGCCCAGCGCGCGACTTCGGACCGAACAAAACGATCGAATGCGGCCGGGGTGCGCTCGGCCTTGGCTGGTATGGAGCCGCCGAGCCGGGACAGTGTGTCGCGCACGACAGTGTCATCAAGCGCCTTGTCGAGGGCGTCCGCAAGCTTGGCGATCACCTTGGGCGGCACACCTTTCGGCGCAAATAGCCCAGCCCAGACGCTCATTTCATAGTTCAAGCCCGCTTCCTTGGCTGTCGGCACGTCAGGCAGCGTCGCCAGCCGCTCGCGGGCGGAGACGGCGTAGGCCTTGACCGAGCCGGCCAGAACCTGGTCCGCCACGCTGACCGACTGCTCGCACATGAAATCGACGTGGCCTCCCACCAGATCGTTCAACGCCGGACCGGACCCGCGATAGGCAACGAGCGTGGGCTTGGCGCCGATCTCCGCGGTGAACAGCAGGCACGCCATGTGCGAGGACGCGCCGATGCCGCCATGTGCCTGTTTCACGGCAGCACCCTGTTGCCGGAGCACGGCAACGAATTCCTTCAGGTCCTGCGCCGGAAAATCCTTCCGCGCGATAATGACGGCCGGCGAATGGGCGGTGATACCGATCGGCACGAAATCCTTGAGCGGATCGTACTTGACGTTCGGCGTGAGCACCGGGGCCGCCACATGCGAGCCCATGGCCGCCGCGAGCAGCGTATAGCCATCGGGTGCGGCGGCCGCTGCGCGCGCGCTGCCAATCGTGCCGCCGGCGCCGCTGACATTCTCGATAATGATGGATTGTCCCAGCGTCTTGGACATCTGGTTGGTGACGATGCGCGCCACCACATCGCTCGCGCCTCCCGCGGGGAACGGTACGATCACGGTGATCGACCTCGACGGGTAGTCCTGCGCGCGCGCCGGCACGATGCCGGCAACCAATGCCATCGCGATGACGAGTGCCGGCCAGACGCTAATCCTTGGCGTGCTACTCCCAGGTCTCATCACGCGCTCCCGTCCGCGCTGTCGCGCGGTCATAAGTTTCGGTCACTGTCCAATATCTCGGCGACTTCGACCCGGCGTCCCTCGCGCGCCGAGAGAATGCCGGCGCGCACCACCGCGAGCGATTTCGTCGCGTACTCGCCCCCGACTTCGTGCCGGCCATGCCCGCGAGCGGCGGCTGCAAACTCCTCCAGCTCCTCGACCAGGGTGTCGTTCTTGACGCAGCTTACCACCTGGGGCTCGCTTTCGCCGCGCTTGAGCAGGCGGAGCCCGTTGTGCAAATCGTAGTAGGCGGTCGCGTCCCTGCCGTAAATATTCATCAGATAGTACTCGGACGCCGAGGCGTAGCTTGCGTTCAGCGTGGAGAGCGCGCCGTTCTCGTGCTCCAGGATCAGGCTGGCGACATCCGGATTGTCGCCGGGCAGCACCAGTTGCGCCAACTGTCCGCGCACCGCATGGATCGGCCCGATCAAATATTCCAGAACGTCGATATAGTGGATGCCGATCTGCAGCATCACGCCGCCGGGCATGCCGGCGGACTGATAGCGCCACGAGGCAAGATCGATCTTGCCGAGGCGGTCGCGGCTGATGTTGGCCTCGGCGTTGACGAGCTTGCCGAACAGGCCGTCATCGATCTGCTGCCTGATCCAGCGGAAGTGGCTCTCGCGCCGCCGCTGATAGCCGAGCGCCAGCACCACGCCGGCCTTGGCGCATGCCTCCGTGATGGCGCGGCCGTCCGAGACGGTGTTGGCGATCGGCTTGTCGAGGAAGACGTGTTTTCCCGCGGCGGCGGCGGCGGAAGTGGTCGCCAGATGCACATCGTTCGGCGTGGTGTTGATGATCGCCTCGATCTCGGGATCGGCCAGCATCGCCTCGTAGCTCGCGGCCGGCCGGCAGCGGTATTTTGCCGCGAATGTTTTGCGTTTTTCCTCGGAGCGGGTGTAGCAGCTGAGAATCTCGAGCTTGCCCGAGCGCTGGATGGCGTCGGCCAGAACATCCGACCACCATCCCATCCCGATGCAGCCGACGCGCATTGGTTTCATTGACATTTTAGCGACTTTTTGGTTAAATCACGAATGAACCTTTTGGTTAAATCCCCCGAATAAACATCTTGACGGATTCGGGACGCGATCGGGACGCGTGCTAGGGAAGCTCCCACATGCGCGCGTTTTGTCCGGGACGCAATATCCCGCAGGGACGATCGGCAACCACGCCGGATGACGTTCCCCGCTAGCCCTGGCGCCTCCTAAACAGGGCTCCTGAGACGCGCAAAACCACAGGTTGCAGCGACCCTGCTCCCATCATCCGCATATTCCCGATCGACGCATGGATGACGCGCGCAAGCAGCACTGGCGGCTATGGGCCGTCTTGAATTAACGGCTCCCAAGAAACTTAGTTTCAAAGCAGATGACGTCACACTTGAGGAACTTAAGGCAGACTACGATCAGATCGCAAAGGCTCGGAACGATTTTCATCGCATAAGACGTGAGATTTACGACGCGATTCCAGCATTGCCCGAAATACCGCAGTCAGAACTTCATCCCATAATGAATGTCCAGTCGGACTACTAAATTCAGTCCATCGTGATGCAATACTTATGTTCGAGGAGTAGATGTCATGAGTTCTCAAAAAAGGCCTATCTGGGACATTGCTGCTGAGATCGAGCGTGATTGGCGAGTCATCAACAATCAAGGGGCCAGGAAGGCTCTGGATCATATGAAAACAATGGGCTCAACCGAAGATCCTTTTGGCCTTGACGATAGCGGCCACGGCGTCATTGGAAGTTTTCTTCTGCACGCGATAGGTTGGAAAGGGGAAGTAGCTCGTCGCATAAAGAAAGAGTTACGTGAGATGTGTGGTCATCCACGAGCCTGAGCGGAACGCGGGGCTAACTCAATCATACCAATCCTTCCGATCGCGCGGCAGCGTCCTGGCCACCTCGAACAGTTTCCCTCGCGCATAGCCCATCGAGACCGCCGCCTTAAGTTTCTCCAGATCAGTTTCGAGAAACTGGTTGGCGACGATCAGCGCCTTGACCGCCTCACGAGCATCGCCGCCGCAGGCCGCGATCGCCTGATCGGCAGCAGCCTCTAGGTCCTGGCGCAATCGTTCTGCGACGCCGTGGACTTCATATACGCGCTGGTCACCGGCCTGGGCCAAGCCCAATAGGTGGCGGGCGCTTAGGCGTCGCCCTTCTTGACCAGTGTGGAGCGCGATGGCGATATCGCGATGCGATGATTGCGCACGGCCTTGCGGACCGCTTCGACATCAGCGGTGCCTTTGAGGCCCAGGTCCTCTATCTCCGTGGCGAATTCGCCGGGCTTGGGTGTCATCACGACGCTCATTCCTTTTGGAGCATTGACCGTGATGAGGGAACGAATCGTTCCTGCGGAATCGTGGTGTACAAAAGTCTTCATGCTTTCCTCCTTCACGAATTGGTTACGCTTGAGCCCAACCCGTATCCCGGAATAAAAGTGGTGCCCGCGTTTCTCACTGAGAACAGCAGCGTGCGTCCACCATCCGGCGTTCCGTCGATCCTCACGTTCTCCACGGTGAGTACTCGATGTGGGTCCTCAGGGTTTCCCGTAACTGGGTGGGCGGTTACAGTAATCGCGTCGCCGTAAGCGAACGGATTCGCCCACCACCCGTGGACATCTCCAGGCGACATGTCACTGCCCTCCGTTGAGGTCCATGAAGTGAACCAGTAGTACGTGTTCGCCATGTTCATCCTCCAAAGTTTTTTCGAATGATAGTCGCCCAAGCCTACACGGAAATCAGGGAGTAAAAGTGAAGCGAGTTTAGGACCGTAGCGGCGAGCAGGATGTGAAATGGCTCACATTGGGGAATATGATTTCCTCGCTAGTTCCGATTGCAGTCGGGCCCAAGCGAGCGCGAGAACGACCCCTCTACATGTCCGCTCTTGTGCAGGTTTTCGGACAAGGCGCGACGCCTGACTTAGGTCGGTTATGCGCTCAAGAGCAGACATGGAAGGTGCTGATCTTGCTATAAAAGTGCCGATGCCAGTTCCGGAGTAATGACGAAGGCGGACTTTCACCGCATGTAAAACTGCACCGGCTGCGGATGTTGTTCTGGACCTCAACGTGTCACCTTCCGCTGGACACGTGCCGAACCCTAGGGGCCGGGCTTGGGTATATCGGGCAGGGGTGGTACATCAGTTTCCCCAAACCCAGCTGCGTTGGGACACTGATATGGACAATCCAGGTATTCTGTAAGGACCCAAGCTCTGCCGCTTCCCGGGTCCATATTTCCCCAATTGATGAGGGAAAACGACCTCTTTGTTCCATAACAACTAACCGAAGTCTTGTCTCGAAACGTATTCAATATCTCTTGTCCGTCATAGGCAAAGAGACCAATTCCAAATTTCAAGTGTACACTGCACTTGGAGCTAGCTGATGAGCCAGACGTGCCCATCACCGTCAAGATCGCGGCAGCCATCAATATTGTTCGGATCGACATATTCCGCCCTCCCTTTAGGTGACAGCTCACGATACTGTCACTGGATGAAGACGGCAATTGGTTGGCGGAAGGATTCAGTACGTGGATTGTGCGCTGGCGTGTCACCGCCATCAAGCCATTTTCATTCTGATGCGGCCCACGCCGAAATATTGCCGTTTTCGCCGAAACGGCGGCAGATGGCTCAGGGGAAATTTGTACATCCGCTCGAGCACCGCCGATACAGGCGGGGCAGGTCTGCGAGCCTTTGGTCAGGGATTGTTGGATTAGTGCGTCGCGTTGCACTATCGTGTGGCCGCGATAAACCTCCAGGGCCACGTCCATGAACCAGCCATTCGATCGCGGCGCCGAGGATCTCGGCAACTCTATCCATCTCGAACATGTCAACGTACAGGTGCCCGACCAGCGCCTGGCCACGTTGTTTTACGTCGCCGGGCTCGGGCTTACCCGCGACCCCTATCTGATGGTGTCCGACAGCAATATGTGGGTCAATGTCGGCAGAAGCCAGTTTCATCTGCCGAGCGGCGAGGCGCAGGTGCTGCGCGGCCATACCGGGATCGTCATCTCGGGCCGCAAGGCCTTGCTCGAACGGCTGGCTTCAGTCGCCAAAAGGCTCGACGGTACGGCGTTCGCGTTTCGCGAGCACAACGACTACGTCGAGGCGATTTGTCCGTGGGGCAATCGCGTGCGCTGCCATGAGCCGGATGCTGTGCGCTTCGGGCGCATCACGCTCGGCATCCCCTATGTCGAATTCGAGGTCCCGGTCGGGACCGCACCAGGCATTTGCGCCTTCTATCCGGAGATCATGGGGATGCCCGCTGAACTTGCCAACGGCGATGGCACCGTGGCGCGCGTGAAGATGGCCAAGGACCAGTATCTGCAATTCCGCGAGACCGATCGGCCGCAGCCGGATTACGACGGCCACCATGTGCAGATGTACATCACCAACTTCTCCGGTCCTTACCGCCGGCTACAGGAGCGCGAGCTGATCTATAGCGAGGACAACCAATACCAGTACCGCTTTCGCGATATCGTCGATCCCGCTGACGGCAGGCACCTGTTCACGATCGAGCACGAGGTGCGCAGCGCCACACACCCGATGTATCTGCGGCCGCTGATCAACCGCAATCCGGCGCAGACCAACCGCACTTACGCGCATGACCACGACCAATGGCTCTGGGCGATGGGGCCGGACGAGTACGACAGATAATAGGGGCGGCTGTGCCGTTCTTTGCAGACCGGGTGCAGGAGGGCGACAAGCAGACGGGTCTCGGTCATCACGCCCGTACGTGTCGCCTCGGAGCGCAAGGCGGAGGGGGAACAGCATGGCAGCGCGCGGATCAGGTGGACTGCTCCTTTGCCTGGGTCTCCTGCTTGCGATGCCGGTGCTGGCCGCCAGGCCGGCCGACCGGGGCGAGTGCGCCGCCAGCGCCGACAAGGCCGACGTCGGGGGCGCGGCCTGCAGCCGCATTATCGACGATGCAAACGTGTCGGTGGCAGAACGCGTCAAGGCCTTCAAGAACCGGGGCCGCGGCTCCTTCAACGGGAAGGATTACGACCGCGCGATTGCCGACTACGGCGAGGCCATCAAGCTCAGCCCGAAGGACGCCTGGGCCTTTGCGCACCGGTGCGAGGCTTACGAGAGCAAAGAGGACCACGACGCGGCCATTGCGGATTGCACCGAGGCGATCAAGATCGATCCGAAATATGGCTGGGCCTACAACAACCGTGGCGTCGCGTATTACGGTCTGCATGAATACGATGCAGCGCTGGCCGACCACGCCGAGGCGATCCGGGTCGATTCCAGGGACGTGTGGGCCTATACCCGCCACGGCATGGCATGGACGGAAAAGGGTGAATTCGAACAGGCGGTCGCCGATATCACCGAGGCGGTCACAATCGATCCAAAATACGCCTTTGGTTTCGGCCAAAGGGGTCAGGCGCTCTTCAAGAAGAGGTTGATCACGAAAAAAGGCGGATGGGAGTCCGCCATCGCAGACTACAGCGAGGCAATCAAGCTCGATCCAAATCTGCTTTGGCTGTACAGCTCACGCGGCGTTGCCTACAGCAACAATCGCCAATACGACCTCGCCGTTCCGGATTGCAGCGAGGTCATCAAGCGCGAACCCAAAAATTCCGGCGGGTACAATTGCCGCGGCGTCGCTTACGAAGGCTTGAAGGACTATAGCCGCGCGATCGCCGACTATGATCAGTCGATCAGCATCAATCCAAAGAACGGCGTGGCGTATTGGAATCGCGGCAATGCCTATATGGCGCTGGGCAAGATCGATGACGCGATCCGGGACTATGACCAGGCGATCGCGATAAACCCCAAGGACTTCAACTCTTTCAACTCCCGCGGCAAAGCCTACGTCGCAAAGGGTGACAGCAACCACGCGATTACAGATTTCACGCAAGCGATCCAGTTCGATCCGTCCTATGTCGAGGCCTACAACAACCGCGGCCTCTCCTATGAAGCGCTGGGCCGCCGCGCCGAGGCGATCGCCGATTTCCGCAAGGCGCAATCGATCGACTCGGCCGACCGGTTCAGCAAGCAACAGCTCCGCATGTTCGGTTTCTGACCGCGTGCCGTTCAAATTCTGCTCAAAGAGCGGACCCGCGATCCGACTCGTCCGTGCTGCGTTGCTTTTGGGACACCGATCGACTACTGGCCGTCTCGATGTCTGCTCTTGAGCGCATCTCGGACGAGATTTGCTCACCCTGAATTCTTCCGGGTTGGCACATCGCGTCGGTCTCGGGATTGCCCAGCATGGCCGCTATCAAGGGGTAACCGGACGGCCCTGCGACATCGGGGAAGCAGCTGGGCACCATTGCTTCACCGTGGCGCTATGATGCCGCGCGCGAGCCCGCGATATTCTATCCGGTGATTTGCTCAACCGCGTGCGCATGCTCCGACGCGACGCGTGCAGGCGCTATCATTCCAAGGTCCTCCAGCCTGATCCCGCGTCCTGCCCGCAGGTTATTCCGCGCCTGTTCGATACGACGCAAGAAGCGCGGGTCACGTTCGAGACGATATTCGAACCGGTTCTCGTCTCACTCGAAGCCCGGCCGGCTTGCCATGGCGCGAAGGGCGGCCTTCAGCGCCGCTTGCGCTGTCGCGGGCGGCGCCGCGTCAGCTGCGTGGGCGCGTAGAGGCGGACGAGTTCCTGCACCGTCGCGGCGAGCCGCTCGCGCAGTTCCGAGGGTTCGACAACCTCGGCGTCGGCGCCGAGCGCGATCAGACCGGACGCGGCCCGCTCGACCGACTCGATCGGGATCGTGACGCTGACCCAGCCGTCGGCATCCGGCGGCGTCGCCGTCTCGGCGGCCGCCTGGGCGACGAGTGAGCCGAGGACGTCGAGCTTGGCGAGGCCGCGCGCCGTCACGCGCAGCGTGGCGCTGGAATGGTAGACGCTGATTTCGAACGCGCGTGATGATGTGACCCAGAAGCGCGTCAGGTCGAAATCCTTCCGCCGTTCGAACGACTCCTCGGTCACTGCGAGGTCGATGATGTTGGACACCCGATAGGTGCGCGGCTGATCGCCGACCTGCGCGACGAGATACCAGACGCCTGCCTTGAGCACGAGGCCGAGCGGCTGCAGCCGGCGCTCGACCGCGCCCTCGGCTCGCCGGTAGTGCACGTCGAGGCACTTCTCGCTCCACACCGCGTTGGCGATCGTCGGCAGCAGCCTGGCGTCATCGGCACTGCGGAACCAGCCAACGGGATCGAGGTGGAACCGCGCGGCGATGCGGCCTGCATTCGCGCGCGCCCGTTCGGGCAATGCCGCGCTCAATTTCAGTTGGGCCGCCGTGAGCACGTCGGCGAGCCCGAGTTGCGCCGCGGGTCCCGGCAGGCCGGCGAGCGACAGCGTCTCGGCCTCGGCGGGCGAAAGGCCCGTGAGCCTGGTGCGGTAGCCGTCGAGCAACTGGAATCCGCCGCTCGGGCCGCGATCCGCATAGATCGGCACATCCGCGGCGCTGAGCTGATCGACGTCACGATAGATGGTGCGAACCGAAACCTCGAACTCGCTCGCCAGCGCTTCGGCCGTCATCCGGCCGCGGGCTTGCAACAGCAACAGGATCGACAACAGCCGGCTTGCTCGCATTTCCACAGCCTAGCAGAAATACCTGACACGCGTTGACAGGTATGGCGGCGTATAACCGGGACAGCCATCGCCGACGCCGTCATGGGCCGGCAAAACATGACCTAACACGCTGAAAAAACAGCGGTATTTCTTTCAGATAGCCGCAACGCAGAGAAACAAAAAAGGGGAGACGATGATGTCGACACTGTTGTCAGAGCGCCGTCAGCCGATCACCGCGCCCAAACTTCGCGATCGAGGTCCGGCGCAATCTGCGACCCCCGCATCGGCCAGGCACGAGCCCGCGGCCGCGGTTCCCTGTCGCCCGGTCGTGGCACCGCGCGCGAGCGGGAGCCTGATCCTGGGCTTGATCGTCGCGACGCTGCGCGAGTGGCGCCGCCGCCGCGTGGGGCGCCGCGAGCTCGCCAGCCTCGACG
>WNFA01003158.1_pt1 | contig 13670 bp, 10 predicted proteins | sample 5400481 | NCBI WGS metagenome assembly WNFA01 (sample SAMN13153340, study PRJNA577476) | soil metagenome | isolation source: 120 cm saprolite under Douglas fir tree site 2 hole 1 replicate 2 | place: USA:California | collected 2015-04-18 | reverse complement strand
GAGGAAGCGTGCGCCGGTATCGTGACCGTTCCAACGTAGCACCCGCAGCTGGCTGCCTGCGCCATTGGGTGCTCAGGCTGGACAACGACGGACTGGCGGCGAACCGCCAGCCCCCACGTGTACGTGTGGGGTCGTTGACAGATCGTTAGATGTACTGCCTACCAATTACTATTGTATCATTCAAACGTCTGTATATAGCTTCCTCTGAAGACAAATTTGGCATTATTACAGCTTTATCTGACATATTGGTGGAGGCAGCACACCTGCAGTCATGGTGGACTGGTGATAAAATGAGCATGACGGGATATTTCGAGGCGATGTCTTGTAAGAGGTTGAGAGTTCGAAGTAGTTGATCTCGCGGCGCAATAGCGAAAGTGTCGTTATGTATTTAGGAGCATAAGAAGAAGTGAAACAGGTACATGCAAATTTTCCGCACCCACATCTGAACGAAGTGCGTGTTGGAGAGAATGTCCAGCAGATCTATAATTACGGGCGCGACCTCTACGACGCGATGCTTGCTGCCATTGATGCGGCCCAGGAGAGCATTTACCTGGAAACATATATCTGGAAGGGCGATAGTGTGGGCAAGGCCTTCAAGGACCACTTGATACAGAAGGCTGAGCAGGGAGTGGAGGTATATGTAATCTTCGATAGCTTTGCCAATATGGTGGTGCCGGGCGACTTCAAAAAGTTTCCGCCAAGTATTCACGCGCTGAAATTCCGGCCGATTCAGCGCCCCTGGCATGTGCTCGATCCGCGGCGCTATGCCCTGGATCACCGCAAACTGCTTGTTGTAGATGGACATACCAGCTTCATTGGCGGCTATAACCTGGGCAGCCTGTATGCCACAGAATGGCGGGATACGCACCTGAATATTGAAGGGCTGGCAGCCGCAGATATAGCCCAGTCCTTCATCGACTTCTGGAACCGGCAAGCCCCCAAACGCGCCCGTATTACACGGCGTTACCCGCGCCACTTCGATGCGCACATAAATCTACGTGGAACGAGCGCACTGCAACTGATATTTCCCATTCGCGACATGTACATCGAAGCCATTAACAGGGCAGAGCACGCGATCAGGCTGACCAATGCCTACTTTGTTCCTGATGGTGTTCTGCTTGAAGCTCTTGTTACGACGGCCAGGCGCGGCGTGGATGTACAGGTACTCGTCCCGTGGGACTCCAATCATCCAATTGTCGACTGGCTCACACGCAGCTACTTCACGGCCTGCCTGAAGGCAGGGATACGCGTTTTTGGCTATCGCAACATGTTACACGCGAAAACCTGCACCATCGATGGTCAATGGTCGACTATTGGCACGGCTAACCTGGATCGCCTCAGTGCGGTTGGCAACTATGAGATCAACGTCGAGATCTATAGCGAAGAACTGGCCCAACGGATGGAAGAACTGTTCACGTGGGACACGACGAACGCGTTTGAATTGACGCTCGAGGAGTGGGCTAAGCGCCCCTGGTATCTGATACTCAGGGAGCGTCTCCTGGCACCTTTGCGTTTTTTGTTGTAGGCAGGCTTTGTCCTTCTGAACGCATTTGCGCAGAGGCGTAGCTGCGCAGAGGTGCCAGGAGCAGAAGGTTTAGACAGTCGCTGTCTCTACAATGCGCCCATCCTGGATCTGCAAGACGCGGTCCGAAGATGCCACTATTGTAGCATCGTGGGTAGCCACTAACAGCCCGATTTGCGATTGGTGGGCGATGGCGTGCAGTAACTGCGCAATGTCGCGCCCGGTAACAGAATCCAGATTGCCCGTTGGCTCGTCGGCTACGATGAAGCGCGGTTCATGCACCAGCGCTCGCGCCAGCGCTACGCGCTGCTGCTCGCCGCCAGAGAGTTCCAATCCCCGGTGATGCGCTCGCGGTCCCAATCCGACCATCTCTAATGCTCGCTTAGATTTCTGCGTGCGCTGCGTGGGGTCCAGGCGGGCCAGTCTTAGTGGTACTTCTATATTTTCTTGTGCGGTGAGCGATGGGAACAGGTGAGCATTCTGGAACATCATGCCAATGCTCTCGCGCCGCAGGCGGGCGCGTTCTGTCTCGCTCAAACGGGCCAGGTCCTCACCAAGGATAATTACCCGTCCATGGGTAGGATTGTCGAGACCGATCAAGATATTGAGCAGCGTTGTCTTGCCGGAACCTGAACGCCCGCGCAGCGCCACGAATTCGCCTGGTTCGATACGCAAGTCTATTCCACGCAAGGCATGCACTACCCCTCCACCGCCATGAAAGTCTCGAGTGACTCCCTGCGTCTCGGCAATGGCTGTGCTGATGTCTGGCTTCATGCCTGTGCCTCTCCTTCTTCTATTGATGGTTGGCCGTTGCTGTTAGACTGGTTCTCTAGCGGCCAGAGTTCCACGTGATCGTCAGCGATGCGCACTTCGGCGCGCCCGGCGAATGGGATGCGCTCGATCGCCTCTTTGGGCAGTTGCAGCCGCCCTGTGCGGTCGATGAGGATCGACTCGCGGTGGGTTCTTGCAGAAAGTCCAATAATGGCGCTGGAGGCTTGCATGTGCTCTTCGATTTGTTCCAGCACGGTTTCACGGCGTACTGTCTCGGTACTGGTGCGCCCATCACGGATGGCGATGGTACGGTCAACCGTGGCCGCCACTGCTGCATCGTGGGTCACAGTAATGATAGTTAAGCCCAACTGCCGGTTGAGCCTGCGCAATAGGGCAAAAATATCAGCAGCGGTGACCGAGTCCAGCTCGCCAGTAGGTTCGTCAGCCAGCAGGAGGAGCGGCTCGTTAGCCAGGGCCACCGCGACAGCGGCACGTTGCTGTTCTCCGCCAGAAAGTTGATCGGGCAGGTTCTTGCTCTTATCGCCCAGTCCCACGAGTTCGAGCAGTTCCCGGGCGCGCCTTCGTCGTTGGGAAGCGCCAACGCCTCCCAGCAATTGGGGTAATTCCACGTTGGCACCAGTGCTGAGTTCGGGCAGCAGATTGCGTCCACTCTGCTGCCAGATGTGACCAACAATCAAACGACGATAACTGATACGTTGGGCCTCGGAGAGGCGAGTAAGGTCGTGGCCATCAACCAGGCAGCGTCCAGCACTGGGAGTATCCAGCCCACCCAGGATGTTGAGCAGGGTGCTTTTGCCGGAGCCAGAGACGCCGACAATGGCGAGCATCTCGCCGGGAGTGACCTCCAGATCCAGGCCTTGCAGCGCGACGACCTCCAGATCGGCCACCTTGTAGATCTTGACCAGGTTATCGCAGATGATGATTGCTTTCGACATAAAAACTCCTCAGGCAGTATATCTCATAATGCGGTCAATCTTCATTGAGCCGTAAGGTCTGGCTGATGGACGGCTGGGAGACCACGCGGATCATCATGCCCAGGGCAAGCAGGCAGATGGCAATCAATACAGCCAGGGCAAGGCCCAGTGACGAAGGGATGATGATCTGAATAGGCGGCACGCTCTGGCTGACAAAGAAAGTGCCGCTGGAAGGATCACTGCTTGTGCCGCTGGGGGCGACACTGGAAAAGACCAGGGCTGGGACGATGAGAGCGGAGAGAATAGCGCCAAAGAGCACACCCAACACGATTGAAGTCGTGTAAATGAGAGCCTGCTCCCACGTGAGAACGCTGGCCAGCTCGCGCGGGGTGGTACCGAGGGCGCGCAATACTGCAAATGTCGTGAGCCGTCCACGGGCACTCAACCAGGAGGCAAGCAGATTGCCCACCAGCGCCAACAACAGTGCAGTGGTGGCGCCAAGAGCCAGCACACCGATCAGGTCGAGATAGAGTGGCTCACGATGTAGCGCGTCGAATGTGGCGCGTCGATCATAGAGTGCTGTGAGCTGTAATTCACCCTGGCTGATGGCATGACGCACACTGGCCAGCGAAGCGGGATCACTCCTGGTGCGCAGCCATGCATAGTTCATTGGGATAGTGTTTCCGCTGCTTTTGAAGTCACTGGCATAGACGTTGGCAAAGGTAGTATAGTCGACGAGCACACCACCAGCAGGGATAAGATCATTACTGCCGCTGGAGACGGCACTATCGGTCACGGAGGGAATATGCTGTACCTCTGCGACGACGATGAAGTTGACCAGGCCGTCGCTAAAGCTCAGAGTAAAGGGAGCGTCAGGCGAGAGGTGCAATACATCCCGGGCCGAGGCGTCGATAATAGCTGGTACGGCATTAGTAACGACTGCTGAACTGCGCTGTGCCGCCAGCATAGACATGAGGGATTGTACCGGCTGGGAGGAGTCCTGCGCGGTCCAGATAGCCGTATGGGCATAGGTACCGGCATCCACTGCACGCAATTCGATGGGGAGAGCCAGGGCGCTGCCCCCGGCACCCGCCTTTCCACGGAAGCCGAGCGAAGCAGAGGTAACGCCAGGAATAGCGCGGTAGAGGGCGGTATCTTTTTGCAGCAGGGAAGCGCTGAAACTGCTGCCGTTACTACTCGCGGCTATGGTGCCGCTGAAGTCCGCGCCACCCTGGTAGTTTGTCACGTCGGTGATGCGCTGGGTCTGGGAGGCGGTGAAGATCAAGGTGAAGATGGCAAAGGATGTGGCCAGGGCAAGTAAAAGTGTCATGCGGATGGCCTGTCGCGGCGAGCGGGCCATCTGTGCCAGGGCTAGAACGGCAGGAGCACTCCGACCGCGTGTGGCGAGCCACGATCCTGCAGCCAATAGAAGAGGGAAGAAGCGCAGGAAGAGTAGCAGGCAGGCCAGCAGTAAAGCGACCGAGCCAACCAGGGTAAGCGGGGACAGCAGGATCAGGCGCAACTGAACATCCAGTACCCCAGAGGTCGTGATATACGACGAGAAGCCATAGCCAACCAGCATGATAATGGCGGCCACAATATCCAGGTTGAGACGCTGCCAGAGAGGCTGCCGGCTGGCGCGAGCACTTTCGCGGCGCATGGCCAGCACGTCCTGGCGTGTGGCACGGAAGATCGAGAAGGTCATGGCAACGACTGCCACGGAGGCGGTTGCCAGCGCGTACCAGCGCAGGCCAGGTGCCACCAAAAGGGGATTTCCCGTCAGGAGTAAGAGCACTCCCTGGTCGCCAGGGGCGAGTGTCTGGCGCAGCAGGAAATACACTGTAGGAATAGCCAGCAATGAGCCAGCGATTAGAGCTATGAGAGCCAGGCCGGTGCCCTGAGTTGCAATAGAGCCGAAGATCTGTAAGCGGCTGGCTCCTCGACTGCGCAGGATGGCAATAGCGTCGGACTGGCGATCGACCAGCAGGTCGGTCATCATGCTTACAAAGTAGAGCACCAGGCCAAGCACAAGGGCAAGCAAACTAAGCACGGGCAAGCGCGCGATCGGAATGCGGTCGTGATAGCGTTGCAAGATATCACTGGGTAAGAAGACCTGGGTATTCTGGATATAGGGATAGTGGTCGAGATCCAGGTTAGAGACATCAACCTGTGCGCCTGTAATACCATGCACGATGGCATCCAGGTCATTGATGCTGACGCGCGAGGCGTCGAGACGATAATACCATAAGAGATCGGCCGGGAGCTCAAGCACCAACCCCTTGAGCGCCGGGTCGCTTGAGATACGAGTGAGCACAGGGACGAATGTATCCGTGGAGGCCAGAACGGTATAGATGGTTTGAAAGGTTCCTAACCCTATCTGCCGTTCGACACTTTCAAAGGTATGCCCGTGCCAGTAGGAGTCACTGAGCGGAGGAGGCTGGATGATGCCGACAATGCGATAGGTGAGGGTACGCAATATACGTGTGATAGGTATGTAGACAAAGGGTAGCTGTACGGAGATCACCGAGCCCACAGTGGCCTTGAGCTTATCTGCGCTCTCCTGGGTGATGGCAATCTCTATGTCGTTGCTGTGAGCCTGGGGAAGCCGCCCGCCCAGCAATTTGACGTGCGAAGCCGCCTGATCCATAGGCAAAGTGACCAGTTGCACCTCGTGAACTGTCGGCTGGAGCAAACTGCTCCCATGCGGGCCAGGCACATCCTTAAGAAGGGTATACTCTGGTGTCTCAATGGAGAAAGCGGATGGGGCGAGATAGGGTCCTAGATGGGTTTGGAATTCGTCATCGAGCTGCTGCGTGATGCCGTTGTATGCGGATGCATTAATCTGCAAAGAAGTGCTATGGACGGCGATCTCTGAGTTTTGTGTAGAAGAAGTGAGAATGCCACGCAATCCAGCAGTCATCGATATGTCCGAGTAGAGCGGTACCGCGCAGACGAGCAATACCGCGGCCACTATACCCAGGCCAGTGACAAGGAGCAATCCCCATGTTCGTCGTAATCGCCAGAGGGCCAGTGTCACAGTAGGAGGGACCACTGTCCTATCCCCATTGTGCAATGGCGTGTTTGTTGAACGAGCCATAGAGCACCTTTTCTAGAAATATTTTCCTTTGTAGGGACCGACTATGCGGTTTAACAAAATACTACGGCATGCGAATAGGCGTAGGCGCGCGATTTATCGCGCTGGGGGGTGGGGCAAAACCCATAGTAATTTGTTCATCTCCATTATCGTGCCTTTCTAGGAAGCAATTTGGTATATGTTTCACAGAGATCGCGCTAGGAAGCCCCTCGGCTTTAGCTAGGGGAGGAATAGCCCGCTGCCGCAGCAGAGAAATACTCATCAAAACATTCTTGTTGACAATCTGATGAAACCACGCTATACTCCTCTCATGAACGTGACACTCACCGCCAAACTCAAATTGCACACGACGCCAGAGCAATTTCAGGCATTGCGAGCCACACAGTTGGCCTATCGTGATGCGCTGAACTACGTCAGCAGGTATGCTTACGCGCATGGCAAGTTGAGCAATAAAGTGGGCTTGCAGGAAGGCACCTATGCAGAGATACGCGCTCGCTACAAGATAGCTGCTCAGATGGCTTGTTCTATCCCTCGTCAAGTGGGTGCCACCTACAAAACCTTGTGGAGCAAAGTCAAGCAGAACGCTGCACACCGCAAGGCTGGTCATACCAAGAAACGCTACAAGGGTTTGGACAAGCCACCAAAGTATGTTTCGCCCACCTTGACCTATCAATTGGGCCATGACTACAGCTTCAAGACAGAGAGTCGGGTCAGCATCCTGACGCTCTCTGGCCGCGTGATCGTGTCCTACACAGCGTATTCCCAGCACGTAGCTCTCATCCAGAAGGGTGCTCATATTGGCGCGGCGAAACTCTGGTATGACAAACCACGCAAGCAGTTCTACCTGCTCATCACACTTTCGATTGAGGTAGCAGACCCAACCCCAGAAACCCATACTGGTGTCGCTGGTGTAGATGTTGGTGTGCGCTACCTGGCGGTGACTGCTACCACCAGAGGAGATCGTTCCTTTCATTCGGGCAAAGGGATGGTTCCCAAAGCGAATCATTACGCGAGACTGAGAAAGCGTCTTCAGAAAAAAGGCACTCGCTCCGCTACGCGACGACTCGTCGTGATGAGTGGACGAGAGAGACGGTTGAAGCAAGACGCCAATCATGTGGTCTCTAAACGCATCGTAGACCAGCACCCACACAGCCTCATTGGTTTGGAGAACCTGACAGACATCCGTGAACGAGGCCGCCGCAAGAAGGGCAAGAAAGCCACGAGGAAGCAGCGTAAAGCGAATGCGGCCTACTCCAAATGGTCCTTTGAAGAGTTGCAGAGCATGATTGCCTACAAGGCTCTCTTGCACGAGTCTCTGGCAATCAAGGTAGACGCCCACTATAGTAGCCAGGCATGCCCGATGTGCGGACATACCTGTGATGCTAATCGTCCCAACAAAGGACTCTTGTTCGTCTGTCAGAACTGCCATTACGTCCTCCATGCTGATTTGGTCGGTGCTCGCAATATTACGATGCGAACGCTCTTGGTCCGGCAAGACTGGGCCAGGACGGGGCAGTTGTCAGTTGCCCCAGGGTCGCTTGACGGCCCAGATGTGTCGGCAGTGGAAGCCAAAGCGGCACGCCTCTCCAGGTATGCCGAACTGCGGTGGATGCCAGACACAAGCCCCCGCGCTTCAGCCGGGGGTATCTGACAGGTTTTGATCAATGAACTGCCAGGTTTACAATCACCAGTGTACTGGCGGACCCTAATGTAAAGAGAATATGCCCTGTATACACGCCAGCCGCAAGGCCAGCGAAATTTATTTTGATGAGCACGTTTTGTGCTTTTCCGTTCACCAGCGAGCCACTCACCTGGCTGAGGCTGAGCCAACTTGCATTCTCCGATGTGTTGACCGTGGCTGACCAGGTCCCGGTACCGCTGCAACTGGTGATTGCCAGCGATTGTGGTGAAGGATCGCCCTTGCCTGGAGTGCCTGCGAAAGAAAGCGCCTCCGGTGAGGTTAGAATACATTGGACAGAAGCATTGACCAGGACATTTACATTGCCGCCGTTAGAGGCGAATAGCAATGACGTTGCATAACGAATACCTTTTATATTCACCAGACTAACCTTTGCAGTAATCCATTGGTGAGTACCAGGTGCGAGTGTGCCAGCGCCCTTACTCAGTACGAGCCAGAATGCTTGCGACCAAACAGGATCCACGTGCCAGTTCAGCGCATGCCCACCCGTATTGCTGACCTCTATTTGCGCGGTTTCGCTTTCACCCGCGTCTATCGTAGTGAAGTCCAGGTACTCGGGTTTCACTGCCAGTTGCGCGGGAAAGAGAGGAGGCACTGACCCGCCAAGAGTTGGACGGTAGTGTTCAAAGAGCCAGCCGTATCCGCTTAAAATTATGCCCACAATAAGGACGGCTGCCATAGGACGCAGAATGCCTATAATCAGGATCGTGGAACGCTTAGGTGTGCGTCTCCTGGGAGGGATGCGAGTTGTTGGCATGTGGATGAGCTTGCCGGTTGCAGGTGTATCAGCGAGTATGCCAGCTTTTTTTTGGTCTTCCTGGAGATAGAACAGCTCAGGTAAAAGATGTGGAAGCGGGCGTACTGCTGGAATAGGACGAGCCCGCATGCGGGCAATGAGAAGGCGATAGTCTGCGGATACTGCTCCACATACTGAACAGGTGGCGAGATGTGCGTTAAGAGCAGCGCGTTCGGTAGGCGCAAGATCTTCTGGTTTGAGGGCTAGTTTTTCTGCCCAGTCGACGCAGGGTGATAGATCGTTCATCGGTCTTGCCTCCTTTTTCTGGGGACAGCTTTATCGTTCGCGAGGCATAGGTAGATGCGGCGAAGTTCCGCGAGTCCACGATTCACATAGTTGCTCACGTAGTTCGCCTTGATGCCGAGCCGCTCAGCTATCTGGACCTGTGGGAGATCTTCCACGAAATATAAAATCAGGCAAGCCCGGTAGGTCAATGAAACCTGTGCGAGGGCGATATTGAGTAAGTCTATCTCAGCAACATGCTCTTCGGGTCCTGCGATGCTCATCAGCTCGACACTTCCGCGCTCCTGGATTCGTTCCCAGGGAAGCCAGCGAATGAGCCTGGCATGGCGTTGATGATCATGGGCAAGATTGGTCGCGATGCGATAGAGCCAGTTGACAAAACGCGCTTCGTCGCGGAATCCTGGCAGGGCTTGCCATGCTTTGAGAAATGTCTCCTGTGCCAGCTCGCATCCGACCGCGTCATTGCCTACCATGTGTGTGAGGTATAGGCAGACGCGCTCGTTATAGCGCTCAAAGAGCTTTTCGAAGGCAAGAGGGTCTCCTGCCCGCGCTTGCACGACGAGCTCACTGTCCGTGGGCAGCCTATCTGACTGGGGTGGGAGAGGGTGCTGCGTCGAGAGGGACATCGAATAGACTCCTCACAATTGACATCTCCCCATGCCTAAAGGCAGGGAACTCTCACCCTCACGAGTGAGCTTTACTGCTTCATTGCATAGTAGTTTCACTTGTGCCGGCATGCACACAAGCCAGAGCTTTCTGCTCCACAGTCCTAACTTTCCGCGAGCCCCGCGGTAGTTCTCAGTTTGCAAGTCATCGGTTAACATGGTTCTCGTTAACCAGCAAGAAAGAGAGAGTGCCCATTGGTGAAACACGCTAGTGCTTTTACCCAAGCGAACGATTTAGCTTGGAACCCGCAAACACTATTCCGTTGTCAATGTGCTAGATCAAGTGTACCAGAACTGTCTAGACTTTCATTGAGTATTCAATCACTGAGTACCACCTACGGCGCTCCTTCTATCCTTAGCGCTAAAGCGCAGGGTTTTACGGCGCGGTTCGATAAGTTCCTTTTCATTAGAGACGTAGGAAACTATTTAATTATGGCAGATATTGCAAGAAGTTTGTATCTCGTAAAAAGAAGATCTAGATGCTATACTCTTCGGCTACGCGCTGCTTCCAGGTTCTGACGCTGGTTATGCCCGCCTCGCGCAGGATGACCTCTGTCTGCTGGTGTGCCTGAGCAACCGACTCGGGAGCGTGGGCATCTGAGCCTACGCTGATAGGCGTGCGTTGTAGTGCGCAAGCTTTCGCGAGTCTCCGCACCAGGCTGGGATAGGTGAGTACATCAAACCCGTTTATCTCCAGAGCGACATCATGTCGTGCTGCCTCTGCCGCCAGGCGCTCCAATTCGTTGTTAAAGGTCGGAGGTAGATGAGGGTTGCTAACGCGCATGCGTACGGGATGGCTCACCAGGCTGAAGTAACCACTGCTTACAGCTGCACACAACAATTCAAAATAGCTCAGCCATAATGTCTCGCCCTGCTCCCGGCTCCATTTTTTGTCAACCTCGAAGCGTTCGCCGTTGATCTCGTGCACCGAGCCGATGAGAAAATCCCAATCATGTCCTTGTATAAAGGCCTGGATATGTTCGTTCATTCCGGGGATAAAATCAACTTCCAGGCCAAGGCGCACATCGAACTGCAATTGCTGCGCGGCTGTGTATACCTGGGTGGTGTAGGCAGCGAAAGTAAGCAGTGGGCCTTCTTGTGGCATATGTTCCAATAATGGATGAACCTCGCTCATCTGAAAAACGTGTTCAGAGATGCCCAGCACACGCAGCCCTTTTTTCTGCGCGGCTCCCACCATCTCGTGGGCAAAACTAGGACATATATGGCTATGAAAATCGGTATCGATGGTCATTCATAACTCCTTATAAACGAATAAGATATAATATATGCCTGCTCTCATGAACTGTCGAGTAGGCTTGCCCAACGGGTACTGTGATCTAAGGAGGATAATCAAGTATGGCACTTTCCTCTTCCACCGAGCATGTTATCATTATTGGTGGTGGTGCAACCAGCGCACTTATCGCCGTTCGACTGGCAGAGCGTGGGTTCCGTGTGACTGTACTGGAAAAGGCACAATTGGGCAATGGTTCTTCCAGCCGTTCTGCGGCAGGTATTCGAGCACAGTTCAGCACTGAAGAGACGGTGGTCGGGATGCAATATAGTGAGTGGTGGTACAGCCACTTCCATGACCTCTTGCACAGTCCTACAGATGCCCGTCAGCAACCTGTTATGCGACAGAACGGCTACCTGTTTCTCTATGAAGCCCCCGGCGCAATCCCCGCATGGCAGCCCCGCAGACAACACGAGGTAGCACAAATTTGGCACCATGCACAAACAGCAGCAAGCATGCAGCAACGTCTTGGGCTTCCTGTTGAAGTACTGACACCACAGATCGTCCAGGACCGCTGGCCTTATCTCAGCCCTGACCGTTTGATAGGAGCAACCTGGTGTCCGACCGACGGCTTCCTGATGCCTCATATGATCTATAACGAAGGGTTCCGACGGGCAAAAGAACTGGGTGTGCAAGTCCAACAGCATACCGAGGTTTTTGGTGCCATACTACGTGCTGATCGCATAAGTGCGCTCGTGACAAACAGAGGAACGATTGAGGCTGATTGGTTCGTCAACGCAACCAACGCCTGGGCAGCTCGCCTCAGCCCACGGATTGGCGGTATGACACTATCTGTTTCTCCGCTCAAGCGCTACCTCTATTTTCTGAAGCCTTCGCAGCCTGTCATGGATGCAACAGTGTGGCACCAGCTTCCCATGATTATCTACGGCGTAGGAAGCCATCGAGGAGCACACTCACGACCAGAACACGACCTCTTGTTACTCGCCTGGGGACACGAGACTGAGCCTGAAATACATTTCAGCGATGCCGACCAGGATCGCATTGACCCACCATTTCGTCATGATAACGGCATTGATAACTATGGGTACGCCATCCTCGAACAAGTAGAGCAGTTCTCTCCGCTTCTAGCTAACTCAGGCGGTTTAGTAGCGACAACCTGTGGATTCTATGGCACCACGCCTGACGCCAATCCGCTGATCGGTCGCGACGCGCATCAGCAGAACCTCGTCCACGCGGTCGGATTCTCAGGACATGGTCTGATGCATGCTCCGATTACCGCGCTTCTGGTCGAAGCAGTACTCACTAGCAGCGTCGATCATGACCGCGTCCGCATCCCTGCTCCATTTGATCATGCTAGCATCGACCTCAACACGTTTGATCCTGGACGTGCTTTTGAGAGTTCACACCGAGAGACGCTAGTCCTATGATTACGATATCTGCCGTTCTCATTACATCATGACCTTACGACGGCGATAGCGTAGCCATCTGTAAAGTCTTCGTCCATCGGTAGAGCCAGGGAAACCAGTCGTGGGTCGCTGGCGATGCGTCTATTGTATTCAAACAGGCCCGCTGTAGCTTCATCATTTGACTCGTGCAGAGCGGCGCCTTTTCGTATGCAGTTGTCGGCTACGATGATACTGCCGGGTCGCGTCAGGCGGAGCGCCCAGTCAAGGTATCGGGGGTAAGGTGGCTTATCGGCATCGATGAAGACGAGGTCGAATGGCGCCTCGCTCTCCAGATGAGGCAGCAGGTCAAGCGCTCTACCGACTCGCACCTCGGCGCGGTTGTCGACTCCCGCCCTGGCGAAGGAGCTGCGCACTACCTCGGCATGATGTGGATTTACTTCCAGAGTAATCAGTCGCCCGTCCTCGGGTAAGGAGCGTGCCAGCCAGATGCCACTGTAGCCTGCCAATGAGCCGATTTCCAGAATTTTGCGCGCCTGACATGCTGCTGCCAGCAACTGCAAGAACTTGCCCTGGACCGGGGATATTTGAATCTCTGGCAGACCTGCCTCTTTGGCGGCAGCCAGGGCATATTGCAATCCCTCGTCTTCGGCAGCGAACAACTGTGTAATATCTGTCTCGATATTTTTGCGTATCTCTGCTTGTTGCTGCAGTGTTACGAGGTCATTGTTGTTGGTCATGAAACGTTTTCTCCTCTTAAGATCCAGGATTGCCTGGACGACTCTTGAAGTCGCTCCTACACTTAGTTGAGACTCGAATTTTGTGATCGTGCAAGCGCCCCTATACCTGATGCCTAGTTGGAGCAGCACCCAGTTGGGTTATGCATGTTGACAGTTGTAGATATCGTCCTCTATACTCTACAAAGATAAATGTATCACTGCTGAAAAATAAATGCGAGCCTTTTGTGGGTATTGCCACACAAGCGGTGATGGTTTAGGCGTTCCTGGCAAGAGCACTCCCCTGCAGGGAGCAAGCGTTTCTCCTATTGCGAGAAATGAAGGGGTATCCCGTTTGGCGAGTTTGATGAGAGGGGTATAATTATGATTTGTCCACGCTGCGGCAGTGAGAATGATGCGAGCAGGAATTCTTGCGCGCGTTGCGGCCTGACGTTACGGATATCGAGGCAAGGTGGGCGAACCTTGTCTTCGCCAGGTCTACCTTTAGATACGCCCCGCCCCGGGTCACCAACGTCCATGACCCCGCCAGGCAGGGTATCTATGCCAAGACAGA
>WNFA01025193.1_pt1 | contig 13672 bp, 18 predicted proteins | sample 5400481 | NCBI WGS metagenome assembly WNFA01 (sample SAMN13153340, study PRJNA577476) | soil metagenome | isolation source: 120 cm saprolite under Douglas fir tree site 2 hole 1 replicate 2 | place: USA:California | collected 2015-04-18 | reverse complement strand
AGCGGCCCTTGTCGTCCGTAATAAGAGCTCGCACCGCGCCTTGTTCGACGTTGCGGATTTCGATCGCCGCGCCGGGAACAAAACCCCCGGACGGGTCGTACACTGTGCCTTGTAAGCTGGCCCCTACCGTTTGGGCCGAACAGGTGCTGGTATTGACAACCAATGAGAGAAATAGCACTCCCCAGGCAGCTCGCATAGCACACCCCTTTCACACAAAACTAGCAGTCTGTTTTCGGTACGATACGCCCAAAATCGTCCCAACGGCCATACAAATGAATTCCCGCCAGGTCTGCTGGCGAAAGACAGAGATGGCAAACGGGTCCGCTCCACGCTTTCGCGAACAATAGAGCTTCGGAGAAATGGGCGACTCCCCTAGGGGGAGCCTCCTATTGTGAAACCTCAGGCTTATGGAGGTTTGATCCCAGCGGCTTCGATGATACGCGCCCCGCTTTCGCTCTCGCTCGGCACGAAGCGCGCGAACTCAGGCTGCGTCATGCTCATTGGATCGGCCCCGTGCTCCGCAAGCGAGTCGCGCAGATCCGGCGCGGCCGGGATGGGTGCCAGAAGGTAATCGGTACGCCCTGCGACTCCTTCAACGGGTCATACGGCAGGTTCTTCAAAAGCGCAGCGCTGTAAGCCTGAGCGCTGGTGTTCACGAGCAACGTGTAACCGTCTGCTGGCGCCTTCGCGACCAAGGCGGGGGCCGCCGTACTTCCCTCGCGAAGGATAAGGGAAGCTTTCCGTGTGAAAAAGTGCCGTCCGCTACAGCCATGCAATTTCTCAGTTTGAATCGCTTGCACCATCGTCTCGACAGCCACGCCCGCGGTTGGTGGCAGGAAAATGGATGCCGTCAACAAACCCGTCCGAATCCATTCCTGTCCGGCTCTGGGGCTGGCGTCGCAACCAGTGTATGGCAGGGTAGACCAACGTTCCCGCTCTTCACCGCTTAGTATCTCTTTAAACGCCCTCCGCGCGCCCATTGCCATATTGTCATTTTGCCCGGCCACCAAACTCACGCGCGTCATGCGCTGTCTCGACTCGTTCGGAAAATAAAAAGACTTACGATGTCGCTCATCATTGTGAGCTTCATTTTCTTGGTTCTCATCGCTGCGTTGTCCATTTCATTTTGGCTCAAAACAAAAGGAATCGCGGAAAAACAAAGAGAGCTGTCTTTTTCCTTGTTCGAAACAGATTATCTTTTCGCTGGTGATTTTGTTGAACCGAAAGTTAATACCATCCAGTTTCCGCGTCGCGGCTACTCAATCGTGTTTGATGCCGTGCAGTATACGCAAGAGGGTCTGGAACTGAGTGGCCGGATTGGGAATCCGACTCAGTTGTGGATAAGTTTGCTCGCGGTGAATTTTACTGCTCGGCCCTACGTCTATAAGGTTGAGGAAAAATGGAAAAAGCAATCATTTCCCTGGTGGTCGGATGAGTGGAATATTGGGTCAGGGCAAGTAGCCATAGGATTGTTAAATCCCGGCTCCGCATCTGCCTTCCATGTGACAAGAACTCAACGCTGAGAAAATGAAGAAGGCAGTTTGGTTGAGGCCAGAAGCAGTCGCTCAGATCGAATTCCTAAAATGGACCGAAGGAGATAGGCTGCGACATTCGAAGTTTGTCGGATTGCGCGAGGACAAGAATCCTCGAAGCGTGGTCAAGGAGCAAGCCGGCGAGCGTGAATAACCTCCGGTTAGCCCGTCAACCATCCGCAATCTATTACGTTCGCAGACGTGCCAAAACCCCGCAAGGGGCCAGCGCGATATGCGGTTGACCCGACGGAGCAGGAGGGCTAGGCTTTCGGGGCAAGGGGAAGCTCAAAACGGAAATTCCGGCCTTAGGGGTCAATCCACCGGCTCGAAATAGCCCCAGTCCCCGCAGGAGTTCACTGCCGGCGGCGAAGTTCGAGCATGAAGTCTTCGGAGGAGGTCTTATGCGATTCCACTCTCGATGGATTCTCGCGTTGGTTGTTGTTTTAGGATGGACGTGCGCTGCCGGGGCGCAGACGCGGCGCGGCGGAGTTCAGCTTTCGAGCGCGCGCGACCGGGCCGCGGCGTTGCAAAACGAAAGCGTCGGCGGGCCGTTCACTTCGCTCTGCACGGCGGAGACGACTTTCGGCTCGAATGTTATGGCCAACTGCGACAGCATCGTGCTGCCGCACAACGAGACCGCGATCGTCGTGGACCCGAACGACCCGAACCACCTGGCCGCCGGGTCGAACGACACCCAGCTCCCGCCCAACGGAGCAGGCAGCGCGCGCTCCGCGCTGGGTTATTACACCAGCTTCGATGGCGGCAAGACCTGGATCAATGGACCGGTCCCCGGCGCCGGGTTCGCGCAAGCTTCGGATCCCGCCTTGGGCTTCGATACACAAAGCAACGTTTTCATCGGCATCGTGTCGTTCGATCTCGGCATCGGCGGCAAGGCGCTGGGCGGGGCTATACAAGTCGCGCGCTCGAGCGATGGCGGGCGCACGTTTGCCACGGCGGTGAACGTTGAGGTGTCAACCAACGATGGCATCGAAGAAGACAAGCCCTATTTGGTCGTGGACACTAACCCCGCGAGCCCCTTCATCAACAGCATCTATGTCACCTGGACGCGCTTCCACTTCAATGCGCTCGACAACTACCTCGAATCGCCGATTTTCTTCGCCGCGTCGCGCGACGGCGGGCAGACTTGGTCGGCGCCGAAGGAGATCAGCGGCGCCAATCGGACAGTGTGCACCTTCTCAGGCACGCCGCTGCCCTACGACGGACGCTGCAAGGAGAACCAGTTCTCCTCGCCGGTGGTGGGCCCCGACGGCACTATTTTCGTCGCCTTTGAGAATGAGCAGGACATCAACGACGGCGAGTTCCGCGACCAATATCTGGTGGTGAAGTCCACCGACGGCGGCGAGACGTGGGGCGCGCCTGTCCGCGCCAGCGACATCATCCACGACGGCGCGAGCGATTATCCCATCAACATCGTGGGCCGGCAGACCCTTTCCAATTCGCAGTTCCGCGTCAATTCCGCCGGCAACCTCGCCGTGGATGCATTCAATGGCTCGCTGGTAGTCGTTTGGTCAGACAACCGCAACGGCACCGCCGCCAACACGAACACGAACATTTTCATGGCGCACTCGACCGATGGCGGCAACACCTGGTCGGCGCCGATCACGGTCAGCGGCGCCGCGAACGATCAGTTCTATCCCTGGGCCGCGTTTGCCCCCGACGGCACGGTGAATATCTCGTTCTTTGATCGCAGCTATGACCCGGCCAACTCGCAATACGGGATAACCCTCGCGCGGCTCGGAGGGCGCGCGCGCAGTTTCAGTTTGCAGCGCGTGGACACCGGTCTTTCCGACCCGAACCATGCGCGCTGGTTCTCCGGCGCGACCGGCGGGAAGACCATCTTCCTCGGCGACTACAACGGCCTCGCCGTGGGCTTCGATGGCGTGGCACACCCGTTCTGGACCGACATGCGCCGCGTCGTCACAGTGAAAGACGCCACCGGCCACACCGAGGACGTGTTCACCGTTGCCGTTCCGTGAACCGGTGAACGCGGCCAGGGTTACGTTCCAAGTTAATCTTACCCTGTTGAGATCGGCCAACGCCGGTGATATGAAGAGGGCCTTCTCTGGTCGGCAAGCCCTGTGGGGAGCCTTGTCCCTAGCCTCGCCCAAAGCACTTGACCGCGAGAAGCCCAAATGTCAGCAGGAGGATATTTGTCTTGCCAGAGCCCACGCGGCGCGTCAGCGTTCAATATTCTTGGGACAACGGCGGGCCAACCCCGCCAAGGATCAGGAGAACGAATCAGGTGGGGTCAACAACAAGGACAGGCGTGAATGACAGAGCGCAAAGCAAGGAGCGGTCTTAGGACTTCCTCTGACAATGCAACTGGAAGAAATTCCTTCGCAGAATGAGGTTGGCTAGCGCGTATGGCCGACTCCTGACTGTGCGGTGATCTTAGCGGCATTCGTCGCGCGTCTGGAAGCCAGCGAGCGGCTTCCGGTCCACACCAGCTGCAATCCTGCAAAGATAGCCACCAAAGCAACAGCTGTCTTAAGCTTGTTCGCGGGAACTCTCTTCGCCAGCAAGCACCCAAACACCACTCCAGGAACACCACCTGGCGTCATTTCAGAATAGTTCAGCAGAAGAACCGTTCCGAGCGCCCCAGCACCTGCGGACGAAAATCCCGATTCCATTCCAATCGGCAGAGCGAGCCACGGGAGCCAGCGATGGTTCTTTCCAGCGAACGCGGGATTTTGCACGCGCCTGATAAAGGTCACGCTTGATGACGCCGCCAAAAGAACGCCCAGTAGCACGATTACGTACGGGTTCCCCGCGTCTCGATTCAATATACGAAGCGCCCAAGTGCCCACAAGAAGGCCCGGAACTGCTCCTTGCAGCAGCAGCCACAGATAGCGCGAATGAATCTGCTTCCCGAGCAGATAAAAAGGAGCTGCAATCAAACGCAGCACGCCCGCGAACAAAAATGCCGTTCCGACGGCTTCCCCGGCCGTTAGTCCAGTGAGCAGCACAAGGGCGGGAACCGTAAAACTTCCCCCACCGATCCCCGTCAAACCCACCGCAATGGCAATGATGAATCCAACCAGGTAGTACATCACTGGCCCCTCTCTGAAAACGTGTGGATTCCGCATTCCAGCTTTGTTCCGCCCCAGCGGCCCGAGCGAGGGTTGTTCGGGTTATCTGGAATTGCCGTGCAAGGCTCGCAGCCGATGCTCAAATAGCCTTGATCGTACTGCGGCAAATAGCTGATTTGGTTCTTGGCCGTGTATTCCCACACTTGTCTCCAGGTCCAATCTGCGAGGAGGCTCACTTTCAAAAGTTTTTTCCCGCTCGGCAAGCGGTGTTCTTCAATCTTCTTGAGATTCTTCCGCGTGGGCGATTGTTCTCGCCGCAATCCTGTGAACCAGATGTCAAACGGTTCGAGCGCGCGCATGAGCGGTTCAACCTTGCGCAATTGGCAGCACCGCGTGGGCTCGCTGCGATACAGAATGCCGAACGCTGATTCCTGTTCCGCGACCGTTTGCGTGGGCAGCACGTTGACCAGATTGAGCGACCACTCCCTCGTCATTCGATCGCGATATTCGTAGGTCTGCGGAAAGTGATATCCCGTATCGAGAAACAGCACCGGGAAGTCCGGCATTCGTTTTCTGAGGAGATGTGCCACTACCATGTCTTCCGCCTGAAAGCTGCTGGTCAGGCAAACGTGTGTGTTTTGGTTCGCCGCGAGCACGGCTTCGAGCGTTTGCTCAGGTGCGAGACTTTCCAATTCCTCAGCGATACGATCCACTTCCATTTAATTGACCTCTTCCTGATTCTTTTTGCGGCTTTGCGAACCGCAAGGAGTCCGCCAACGCCAGGGCGCGCCGGAAAACTTCTTCATCGTTGGGGTTCTCGTTTTTCCGGGAGAGGTCGAACAACCGGGGCTTTGCTTCCAAAGCGAGGCGTTGTTTCGTCTCCGTATCGAGGGCTACTCCCGAATAAATAGAAACGGCTCCAATCCTTTGCGCTGCACGAACCGTGTCTAGAAGCGTGCCGCCCGGTGCTTCGTCGTCAAAATGCAGTACCTCGAAACCTTGGTCGAAGAGGGCGCGCTCCAACTTCGAAGCAAGAGCAGGCTGATTCTCTAGCAAGAAAGTCGCTGGATAGTGCCCATGCCGTTCGTAGCGTTCTTGCGCACTGACGCGTTTCTCCGCGACTTCCAGCGATGCGAGTCCTGCTCTTTCCAGTTTCTGTCGGTCAGGCAAATCATCTTGGATCATCCCGGCGCCAACCGTGGCGTTGGAGATCGCATCGATCAGGATGAAACTGCCCGTTGTCCGATTGCTGGCATATGGATCAAAGAAAAGCGGAACGTGGGCGTCGAATTCGACTGAAGCAATGTCGTTCATGTTCAGTTGCATCGCCTGTTCCTGTTCGAGCGTATTGACGTTTACGCGATGGCGAATCTGTACCGCGCGAATTTTTGTCTGGCGAGCCGTCTGCTTTACGAGATAAGTTCTACCCGCTTCCAGCGGAGTCGCATGGAGCCAAACGACCATGGCGCGGAATCTTCTCGACACTCGCGGGCCATCCTCGGGCGAAACCAGCATGTCTCCTCGGCTGAGGTCGATCTCATCTTCCAGTTGCACGGTCACGGACATTGGAGCAAACGCCTCCGACAAATCGCCGTCGTAGCTGACGATTGAACGCACTCGTGTTCTTCGCCCGGACGGCAGTGCCAGCACATAGTCACCGGGGCGAATCACTCCGCTCGCCAGGCGGCCGGCAAAGCCCCGGAACTTGGCGTCGGGACGAATCACCATTTGCACCGGGAATCGCAGACTGTCGAGGGCATCGCTTGCTGCGATAGAAACAGACTCCAAGTGTTCGAGCAGTGTTGGCCCCTGATACCAACACGTCCGCTCGCCTCTCTCGACGACGTTATCTCCCTCAAGCGCGCTGATGGGCACGCACTGTACGTGGGCGATTCCGAGTTGCCCTGCCAACTCCAGAAAAGCCCGCTCAACTTCCAAAAACACATCTTCCCGGTAATCGACGAGATCCATCTTGTTCACCGCAGCGAGAACATTGCGTATTCCCAGCAGAGAAGCGATGAAGGCATGGCGCCGTGTCTGTGGAAGGATCCCCTTGGTGGCATCCACAAGAATCACCGCGAGATCGGCCGTGGACGCGCCGGTGGCCATGTTGCGCGTGTACTGCTCGTGCCCAGGGGTGTCCGCGATGATAAATTTCCGCCATGCCGTCGCGAAATAGCGGTAGGCCACATCGATGGTGATGCCTTGCTCTCGCTCCGCGCGCAGGCCGTCCGTCAGCAGGGAAAAGTCAACTGGCCCTGAGGAGCGATTGATGCGGCTCTTCTTCACCGAAGCCAGCTGATCCTCGTAAACAGCCTTTGAGTCATGGAGGAGCCGTCCGATTAGCGTCGATTTGCCGTCATCGACACTTCCTGCCGTCGTGAATCGAAGAAGCTCCATCTCCAGACTCTGCTCGAGGAACTCCCCAAAGCCTTCGTGCGGTCTCCCACGCGTCGTGGAAATCACTAGAAATACCCTTCTCTTTTCTTGAGCTCCATAGATCCTTCTTCATCGTGATCGATCGCGCGGTTCTCGCGCTCCGAACGCCGGAACGACACCATTTCTTCCACAATTTTCGCCACGGAGTCCGCTTCGGAACGGATTGCTCCTGTGCACGGAACGCATCCGAGCGAGCGCATCCGGCACTTGAGCATTTGCGTCTTCTCGCCGGGCAAAAGCTCCTTTGCGCTGTGGATCAAGACAATCGAGCCGTTTCGCAGGACCACTTCGCGTTCTTTCGCGAAATAAAGGGGAACAATAGGAATATTTTCCGCCTGGATGTAGAGCCAGATGTCGAGCTCCGTCCAATTCGACAGGGGAAAAACGCGAATGCTTTCTCCTCTGTCTATCCGGGAATTGAAGATATTCCAGAGCTCAGGCCGCTGGTTTTTCGGATCCCATTGCCCCAGTGGATCGCGAAATGAGTAAATTCTCTCTTTGGCCCGCGATTTTTCTTCGTCCCGCCGCGCTCCGCCAAACGCAGCGTCGAAGCCCCCTTCTGCAAGCGCGTCGAGAAGCGATTTTGTCTTCAACAAGCCGCAACATTTTTGGGTTCCCAGCGAGAAAGGATTGGCCCCGGCGTCCAGAGCCGCCTGATTCTTATGCACGATGAGTTCGGCGCCGATTTGTCGCGCGTACGAGTCACGAAACTCGACCATCTCGGGAAATTTATAGCTCGTGTCGATATGCAGCAGAGGAAACGGGATTTTTCCAGGGAAAAACGCCTTTTGCGCCAGACGTAGCATTACTGAAGAATCTTTGCCAATAGAATAGAGCATGACCGGCCGCGCAAATTCAGCCGCCGCTTCGCGCAGGATGTGTACGCTCTCAGCCTCCAACGCCATCAGATGATTCAGCTTCCGCGGGAGATGCGACGCTGTGCTCCCCTCGTAGGGAGAAGTCGCAGCCAGCTCGGAAAACGTGACTTCTGAAAAGTGCGCCATGGATCTCCGTTCAAAAACAAAAAACCCACCTGCCAGGGTTTCCGGCGGTGGGTTGGCTACAATCTTGGAGTAATAAGCTTCTTACAAAGCTGGCTTTTCACCCATACAAGACACAGCGGCCCTCGCCGTCATTTGCAGACGACAACAGGCAGCGGTCTTTGGAATAGAGGCAATCACAAGAGCGAATGATACCTAATACCCTTAGACGTTTCAAATCAGCTTTTCGTTTTCGAACTATCAGTATTTTCGATGACTGAAGCGGCTAATTTGGTTACCCCCCCAACGTAGTCGTTCGCCAAAACTTCCGAAGGCGGTGAATCACCCAACCCCTTTCTGTATGCGATTCATTTCAACGCGCTTTCAATTCTCCGACGAACAGGCGTTCGCGCTCGGGAGATTCCCGATGTTGCAAGAAGCGCGGTAACTTGGAAATTACTCCGCGCCTTGCAGCCTCTCGTCTGGGTGTAGTTGACGTCTACTTCGAGTCGGCTTTCCTTCCATGGGGATTCCGCCACCCCAGACAGCACACTAGGTCTGGAAGTTCGAGAGGGATTTTCTTGGTGTCTTTGGTGTCTGTTTAGGCCCGAAATTGGTGCTATTTATGCGAAAGAGTTGAAGGAGTTGAAGAGAGAGAGCGCGTAGAAATCGCCAATGTTCATGCGGGTTTCATGCAAGTTGCTGAAAACGTGGTAGGATAGCGAATAGGCCAGGGTGAGTATTCCACCCTCTCCGCCATTTCTGTAAGTCGCTGATTTTCCTTTCACTTGTATTTCATGGTGTCTGTTTTGGTGGCTGGCGTACCACCTCGGCTCGGGAGATCGCCGCTTCTCGATGCTTACTTCAAGAGCTGCATAAACAAAGGCTTCTGAGATAGATTCAGATGGCTACAAGTAGAGAGGGCAGCACTCTCACCCACATTCGAGGATGGGGTATTGGAGCGCCAACCTGAGTCATGACGTACGTACAAATGTATTGACATCTTTCATTTCAACAGATATGCTGTTCTTGTCGCGACTTGCTATGCGATTCATATGGGATGAAAACAAGAACCGCCAAAATCTTCGCAAGCACGATGTTCGCTTTGAAACTGCCGTTCTCGTTTTCGACGATCCCTACGCGATTACGCAGCGTGACGTTACTTTTGAGGATGAGGAACGTTGGATAACGATCGGAGCCATTGGGCCGGGTTCGGTTCTATTGGTCGTTCATACTTTTTATGAGGAACACGACGAAGAAATCATCCGTGTCATCTCGGCTCGCGCCGCCGAGTCCCACGAAAGGAGAGCCTATGAGGAAGCTCACAAAGGAGCAGAAGCGAGACATCCGAGCTATCGCGGCAAAAAGAGACGAAGACATTGATTTTTCGGACGCTCCCGCGGTTTTCGATTGGAGCGGAGCCGAGATCGGCAAGTTCTATCGACCAACGAAGAAGCCCGTTACGATGCGTCTGGATTCCGACGTCATCGCATGGCTCAAAGCCGATGGTCGCGGTTACCAGACCAAGGCGAATTGGTTGCTGCGACACGCCATGCTTCACTACACGAGAGAAAAGGGTCTTAGCAAGCGTGAGGGCTTCCGTCGGAAGACCGCGCAACAGAAAGGAAAGACTTGATACGGTGTGGCAACATGTCCGGAATGAAGCTGTGGTCGCGTCTCGTAATTTCAGCGCTTTTCAGTGCGCTTCCTGTGATGGCGCAGACAAAGCCCCTTGTGTTTTACAACGTGGCCGTCTTCGACGGTTATCACATTTTGCGCGGGCGGACGGTCACGGTCAAAGACGGGATGATTCAATGGGCGTCGTTGTGTTTCCAGTCCACGGGACTACGTGCGATGTCATCCTGCGCCCCGCCGACGAGGCCCTCTACCAGGCCAAAGCACAGGGGTGTGATCGCGTCGTGGTTGCAAAGCCCGTACATGTAGCGACCTAGTCCGTCAGCATGTTTTGCTAGTCTCGTCGCCGGGGTCCGGTCTGATTCGCAAGCCGCGCCTTCTAAAGATTTTTTAATTTTTCCTTACTGGAGGCCTCTTAGTCTATTCACGTTGCTGGGAGCAGCGGGTCAAGAAGAAGGTCAAGTCCCTTTTTCATCAGCGATAGGTTGATATGCTCTCCTCGATATGATCAAGGGTCACGCGAGTCGATTTCTCTCGGTTAGTAATGCCCCCCGAGCTATATCCGCGCCGGGTGGCCGAGTGAATTTCGCTGGGTTTTTTCTTGACTGCGTCGCAACAGGAGAGGGCATGATTTTGCGGTTTGCCATGGGCCCAAGGCGCTCACTATGCGAGGGCTAGACGCGCCACTTGAATGAGGGTCCTTCGAATTTTATGCCCACACAATAGCCACCCTTCGGTTGCGGATCACAATAGACGACTCGTGCGTGCTTCGGAAAATCGCCAATCAAGGGGGTAAGCAGCGGTACTTCGCCAGGCCGCCAGTATCGTTTGGTGAGCACTCGAGCACCGTGGGGACTGACGTCTTCCGTGACCGTGCGTTCTCGAGCCCGCGGCTCTTCCAAGTTGGCGAGGTAGAGCTGCACTGGCAGAGGTTCGCGCTTCTCAATTCTCGCATCGAAACTCTTCAGACGAGGAATCTTCCGCTGGGCGCCGGCATAACCATCTTGCTTGTTTAAATTCTCGACGGGCTCGATTCTTTTTGGACATGGCATAGTCTGCCTCAGCACAGGTTCTGAAAGCGGGGCGTAACCGCCAGAACCAAGAAACCAGAGTTTCCCTCACTGGAATGCCCAATAGCTTTGCTCTGCCGCTCACCCTTCGGGGCAATGGGAGCCAAACAGTTAACATTGACCGCACTGGCTGACAAGCAGTGAAAGCCTGTAATTGTGGTGCGGGTGTTCCCTTTATGTCATTCCCACTGAAATTGTGTGCGTTAATTACCGACTCAGTTCCTCGGAGAAGACATATCAGACGCATGCGCTGTTTGAGGTGTTTAGGCGTGATGACCGAACTAGATTTTTCAATGTGGCCGCCGATAACAAACAAGACGCAGACACGACCGAGCCGGACATAAGGCCTCGCGTCAGTTGTCCCAATGATGGCCACCTTATGTATCTGGCTGAGGTTCGGCCCGAAAGGAAAAGCTTCCGCCTGTGGAAGTGCCCAGAATGCAACACAATCCGCACTAATGAAGAGTTGTCAGATGCAGCCACCTCTTCCAGCTAGCGCCGTTCGGACTAACTGCGACAAGCGCCGTTCCAACTTGTCCTCCAAGCGAGTCCGCCTCATAACTCCAACCGAACGGGTAGTTCCAGCCCGACAGCAAATCTGTTCTCCGCCACACGCTGGCAGTAAACGATCTGCGCTCGCGACCAAATCCGCTGCTTTGGAAAAAACACCTCCACGTGCTGCCCCGGCCGCCCCTCCCGGCCCATCAGAAAGCGTGCACCGTGAGGGCTCACGTTCTCGGTCAGCGTCCTCTCTTTAGGCATTCCTTCGTCCTCAAGACGAATCTCTAAGGTCATGTTCTCGGCAGGAGCGAAGGGTCGCTGAGACTTAGGCTAGGCACTTCCAGTAGGAAGGTTTGCCTGCAGCTTGGGCACAGCTGTACATCAGGTGTGGAAAAAATGTGAGTTCCCGTTGCAAATCATAGCTGTGACCTTCTAGTTCTTCCTTGCCCACACGGCCCCACTGGTCCAAGATACGACGGAAGCGGTCGCCTGCGTTTATTCAATCGAAACCGGGGATTTTCGATTTCAAAGGAACGCGTCGGGCGTTATGTCCAAACCCATAGAAAAATCCTCTGCGAGGAGCGGACCACAGACTGCCGAGGGCCACCCCACACATGAGGAAATCGAGTTGCGCGCACACCAGATCTACGTCGAACGCGGCGGCGCTCATGGACAGGATGTGAACGATTGGTTGCAAGCGGAACGTGACTTGCTGGAGATACACGGGAAGACCGGCCGGACGGCGAAAGCGACGGCAGCGTAGATTCACACCACGCCAGATAGTCTCATCGGTTGCGAGAAATGAAATGCTGATCCGAGTAGTTCTCGCCGACGATCACACCCTTGTTCGTCAGGGATTGAAAGCGCTTCTGGAACGCGAGGGGTTCCAGGTAGTAGGCGAAGCCTCCGACGGCCAAGAGGCCGTCCGGGTTGTGCCCAGCCTTCGAACCGATGTCGCTATCTTGGACATAAGCATGCCCCTTCTCAACGGAGTCGATGCAGCACGCGAGCTCCAAAAGGCCTCCCCAAAAACGAAGATCATTCTGCTGACGCGCCACGACGAGGATCAGTACGTGACCGAATCACTCCGCGCCGGGGTGAAGGGCTACGTGCTGAAGAGTCAGGCGGCCACGGACCTCGTCAACGCCATTCAACAGGTTTGTCGTGGAGCAATTTATCTCAGCCCGAGCATCTCTCGCGCGGGGTGGAGGCCTATCTTTCCAAGACAGAGCTTCCCGCGGACCCGCTCACGTCGCGAGAACGCCAAGTGCTTCAACTTGTCGGCGAAGGGAAATCAACCAAGGACGTTGCCACACTTCTGGGAATCAGCGTGAAGACGGCGGAGTCGCACCGGTCGCGTCTGATGCAGAAACTGGACATCCATGAAACCGCTAGTCTGGTCCGGTACGCCATCCGGCACGGTCTGGTCCAGCCGTGATAGCGCGGAAGGATTCTCCCACCTTGAGACGTCCCAACGTCTATTTCTCCTTGGATCTGAAACTGAGGTATTCAACGGCTCCGTCTTGAGGCAGATACTCTATTGATTTTAGGTGTTGTGAATCCTATAGGTACAGTCAGTCGGCACTTGAGGCACCCTTACCCGTCCCGGGAGGTCTCTGGCATTCATGGTCACCCCTGTTGCAGCCCGTCGATGCGACGGTCGATCGGAAACGCGTATGCCGAAGAGATTGGCCGCAGAGCTTTCGCGCCCAGACGGATCTGTGCCTAAGGAAATGACGTTCACTGAGAACGTGAGCCCTCACGGCGCACGGGCCACCACGGTGCAGCGCTGGCAACCAGAAACTCGCGTGCTGGTTACTTTTCTCCGGAATGGCATTCGGTCTCAAGGAAGGATCGTTTACTGCCAACGCGTGGAGAGCGGTGAGTTCTGTATTGGGATAGAGCTACCGGGGCAGGTGCAGCGCTGGCGGAAGTTCCCGGTAAACGCCGGCTGATGCTAGGTTTGACGGCCCATGAGAAATATCGATCCAGCTGCTAGCCACAGTGTTAAGGTCAGCCCAATTCCCTTGGTCATTTGTAGGTTGAAGTAGTGAGGAAGGACAGACGGCTCAGCACCTTCGCATACGGTGCGTTGTGAAGACCGACCGAACGAGCGCACATGAGCGCATCCACTCGGTGTGTGGAGTCAAGCCGGACGAAAGTCATTGGAAGCTAACGCAGGACAAGGCTATTTCAGACATCGAGGATGGAACTTGCGTGTTCTACATCGAGAGGCCAACGGGTCACCGGATAGACGTAATCGTCGCAGTGAGTGCTGAGGGTAGATCCCTCAACAAGTACCTCAAAACGATGGCGGATAGAGAGCAACTTGAAAAACTTCTGTCTCTGCCGACCTGTCCTTAGACTTGGGCGCCCTTCTCGGAAGCTACACGCGAGAGACTCAGGAAGCATTCCTTTCCCGTAAGTTCAATTCCTGCACTGTGCTGACGGAGTCTACGTCGATA
>WNFA01003156.1_pt1 | contig 13672 bp, 9 predicted proteins | sample 5400481 | NCBI WGS metagenome assembly WNFA01 (sample SAMN13153340, study PRJNA577476) | soil metagenome | isolation source: 120 cm saprolite under Douglas fir tree site 2 hole 1 replicate 2 | place: USA:California | collected 2015-04-18 | reverse complement strand
CCGCGTAGGCGACGCACGCCTTGGTGCCGACGCTCACCGAATTGATGTAGTCGCCGTAATTCGGTGCGCCTTCGGTACCATTCGCCCAGAGGGAGGGCGTGTCAGTAACGCTGATGTTGGGACTGAAAGTGGCTCCGCCATCCGTCGATTGCGCGAAGTAGAGGTTGGTGATGTTGGTCCCGGGATTCTCACGCCGATCGTAGAAAAACACATTCACCCGTCCCAACGAATCTACGCTCACTGTGGGGTAGAAGTGCAGGCCCGGTGCGTCGTCGTTGACGACCATGGGAGGGGACCACGAGTCTCCGCCGTCGATCGAGGTGACGATCACCGCATTTCCATTTCCGGCCACGGTGGTGTCCCAGACAACGTAGATGTTACCCGTGTTCGGCCCCCCCGATGTATCCACCGCGATTTGTGGAACCTGCAGGTGGCGAGTCAATCCCGGCACCTGGAAACCAATCACCCCTCCGATGTTCCGCACGGGGCTGAAGGTTTGACCGCCGTCGAAGGAGCGGGTGAAGGCGATGTTCGGCCCCGATTGAGAAACGACGTAGAGCTCTGCGTTGGGACCGATCGCCGGGTAGGAGCCAGTTCCGCCCAGTCCGACGGAGCGTCCCACGTCGAAAGTGAGGCCTCCGTCATCCGATTTGTGGATCCAGATGCCGCCGGGTCCGCCAAATCGCGTGTAGGTCAGATAAATCGAGCCACTCACCTGGTCGATCGCCATCGCCTCTTTATCGAAATTGCCAGCCGTGGCGATGATCGTGGGTTCTGACCAGCTGAAGCCGGTCCCGGTCACCCTTCCGCCTCGCACGGCCACAAGCCCATTCGTATTGTTCCAGATGTCGACGAAGTAGATCGTCCCATCCGGGCCCGTCCCCAGCCACGGATCGCCTCGATGCCCGGTACGCCCTGGAAGGGGGCCGCCGTCGGTGAAAGTGGCGCCGCCGTCCAGGGAATAGGCCCAGCCACCCCACTGATAACCGGGCTCCTCATTTGGGCAAAAAGCTGCTCGAAAGTCGTTGTAGCCGCAAACGACGGCATCGCCGCTGATTGCCAGGGCCGTCTCGCTTTGGGTCACTCCTCGACCATCGCTGCAAGTCACCCGATTGTTGCAGCGGACATTCGGACTCACACCCCGGGTCAATTTCGATTTTGGCAGCTTGAATTGCTGTTTTGGCTGGGGAAGCGCATCTGGATTGGCAATCGGTATCGACCGGCTTTCATTGTTCGCCAGACCCTCCATCGAAATCGCGGATGCAAGGACAGAGAGCAACGCGGCCCTGGAGATCGTCATCTGGGGAGCGAACTACGCGATGCCACAAAATGCAAGGCGAGAGTGGATTTCGACTGGTTTTAGAACACGTACCCGAGCGATCCGCGGACTAACAGACTCGACCCGATCGGCGTAAAGAGCGGACCGGCGGTCATGTTCAGCCTCAGCGCGCTGCCCGGAATGAGCACGGTCGTGCTCGGGCCGACAAAATGGCGACCGCCGGGACCGACATCGACGTCCGCCCCGGTGACTCCCTCCAATTCCTCGCCGAGATATTCGACGCCGCCCTGGAGCCATGGAGTGACGCGCACCGCGGCTCCCGCAGTCGCAAACACATCGAGCGAGTCACGGTTCCCGTGAAAGTAGTGAGCGGCTCGAACATTCGCGACAAATCGCAAACGGCCCACTTCCGATGACAGCAGCAACGCTGCCTCCGCTGCATTGTGCTCCTGCCAGTCGCGCTGGTAACCGGCGGAGGCGGCCACGTTGAGGGGAAGACCGAAGGGCCGCTCGAGCAACTTGAAGCGCACTTCTGCTCGCGCATCGGCAAGACCCCAGCCGCGGCTGGGAACCTGCGAGATCCCGACCGTGCCGGAGATCTCTATCCCCTTGGTCACCCCTACTGAGCTGCTGAGCCACGAGCTGCCCTGGTAGGAGTCGTCCAGGCGAGCCGTCCTGTTCTGGGGCAGTCCGTTGTAACCGGCCCCGGTCTCGACGGCGACCTGGCCCGGTTGGAGCGTCGGCCCGGTTCGCGACAGAACAAAGGGCTGCCAGAGATCGTCGGCCTGTGCAGCCGAGTTCAACGATGCGAGAAGACATCCGAGGATGGGCACGAGGTATCGCATGTCAGCGCTCCTTGAAATGGGACGTTCGGCGACGGGTTAAGTTAAAAAACTGCTCGTCGAAGTTGCTGCCGGCGCCGAACGCCAGTGAAACCGGGATATCTATTTCGCCGCCAAGGAATCCTGGCTCGATGACGGATCGCGCCCGTCACGAGCGGTCGGGTAGGGGACATCGTCTCCCTTGAGGCCTCGCCAGAGGATGAGATTGAAGGCGGCGCTGTCTACTTTGTCCTCTTGGCTGAAGTCCTGGCCCGCCGACGCTCTCTCCCAATAGGCAGCGTCTTGAAGAGGCCAGGCGCTCGGGTTTCCGAACCCTCGTGCATTCAAAGGGAAGGTCGCCGGCGAAGGCAAATCGGTATCGAGAAGGGGTTCCGGATATATCGCAGTGTACCCCCAGGGCCGAGGCGTCGGCGTGGCCTCGAAGACGTCAGTCATCGGCTCGGCCAGGCCATCGGTAAGCCCCATCGGCTCCAGGCCAAGCACCTCTTCGATCGTGCGAAGCATGCTCACCGTGTTGTACGGCCGCGAAACGACCGTTCCTTGGCGCACGTATGGGCCAACCACGTAGGCAATGCTCCGGTGCGCGTCGACGTGATCCGGCCCGTCCTGGGCGTCGTCCTCGATGATGAAGATCAGCGTGTCTTGAGCGAATCGGCTTTGGGCGATCTTCTCCACGAGCAGACCAACGGCGTAGTCGTTGTCGGCCATCTGCTTCGTCGGTGTATTCACGCGGTAGTGGGCGGAAGTCCCGAATGCGCCGAAGTGGTCGTGCGGGAAGCGAACAAACTCGAGCGCAGGGAGGTCTCCGGAGGCGGCGAACTCGTCGAACTCTCGCTCCCACTCCTTGAAATTGTAGTAATCCGCGTTCTTCTGGTCATAGCCCCGGAAGTACAGGTCGGTGATATTTTGAAGGGCCGGTTTGGTTGGGAAGAACTGCCGGATGCCAAGCTCGTGCGCGTTCGGAACAATTTGAGGCCAGGCAGGGTTGTCCTCCGGGAGGGTGTACAGCGCAAGATCTCCGAAGCAGCCATAGTTGCGCACGGAGAGACCACGCCGCAGCGCCGCGTCCCAGAGGTATTGAGCCTCGGCTGCATCCCCGGGCGCTTCGGGTGCGGCGTCGTCGATCGCGCCAGGAAGAAGGTCAGGGTCGTCTGGAGTGAAGGGCTGTACTTTTTGTCTCTCCTCGACAGTTGCCAGACCCACGTTAATGTTGCGGTTCGTTCCCTCCCAATCGTAGGTGACCCCTCGGCCGGCGTAGTTGATGAACTGGGTCTTCTCGATGATGTCGGTCGTCCGGGCGGCGGTGGACCAATTCCAACCAACACCGCTGACTTCGCCGCTGTCAAAAAATGCATCCAAGGTCACGAACTGCCTTGCCAGCGCGTGGTGATTCGGGGCAATGGCCTCCGGGAAGAGCGCCAGCGCAGGATCGCCATTGCCGATTTCGAGATCGCCGAGGACCTGGTCGTAGGTTCGGTTCTCCTTGATGATGTAGATCACATGGTGAATCCGGTTGCGCAGGAATTCCATCACCTGCTCCCCATAGGGGTCGCGTCGGTCCACGAAGTGGTTGTTGATTCCAACCTGTTGGGTCAATTGGACCAGCTCGCGCCCGGTGGGAACCGGAAGGCTAAGCAGGCCTGCCTTTTCGTTTTGCAGGACGTATTGGTTGCGCGACCTGCAGGGAATAAGGGCATTGGGATCTGTGGAAAGCGTATCTCGACACGCCCCCGGATTCGGCCCGGGCAGGGCTTTGCCGTTCACTACGAACAGCCGATTGCCGTTTGCGCTGACTGAAACTGAATTTGGATACCAACCCGTCGGGATCAGGCCCACCACCCGGCTCCGCAAATCACCGTCGGTGTCGACCTGATCGGAGGTGTTACCACCGCTTTCGCTTCCAAGGCGCACCACCGCGAGCGAATTGGTCCCTCCGTTAGTGACGTAAAGAGTACCTTCATCCGGGGACAGCCCCAGGCTGTTCGGATTCGATCCCTTCCAGCCGCGGTCATTGGCGAAAAGCCCACGGGGCGCCGTGCTGGAGATCTCCTCGACGACTCTTTCCGTCGAGGTATCAATGACAGACACGCTGTCGCTGTTTCCGTTGCTCATAAAGAGACGAGTCTGCGACCGATTGAGAATCATTCGGTTCGGCTGACCGCCCACCGCGATCCGGTTTGAAACCTGCATGGTCGAGAGGTCGACCACCACGACTTCGCGATCTCGAGTGCTGGACACGTAGGCCTTATCGTTGCCGCGGATCGTCACCCACAACGGAAACTCGCCTCCGGCAACACCTCCTCCGGGGCGCAGATCAAGCTCGCCGACTACCGAGCGCGCATTCAAATCCAAGACGGTGACCGAGTCATTTTCGAAGTTCGCGACCACCGCGCGTGTTCCGTTCGCCGCGACCGCAACGCCAGCGGATTGAGGCCCAGTTTGAAGGCCCAACCCTTGAGTGTGACCCAAATTGATTGAAGGGAGTGACTCGGCCCAGACGCCGTTCTGCTGCCGATAGACGTGGACGTTGTCATTCATACCGCCGCTGACGAGAAATGCGTCGCCCAGCGGGGCCCAGGAGAGTCCGTCGAAGGTGTTGGGTACCTGGATCACTTGAAGTTGCGCCGGCGGATCGGCCAAGGCGTCGAAAACAAAAACGTATTCGTTGGATTCCGATGGAATCACCACGCCATCCGGGCCGCTGTTCCGGTTGTAGCCGCTGGTCAGGATCAGCAGCGTCCGGCCGTCCGGGCTCAGAGCGGTCGTCACGGCCTGGCCGGCAATGAACTCGGGACGGTTCGGCAGACCGGGGTTCAGGCTCTGGAACGTAGCGCCCGGTGCTGCCACTGGCGTGATCGAAGCTCCGGTCGGAAGAAGAACCGGGCTGCCGCTGACCTGCTGCTCGCTCTGCTGCAAGCTGGAGCCCGGGTTCGGGTTGGATGGTGCATTGCATCCTGCCCAGCCCAAAGACAGGCAAACCAGCAATACGACGATTCGTTGTGTCATGTTCCCCCCGATCGAGAAGAAGTTCGGGCGGGTGATTACCACTCGCGGTTGTCTGGGGGTCGCAACAGTTGCGTCAATTCTTTGTACAGAGAATGTCCCAACCGCGCCGAAGATTGCGCGCCTCGATTGCGCGACTTTGCGGCGCAGGTCTCAGTGATCGGGATTCAATCGCCGGCGTAGCTCGGGCGTAGGTGAAATAGATTTGCCGCTCCGGCGTTCACGGTATAGCTCCACCGGAGCATGGGTCTGCCTCTGATCAAATCCCTCCAGCGGGCAGAGGCAGATCCTTCTTATATTCCTTCTCGACAAGCATCTGCAAAGCGCAAGTACCTTTACCTGCTATGAATGGGGCATGAGCGACGTCCTCCGAGCCTGGGGAGAATCTGCCCCCTACTGGGAAAAGCACCGCGAGGCGATCGAAGCGATGTTCGCGCCCATGTCCCGGGCCCTGATCTCAGGTGCAGCGATCGCCGAAGGCCACGTCGTTCTCGATGTCGCAGCAGGGACGGGTGATCTCTCCCTCGAAATCGCCACGGCGTGCGGGCCCCACGGTCGGGTCGTTTGCACCGATGCCGTCCGCGGGATGGTTGAATCGGCCAGCCGACGAAGGCACGGCAACGACCGTCCCAACATCGAGTTTATCCAATGCCTCGGCGAAGCATTGCCGTTTCGCAAAGGATCCTTCGATGCGGTGGTCTCCAGGCTGGGCGTGATGTTCTTTCCTGATCCGCCGGCCGCGCTAAAGGACATGCTCAGGCTTCTAAGGCCGCAAGGCCGACTCTCTCTAGCGGTATGGTACGGCAGCCATCTCAACCCGTTTTTCGCCGTCCCGTCGCAAGCCTTGGTGCGCTACGTTCCCATCCCCGCTCCAGATCCAGACGCACCCGGAGCTTTCCGGTTCGCCGAACCCGGCAAGCTGGCGAGACTTTTGGAACTGGCAGGCGCGAAAGAAGTGCAGGAACGCCTCTTCGAATTTCGAATCGAGGCGCCGGTATCGCTGCGCGAATTTTGGACGATGCGCCGCGAAATGTCCGAGACTCTCCGAGAGAGAGTCAGGCATCTGTCCCCAACTGAAATGGCTGCCGTGGAAATTGGAATGCAAGACGCTGCTCGGGGATTTTTCCCGAACGACAGAATGAGCTTCCCCGCCCAAAGTCTGATCGTTACTGGAGTGAAGTGATTTCGCCCTTGGTCGAAGGCCGGCTCAAAGAGCGCCGCTCGGCTTCAGCGGCTTGACCGAGGAAGCAGAATGCCGCCGCAGGTAGTCGCTCACGTATTCGGACATCAGCCGGGCGAGGCGTTCGGTGATCGATCCTGGAACGGCCGGATATGCGCGGTCTGCGACACGGGCGACGGGCTGTACATTCCGGGTGGTCGACGAGATGAAGACTTCATCCGCGTGGTACAGCTCGTTGAGCGAGAAGGAGCGCTCGGCGATCGGGATGCCAAACTTCGGCCCGATCTCGAGGAGGATCTCTCGCGTGACTCCGAGCAAACACCCTGAGCTGGCGGGAGGTGTAAAGACCTCTTTGGCCTGCACGCAGAACAGGTTCGCCGCGGTGCATTCCGCGACCTCGCCGCGCTCATTGAGAAGAATGGCGTCCTCGAACCCCTCACGGTGCGCTTGATCAGCGTGCCAAACGTTGTTCAACCATGCGGTGACCTTTGTTCCGGTGAGCGGATTCGCCGCGTGCCGCCCATTGCTCATTACCGTAAGCTGCGTGGGTCCCACCCGCACCGGCAGATCGGTGGAAAAAATGATCAGATCGACCGAGGGCAACGGTTCGTCGCTGTGCCACATGGTTACGCGGTTGTAGATGAAATAGACGCGGATGCATCCGCTGTGAACGTGGTTGGCGGCAATGACGCGATCAATCGCTTCGCGAACCGCGTCCGGTTCGTGAGGGAGCGGGAGCTGAATGCGATCCGCGTCGCGGGCCAACCGGTTCCAGTGCCTCTCCCACGCAAAAGGCACCCCTTCGTTGACGCGAAGGGTGCTGAACAAGCCCCAGCCGTTGAGCAAGCCGGCTTGACCGGGCGATAGCCTTACCTGGGGAAGAGGCAGCACGCGATCATTGTGAAAGACGAAAGGATGCATTGCGCCCTCCTCACTGCCGCCGGCACCGGTGTCTCCACGTACCAGGCGCAGTCCTCTCGGGCAAGCGCCCTTCCAAAGCGACCAGCGCCCGCGCTCCGTTCCTCCTCCTGTGTTTGCTTCCGTCCGAGGTCGTTGATAGGTGCTTCTGATGAGCTCAATCGACGTGAGCGGAGTAGGGGCTCAGCACCCGTCGCGTTCGCCGAGCAAGCTCGGGTTCGTCTTCGATCTGGATGGCACCCTGATCGACAGCGTCTATCAGCACGTGCTTGCCTGGCAGGAAGCGCTCGAACAAGCCGGGATCGAGCTTTCCGCCTGGCGCATTCATCGGCGAGTCGGAATGAGCGGCGGCCTGTTCGTCAATGCGCTCCGCCGGGAAATCGGCCATCCGTTCGACGCCGAAGAGGCGGCGCGTATGCAGGAGACTCACTCCGAAGCATATCTGCGTCGCATCGATGAGATACGGGCCCTTCCCGGGGCGAAGGAGTTGCTCGCAACTTTGACCCAGGCCGGCGTCCCCTGGGCCATCGCGACCAGTGGGCGACGCCGGAGCGCCGGCCAGGCTCTGAAGATTCTCCAACTGGATCCGGAGACACCGCTGATTACCCGGGATGACGTCGAGCGCGCCAAACCGGATCCCGACTTGTTCATCGCGGCCGCCGGACGCCTGGGAGTGAAAATCCAGCACTGCATGGTGGTAGGCGACAGCGTCTGGGACCTGTTGGCCGCGCGCCGAGCCGGAGCCTTGGGTGTAGGTGTGCTTTCGGGTGGGTATGGCGAAGACGAGCTGATTCGCGCCGGTGCCTATCGAGTCTACTCGGATCCAGCCGATCTCCTCGCTCACCTGGACGAGTGCGGCGTGCGCCAGGGAATTTGAAGCGCATCCCGAGCATTGGATGCATGTTACTCGGGCGCTCGCACCGCTGGTCGCCCTACCGGCTCGGTCTCGAATGACTGTTCCGAAAACCGGCGGAGACGGCAGAACCTGTGATAGCTTTATTGCTGCACCTCACCGCCGGGGCCTTTCGCCTCGGCGACTCAGGAGGAAACGCGTGCCGATAGACTTGTCGAATTGGATTTCCTTTCGCGACGAAGGTCTCAAGCGGCGGTACTCAAATTCGCGAATCCCGATGAATACGCTGGTCGAGTCCTATCTGGATGAGAAGCTCGACCTCAAGGGCGACCTCCAAGACTTGATGCGGAAAAAAGAGCTGTTCGTCAACTATCGGGTGACGCCCGATCAGGCAAAGTTCTTCTTTCAGAAATTCATTCCCTCGGTGATCCAGCACACGAAGAAAGTTGACCACAAGCTGGTCACCGACCACTACGACCGCGGCAACGATTTCTTCGAGGCATTCCTCGGAGAGGTGATGGTTTACACCTCCGCGGTGTTCAAAAACCGCAAGGACGATGTCGAGACCGCGCAGCGTCAAAAGCTCGACTACGTGGCGGGAAAGCTACAGCTCAAGCCGAACGATCGATTGCTCGACGTCGGTTGTGGTTGGGGAACGCTCGTTGCGCACATGGCGCAACGCTACGGAGTGGACGCTACCGGCGTCACCATCAGCAAGAACCAAGCGGATTTTGGCACGCAACGAATCGCCGAGAAAAAACTCTCTTCAAGCGCCCGCATTCTGACGCTGGACTACAGAGAGATTCCAACCGCGACCTATGACAAAATTTCAGTCCTGGAAATGGCTGAGCATGTGGGCATCAAGCACTTTCAGAAGTTCCTCAGGCAACTGAGCAGGTTGCTCGCGGACAATGGAATTCTTTTCCTGCAGATTGCCGGGCTGCGACGAAATTGGGACGCCGAGGATTTCAATTGGGGCATGTTCATGTCCAAGTACATTTTCCCCGGAGCAGATGCGTCGCTGCCGCTCTCCTATGTGACCAACCAGTTGGAGAAAGCGGGCTTCGAAATCCACAGCGTCGAAAATGTGGGCATCCACTATTCGTGCACCATCGACGGCTGGTATCAGAATTGGATTCGCAACCGCGAAACGATTCTCGCCGCCTATGGTGAGCGGTGGTTTCGGCTCTGGTACGTGTTCCTTGGTTGGTCGGTGCTGATCGCGGAGCAAGGCCGGTCCACCTGCTTCCAGATAGTGGCGAACAAGAACCTACCGTCCTTCAATCGCCATCGCTGGATTGGCGAAAAGGTCGCCCTCGCCGAATTCGCCCCTCGACCTCTGGCGGTGCCGCCGATGGCGGCCAACGGCTTCTCGGTTTCGCCGGCGGACAGCATGCGCGCCAAGGCTCCTTCCAGCGAATCGTAGAGGCGTCCCGCGCGCTGGTCGTTTCGCGCAAGCATCGGGGGGGCGCAGCCAACCGGGGATTTCAAGCGCCCGAGCCGCATGCCCCCATCCAAAGAGACGGGTCCGGTGTACCTCCCAAAGCGAGAGTCTACAAAGACCGTAGGCCGCTCGCGCTCTTGACGAGGATACATGGACTTCAAATCACCAGATCGGCGCAATTTCTTGCAGCTTCTCGGACTCGGCCTGGGCGGCGTCGTGTTTAGCTCGGGTCTTATCGGTGTCCCCGGTTGCACCTCTGCGCGCAAGAAGCCGGACGGCGCGGACGACTTCTACTTCCTCCAGCTCTCCGACACCCATTGGGGGTTCAAAGGCCCTCCAAACCCGGAGGCGGACGTGACGCTAAAGAACACCGTTTCCCTGGTGAACGCGCTTCAGCGGCAACCCGACTTCATCGTGTTCACGGGCGACCTCACGCATACCACCGACGATGGCGATGAGCGGCGAAAGCGACTCGGCGAGTTCAGCCAGATCGTCAAGCGGCTCAGTGTCAAGACCCTGCGATTTATGGCGGGTGAGCACGACGCGGCGCTCGATGCCGGCGCGGCGTACCAGGAGCTCTTCGGGGAGCTCCACTACACTTTCGACCACAAGGGCATTCATTTCATCGTCCTGGACAACGTCTCTGATCCAGGTGCATCGATCGGAAAGGATCAGCTCGCCTGGCTGCGGTCCGATCTGGACAAGCTGGATGTAGAACAGCCCATTGTCGTCCTCACCCATCGCCCCTTGTTCGCGTTGTATCCGTCGTGGGATTGGACGACCAAGGACGGAGACGCTGCGATCGCCTTGCTGCAGACTCATCGGAACGTCACTGTCTTCTATGGTCATATCCACCAGGAACATCACCAGATGACCGGCCGGATTGCCCACCACTCGGCCCGGTCGCTGATTTTTCCTTTACCCGCGCCGGGAGCTGCGCCGAAACGCGCGCCGCTCCCCTGGGACCCTGCTCATCCCAACCAGGGGTTAGGCTACCGAGGCGTCGACGCGCAAGCCGGCCGGGACTTTCGAATTGACGAGTATTCGATCGGCCAGGGATGAAAATGTTCTTTGCTCGAATCCTCCTTGGAGTCATTTTTCTGCTCGGCCCCCAGGCGTTGGCAGGCGAAACCCCCAGCCCCGGACCACCCGAATCGCTGATCAAGGTCACCGCGAAACGCTTCGAGTATTCGCCGAGCACCATTCAGGTGAAGCTCAACGTGCCTGTTGTCCTCGAGCTCACGTCTCTCGATCGCGTTCACGGCTTCGAGGTTCCCGATCTCGCCCTCCGGGCGGAGATCAAACCGGGAGAGGTGACGAAGATTCGGTTCGTTCCAGACAAGATCGGAACGTTCGCTTTTCACTGCAATATCTTTTGCGGAAGCGGTCACGAAGACATGTCGGGACAAATCGTGGTGACGAAATAGCCGAGCCGTCCGCCCAGGCGTCCCTGCCAGACTCCGCGGAATCGGTCAAGGCGCGGCTTATTGCTGGCCCCAGCCTCAAAAATCTCACAAGATTGCCACTTCCATCACCGGTGGTGCTCCCGCCGTCCGATCCCACGGAAGAGGCATGGACGCTCAGGACAATTGGAGGCAGGAGAAGCAGTCGGCATACTTGTATCGCGTGATCGCCGAAGTCGAGCCTACTCCCCTCCGTAAAGCGCTCTTCGCCGCCCTCGCCGAGGAGGCCGATTCTCAGGCGTCTATTTGGGCCGAGCAGGCTCGGGCGGCCGGCAAGAAGATCGACCCGAGCTTCCGGCCAAACGCGCGGGTTCGATTCGTGGCTCAACTCGTCCGCCGGTTAGGTGTCCGGCCGGTGCGCACGGTCCTCGCGGCGATGAAAGTCCGCGGGATGGCCGTCTACGACGGAGGTGGCCGGGTTCACCCGGCGAGGACTGAGCAGGGTCATCCGATGCCCACTACTCTTTCCGAGGTTGGGCGCCGGCACCATACCCGTGACGGTGGAACAAGTCTGCGGGCAGCAGTTTTCGGCGTGAACGACGGCCTGGTCTCGAACGCCAGCTTGATCCTCGGAATCACCGGAGCCAGCGCGAACAACCAGATGATCCTGGTCTCGGGTACAGCGGGTCTTCTGGCGGGCGCCTTCTCCATGGCCGCCGGGGAGTACATTTCGGTTCGCTCGCAACGCGAGATGTTCGAGAAGCAGATTGCCGCAGAGCGCGAAGAGCTCGCCAAATACCCCGAAGAGGAGGCGGCGGAGCTGGCGCTGATCTACCATGCCCGCGGACTGTCGAAAGAAGACGCCAAGCGCATCGCCCATCAAATCATTTCCGATCCCGAGGATGCTCTCGACACCCTGGCCCGGGAGGAGCTCGGCCTCAATCCGGATGAGCTTGGATCGCCTTGGCGGGCAGCAACGTCGTCGCTGGTTTCCTTCGCGTTCGGCGCATTCATCCCGCTGATCCCCTTCATTCTCCTGCAAGGGCCAGTAGCCCTCGAAGCTTCGATCGCCTTGGCGGCGGCCTCGCTGTTTGGCGTGGGCGCGACGATCAGCTTGTTCACCGGCCGAAGCGCTCTATGGGGTGGAGTGCGGATGCTTCTGATTGGGTGCGCCGCCGGCGGTGCAACTTATTTGATCGGACGCGCGCTCGGCGTGGCGATCGGCTGAATTCAAGCTCGGGCGAGGCGGTGCACGATTTGCCGCGACTAGACCGCCCCTACCAGACGCGAATGGATCCAGTCGGCGAAGACGAGCAGCCTCACGTCGCCCCCGGCTTCGCCAATCGCCTGGATTCCGATGGGCAGACCCTTTCGGCCTGTCCCAACCGACAAGCTGATGCAAGGCAGGTGGAGCATCGTCCAAATCCGGTTGAACACAGGATCTCCGGTGGCTTCGAGGCCTGCGGGAGCTTCTCCTGTGGCGCTGGGGGTAATCAGCACCTCGTGCCTCGAGAAGATGGGAAGCATTTGACGCCGGCACTCCTCCGCTTGCCTCAGGGCTGAGCGATAAGCCTCGGGTGAGCAGGCATCTGCGTCATCGAAAAGCTCATGGAGTTTCCGCCCGAGCGCATCGAGGTGGCGTTGCCGTTCGGCCTTCAGTGCCTGCGAAGCCTCCACTGCCATCACCCGCTTTTGGGCTTCGAGCAGGCCGTGAAATGAATCGCCCAGCTCGAGTTCCTCAACGTGTGCTCCCGCCTTGCGCAGACGATCGACCGACTCGACGACGACGCGCTGGGAATCTGGATCTGCCAGGGGCCATTGTTCGGTGCGGCACAGGCCGATGCGCGGTGGGCCTCGAAGGATGGGAAGCGGCCGCTGCTTGCCGCGGATTGCCTGCGAAAGCAAAGGCAGATCAGAGACGGAACGAGCAAAGATGCCGAGGGTGTCCAGCGATGGAGCCAGGGGCCTGATTCCGGTCATCGGGAACTCGCCAAAGCTCGGTTTGTACCCGAGCACACCACAGAATGAGGCCGGACGGATGATGGATCCGGCGGTCTGGGTCCCAAGGCTCGCCGGCACCATGAAATCCGCGACCGCCGCCGCCGAGCCACTCGACGAGCCGCCGGGCGTGTGTTCCGGGTGGTGGGGGTTTCGCGTCTTGCCGGGCGTGAAGTACGCAAACTCCGTGCTCACCGTCTTGCCCAGGATGAGCGCTCCAGATCGCCGAAGGGCCGCGACGCATTCGGCATCGGCAAGCGGTCGATGGCCCCGGTAGATCGAAGAACCGTACTCACAAGGCATGTCGGCGGTATCGATGATGTCCTTTATCCCGATCGGAAGTCCGAACAATGGCCCGATCGGTTTCGCATCGAGGTTGCGCGCCTGGGCCAGCACCTGCTCGGGATCGATGAATTGCCAGGCCTGCACCACCGCTTCCCGGGTGTCGATTCGATCCAGGCACGCCCGCGCCAGCTCCTCGGAGCTGATTTCGCGCCGGGAAAGTAGACCCACTGCCTCGGCCGCCGCCAGCTGATGGAGCGCTTTCACACTTCCCACCACCGCCTGGCGATCTGAACGTACGCCTCCACCGCCTGGCCGATTCGATCGAGCTCGCAATACTCATCCGTCTGGTGCGCCATCGCCATCTCCCCGGGACCGAGAACGATGGTCGGAATGCCACCGTATGCGGGGGTGAGGGCGCTGGCGTCGGTGAAGTAGGGCGCCGCCTCCGCTTCGGGACGGGAACCGAG
>WNFA01004783.1_pt1 | contig 13673 bp, 11 predicted proteins | sample 5400481 | NCBI WGS metagenome assembly WNFA01 (sample SAMN13153340, study PRJNA577476) | soil metagenome | isolation source: 120 cm saprolite under Douglas fir tree site 2 hole 1 replicate 2 | place: USA:California | collected 2015-04-18 | reverse complement strand
CTAGCCCGGCCCGCATCACCACCTTCGCCCGCCAACAAGCAGCTTGGTCGCCGGGAGCGCCGCGCCGCGGAGACCCGCGAGCGGCTCTTCCGCGCCGCACTTCGCCTGTTTGAAGAGCGCGGGTTCAGCGCCACAACCGTGGAGGACATCACCGAGGCCGCGGACGTCGGCAAGGGCACCTTTTTCAACTATTTTCCGAGCAAAGAGCACATAATTTCGGCATTTGGACAATTGCAGTTGGGCAAGTTGCAAGCGGCAGTGGCGGCCGCTCAAAGCGGAGACTTGCCGACACGGCAACTCTTGCACCGGCTCGCTAACGCTCTCGCTGAGGAGCCGGGGCGGAGCCCGTCCCTGGTCCGGAGCATACTCCTGGCCAATCTTTCAAGCGGGCCGGTGCGGCAGCTCCTGCAACAGAATCTCGAACGCGGGCGTACATTGCTGGGGGAGCTGTTCGCCGTGGTCCAGCAGCGCGGCGAAATTCGGCGTGACCTCCAGGCGAGCGAGTTAGCGCGGGCATTCCAGCAAGTCTTCTTCGGCGCGCTGCTGATGTGGTCGCTCGATCCGCGGGAACCTCTCACCGCAAGGTTCGACACGGTCTTTCCCATTCTCTGGTCGGGCATCGAGGCCGAATCCTCGAATCCAGGCAAGGAGAAACTCTCATGACTCGCAACCGGATCCTGATTGTCGCATTGATTGTCGCGGGGCTGGCCGGCGCAGCGCTGTACGCGGGGATCTTCCAGCGCGCAGAGAAACTGGAAGGCTCGGGCACCATCGAGGCGCGGAATATCCGCGTGGGCTCGAAAGTGGGGGGCCGAATTGTAGAGGTGCGCGTGCGCGAGGGAGACCGTGTCGAGGCCGGCCAGGTCTTGGTGACGTTTGACGACCAGGAGCTGCTGGCGGCTCTCGAACAGGGCCGGGCGAACCTCGAAAAGATGAAGCGCGGATTCCGGCCCGAAGAAATCGCCGAAGCGCGCGCGGCGGCGGCACAAGCCAAGGCGGATTACGAGCAGCGCAGCAATGGCTATCGACGCGAGGAGATTGCCGCGGCGCAGGCGGACGTAGAACGCACCCGAGCGGACGCAGTGCGCGCCGAGCGCAACTTCAAGCGCGCCGACGACCTGGCGAACAAGGAAATCTTCTCCCGGCAGCAGCGCGACGACGCCGAGGCCGCCTGGAAGATGGCCGTAGCCGCGGCGCACAACGCCGAGGAGAAACTTGCGCAACTCCAGCGCGGCTACAGGCCCGAAGAGATTGCTTCGGCCGAAGCGCGCTACCAGCAGACGGCAGCCACGCTGCTGAAGATGGAGCGCGGAAACCGGCGGGAGGATATTGATTACGCCCGGGCCCAGCATCTTGATGCGCAGGCGCGCTACCGCGAGCGACAAGTCCTGGCCCCCTCGGCTGCGACGGTCGAGGTGCTCGATGTCCGCCCGGGCGATTTGATCGCTCCCAACACGCCGATCGCCACTTTGCTCGAACGCGATCAGATTTATGTGCGCATCTACATCCCGGAAACGAAGATCGGGCATGTGCGCGTTGGCCAGCGAGCCGAAGTTCGCGTGGACTCGTTTCCCAAAGAAGTGTTTCCAGCCGAAGTCGAGCAGATCAATCAGAAGGCCGAGTTCCTCCCACGCAACGTAGAGACAAAAGAAGAACGCGTGCACCAGGTCTTCGGCGTCAAGCTGCGTATTCATGATCCCAGCGGCCGCATCCGCGCCGGCATGGCCGCAGACGTGAAGTTGAAGCCCTAGTGCCGTTGAGCCGAATGACGAATTGGAAAGAGAGCCTGCGTCTGGTGCTGGTTTGTCAAAAGAGACTAGCTGAGAAAAGCTGGAACGGCACTAGGAGCACGTGATGGCCACACAAGTCCCGTCGAATGGCGCCCCGATCCGCGCCGAGAATCTCACCCGGCGCTTCGGCGATTTCATTGCCGTCAGCGGCGTGAGCCTGCGCGTCGAGAAGGGAGAGGTGTTCGGCCTCCTCGGCCCCAACGGCAGCGGGAAAACTACGATCATCAAGATGCTCACCGGGCTGCTGCCGCCTTCCGGCGGCAACGCCTGGGTCGACGGGCTTGATGTTCGCACCCATTCCGAGGCCGTGCGGGAGCGCATCGGCTACATGTCACAGAGGTTCAGCCTCTATGACGACCTGACGGTGGGAGAAAACATGCAGTTTTATGGCCGCATCTACGGCCTGCCTGCTGAGCGCCTGCGCAAGCGCATCGAGGCAATCGTGGCGCTCAACGGCCTTGAGCCTTACTTCGGCCGCCTGGCGGGCAAACTTTCCGGCGGCTGGAAGCAGCGCCTGGCGCTGAGCTGCGCCATGCTGCACGAGCCGAAGATCATGTTCCTCGACGAGCCTACCGCGGGCATCGACCCCGTGGCGCGGCGTCAACTATGGGATCTGATTTTCGACCTCTCGGGGCAAGGCATCACCTTTTTCGTCACCACGCACTACATGGACGAGGCCGAGCGCTGCAGTCACGTCGCCTACATCTACTACTCGAAGCTGATTGCCGACGGCACACCCGAAGCGCTGAAAGCCCTGCCGGACGTGAATCCCCCGGGCACCCGGCGCGTCGAGATCACCGCTCCGGAAGTCACCCGGGCGTTGAGGATGGTGCGCGAGATGGATTTCATCCGCAGCGCCACGATCTTCGGCCAATCGATCCACGCGCTGGTCGACGACCGGCTCGACGTGGACGATCTGAAAGCGCAGCTCGCGCAAAGCGGAATCATCGTGAGCGAGATCCGCCCGCTCCAGCCGAGCCTCGAAGACGTCTTCGTCGCGCTCACATACAAGCACAAGGCGGAATTGGAGGCGGTCAATGCGTAACCCCTTCGGCGAGATGTTCCGCGGGTTCGGCGCGGTGTTCTACAAAGAAGCGCTGCATATCCGGCGCGACCAGATGGCCCTGTTCTTCACTCTGATCATTCCGCTCCTGCAGATGGTCCTGCTCGGCTTCGGCATCGACACCAACGTGCGCCAGGTGAGAACCATCGTGCTCGATGAAAACAATCATGTCGAAAGCCGCGAGCTGATCGATCGCCTGCGCAACTCCGATACCTTCCGCGTGATCGCCTATGCCCACACCGACCGCGAGCTGAACGACGCCATCATCAGCGGCCGGGCGAAGGTGGCCGTGAAGATTCCGTGGGACTACTCCGATCAACTCCTCAAGCATGGCACGGCGCAAGTGCTGGTGCTGATCGATGGCTCCGATTCTTCGGTCGCCGGCCAGACGATCAACGTCGCCACCGCGATTGGACTGGATGAATCCCTCCAGCGCGTCCTGGGCGGCCGCCAGGCCCTGCCGGTCGAGATGCGCCCGCAGTTGCTGTTCAATCCGGACTCGCGCTCGCCGAATTTCTTCCTGCCGGGGCTGACCGCGGTGTTGCTGCTGAACGTGACCACGTTTCTGACCGCCTTCGCGATCGTGCGCGAAAAGGAAAAGGGGACGCTCGAGCAGCTCTTCGTGACCCCGGTGAAGCCCCTCGGGTTGATGTTCGGGAAAATCCTGCCCTATCTCGGTATCGGCTTTGGCGAGCTCTGCCTCATCCTGCTGCTGATGGTCACGGTGTTTCGCGTCCCGATTCACGGCAATGCAGTGCTGCTGCTGGTGCTTTCGCTGCCGTATCTGTTCGTGTCGCTCTCCATCGGGCTGCTGGTTTCGAGCAGAGCGAATTCGCAGTCCGAGGCCATGCAGCTGTCCTTCTTGACCTTCCTGCCCAGCATCTTCTTCTCGGGGTACATCTTCCCGCGGGACACGATGCCCCTGCCGTTCTATATCATCAGCTACTTCGTTCCGGCGTCGTATTACATCAACATCACGCGCGGCATCATCCTTCGCGGCGCCGGCATCATGCATCTCTGGAGGGACGGGCTGGTGCTTCTGGGGATGGGCACGGGATTGATTTTGCTCGCCGCCAAACGTTTCCAGAAAAAAGTCATCGCCACCTGAGTGAGCAGCACCCGGCCCCAGGGTTCTATCCACGCAGCCCACTTGAAGAGCGCGAATTCTTACCGTAGTCTCAGTGTGTGCCCTGTCCGATCTGCGAAAAGCGCAAGCCCGAGCGCTACTGCCCCGCAAAGGGCGAGAAGATCTGCGCGGTCTGCTGCGGGACCGAGCGCGAGGTGACGATTGATTGCCCGCCGGACTGCCCCTATCTGGCGGCCGCGCACCGCTACGAAGACGAGCACCGCAAGCCCGTGCCACCCGGCGAGGCGCCCTTTCTGGACGTGCACGTCTCGTCCGACCTGGTCCACGATCGTCGCCCGGTAGTCGCCGGCTTGGCTTTCACCATCCTGAAGTTCGCCGCAGGACAGCGTGCGCTCACCGATGCCGACGCCCTCGCGGCGCTCTCCGCCCTGGCCGAGACCTACCGCACGCTCGGCTCCGGCATCTATTACGAAAAGCCGCCCGTAGCCGCGCTGCCGCAGACGCTTTATGGCGAGTTCGGAAAATTCCTGCAGGAATTCAAGCAGCGGGATGCCGATCGCGCCGGCTTTACCACCCTGAAGGACTCCGAAGTGTTCCACCTGCTTGTATTCCTGCTGCGCGTGGGGCGGCACCACACCAACGGCCGGCCGCGCTCGCGTCGGTTCCTGGAATTCCTTCGCCGTCAGTTCCCTAAGACCGCGGCAGAGCCTGAGGCGCCCCGCATTATCCTGCCGTAAACCCGCGAAGCTACCTCATAAATGGCAAGTGCCCTTGCCACCGCGGCTCGATTGATCTCCATGAGGCCACCTCGCAGAGAAGCTTGGTGGCGCCAATTTTTTGTGCAGATCAGCGCGCGCAGGCGCAGGAGCGCAGTGCTGGCGATTGAGCAACAGATCCGAAGGGAGCAGGAATTCCCTGGCCGCCCTCGTGAACACCATCGCCTGGGACCTGGATGGTATTCAAACCGGACGCGGAGGCGTTTTCCAGAGCAAGCGGAAGCTGCGAGGCCTTGCAACCCTGGGGGACTGCGAGCCGCTGCGGCTCGTAGGGCCGCGCGCCCAAACCATACTTCGCGCGTAACCGCTCGACGCGGGCGGCGATCTCGCGACGATAGACTTCGGGCGCGTACCCGGAGCGCGCGTACCAGTCGCGGTATTGTCGGCCAAGCTTCGGAAACTTTTCTTCGATGAAAGGCAGGAACTGCTTCTGCGCCGAAGGCATCAGGAACAGCACGTTCCCAGCAAACCATTGTGCGCCGGCATCGCGCGCCGCGCGGGCCACCGCATCCAGGTCGGCCTCGCGATCGGTGAGCCCAGGGAGCACCGGCATGGCAAAGACTCCCACGGCCAGGCCCGCAGCGCGCAACGCGCGCACGGCCGCCAGGCGCAGATCGGGCCGCGGGGCGCGCGGTTCGAGCAGGCGCGCTAGCCGCGGCCGCAGCGTGGTGATGGTGACGTTGATGAAAAGCGCCGAGCGCGCGGCGATACGACGCAGCAGTTCGGTATCGCGCACGACCTGATTTGATTTCGTGGTGATCGAAACGCTCAGGCCTTCGCGCTCGGCCATCTGCTCGAGAATCGCCCGCATGGCGCCAAAGTCACGTTCGGCCGGCTGGTAAGGGTCGGTAGCCGTGCCGATGGCGATATGTTCCGGAGTTAGGCGTCTGGAATTCAGAAATCGGAAACCATAGTGACGGTCCAGCTCTGGGCCAATGAGTTCCCCAGCCCTTTGCTTGACGTAGATCTTGCGCTCAAACTCAGCGCCATCGAGTTCCATGTACTCGTGCGTGTACCGGGCGTAGCAGTAACGGCAGCCAAACTCGCAGCCGCGATAAGGGTTCACGGTCCAAGTGAATGGCACCCGGTCGGAGTTGCAGCGGTTCAGGATCGAGCGCACTGGCAGCAGAAAATATTCGGTGCCGCGCTTAGCCTCGGCCAGAGGGGAGGTTGCGGCGAGGCGGGCAATGCCGGCCAATTCGGCCGAGGGCCCCGGTGGCAACGGGGCCGGCTGCTCGGTGTCCCGCTGGAGCGGGACGCTGGGGAACAAGGAGGGAGAGTCCTTCACGTGGCGCCGACGACGAGCCTGCTGCGCCGGGCCTGCGTGAACGTTGGGAGAAGTGGTCATTGCCCGCCTCACCAGAGAAGGCGAGGATATTCGCTTTTTGTTCGCCTTGTCAAGGGAGATTTTCGCCTTGTATTCGCCTACAGCTACCAAGGAACTTTTGCCTACAGCTTTGCCGGCCGCCCAACTGGCCCAGAGGCTATACTCAGACCAGAGGCCCAGGGGGCAAGCGGTGAACCAGATCGGCATCCTGATCATTGACGATGACGAGGCGAGCCAAGCCGCCCTGCGCCAGGTGCTTGACGAGGAAGGCTGGACCGTGCGCATCGTGCCTCTGGCCAACCAAGCGATGGCGGTGCTCGCCAGCGGCAACTATAAGCTGGTGATCGTCAACGTGGTGATGGCAGGTCTTTCCGGGCCTCTGTTCACGACGCTCAAGGAGCTGGCCCTGTCGCCGCCAGTTGAGGCCGGCGGCCACCCGGGCGTTCGAGTGTTGTTCCTGGTTCCGGAACTTGCAGCCCCCGAGGCTCAGCCCGCGCTGGAGCATGAGCAATTGCCCTATTCGCTCAAGCCATTTCACCTGCACGACTTCTTGGAAAAGGTCAGCGATCTGCTCCTCGAAACAGGGGCCATCCCGCAGCCCATTCGTCGCGTCCACCACGAGCACAAGAGCGCGGAACGCAACTTTGCCCGCGAGCGTCCCGCCAGCGGAGATCGGCGCCTGGGACGCAACCGCCGCCAAACCTCCATGTTTGCCGCGCGCGACGACTACATGATGACCGAAGAAGAAATGCTCGAGTTCGAAAAACAGGAGAAGGAAGAACAGGAACACCAGAAAAAAAAGAAGAAACAGTTAGGGCTGCCCTAGTTCGCTCCAGCGATTCCGCCCTCAGTTCGGTTCAAACCCGCGTCCAGCAGCAAAACGCTTCGATAAAGCACCTCGACACCGTTGGCCACTTCCTCCGGTGGAGTGAACTCTCGAGGAGAATGGCTGATCCCACCGCGGCTCGGGACAAAGATCATCCCCATAGGCGCGAACCGGGAGGCATTCTGGGCGTCGTGCCCGGCCCCGCTCGGCAGGTCCATGGTGGCGAGACCTGCTGCCTGCGCCGCTTCGCGGATGGCCTGCTGGAAGACAGGGTCCGTTCGCGCAGGCTGGTCAGCGGCGAGCGGAACGCATTCGATCTCGACGTTTTCTTCCCGGGCGATTGTTGCGAAACGCTCTCGGATCCGCGCCCAGATCCGTTCGACCTTTGCGGCCTCGAGGTCGCGCAGTTCGACCGGAAATTCCACGCGCCCTGGAATGATGTTGCGCGCTCCGGGTTCGACGCTCATATAACCCACCGTGCCAACTTGCCGGCCGGGCTCCGCCCGGACTTCTTCGCGCACTGCAAGCACAGCCCGCGCTGCGGCAGCGAGTGCGTCCTGCCGGCGATTCATCGGCGTGGTGCCAGCATGGTTGGCGAATCCCATCGCCACGCAAGTCCACCAATTGATCCCGACGATGCCTTGCACGACCCCGATGGGAATGCGGGTCTCGTCGAGCACGGCGCCCTGCTCGATATGAAGCTCCAGATAACCGGCCACCGACCCAGGCCGGATGCGAGCTTCGGTAAACCGCGCTGGGTCCTGGCCGTAGCGACGCAACCAGTCGGCCAAGGAAACCCCCTGTTCGTCCCGTCGCTCGAGAATCCCGGGGCCGAGCACCCCGGCCGCGGCGCCCGAACCAAACAAGCCTTTGCCGAAGTGGTGACCCTCCTCGTTGCTCCAGACGACCATTTCGAGTGGGTGCCGGGTCGCCACCTTGTGCTCATTGAGGGCACGCATTACTTCCAGCGCGCCCAAGCTGCCCACATCGCCGTCGAAATTGCCGCCATGCGGCACGGAATCGATGTGGGACCCAAAAAGCAACACCGGCAGGTTTTCGGTGCCAGGGCGCCGGCCGAAGATGTTGCCGGCGGGGTCCACGCGCACGGCAAGCCCCGCTTGTCGCATCAGCCCCATCACGTATTCGCGCGCGGCCATATCGGCCTCAGAGAAGCCCAAGCGCGTGACGCCACCCTCGGGGTTGCGGCCGAACTCACTGAGCTTGTCGAGTGTCTGCTGGAGGCGTTGCGAGTTGACTTGAAAGCCGCGCAGCGCGCCCTGCGACTGCTTCTCGCCCTGAGCTGAGGTCTGCACCATCGGCGGCAGCAGCAAGACCGCCAGGAGAAGTGGGTACAACCATCTGCGTAAGTCTTTCATCGGCTCCCTCTGGGTGGGCGGGAGTCTGCCATAGCCTCAAAAAGCCTGCAAGAAATCGCCGACTGCCCGTTCAAACCGTGAGAACACCTATCGCAGGGGGCGTATCGCCATACGCTCCGGGAAAAGAGTATGGGTGTCCGGGAGCCTGCAGATCGAGGAGGATCCTATGTATCGGGGAACGTTGCTGAGCTGGGGATTGCTGGGACTAGCGGGGCTGGGCGGCTGCCTTGCCTCGGTGTTTGCAACTGGTGAGTCTGAACGGGTTAACCCAAACGGCTGGCGGCTACTCGAGCCGGTCATATACGAAAACTTAAGCGTCTTTCCGGTGGTGAGCCACCAGGGGGTGGACACCGGCGGGTTTGTGACGCTCGATGAAGCGCTGGCTTCAGGCGACGCGCAGGTGAGCGAGCGGGGCGGCGATGTTCTGCATCGGACGCGGGACGGGCGGCCGCTGACATTGCCCTATCCGGGCGGCGGGGCGTCAGTGAACCAACTGGTGCTCATCAACCGCAGCAACAAGCCCCTGGTGCTGCTAGCCGGGGAGCTGATCAGCGGCGGCAAGCAGGACCGCGTCATCGCCAAAGACCGCATTGTGGCGCCGGGGGCGGAGCCACTGCCGCTCGACGTCTTTTGCGTCGAGCACGGCCGCTGGTCAGCCGGCACGCAGTTCGCCAGCGCCAAGATAATCGTCCACCCGAGCGTGCGAGAAAAGGCCGCAGTGGATCAGAAGCAGACTGAAGTCTGGGCCGCCGTACGCGGCGGAACGACGGCAAGAGTTAGCGGGGACACCGCACCCGCTGCGGCGCCGCAGATCACCGTGCAGAACCTCGATGCCGCAATCGCCGGGGAAGCGCGGACCGAATCGTACGCCAGACTCTACAAGACGTCGTCGGTCGGCTCGCGCGTGGAGCCGTTCGCCGAGGAGGTGCAGCGGCGGTTTGCTCGCGCCCTGAAGGGCGAACGCGTGGTAGGCGTGGTGGTGGCTTACGGCGGTGAGGTGGCCTGGAGCGACATCTTCGCCTCGCCGGCGTTGTTTGACCGCTACTGGTCGAAATTGCTTCGCAGCTACGTAGTGGAGGCCATGGCGCGGCCACAGAGCAATGAGCACGCATCGCTCGATGACGCCCGCGAGTTCCTGCGCCCGCTTGAGGGCCGCGAAAACGTCGAGAGTGAACCGAACGTCTATCGCTGGCGGCAGGTGACCCAAGGCCACTACGCCGAAATCGAACTAGAAGCCCTGCGGCCGAAGAACATCACGCTGCACCATTTGAAGATCCACCGCACCAGCTAACCTCGGCCAGCGAAAAGCCCCACCCTCGCTCCGACATGAACAAAATCGTCGGAGCGAGGATGGGGCACCCGCAAGAGTAGGGGCACGGCATATCGTGCGCTCGTCCTCACATCGCTGAACTCGGCTTGTCATCCCGAGCCCATCGCGGTGAGGGACCTCTCAGAGAGATTCCTCGCTTCGCTCGGAATGACACCGCGCGTTTGCATCGGCGTCCCCTCGTCCGCATTTCGCTGAACTGGGCTTGTCATTCCGAGGCCCGGCGGGGTTTGTCGGGCGAGGAATCCCTCCGCCGCTTTCTCCTCCTTTCCCTACCTGCTTTGCTCATGCCAGGGGCGGACGCGGCTACGGTCCGGCGTCTCCGCCAGCAACTCAGCGATCGTGTGGTGCAGGATGGGGTGGCGCAGCGTGGGCGCAATCTCCGCCAGCGGGACGAGCACAAATCGCCGCTCGGCCATCCGCGGGTGGGGCACTTCGAGCTCCGCCGCGCGCACCACGCTCGAACCATAGAGCAGGATATCGATGTCGATCACGCGCGGGCCGCCCCTCACCATCTTTTTCCGGCCGAGGGCGCGTTCGATTTCCTGCAACGCGTGCAGCAACTGCCTCGGCATCAGGTTGGTCTCCCCTTCCAACACACAGTTCAGAAACCAGTGCTGCGTGAGAAAATCCACCGGCTCGGTGACGTACAGCGACGACTGGCGCGCCACGCGCACTCCCGCCGGGCCGAGCGCCTCCACCGCGCGCCTCATGTCCGCCGCGCGGTCGCCCAGATTCGACCCCAGGGAAAGATAAATGGTTCTCCCTTGCGCCATGCAAAGCCGATTGTAACCTGAGCGCCGCGCGGTTTTTGCGCCCCGGTCCGGTTTCGGGGCTCGCGGAACATTGCATACTGAGGTCCTTAAGTGTACGTTGTCGGTCGGCCGCGAAGTCAAAACGGAAATGCCGGATCAGACTGCCGACATGGGGTTTTTCGACAAACGTACCGCTTCCGTCCTTAGCACCATCCTGCTTTTCGTTGCCCTCGGAGCCTTCATCTACGGCGCCCGCAGCGTGCTAATAGCTTTCCTATTCGCCATATTTTTCGCCTACCTTTTGGACCCGTTGGTTTCGCGCTTGCAGCGCTTGAAGACCGTATCCAGGGGCTCTCGCAGCATCGCGATTCTTGAGGTCTATGCAATCCTGTGTTTGGCAATAGCGGTTGCTTTGCTGCTGGTGGGTCCGCGTATTATGAATGAAGGCAGGCGGCTGGGGGAAGCGTTGCCCGGACTCCTAGAAAACGTGAGCTCAGGCCAAATCGCTCAACAGATCGGATCCAGGCGCGGCTGGAGCTATAACACTCAAGTCCGGTTAGGGCAATTCCTCGCCAATCATAGCGGTGTGGCTCTGGGATGGGTACGCGCTGCGGGAACACACGTAGCCGCCGTTGCGCAGAACGTGATTTGGCTTGTGCTGATTCCGATCCTGGCCATCTTCTTGCTCAAAGATGGGCGCAATTTCACGGACAACATTTTGGGGATGGTTGAGCGCCCGCAGCAACGACAGTTTCTTGTTGGGATCACAGAAGACTTAAATGGAATGCTGGCACACTACATCCGATCACAACTCATACTCGCGGGACTATCGCTTGTTGTCTACATGGTTGTGCTACCACCACCTGCTTATTGTGGCCGTTTTCCTGGGGATCTGGCGCCTTTTACAGGATTACGTGACCTCACCCCGCATCATGGGCGGAACGCTTCGACTGCATCCATTGGCGGTCATCTTCGCCATTTTAGTGGGAGGCGCAATCGCCGGATTTGTCGGCGTATACTTTTCGATTCCAATCATCGCCGGTATGCTTATTGTTTGGAAGCGCTGGCAGCAGACATATGCAGGCGGCCATGGGAGCGTCAAGGCATGACCGAATATAAGAAACTTCTTACTGCGGCATTTCTCAGCAGCGCCATGCTCATCGCCACTGCCGCTTTGGCATTGCCTCCGTTGTTTTTCAAACCCGCCGAGGTTATCTCCGCCACCAATGCCCAATATCCGCCTAATAGTATTGCGGAGGGTGTTGTTGTCCTCGATGTATCTCTTACCGAACGCGGCCAAGTTGTCGAAGTTGGTGCCTTGCGCGATATCCCCTCTTTGACGCCGGCGGCGACTTCTGAAGTCCAATCCTGGAGGTTCAAGCCTGCCTCACAGGACGGTATGGCCCAAGCGTCCGCAATGACGGTTGCCTTTGTTTACCGCCCTCCAGTGTCTGTGTGGAAGCCTCCGAGTTTCACGCCCGCGCTTCCGAATCCGGGGTCGAGTACAAACGCATACATCCCGGCGGGAATCGTTTCCGTTGGCTACGCCGAATATCCGGTCAACAGTGTGGCGTCTGGCGCCGTTGTGGTTCAGGTTACTGTGGATGACAGCGGGAAAATTGAACGCGTGAAAGTCATTCGCAAAATGGCCGGTTTCACAGGGTTCGCGCTGCGAGCTGTAAAGCAGTGGCGGTTTCAGCCCGCACAGCTTGAAGGCCAGCCGGTGGCCTCCAATGTCGCAATCGCTTTCGTCTTCGCGCGTCCAAACCTAAATCCTTTCTGAATCGACTAGGACGCCGTGGGATTTCGCGCTAAAAGCTCAGGCGGCAATCTAGGGTCAATGTCGTGCAGGCCGGTGCCGTTGACACCAACATGAACGGAGTGTAAAAGAATACCCGATGCTTGAATAATGCAAGAGAACAACCACGGACGCAGGGCGCACCTTAGGCGATAACCAGAGAAATTATGGATCAAACATGATAAGCACCCATCCTGAGGAGGAACGCAATGAAACGACTACTGTCTTTCGTGCTTGCAGCAGCGCTTGTGGGATTCCCCGCACTTTTAAATCCCGCCTCGGGGCGAGCGGACGATAAGGAGAAGGATGAAGACCGGTTACAGAACGCGGGCCAGGTTGCAAAGGAAATTATCGACGTCCCCGACGACATTCCGCAAGACTTGCTCGACAGCGCGGCCTGCGTGATCGTGTTGCCTTCGGTGCTCAAGGTCGCGTTTATCGTGGGCGCAAGCTATGGCCGCGGCGCCATGACGTGCCGGAGCGGCGACGATTTCCGGGGGCCCTGGGGCGCGCCGACCATGATGGCGCTCGAAGGCGGCAGCTTCGGCCTGCAAATCGGTGGGCAGGCAACCGACTTCGTCCTGCTGGTGATGAACGAACGGGGCGCGAGCTCCATTCTCAGCAGCAAGGTCAAACTTGGCGCCGATGCCTCTGCCGCAGCTGGGCCGGTGGGACGCAACGCGTCAGCGGAGTCCGACGTGGCGCTTCGCGCCGAAATTCTGTCGTACTCTCGGGCGCGCGGGCTGTTCGCCGGAATTTCGCTCGCGGGCTCGACCGTGCGTCCGGACAATGAAGCGAACGAGCGGATCTACGGAAAAAAGATTCCCGCAAAGGACGTTGTCCTCCACGGCGCGGTGCCCGTCCCGCCGTCGGCCAAGCTGCTGGTCTCGACGCTGAACCAGCACAGCCCGAAGAACAAGTCGAAGTAATCCCTCCTAAGCGGCAGTCGTTTAAGTTGCGTTTGGCCTGTTAATTGTGCATCGACTCCGACACTCCCTATTCCTGCTCAAGAGCTCAATAAAACCAACACATCTCAGGGTATCGCCATCGAAAGGTTCTCTGTGGTGCATGGAGAGACACTCCTAAAACCAAGATTACGCGAGCCTGAACGCTGCCCCAGCGCTGAGTTCTCAGCCGTGGCTCCGCTGGCCACCATCGGCTAGTTTGGGTTTAGTTTAGAGGAGCAATACCTTTATGGCCTGACCTCCTCCTGACACCGGGATGATTTCGCACCAGGGATAGCGCGGTGTCCATAAACTAAATCTTTCTGGTGTAAGATGTTTTGATGCTGCCACTGGGGCGTGGTCCAACCGGTAGGACGCTGCACTGTTAATGCAGACGGTGGAGGTTCGAATCCTCCCGCCCCAGCCATTTAACCCTCTGAGGTAGAGGCTGATGCCTGAACCCAACCTGTGGGTATGACATTGACGGGTCGAGCGATTGTGCCCAAATTGTGCCCGTGCGTAGCGCCATCGGCTTCTACCACATCGGTCCTGGCATGCCTGTGGATGGCGCGGCCTAAGCTCCTTGTCGGTGCTCGCCGACTTG
>WNFA01003155.1_pt1 | contig 13674 bp, 8 predicted proteins | sample 5400481 | NCBI WGS metagenome assembly WNFA01 (sample SAMN13153340, study PRJNA577476) | soil metagenome | isolation source: 120 cm saprolite under Douglas fir tree site 2 hole 1 replicate 2 | place: USA:California | collected 2015-04-18 | reverse complement strand
TCAGCCCAATGACGGCCTCGTGTGGAATTGTATCCTGAGGAATGAAAGTCACCAGGAGTTTGATGCCGGCATAGGCGAGCAGACAACCGGCGAGCGCGCCGCCGAGTGCCAATATGAAACTCTCGATCAGCAGTTGCCGGACTAATCTCGATTGGCTAGCCCAGGGGCATCCACCGTGGCCGCGACGAGATCGATCGCGTCGCGGGCGCGATCAAGGCCACTCACCCTGACTTTCGATATCAGCCAATTGCCGGGCCCGAGGAGTTGGGCAATGGCGGGAGGATCCGATGGGTATCGGGCCGCCCTGGTGAGGCACCAGCTTACGCCGGGACTGATTTCATCATTGTACGAGACGGCCGGATTGCCGCCGTGTATCTCTTTTTCGACAAGCTATCGTGAGCTGGACTCTGCCGTGCGACGTCCTATGCGTAGGATTGGCAAACGGCGGGAGGAATATTTCGCGGTCGCTCAAGCTGCTTTGCTTGAAGCGAAACATCGGAAATCTATGGGCAATCCAGGAGAAAAGCGGCTATCTCCTTAGGCAACGGGGAAACGAGCGGTTTGTCGGCGATTCGGAAGTAATCCAGTTGGGCATCGTGCGGATAAGTCCCGGGAAGTCGGCTTGTGGGAAGTGATCTCCGCACGTGGCATCGATCCTAGACGGATTACGGCCAACTCGGAATTAACCCACGTCCGCTCAAGCCATTGAAAGGTGATTACGTTCGAGCGTGGCTTAGCGCCCCTTAATGCCCCCTTAGAAATCTTGCTATCGGATTGAAAAGAAGTAAGTAAGTTGGTGGAGCCGATGGGGTTCGAATCCGCCAGCTATATGGAAACAAAGGAGTTTTGCGGCGCAGCCCGGCCTTCTAAGGTATTGAAAGGAAAGAGAGGGAATTCTTAGTGCCCCCTTAACGCCCCTTGAAAAATTCATGTTGGATCCAAACCACTACTTTTTCTCCTCTCACGACATGTATAATATATTTGTGTACTAGCTCAAATAGGTAAAGCCGAGCGCAGTTGCGTCGAAGGCGAATGTCGACATCTGGTAGTCCTCACTCTTCAATATCTTGCGAACGCCTGGCAGTCTGCGGGTGAGTCTTAGGTAGTTGTTAGGCCAGAGCAGCAACAATTTTGTACTTTTTGCGGTGACGACCCACAGAAGCGCTTAATTCCCCGCTGAGCTTGATGTAGCCAGAAACAAATAGGGGCCGCAAGTAAGCAGCCCCATAGTTTCGGGCTCGAAGATTGGGCGCGAAATGCCGCCCTGCACAAAAAAGAGAAGTTGAACGGTGATTGGAATTCTCGTCGGGGGGATCTTTCGACAGATTTTCTCGGAACCTCGTAAATGATATCGATTGGGAGAAATAACTTACATCTCGTGGCCGATTCCACGACATGAAGCTGGCAGTGGGCCCTGCCCAAAATAGTCCGCAAACAAGTACGTCAGGAAGGGGTATCCGAATGTACTGCCAATCCTAGGAATAGCTTCAGTATTATCGTATCGCCAGAAAGACGCAGTCGCATAGATCGTTTGCTTCGATACTATCTTGGGATATTGAGTCGCAAGTGCAATCGCCTCGGCCAGAGTCAAACCACGACGACCATTCCTGGACAATAGTTCTCTTGCGGCTCGCACAGAATTGTAGCGGTAAATCTTCTTTGAACCGATCCCAAGATCGATATCAAATATAAGATAGGGCTGCTCTGGGGTCAGAAATGCATCTCTAATCTCATCAATTTCCCGATAGGTTGCGGAACCTCGTTTGCCATTTTCAAATTCAATAAGATCGAATTGAGTCCCGATTTTCATAAGAGATCCAGGAATCACGATCAGAAAAGGCAAGTTGTTCTTGTCGGTCTTTCTAACTCCAACGTTAATTAGCTTTGACAATGGTTCTAGCATAAGACGGAATTGTTCGGTGGTCATGCCAAGAGCCTTCGGGTAACCCACTTCAACGAGCCGGCGTATCTGGTTACGGAAGGCCTGCTCAGTTTCGACTTCAGCAACTAACGTGGCCCGAGCATGTGAATCGGCGGATGCGATGGCGGCCGGTGTTGGCATCGCGAAGAGCAGAGCGAGCAGTAAACTTCTGCACACGCAAACAAGTGAATGAGTCAATTCGTTCTCCTTCTTAGCAGGGAAGACTGGTTATGAGATAGAGCTACTTTTACATTACTGTTCGCAAGAATTCTGTCAATGGCTCACTCTTTTCACCTGTCCAGATGCGGTCGCGACCGGCACCTAATCGCAATGCCTTCATTAGCCAATTGGGGACCAAAATTTCAGTTCCGCGAGAGGTTCCCCGGTTTGGTTGTAACTGATTAGCACCCAGGAGAATTTGAGGGGGAAAATATTGTGGTCGTCCAGTTTGAGCTGATCCCAGTCCGGCGTCTTTGCTTTCGTTACGGGGAGCGTCTGCACCCAGCACCCTGTATTCAGATAGTCAGGATTGGGTTTGTCTGGCGGATAGGTCTTTGCCTCATGCGTGTGTCCAAACACGACTATCTTCACGTGTTCCTCGTCCTTTTTCTGTTGAGCTGCTTCAAAGTACGGGTCCATCCCTACAATGCCCAGCTTCGTATTCGGTTTCTCCTTAAACACCACAGGAATCGCGAGGGCCTTCCGTTCCTCCTGCGAGATGGAACTGAACTGATCGTCCAGTTCTGCCCGAAAATCTTTGTCCTTGTCATAGAGATCTCGGAGGTATGAAATGAACGCGTCGGGCTCACCCTTGAAGGTCTGTAAGACGGACCTAGGATTGTTCGCAATTTGATCTGTTGAGGTGACCCCCTAAAGTGTCACAAAAACTTTGGGCACAGATTTCGAGAGCCAAGCCGCCGGACGGATTCGTCCCGACGGAATTCGGGCAGACGTGTGAATCGTTCACTCAGAGGCGAAAACGCAGCCGATACTCTGCTCTTGCCTCACTTGCCTTCGCCGACCAGAACAAATCCTGCCCAGTAGTAAGGGTGGTGCCATGCGGCTTCCTTGCCGCGTAACAGGGTCAATTTCGCCTGGCGCAAAGCCGCGCTTTTTGACAATCCTCGGTTGAGATTTTCGTAAAAGGCTTTCATCAGTGCTGAGGTCGAGGAATCGTTCACATTCCAAAGACTAACAGTGACGTTGCGCGCACCGGCGTAGAAAAACGCACGGGTCAAACCCAGGATCCCTTCGCCATTCACCAGCTTGCCCAGACCTGTGTTGCAAGCGGAAAGCGTGACCAAGTCCGCGTTTAGTTTGAGGCGCATAATCTCGCCCATCTGCAAGACACCATCCTCCGCAGAATGAGCATCGTGTGAGAGCAGGATGCCCGAACGGCCTGGCTTGGACTCATCAATGAAACCGTGGCTCGCGAAATGGATATAGCGGAATTGATCCAGCTTCTCGCTCTTGACTGTTTCTTCGCGCGCTTGATCCCCCAGATAAATTTGACGTTGTGCAGCGGGGTAGAGCTTGCTGATTCCAAGCACTTCATCGCGCGTATAGGGAAGCCGAGTAAAAGAAAAACCACGTTCCGCGTATTCGTCTGTAACTGGAGTGTGCAGTCCCGGAAGCGCCGTCCGGGTGGCATCGTCCGTGGCTGTTTTCTGCTCGGAAGAAGGCGGCACTATGGGATCACCGAATGCCAGAAGCACCCTCGGCGGTGCCGCAGCTTGCTGGTTTATCGCGCGAACCGTTACAAGAGCGGACGCGGACGGAGCGTAAACCGTCGAGAACTTTTCCACCAAATAGGCCGAGTGACTTTCGCCGGACGCACCCTGGCGTGGGCCGCGGATCAACGTGTCGAACGGAAGGTAGTGGAGTGCCCCGTCTGGGACGATAATCAGCTTACGGCTGAACGTGAGGGCGCCCTCCACTGGCTGAAGGAGCGAGGCGTACATTTTTTCGCCCAGTCGATTCACGTCAGTAAGCGATCGACGAAGCGTAAGCGCTTGGGCTTTTTCCGTCAGCGCCTTGCGGTAGGCAGCAACTTGCTCTTCAATCTCTTTGCGCGGGGGCAGAACCCCAGTTATCAGCTTGCTCTTGGCAACAACCCAGACAAGCGACCGTTTTTCACCCAGAAGAAATTCCACGAGAGCTGCTTGTTCGTCGAGCAACTCGTCCTGGATACGGCTGAGGGTGATTGGCTCGGGGTAGCGGATGCTGGCGTAGTGTGGATTGGCGTGGCGCACTTCCAGGTGAAACGCTTCGAGGTCGTCCTCGGCCGAGGTTAGCTCCGCTTTGTGTTTTTTCTCCTCATCCGCAGGGATGTTTTCTTTCCATAGATCCTTTTGGACAGCGGAAATGCGCGCCAGTATCGCGTCCTCGCGCCTGCGCTGCTCGGGAGTCAGCTCGTCCCCCAGACCAGTTCGAGAGAGCGCCAGCATATCTAAGAAAGCCCGCGCCTGCCCGCGTTCGGCCATTTCCAGGGCCTCGGCTTCGCGATGCAAGTCAACCAGTAAGTCAGCGGTTTCGGCATAAGCCGCCCGGCTTTTTGCAAAAATGTCCGCGCGGCCTGATTCGGTGTTGAGGGCACCGGTGCGGAGGTGTTCCAGCTCCCCGATGGAATTCTCGTAGTGCTCCAAGGCTTTTTCGTTATCACCGAGCGCGCGTTGGACGTGGGCAATTCGGCTCTCACCTTGCCATTCCCACTGCGGATTGCCTCCGAGCTGCCGAACCAGGGCCAGTGCTCGTTCTTGCGTTGCGAGCGCTTCCTTCAACTGGCCAAGCGATTCCTGGCTGTATCCCAGATCGCTTAGTGTGGTGCCATTGATTCCCGTGCCCGTGGATTCTTGGATCTTGAGCGCTTGCTGGAGAAGTTCGACGGACTTCTGCGACTCATGGAGTTTCTCGTGAGCCTCGGCCATGTCGGTTAGCAACTCGGCCGTAAAGGCCAGATTTTCCGGCTTGGTTGCTAGACTCTGCTCGTAGTAGCCCAGTGCCGCAGCATACTGCTCGCGGCTCGCCTCCCACAATCCCAGTGTTAGCAGGCTGGCCTCCTGCGTCACCTTAGCGACATTTCTGACTAAGCTCTTCCCGGCCTCATCCTTGAGTTCATGCGAAATCCTTAGCGACTCCTTCAGCGGCCCCTCCGCTTTCTCCGTTTCTCCCATCTGCATGTAAAGCACGCCGATGTTCCTCTCGGCGGTCCACTGCATGGGAAGGTCTTTTAGCTCGCGGCCCAGAGCGACAACCTGATTGTAGTAGTTGAGGGAATCCTCGTAGCGGCCAAGGTCGCGTAGCACCGTGGCGATATTGTTGAGTGTCCGGCTCAGAGCCTTGCGGTTTCCGGTTTCTCGCGCAAGGGTAACCGCCTGTTCGCAGATCTCCAGGGATTCCTGCATTCGGCCCACGTAGTAATAAGCGGAGCCGAGGTATTGCATCGACTGCAAGATGCGCTGCTTGTCGCCAATTTTTTGACTGAGATCTAGGGCCTGTTTTGCGGTCTCCTCGGCCTCCTTCATGTGTCCTTGCGCGTTCATCTGCTCGTTGGCTTTTTTCAGAAGTTGGTCGATTTGCCCTCCAGTATCAGGTGAGGCACCAGACTGGGGTTGCGCTTGAAGGGACGCGGTAGGGGCCTGCTGTGCCGAGATCCTCGGCGGACAAGTGGTGAGGAGTGCACTGCAGCAGAGCAGTAGGGCGATGCGATTGCGAGGCCCAACGATCATAGAAAAGCCGCTTCGTATTTAGGGTCTGCGAATCCTTATCCGATATTCCCCAAGCAGGGAAGCAGGGGACGGTTCTTGGCTGGTGAGTCTAATCCGATATTCTCCGGGTTGCAACACCTGGGTGGGTAAGCTGACCGCCAGCGCCCCATACGAGTTGCGCCTCAAGTTTTCGAGCTTTTCAACCTCGCGGTTGTCTGCGGTGTCCACCTGAAGGCTAAAATAGCGGAATCTTCCAGCCGGCACCTCAACCCAAAGAACCAGGTGCTTCGCTCCGGAAGGAACGGTCACCTCGGCCGGCGCGGCCTGCACATCGCGGGTTGCCTGAAGCATAACCAAGGGCAGATTTGCTTCGCCTTGATTGATGTTCGCAATTTGTTGCTCGAGGTCGGCGCGCGCCGCTTGCTCAGCGCGCAGATTTGCTGCACTTTGATTGAGTTGTTGGCGCAGTTTGGGCATCCGGAGGAACAACACCCATCCCGTTACGGCGGCGAACACAACCACGGCGAACGCACTAGCCGCCACCGTGGGAAGCATCCAGGTGCGCCAGCCGCGTCTCGAAGCGACCTCGCTGACACCGCTGCCTAGGAGGCCTCGGCTGCCGGCGTCGCGCATTCCGGCGATGAATCGCTCGGTGGCCTCTAGCTTCTCGAAGCATTCTTCGCAGGTGAAGTAATGCTCCTCGAAAGTTCGTCGCTCTTCGGGCGTTAGCTGGTTGCGGAGGTATCGCTCGATAATCTCTTCGTCTTCGATTTGCTGATGCATCATATAAAAGTGGTCTCTCACCTACGTTTTGTATCAAGATTTTTCTGTGTGGTAGCCTGATCCAAGCGCTTGTAAACTTCGCGAAAATGTTTGAGGGCACGGGACTTCACCAGGCGCACGCGTTCCGGGGCGATGCCCACGCGTCGCGCGATCTCGTGGGTGGGCAATTCCTCGTAATAATGCAAGCGTAGCAGGTCACGCTCCCGCGGCTTCAGGCGCACGATGGTTCGTTCGATGGCGCGCTGTACCTCCGAATCCAGAAGGAGCTCTTCGTGTGGCCGGGTCGGCAGTTCGGCGTTTTCGGGCTGGGTCGAGTTACCCGCTTGGCGTCGGCGCAGAAACAGTTCATGCAGGACGTTGCGGGTCGTGCCAAGAATGAACGAACCGAGCGACGCTGCTGAGCGCAAGTGGTTTCCGCGGATGGCTTGAAGAACCCGCAGGAAAGTTTCCGCGCGCACATCTTCAGCGTCGTGAGGCAAGCGCGATTCCCGGAGCGCCAGGTAATATACCCTCGCGGCGTACTTCTCATATAGCGCCGTTTCGGCTCCGGAATGGCCGCTCTGGATGCTTGCGACCAGCTCAACATCGGCCGCCCCAGGCACCTGCTCCTCGATCATTTGGGGGCTCTCCCAGCTTTCCTCGGGGAACGGAGGGAATTGTAACTCGGAACGGTTCCGTGGGACTGGGATTGCAACAAAATGTATGCAAGTGGCTGCGATTCTGAGAGTCAACTCCCAGCCAGCACAGATGCTCTAATTTTCTCGATACATTTCGGCATTCTCACACACTCCATAAAGAAAACAGTTTCCCAGCTAGTCAGTCAGATGCTCGGCGGTTGCCGTGCGCTTTCAGGCGGCGGGGCGCTGGTGTTGTTTTCCGCATTCGGCATGAAAAGAAATGTGCCATTAAACCCAGCCAGCAGTAGTTGAGTTCAGCCGGATTCTGGCACCTATAGAGGTCTGACGCCAGCAAGAGGAGAAAGGTGATTGAAATGAAAAATCGCGTTGCGTTGTTCGTGATTGCGCTCACGCTAGGGTTAAGTCCAGCCAAGCTGGCTCTGGCGCAGAGTCGCACGTACACCACCATCGATTTCCCCGGCGCTGTCGAAACGGGCGCCGCCGGCATTAACAATCTCGGCCAGATCGTGGGCGGCTACGCGCTTCCAGATGGAAGCAGGCACGGCTTTCTTTATTCCGGGGGCACTTTCACCACGGTCGATGATCCCCTTGATACCGCGTCTTCGGAGGCCCTAGGCATTAACAATCTCGGGCAGATTGTAGGTGCCTTCAATCTGAATTCGCCAGAAGGCGGGCACGTATTTGAGGGCGTGCATGCGTATGTGGGCAACGGGGGCGTCTTCACTACTCTCGATTATCCAGCCAGTGGAGTCGACCACACCACTGCGAACAAAATCAACAACTCGGGCAACATTGTGGGCGTTTATCGGATGAACGGCCCAGGCAACGGCTTCCTCAACGTTGGGGGCACTTTTAGCACCGTTAACGTCCCTGCTGCGCTCGGCTGTTGCACCCACGATAACGGAATCAACGATGCCGGGGACATCGTTGGCCAGTACAAGACCTTCGACGGCGCACCGCACCAAGGTTTCATGGATCTTGGGAGCGTTTTTACGACCCTGGATGTCCCTGGCGCGTCCGACACCATTGCAGAGGACATAAATAATTCCCGCGAAATCGTGGGGGCCTACCGCAGCTTGGTTGGGGACTTCGGTTTTCTTTACAGCGGGGGAACTTTCTCCACCATCGCTTTTCCCGGTGCCAGGCGCACCGAGGCCGTAGGCATCAATGATCAGGGCGACATCGTGGGACTGTACCAAGATGCAAATCGTGTGCTGCATGGGTTCCTGGCCACCGCGCCCACGGCTATTCACGTCGCGATAGACATCAAGCCTCAGGGCTGTCCGAATCCATTTAATGTGGGAGCTATGGGGGTCTTACCCGTGGCCATCCTCGGCACGGCGAACTTTGATGTGACCACGGTTGATTCCACATCCATCAAGTTGCAAGGGGTACTCGCGCTGCGGTCAGCCCTCGAGGATGTGGCAACACCGTTCCTAGGGACGGTGAAGAATGCCACCGATTGCACGACGGCAGGGCCCGACGGCTTTATTGATCTTGTGCTGCACTTTGACGACCAAGCAGTGTCGGCTGCCTTGGGCGCGGCTACAGACGGCCAAGTGCTTCTCTTGACGCTTACCGGCAACCTCTTGCCCCAGTTTGGAGGCACAGCCATTAAGGGCCAGGACGTAGTGATTGTAATAAACAAGTAGAAGGACCCAAAGAGGACTTGATCTCGTTCGGCTTCGGTCTCCGGCGTGGGCAGCAGGTCGAAGGCGGCTACCCGATCAACACTTGGACTCTTCCGCGGATTTGCGAGCCCAGATAAGGCGAGAACGTAGTGGACACAACAACCCTGATACAGCATTTCATTGGGTGCGAAGGCCCAGTAGCGGAATTTCAACATGTCCACCGTGAACCTATCAGCCGGTTCGACTTACGTTTGCAAAATCACGTTGAACGATGGCTCGACGATGAATTTCTAATTCGGACTGAGCTAGGAGAAGGCCTATGAAGCTCAACGAGTGGCATCTTTGTTGTGTGGCTTTCTTATCTAACAGGACAGAATACTCTGCACTTATCCAGGGATTCCGCGAATTCACTATGCGTTTCTGCAAAGGCGTGGGATGCGCGCTCGTTCTTACGACCGTTGGATTGTGCTTGGCCTCCCAAATGGCGGCGCAAAGTCCCACAACGAGTTCCAACCAGACCCAGCCAAAGAAAGAGGCCCCAATCCGACACCCGCACGAACCCGAGGATGCAGCGCCCCCAGCAGCTCAGGACGTCAATTCACTTCTGAAGTCGGAGGCCGAAAGCGAGGACATTAGGAACCGAGAGAGGTGGTTCTACTCACAGCGAGCCTTCCCTTTGAAGCATATCCCGGGGGGCGCGTGGGCCCGGGCTTCGAAGCAGCGCGGGGACATGATCCGCGTGCAGAGTCAAATGGGCCTGCTTCGCGAGGTTCCCTTGGCGCTTGCGTCCATCGGATTTCCAGGGCCCACAACATGGACGGTAATTGGCCCGCAGCCGCTTGGAGTGCCCCCCGGACACGTTTTTACGGGTACTCCGTACGATTCCGGGCGCGTTCAGAGCATCGTGGTCGACCCAACAAACGCCGAGATCGCCTATACCGGCGCCGCTACTGGTGGTGTCTGGAAAACCACGGATGCGGGAGCACATTGGACGCCGTTGACTGATAACTTCACTCCGGCGATAGGCGCGGTCGCTATTGATCCCAGCAGTTGCAGCCCGGCGCCTTGCAAAATCATTTACGCAGGCACCGGCGAGGGCGAGCTTAGCGACGATAGTTACTGGGGTCAGGGCGTATTGAAATCGACCGATGCGGGTAGCACTTGGACGTTGCTCGGGCAGAGCACGTTTGCCGGACCCTTCAGCTCTGCTGGATTTGAGGGCCTTCTTGATGGCGGCTTTCGAATCGCTAGTGTTGCCGTGGATCCATTCGCAAGCACTACGATTTTGGTGGCAGCGCAGCGCTACACTTCGCTGGCGACCTCGGGCATTTACCGATCGACCGACGGAGGCAACACCTGGACCCTCGTCAATGGGGGCACCTTTGGCACCGGCGTCGTCTTCGATCCCGTAAACGCCGGCATTGCTTATGCGACCCTTGGGAGCCCGTTGATCAATCCGGCCAGCCTTAACCCCGTCTTCAAATCTAGCGATCATGGAGCCACGTGGACAGCTATTCCAGGAACCTCTCCGAATATTCTGCCGACGACCAACATCGGTCGCACCGAACTTGCTCTGGCGCCGAGCTCTCCGACCACAATGTTTCTTAACATCGCCACGGCAAACCCCATCGGAAGCCTGCTCGGAGTATTTAAGACCACCGACGGCGGCCAGAACTGGACGCCCATCCCGATCTCTTCCACTCCGCCGAATCTGCCGGACTATTGCAATAACCAGTGTTGGTACGACCACGTCATCCGCGTCAGCCCAACAAATTCGAACGTCGTATTTGTGGGCGGTACAGAGAATGGAGGCCAGAGCGCTACGGCATTCCGAAGCCTAGATGGCGGCGCCACTTGGTCGCCTGCGGATACTGGTGCAAGCTCGACTTCGCTACACACGGACGTCCATGCACTGGCTTTCTCCAAGGACGGCGGGCGACTCTACATCGGCAATGATGGCGGCGTATGGCGGTCCGACAATCCTGCAGCAGCGCTCGGCACCTATGACCTGATCAACCTCAACGCTACACTAGCGCTTACTCAGTTCTACCCCGGTCAAGGCGACAGTCCCTCAGACGAAAACATGATTTGGGCCGGCACTCAGGACAATGGTATCGACCGCTTTACGGGGAACCTGCTCTGGGACCAACTAATGGGCGGCGACTTCATGAATGCGGTGATTGATCAGAAGATTCCCAGCACCGCATTTTTCCGCAGTGGATTCACGATCTTTCGGACCCTTCAGATTGACTTCACGCCAGGAAGCGGTGGTTTGCAAATCACAAACACTGGAATCGATACCATGGACCGCGCAGACTTTCCGCCCCTCGTTGGTGACCCGAATATGGGCGGGGTCCTGTATTTCGGCACCTACCGTATCTATCAGACGACGAGTAATGGCGATTTGTGGACTCCCATCTCACAGGATCTCGCCGGTGGCACCGCGGCGATCACCGCGATTGCGGTAGCTCCGGGAAATTCAAATGTAGTGTACGTCGGGACAGATCAAGGGATAATTCAACAGACCTCGAACGCACTAGCCGGTACCGCTTCTACCTGGACAAACGTGACGACGGCGGACTTACCAGCTCGGTTCATCACGGCCATCGCTGTGGATGAGCACAATTCGAATGCTGCAGTTGTGACGTTCTCAGGCTTTTCCGGTTTCAACGGCGACACCAAAGGCCACGTTTTCCTGACCACGAATGGCGGTGCCTCCTGGACGGACATCAGGGGCACCGGGGCGTCGGCACTGCCTAATACTCCAGCGAATGACATCGTGATCGATCCAGACGTAGCCAACACGCTCTATTTGGCTACGGACTTAGGAGTGTTTACAACGTCCAATGACAACGCTGGCTCGGGCACCGTCTGGAGTCCCCTGGGGACTGGGTTGCCGGAATCCGTGGTGACATCGCTCCGACTCCGGCGCGCTTCGCGCACCCTGCGGGCTGGCACGCACGGCCGCAGCATGTGGTTAATTCAGCTGACGAATTTTGCGCCACCCGCGGGCCCGCTTTTCACATCCATCTCACCAGCGCTGGCGCCTGCAAACTCAGCATCCCTCGGCATCACTTTAGACGGCGCCAGTTTTACAACGCAATCGGTTGTGCAATGGGATGGAAGCCAGACGGGAATTAGTACCGTCTTTGTCAGCGCCAACCGCCTGACCGCCACGATTGATACCAGCTTGCTCGGCGCTCCAGGCATGCACAATATCCAGGTGTTCGACGCGTCACAAACTCCCAACACTTCTGGGACTTTGCGTTTCGCGGTTCTGAGCCCGCGTCCCAGCATTCAGACCATCTCGCCTTCTAGCGCAAGCGCAGGTGGCCCCGCCTTTACGCTTACCGCAAACGGCACCAACTTCGCCTCCAATTCCGTCGTGCGGTTCGGCGGAGCCAATGAAACCACGACGTTTTTGAGTAGTACGCAGTTGACTGCATCGATTCCGGCGAGCGCTGTTGCCAACTCTGGCGCACCGTTGGTGACGGTCCTGACTCCCGCCCCTGGTGGAGGCACGTCCAACGGTGTAACTTTCACAATTGGCACTGGCGTTGGCAATGGTACGGTGACTCTATCGCCGACAAGCCTCTCCTTCGCGTCTCAGTTGGTCACCACAAGTGGTCCGGCGCAGATGATCACGCTCAGCAACACGGGGAACGCGTCGCTGACCATCGCAAGCATCACTGTGACCGGCGCCAATAGCAGCGACTTTCCGGAAACGACCACGTGCCCCATAAACCCGGCAACCCTTGCGGCGGGGCAGAACTGCATAATCACCGTGATTTTCAAACCCACGTCCGCCGGTAACCTCGCTGCGAGCGTATCTGTCACCGACAACGCTACTGGGAGTCCGCAGACTGTTCCATTGACAGGTACGGGCACCGATTTTTCACTGAGTGCGGCTGCTGGTGGATCCACTTCGGCCACGGTTACTGCGGGGCAGACAGCAACTTACAATTTACAGTTGACTGCGACTTCGCCGAACCCGTTCAGCGGAGGGGTTACCTTGAGTTGTAGCGGCGCACCGTCATTGGCATCCTGTGCTGCTTTACCGGCAACGGTGATATTGGGGAGCGGGGCCACTACTGCGCCATTCACAGTAACAGTGACCACCACGGTACCTTCGATGACGCCGCTTCGTATTGAACCACGCTACAAACCGCCGTTGACCACGCTACGCCTCTGGACGCTGGTCCTCCTTGCTCTGGCCGTGATGCTGCTGGCAGGCTTGGTGGCTACGAGACGGCTTAGACCCGTTTTTGCGTCCACCACCCTCGCGCTCATCGTTCTGTTCCTAGCGTTGGTTGGTGGTTGCGGTGGCGGAAGCGGGGGTGGAGGCAGTGGCGGTCCCCACAGTCCGGGGACTCCAAGCGGAACGTCCACAGTAACGATCACGGGTTCTAATGGCGGCGTAAGCCGCACGCTCAATTTGACTCTAACGGTGAAGTAGCGGATCAATTTGGTCAATTCATTGACAACATCGCGTTTTGCGTAGCGATGTCTCCTATGGGCTCCCTCATCGAACCGAGAATTGCTGAAAGCACTTCTGCTGTTGAAGGGCAACCAGTGAATCATGGCGATCAACGTTCCCTGGTATCTCAAATCCTGAGAGCACGCGAGCCGACGCAAGCCTCTGCCCTCTTAGCCACTGTCTGGGTAGGCCCCTAGCCCGGCGCGATTTCCTCAAAAATGTACTGGTACCAGGATTCTTTTTTACTTTTTCTCTTCTGGAAGCCTCTCAGTAGATAGGGGGAATTAGTCGCCGAACTCCCCCCAGGTCTTGCATATTCCGAATGCTAGACCAAGGAGGCATTGCGGAGAGCGGAGATGGCGGAAAGAAACGAAAGTTGTAATCCATTGATTTGAAACGAGAAGCTTGGAGGCGCGGGTGGGATTCGAATCCGCCAGCTATATGGAAACAAAGGAGTTTTGCGGCGCAGCCCGGCCTTCTAAGGAACTGAAAAGAAAGGGAGGGAACTCTTAGTGCC
>WNFA01006573.1_pt1 | contig 13677 bp, 15 predicted proteins | sample 5400481 | NCBI WGS metagenome assembly WNFA01 (sample SAMN13153340, study PRJNA577476) | soil metagenome | isolation source: 120 cm saprolite under Douglas fir tree site 2 hole 1 replicate 2 | place: USA:California | collected 2015-04-18 | reverse complement strand
GCCAGCGCCAGCGTCCCCGAGCGCGGCGATCCGGCGGCGGTGGAGCGTGCCCGCATCTGCCGGATGTGGTTCTGATCTTCGGCGATATTGGCGAGGTGCGAGAAATAGCTGAAGGCACGGACGATGCGCACGGTTTGGCTGATCGACATGCCGTCGAGGATGATTTCCAGTTCATGCCGCGCCGGCTGGTCTTCATCCCGGTGGAACCGGATCGAGGTCTGCCGGATACGCTCGACCAGGTCGAACACGTCGGCACCTTCCTGATCGCGCACGGTGTCGCCGAGGATGCGTCCGAGCAGCCGGATGTCTTCACGCAGCCGCGCGTCCGCTTCGATGGCGGCGATATCCTCGCCCCGGTTGGAGCGCACCTCAGCATCGGAAGGCATGACCTGGGAAGACATGGCTGGCTACTCCAGAAACTTGCCCGGCTTCCCTTGAGTCGCAATTTTTCAAGCCTGGCGCAAGTCCAAGAAAAGGGCGATCATATCTAGTCGTCCCCGCGAAAAGCGGGGACCCATAACCCCTACCGTTTATTATTGACCGAATAGCGGCTCCAGCCGCTCTTTGTAAAAACGATGCGGCCGGGGTTATGGATCCCGGCGCGCGCGGAGCCTGTCATCGGGCGGCGCCTCGCGCCGACCCGTTGGCTTGGCTGGGACGACGACGTTCTAAATCCTTCGCCCCGCTCGCTCCCAATAGGGATCGCGCAAGCGGCGCTTGAAAATCTTGCCGGAATCCTCGCGCGGCAGATTTTTGAGGATTTCGAGGTGCTTCGGCACCTTGTAGCCCGCCAGCGAGGTTTTCAGTTGCGCGCGGATGTCAGCGACATCCAGCGTCACCCCGGCTTGCGGTTCCACCACCGCCATCAGCGCCTCGCCGAATTCGTCGTCGGGAATCCCGAACACGGTGCAATCGTGAACGCCTGGAACCGCATGCAGCGCGGCCTCGATTTCGGCGGGATAGATGTTGACGCCGCCTGAAATCACCATGTCGCGCTTACGGTCGCAGATGAAGACGTAACCCGCCTCATCGATGTAACCAACATCGCCGGAAGTGATAAAACCGCCACGCTCGATCTCGGCGCGCCTCTCCGGCTTGTTGTGATAGGTGAAATCCGGGTTGCCCGCGACGCGCGAATAGATCTCGCCGATCTCCCCTTGCGGCAGCGGCTCGCCGTCCTCGCCAAGAAAGCGCAGCTCGACGCCATCGAGGATCTTGCCGACGGTGCCTGGTTTCCTCAGCGCGTCGTCGGAAGTGGCGAAAGTCAGCGCGCTGGATTCGGTGCTGCCATAATATTCAGAGATCACCGGTCCCCACCACGCGATCATCGCGCGCTTGACCTCGGCGGGGCACGGTGCCGCGGCATGAACGACATGGCGCAGCGACGAGGTGTCGTATTTTCCTCGCACTGCCTCCGGCAGCTTGAGCAGCCGGATGAACATGGTCGGCACCATGAAAATGGTGTCGATCCTCTCGGCCTCGATCAGCCGCAGCAATTCCTCGGGATCGAACCGCGGCATCAGCACCAGCGCGCCGCCGAGACGCCCCGAGCGCAAGCCGAATGAATTCGGCGCGGAATGGTACAGCGGCCCCGGCAGCAGCGCCCGCACGCCGGGCTTCAGGCCATAGATCAGTGCGCGCAGCCGCTCCGACGCGATGGTTTGCTCCGGGGTCGGCGCGTTGCGTCGCACCCCCTTGGGATGTCCCGTGGTGCCGGAAGTGTAGATCATGTTCGCTGGCTGCGGCAGCGTTGGGCCGTCGTACGGCTTTTGCCGTTCGAGCCAGGATTCAAGATCGGGGGCGAAATCGGGGGTGGCGAGATGATCGGGATCGATCTTGTAAGACCTGAGAATTTCGGGCGGCGTCGGGGCGCTCAGCACGGTGACGCCGGCCGGAATGGCACTGCGTAACGGGGGCAGCATGTCGGCATGGCCGATCAGGACCGGTGTTCCGGAATCCTGGAGGACGTAGTTGATCTCCTCCGGCTTGAAGTGCCAGTTGACAGGCACTGCGTAGGCGCCGAGCCGCATCGCGGCATAGGCGGCCTCGAGGAAGGCGATATCGTTGCGCATCAGGATGCAGACGCTGTCGCCCGGCTTGACGCAAAGCTTCTGCAGGCCGCCGGCGATACGGGCGGCGCGATCGGCGACGTCGGCGTGGGTTCGCCTGCGCTGACCGCTGATGATGCCGAGGAAAAGCGAGGATGTTTCGGTCATTGTTTTCTTCTTGAATCTTGAGGAGCCGTCATCCTGAGGAGCGCGCTCTTCGCGCGCGTCTCGAAGGATGAGCCACGCGGACTGCCAGCATCCTTCGAGGCTCGCCGAAGACGGCTCGCACCTCCAGCGATAACGGCGCAGCCGTTACGCGGGGATGACGTTCGAATGTTATTCAAACGTCAGCAAAGCGCGGCGCGCGCTTGTCGATATTGGCGCGGACCGCCTCGAGCTGATTGGGCCCGCCCATCAGTTTCATCTGCTCGACGGATTCGGCTAACAGCGCCGGGCCGGGATCGACGGACAGATTGTTCAGCATGCGCTTGGCGGCGCGGATCGCCTCGGGGCTCTTGCCGGCGATGTCGCGGGCAACCTCAAAGGCCGTGGCGCGCGGGTCGTCGCAGATGCGCGTTGCGAGGCCGTAGCTCAGGGCTTCCTGCGCCGAGAAAATCCGCCCGGTATAGGTCAGCTCCCGCAAAATATCGTCGCGGACGAGGCTCGCCAGGATCGGCGTCCCTGCCATATCCGGCACCAGCCCCCATTTGATCTCCATGATCGACATCCGCGCGTCGGGCGCGAGAAACCGCAAGTCGGCGCCGAGCGCGAGCTGAAAGCCGCCGCCGAACGCCACGCCCTGGATCGCGGCAATCACTGGAACCGGCAGTTGCCGCCATCCCCACACCGCAGCTTGCGGGAAATTGGCCAGGCCATGGGTGCGGACGCTCAAATCGCGGTTTTCGCCCCCAGCTACCCCGTTACCGCCCTTCTCCTTCATCGCCGCAAAGCGGCCCATGTCGAGGCCGGCGCAAAAAGCCCGCCCCTCGCCGGATAACACCACCACCCGCAGCCCTTTTTCGCGGGAGAGCCGGTCGCAGGTTGCGACGAGGGCATCGAACATCGCGGCATCGAGCGCATTCATTTTGTCCGCCCGCACCAGACGGACATCGGCGACGCCCTCCGAAATCGTAACCTTGACGCGATCATCCATGAGAGTTTCTCCCCTGCTCTTCTTTGTTGTTGCCACTTTACAGAAAGGCGTTGTCCGGATTTAGTCAATCAACCAATTAACAGACAAATCTCCAGCGCGGAAACAACAGATGTTCAAGCAACAGCTTCTTGCCGGGCGGCGCATTCTGGTCACCGGCGGCGGAACCGGGCTCGGCAAGTCGATGGCCGCGCGCTTCCTTGAACTCGGCGCCGAGGTTCATATTTGCGGCCGCCGCAAAGGCGTCTGCGACGAAACCGCGACTGAACTGATGGATCTGTATGGCGGCAGGGTGACGAGCCACGGCGTCGACATCAGAAACCCGCTCGCGGTCGATGAGATGATCGGCACCATCTTCACCGAAGGTCCCCTCACCGACCTCATCAACAACGCCGCCGGCAATTTCGTCTCGCGAACCCAGGACCTGACGCCGCGCGGCTTCGATGCGATCGCCAACATCGTCATGCACGGCACGTTCTATGTGACGCACGCGGTGGGCCGTCGCTGGATCGCCGCCAAACAACCCGGCAATGTGGTGTCGATCACCGTGACATGGGTCCGCAACGGCAGCCCCTATGTGGTGCCGTCGGCGATGAGCAAGTCGGCGATTCATGCCATGACCATGTCGCTGGCAATGGAATGGGGACGCTACGGCATCCGGCTCAACACCATCGCGCCTGGCGAAATTCCGACCGAGGGCATGAGCAAGCGCCTCAACCCCGGTGAAGAAGCCGGCGCCTGGATCAACGGCGAGACCATCGCCATGGACGGCGGCCAGGCGCTGGCAACGGGCGGAAACTTCTATGAATTGCGCGACTGGTCCGACGCCGACTGGATCCAGGCGCGCGACCAGATCAAGGCGCAGAACGAAAAAGACAGAACTGCAAGGGGATGAGTTTGTTTCGTCGTCCCGGCGAACGCCGGGATCCATACGCCGTGCCGTCGCGATTTCACGCTGGAGCGGATGCCTTCTGCAACAATCAACGTCGGGGGTTATGGGTCCCGGCCTTCGCCGGGACGACGCACTCATTGGAGCGACGTAGTGCATCCAATGGAACAACGCGGCGCATCCGCACCAACACCCACTCAATGCTTCCCTTCCCCCATATAGCCGAACAAAAATCCCGCGACCTTGCGCTTCTGGATTTCCTCGCTGCCTTCGGTGATGCGGTAGCGGCGGTGATGGCGGTAGATGTGTTCGAACGGCTTGTGGCGTGAATAGCCCATGCCGCCATGCACCTGCATGGCGCGGTCGGCGGCTTCGCAGCACAACCGGTTGGCCCAGAAATTACACATCGAGACCCGGTCGGACAGCGTATGCTCGACCTCTGCCTGCGTGAGCTTGTCCATCTCCCACGCGGTCTTGCGTATTAAGAGCCGCAGCATTTCCGCCTGGGTCGCCAACTCGACCAGCGGCCACTGGATCGCCTGGTTTTCAGCAAGCGCCCGGCCGAACGGCTTACGCTTGCGCGCATATTTCACGCTTTCCTCGATGCAGTACACCGCGGCGCCGAGCGAACTCGCCGCCTGCCGGATGCGGTTCTCATGCACAAAGCATTGCGCCAGCGACAATCCGCGGCCGATTTCGCCGAACAGCGCGTCGTCAGGCACGAAAACGTCGGTAAAACTGACGCGTGGGTGGTCGGTCGGCATGTTGAAGGTCCACATATACTCCTCGACCTTCACACCCCCAGCCTTCGCCGGCACCAGAAAGCAGGTGATGCCGCGCGCGTCGCCGTCATTGCCGCTGGTGCGGGCGAACAGCGCACAATGGGTCGCGACATGCATCCCGGTGGTCCACATCTTTTCGCCGTTGATCACCCAGCCCGCGACGCCACCGCGGGTTGCCTGCACCGCGCGGGTTTCCATGTGGGTCGCGTCCGACCCATGTTCGGGCTCGGTGAGGCCAAAGGTGATGCGGTATTTTCCGGTGATGGAACCTTCGATCATCGCCTTCTGGTCGTCGCGGCCGTAGCGGTCGAGCATTGTGACCAGAGGAAGGTTGCCGACGATGGAATGTTCGTTCTGCAGATCGTTATGCAGGCCAAGTCCCTTGGCGGCAAAATGCTCGCGGATCACGGCCATCCAGAGATTGGAGCCATCCTTGCCGCCGTAGCGTTTCGGGATCGCGAAGCGCAGGTGCCCGGCATCATCAGCAAGATTTTTCACCCGTCGCAGCAGCGCTTCCCACTCATGCCGCGGCAGCCCGCCATTCTCGAAATCGGTGCGCGCCCATTCGCGGCGATGATCGAAGAAACGGATATTGTCGTCCGCTGCTTCGATCGGCTTGATCTCGCGCGCGATGAATTGATCGAGCTCGGCGAGATAAGCGACCAGGTCGGCCGGCAATGCGAAATCCAAGGCAGTTCTCCCAAAAGTCTTTTTTGTCGTTAGCGCAAGGCCGCACGAAACAGGCCCGCGCCATTCGATTAAGGTGAGAACGATAGACCAAGTCAAGCAACGGAATTGGGCTTGTGACGCGGAGGTTACCTGCGTAATTGGATGGTATCGGACGGTGGGGCCAAGCTAGTATTCAAGCTACGAATTCCTCGCTGCGAAAAAAACGGGAGCAAACATGGACTTGAAGTTTTCCAAGGTCACGCGCAAGGGCCCGATCACGATCGTGACGCTGTCGCGGCCCGAAGTTTACAACGCGCTGCACATCGACGCGCATTTCGAACTGAACAAGATATTCGACGATTTTTCCACCGATCCGGAGCAATGGGTCGCGATCGTCACCGGCGCCGGCGACAAGGCGTTCTGCGCCGGCAACGATCTGAAATGGCAGGCGGCCGGGGGAAAACGCGGCTGGGACACCGGCGGATTCGCGGGCCTCACCTCGCGCTTCGACTGCGACAAGCCGATCATCGCCGCCGTCAACGGCGTTGCGATGGGCGGCGGGTTTGAAATTGCGCTGGCCTGCGACCTGATCATTGCCTCGGAGAATGCCACCTTCGCGCTGCCCGAGCCGCGCGTCGGCCTTGCCGCCCTTGCCGGCGGCGTGCACCGGCTGCCCCGTCAGATCGGGCTGAAGCGTGCGATGGGCATGATCCTCACCGCGCGCCATGTCTCCGCAAAGGAAGGCCACGAACTCGGTTTTGTGAATGAGGTGGTTCCAGCCGGCGAAGCGCTGGCAGCCGCTGAGCGCTGGGCGGAGACGATCTGCAAGAACAGCCCGATGTCGATCCGCGCCTCCAAGCAGGCCATTCAGAAAGGCCTCTCGGTCTCGCTGGAGCAGGCGATCGCCGAACAGCGCGAATACCCCGCGGTGAAGGCGATGGCGGCGTCGCAGGATTACATCGAGGGACCGAAGGCATTTTCGGAAAAGCGCCCGCCGAAGTGGGTGGGGAAGTAGCGCATCCTCGTGTCCCGGACGCGGTGCAGCGCGCTTTGCGCTGCTCCGCAGAGCCGGGACCCAGATTGCGACGCTGGATGGACCCCGGATCAGCAGCGCACCACGCCGCAAGGGCGGCGCGCTGCGCAGCATCCGGGGAACGATGCCCTACTTTCCATCCAACTCTCTCTTATACGACGCATAGTTCGGCTGATCGACCGCGAGCTTGTCCATCGTGGTCTGCCAAAGATGATCTGATAGCCCGGGCGTTTGCAAATCCATTTCGCCTTTCGCGATGCGATCGGCGAGCGCGCGATTGAGTTCGCCGAGCGAGCCTTGCAGGCCCAGCAATTGCGATAATCGCGTGGCTTCAGCCGCATCGCCGTCAGGCTCCAGCGCCAGCTGCCGTGTCACCAGATCGAGCGCATTGATCCCTACCCGCAGCTTGAATGCGTTGTGTCCCTCGATCATCGGCGTAATGTCGTTGCGCAGGAAATCCGCGACCGCCTTGATCAATTCGGTGGGTGTCGGTTCGTCCTGCATGTCACTTCCCCCGCGGCGCCAAGAGCCGCAACAAATCAATCTCGGTCTCCGACGAGCGGCGGCCGATCATCGCGCGTTCCATCGAATGGTCGGGGCCGATGCGAAAGCGCTGCATCATGCCGCAGCACATCACGCCCCAGCGCAGCGTGCCCATCACTTCCCAGAATTTCACGCGATCAGGATCGACGCGGCGGCCGGCCCCCTCGTAGCCCGCGAATAACTCCTCGCGCGATCCAAATCCGCCGACCGGTCTGTCGATCTCGCCAAAGCGCCACGAATTGACGCAGATCCAGCCGAGATCCTCCATCGGGTCGCCGAGATGCGCAAGCTCCCAGTCCAGCACCGCGCGCAACCCCTCGGGGCCGATGATGAGGTTGCCGTGACGGAAATCGCCATGCACCAGCGTCACCTCTTGGGGCGGACCGGGGTCGCGGTCGCGCAGCCAGCGCAGCGCCAGTTCGAACACCGGGCGCGGCCAATTGAAACTGCGATATTCCCGCTCCAGGTCCGCAATCTCCCTGGTTGCCGTCATCTGGCGAAGTTTTGGAAGTTTCGACGCGGGCAAGCCATGGATGCCGGCGGCGACCTTGCCAAGCTGCCGCGCCAGGACCGGTCGCGCCTTGGCGAACTGCGCGTCGCGCAGGATCTTGCGTGCGATGGTTTCGCCCTCGATCCGCTGCATGATGAAGCCGGTGCCGAGTTCGTCCTGCGGCGTAAGCACATGCATCACGCGTGGCGACGGCAGGCCGGCATCGTGTGCGAGCTGCATCAGCGTCGCCTCCGCATCGAGCCCGGCCGCCCGCGAGGGCGACGCGCCATAACCCGGCGGCGCGCGGCGCAGGATCGCGCCGATATTGCCATCGGGATGAACGATATCGAACGACCAGGTCTCCTGGCTGGCGCCGCCGGAAAGCCTGAGTGAGTTGGCGACCCCGATCGCGCCCGGGCACCAGGAGGCTACCCGACGTCCAAGTTGCCCTTCGATCATTTGCCTTTGAACTTCGCCGGGCGCTTCTCGAGGAACGCCGTGACACCTTCCTTGAAATCTTCCGCTGAGCCGGCGATCCGCTGCGACTCGAATTCGAGGTTGAGCTGATCCTCGAACGAATTGTCCGGACTTTCCCAATAGAGTTTGCGGATCAGCGACAGCGCGATCGTCGGGCCGTTCGCCAGTTCGTGCGCGAGCTTCATGGTCTCCTCCATCAAGGCCGCATCGTCATAGACCCGGTTGACGAGGCCCCATTCCAGCCCCTTCTCCGCCGGAAGCCGTTCGCCCATCAGCGACAGTTCGACCGAGCGTGCCTTGCCGATCAGCCGCGGCAGCAGCCAGGTCGATCCGCAGTCGGGCACGAGGCCGATGCGGCGGAATGCCTGCAGGAAATAGGATGAGCGCGCGCACAGGATCATGTCGCCCATCAGCGCAAAACTCATGCCGGCACCGGCGGCGGGACCATTGACTGACGTGACGATCGGGCAGTGCAGGTTGCGCAGACGGCGCAGGAACGGATGGAATGCGGTTTCCAGCGCAGCACCTGCATTGCTCTTGCCCGGCTTCTGGTTGTTGCGGCCCTGCAAATTGGCGCCGGTGCAGAACGCGCGTCCCGCGCCAGTGATGACCAGACAACGGACTTCCGCCCTCTTGTCATCGATGGCATCGAGCGCCTCGCCGAGACCGCCCAGCATGTCGATCGATACCGCGTTCATTACCTCCTGGTGATCGAGCTTCAGGATGGCAACCGGACCGTCGAAATCGAGGGTGACGTGTTTGAACTGCATGGGTTTCCTCTGGAGTTGTGACCCCGCGTTGTCAGTGCCGCGGTGCGTCAGGATTTCGATCTGAAAGCCATATTTGATTTTCTGGGCGAGCTTGTCCATGGTTGGTATCGGCACAACTGCCCGCCATCGGACACACGGCCCAACGCGCGCCAAACCAAAATGGAAACGCCCAATGGAAACGCTTGACCGCATCTTTGATCTCACAGGCCGCGTGGCCGTTATTACCGGCGGCAATGGCGGCATCGGTCTTGGCATCGCGCAGGCGCTGGCTGCGGCGGGCTGCAACGTCTCGATCTGGGGCCGCAACGCGGACAAGAACAGAAACGCCGCGGCGACCATGGCCGGCTGCGCCGGCAAGGTCGACACCCGCGTTTGCGATGTCAGCGATCCCGCTTCCGTCAAGAACGCGATGGCAGGGACGCTCGATACATTCGGCCGGGTCGATGGCTGTTTTGCCAATGCCGGCATCGGCGGCGGCGGACGGCACGCCTTCATCGACCGCACCGAAGAACAATGGCGCAGCATGTTCGCCACCAATCTCGACGGCGTCTTTCACGTGTTTCAGGCGGCGGCACGGCACATGACCGAACGCGCCGAAGCAGGAGATCGCTTTGGCCGACTGGTCGCGACCTCGAGCCTGGCCTCGCTGTTCGGCACCGCTCGCAACGAGCACTACGCCGCGACCAAGGCCGCCATCAACGCGCTGGTCCGCGCGCTCGCGGTGGAACTGGCGCGCCAGGGCGTCACCGCCAACGCCATCCTGCCCGGCTGGATCAAAAGCGACATGACCGCTGGCATCATGGCCAACGAAAAATTCGTGGCCAATGTAATGCCGCGGATTCCGATGCGGCGGTTCGGCGAGCCTTCCGATTTCGGCGGCATCGCGGTTTACCTGATGAGCAAGGCGTCGTCGTATCATACCGCGGATTGTTTTGTGATTGATGGCGGGTATACGGCGTTTTGAGCTTACTCTCGTCATTGCGAGCGCAGCGAAGCAATCCATCTCGCCGCGCAAAGAAAGAAAGAATGGATTGCTTCGCTTCGCTCGCAATGACGGCCCCGATTACAAACGCGACTTCGCGCCTCGCGGCACAAAGCGCCCGAGTCGTGCATTTATCTCTCGCCCCCCTAGAGGGCGTGGGGAATGCCGGGTGCCTGATGCACCCGCGGCCTCGTGTGCACTTTGTATTGGTAGAACGCACACGAGTAACAACGAGTACACCAGAACGCCCGGCATTCCCGCACGCAATGGTTTTACGGCTTATGTCGTGCTCTCCCCGGTGACCGGGCTCTTTTGCCACCGTCGTTAGCGGATAGGTTTTGTCTAAGCCCGGTTGGGCCGACGCAACTCCGCGTACTTGACGCCAGCGTCGGGGCGTCAGGACCACACGATTTTGCCGTCCGCAGCAAGCATCTCTCGTCAGCGTGCCGGTGATCGCTCACAAGTCTTTCGACCTGCCCTACGATCCCATCGCGCGCAAAACGCTGCCGCGTCCACCGCATCCCGCCCCGCGTTCGTGACGATCATGATACGCCCCTCTTGTGGGGTGGGATGGCCAAGTTCTAGAAGTGATTTGGGGGGTACGAAAACAGAAATATTTTAGCAATCAGGACTGGACGACCCAAATCACCTTGAGAAGTCACAACAAATCGTCCTGTGCGCGCATGCGGCCATATGGCTGGTACGGCCCGGATAGGCCATAATCGGTCCTTCCCAACCAAGAGATCCCTCAACATGCTTGCCTCGCAGCGCGCTTTGTTCGAGATGCCGCGCCAGATCTGCTACCTGAATTCGGCCTCCTACAGCCCGCTGCCGCTCCGAACCCAGGAGGCCGCGCGCGCCGCGGTTGGGCGCAAGGCCACACCCTGGACGCTCGAGCCGTCATTCGCCAACAACCAGCACGAACGCGCGCGGGCTGCCGCTGCCCGATTGATCCATGCCGATCCCGCCGACATGGCGCTGATCCCCTCGATCAGTTACGGCGTCGCGACGGCCGCGAAAATTCTGACGATCGAGCGCGGCGCGCGCGTCCTCGTGCTGGAAAACGATCATTCCTCGCCGGTGCTCGAATGGCAAACGCGGGCCGACGCGCAGGGTTTTGCCGTCGAGACGATCCGTCGACCGAACGACGGCGACTGGACATCGGCGGTTCTCGCGGCCATCGAACGATCAGGTGCTCCGCCGGTCGGCCTTGCCTCGATCTCATCGGTGCACTGGTCGGACGGCGGGCTGATCGACATCGAAAAGGTAGGCTTGGCGCTGCGGCAGCGGGGCGCCAGCTTCCTGATCGACGCGACGCACAGCGCCGGCGTGCTGACGATGGACGTGCGCCGTCTCGATCCGGATTTCGTGATGTTTCCGACCTACAAATGGCTGCTCGGGCCCTACGGCCGGGCCTTTCTCTACGTCGCCAGGCGCCATCAGGGCGGCATCCCGCTCGAGCAGACCGCGTTCGGCCGCCGTGACGTGCGTGCCGAGAATTCGGTCTATTTCACGGATGTCAGCTACCTTCCCGATGCAAGGCGCTTCGACATGGGCGAGCGCGACCATTTCATTTCGATGGAGATGGCCTCGATCGGCATGGAAATGATGGCCGAATGGGGCGCATCGGCCGTTGTGCAACGCCTGCAGATGCTGACCGAACGGATCGCGGAGGGCCTGCGCGGGTTCGGCGTCAGCGTGCCGGAGCGTCATTTACGGGCACCGCATATCCTGAGCCTTGGCTTTAGGAATGGAATGCCGACCGGCCTCATCGAGGGACTGGCCGCCGAGGGCATCTACGTCGCGGCGCGTCTTGGCCGCATGCGCGTCTCGCCCCACGTGTTCAACGACGAGGCCGATGCCGACCGCTTCGTTGCGGCTTTGGCAAAGCGGCTTCGGGGCTGATGGTTCAGCAAGTAGCTGGCATGAAGTCCGTTTCGGGCGCTGGCGCGCTACCACCTAGGAAAATCGGCCTACTGTCGGGCGCAAATGGGCACAGGGAAACGAAACGAGAGTGACCTTGGCCCCCAAGGATGGTATATCTTCGGCACTCTCCCGCTATGACAAGGTGGTCCATGAACGTCCGTTCCGCCAGGGTTGATCAACTCGCGCAGCGTCTTGCCCGCCTGACCGGCGAAGACGTGGAAACCGCGCTTGAGCGTGCGATTGAGGAACGGCTGTCCCGTGTTACGCCACCAGCGTCCGCCGACAGAAAGGCCGCGCTGGATTCGTTCTTCGAGCGGGTATCCCAGATACGCGTTCTGGATCCCCGTCCGACAGACGAGATCGTAGGCTATGACGGTTGCGGGTTGCCGAGCTGATGGTTCTGGATACGTCTGCGATCATCGCTGCCATCACCAATGAACAGGACAGCTCGCGTTTTCGGGCGGCGATGCTCGGCGCCGAGAGCCTTTTGATTTCATCGGTCGCCGTCTTGGAAACCAAGATTGTTCTCTTCGCGCGTCTGGGACCGGATGCGGTGGGTCTTTTCGAGGAGCTGCTAGAAAATGCCGGGATTGTCGTGGTGCCGTTCGACGACGAAATGGCGAAGGTCGCCTTCGATGCATTTCGCCGTTTCGGCAAGGGCCAGGGGCAGCCTGCTCAGTTGAATATCGTCGATTGAGCGGTCTACGCGCTGGCCAAGGTGCGTTCCCAGCCTCTCCTCTTCAAGGGTGACGACTTCAATCGGACGGATATTGATTCCGCCCTCGTTTGATGGTCGAGAATGGCGGGATACGGTGTGTAGCTCAAACGGGCGGCTCATCGCGCCTTGGCGATTCGCTTCTTCGGCACCCACAGCGAGTACGACAGAATAGACGCGGAGACCGTGTGATGAATGCAACCCTGATCTTGATCGATAGCGATGCGGAACTCACTCGCGCCCGCGCCCTTGTTGAACGACTCTGGCAGTCGGATGAGCCAGCCGACATTGCCCGGCTGCAAGCGCAAGCCCGTCTGATCGCAGCCTATGAGGAAGGCAAGTGGCCGCGGCGGCCACCAAGCACAGCGGATCTCATCCGCCACCTCATGGATCAACATGGTCTCACCCGTGCGGACATGGTGCCGATCCTTGGAACGCCGAGCCGCGTCAGTGAGGTTCTGCAGGGAAAGAAGGGGCTGAGCATGGCCATGGTGCAGAGATTGCGCGCCCGTTTTAATATTCCGGCCGACCTGCTGCTTCCGCCACCGAAGAAAGCGCCGCGCTCCCGCCCGACCAAACGAGCCGCAGCCTGAGACGAGGTGTTGGGCGCTGTGACTCTGGATTGCTTCGCTGACGCTCGCAATGACGGCGATCGATGGAGGCGACACCGCGCATTGAAATTTCGCAGGGCGGCAAAAGCCAACCGACGGAAGAAGACCTCGCCTGCCCGTCTGCTTGTAAAGGTTGATCTGATGTCTAGACTGCCGGCAACAAGCGCTTCGCCCGGCCAAACGGGAAGCAACGATCTGCGCGAATGGGAGTACTCCATGAAACACGCCTACGTGCCCCGAATGACGACCTACGGCCTCAATCCGGACGATGAACTCAACGACCTGCGCATGTCGGATCAGGTCCGGCCGCTTTACGACCACGTGAAAAAGTTCATCCGCGAAACGGTCGAGCCGATGTCGGTCGAGTTCTTCCGGCTTGGCGAGAACAAGCAGGATCGCTGGAGCTTTACGCCCGGCCAGATCGAGGTGCTGGAGAAAGCCAAGGCCAAGGCCAAGGAAGTCGGCCTGTGGAATTTCTTCCTGCCCGATGACGAGACCGGCGCCGGCCTGAAGAATCTCGACTATGCCTATATCGCAGCCGAGCTCGGCAAGAATCCGCTGGCCTCGGAAACCATGAACTGTTCGGCGCCCG
>WNFA01003152.1_pt1 | contig 13680 bp, 10 predicted proteins | sample 5400481 | NCBI WGS metagenome assembly WNFA01 (sample SAMN13153340, study PRJNA577476) | soil metagenome | isolation source: 120 cm saprolite under Douglas fir tree site 2 hole 1 replicate 2 | place: USA:California | collected 2015-04-18 | reverse complement strand
GTCGACGAGGCGTAGACGAGGTCGTAGGGCGCCTCGCCGAGGCGCCCGCTGAGCCTCCGCCGGAGGCCGCGCGAGCGGAAATACGCTAAGCTGAGCGGTCCACCCGCCGCCAGCCCGGCCAGGCCCTTGAACAGGCTCCACGGCTTCCAGAGGCGCCCGAACTCCAGGGTCGGGACCGCCTCTCGCAGGGGCGCCAGCCCGGCCAGATCCGCCCGCTCGTCGACGAGAAACGCGAGCGTCAGCTCGTGACGCCGCGCCAGGTGGCGCGCGATATGAAACGCGCGTGTCTTGTCCCCGGTGTGGGGAGGATACGGGATCCGGTGCGCGAGCATGAGAATCCGCATCGGCTCAGCGCCCGCGCGTTACCGGTATGGGTCGCGGCTCGGGTCCATTCTCGGCGGCTCCGCCCTTGACGGCGCCGCCGAGCAGCTCGTCCACCCGGGCCGCGAAGATCTCCCACGCGAAATTGTCCTGGACGAAGCGGCGCCCCTGGGTGCCCATCTCTTCCCGGAGCCCGGCATTCTCGAGCAGTTCCACGACTCGCTGAGCGAAATCGAGCCGGTTGTCGGACACCTGCAGGTCCCGGCCGGCCCGGGCCCGGAGCGTGTCGCGCACCGCCGACGTGGTCACCACGGGAACGCCCGCCGCCATCGGCTCCAGCACGCTGGTGCGGATGTCGAAGCCCGGTCCCGACGGCGCGGCGGCCACCGCGTGGCGGTGGAAGAGCAGGCGCATGTCGGCGACGGGGGCCACGACCTCCAGGCCGTCGACGCCATCGGCGGCGCTCCGCGTCGAGACCGGTTCCTTGCTCGCGATCACCACGCGCGCCTGAGGGACCTGGGCCCGTACCGCCGGGATGATCGAGCGGCAGAAGTCGACGATCTCGTTCATCTCGGGCCCGCCGTTGAGCGCGGCGCTGAAGACCACGGAGGGGACCTTGCCAGGTCGCGACTCCGCCCCCGCGGCATCGACGTCGACCCCGTTCGGGATCACCACCGTCGGCATCGCCTGAGCGAGCGACTGGACGATGCGGGCGGCCTCGGGGGACTCGGCGATCCGCCGGACCGCCCGCTGCGCGGCGGTGGTCTCCGCGACCCGCAGTCGCGTCGCCTCGGTCCGGAAGAAGCGCGCGGCTCCGTAGGTTCCGCGCGCGGCCTGCCGCACCCACCACTCGGAGTCGACTTCACCGAAGTCCACGACCAGCGGGATCTCCGGATCCGCGTCCAGAGCGTACTGGATCATGGTCGAGGAGGAGACGTACACGAGGTCATAGCCGGTGTTGCGCAGACGATCCGCCAGCCGAGTCCGGAGCGCCTGGGAGCGGAAGTAGGAGAGGGTGCAGGACTCCCCGGTGGCCAGACGAACCGCGCTCGCCAGAGACTTCCACCCGCGCGGGACCGAGGCGAATTCCAGATCCCCGAACTCGCTCCGGAGCGCGGAGATGGAGCCCGCGGTGTCCGGGTTGTCGGTGATGAAAGCCAGGGTCAGTCGGTGGGTGCGCGCCAGGTAGCGGGCGAACTGGTATTCGCGCGTCCCCCGGACGGGCCGGCGCGGTGGCGGGAGCCAGCGGCCGAGCATGAGGATATTCATGGCAGGTACCTGGTCAGCCTCGGGCCGATGACCTTGGTCAGCGGCAGCGGAAGCCGCTTCCAGGCGTTCACGGCGAGGCGCATCTTCGGGTTCGAGGGGCTCAAATCGGGCATCCGGCTGTCGCCCAGGAGAACGTACTGATACGGCAAGGGCGTGGGCTCGAAGCCCCAGTGCCGCTTGAAGTGGTAGGCGCCCGTGCCCTCGCGACTGCGTCCGAAGTCGAAGGTCCGGTAGCCCGCCTTGGCCGCGTGGCAGAGGAGCTCCCAGTACATGAAGTCGTTGACGGCAAGCGGCAGAGCGTCCCGCAGCGCGCCGCCGTAGTAGGGGAGGACCTGGTCCTCGAAGAACAAGGTCAGGACCCCGGATACGGGCGCGTCGTCCTTCCAGATCGTGAGCAGCTCGCAATCCTTCCCGAACTCCTGCGCGATGTTGCGGAACAGACGTCGCGGAAAGACCGGAGAGCCCAGGGCGTGCACACTGTGGGCGTAGACGCTCCAGAAGCGATCCAGGTGATGCAGCCCGAACTCGGGCCGGAGTCCGTGCTTGAGCCCCTGGCGGGTCATCCGGCGCTGCTTGCGCGGGATGTCGTCGAGGTTCCGCTCCTCGCTCGAGGAGATGGGCCGCGAGAAGGTCACGTAGAGCGCCTTGGTCGGCAGGTCCATCTCCTGGCCCACGCGGTGCCTCAGCTCCACGTAGGACGCGCCAGTTTCTCTCGCGAGCTCGCGCGCGGCCTGGACCAGCGCGGGGCCGGCCGCCGGCGAGGCGGCACACACGCCGCCGTACACCCCGTACGGCACGGACACCAGTCCGCGTCCGCCGAGGAGCCCACCCACCTCGAATAGCGGCAGAACCCCTTCCACCGCGCCTCCGCGGAGGGCCATGAGGTAGTGCGCCCGGTGCCCGAACGTCCTCTCCACCGCGCGCTTCCAGGCGAGCAGGTGGAACGGGCTGCCCCCGGGGGTGCTCCGCACGAAGGCGTCCCAGTCCACGGTCTCGGTAGTGAGCGGTCGGACTTCCACGGGGCCTCCCTATCTACCCGTCGCGAGCAGGGCGCGGACGACCCGGGCCGCCGCCTTGCCGTCCCAGAGCTCCGGCAGCTCGCCCTCCGGCCACTTGCCGTCCGCGATCTCCCGCCAGCTCTCGTAGATCGCGTCCGGCTCGGTCCCGACGACACGGTTGGTGCCCCGGGTCACCGTGATGGGCCGCTCGGTGTTGTGGCGAAGCGTCAGGCACGGAATCCCCAGAGCGGTCGTCTCCTCCTGGATCCCGCCCGAGTCCGTCAGCACGCATCGCGCGTTCGCCATGAGCTCGAGAAAGTCCAGGTAGGGCAGTGGATCGACCAGTCGCAGCCCGGGCATGGGAGGCAGCACTCCGGTCAGCGCCTCGAGCCGTCGCCGGGTCCGCGGGTGGACCGGGAACACCACCGGGATCTCACTCTGGATGCGCGCGACCGCGGCCAGGAGCATGCCGAGCGTGCCCTCGTCGTCCACGTTGCTCGGCCGGTGAAGGGTGAGTGCGGCGTAGCCGCGGGCTTCCAGCCGGAGCCGCGAGAGCACGTCGGACTCGCGAGCCCGCTCCCGGTAGCGGAAGAGGGTGTCGATCATGACGTTGCCGACGAAGTGGACCTTGTCGCCGGACACCCCTTCCCGCGTCAGGTTGTCGTTGGCGGCCGGCTCGGTGGTGAAGAGCAGGTCGGACACCGCGTCGGTGAGGACCCGGTTGACCTCCTCGGGCATGCTCCGATCGAAGCTCCGCAGACCCGCCTCGACGTGGGCCACCGGGCGGCCCAGCTTCACCGCGGTGAGGGCGGCGGCCACGGTGGAGTTGACGTCACCCACCACGACCACGACGTCCGGGCGGGCCCGGTCGAGTACCGGCTCGAGCCGGGTCATGATGTCCGCGATCTGCGTGACCGCGCTCGAGGATTGCACCTTGAGGTTGACGTCGGGACGCGGGATCTCGAGATTCGCAAAGAACGCGTCCGACATCTGGGCGTCGTAGTGCTGACCCGTGTGCACCAGGGTGGTGGAGACGTACGGATACTCGGCGAGCTCGGCCAGGATCGGCGCGATCTTGACGAAATTCGGGCGCGCCCCGACGACCGCGAGCACTCTCACGAGATCGCCCCACCCACCAGGACCCCGGAGCCGGCCAGCACGTCGCGGACCGGGGCGAACCGAAACTCGCGCAGCAGGCGACGCATCTTCGCCTCGGCGCTGCGCGTGTTCACGGAGTGTCGGAACTGGGTGAGCCACCCGACCGGCAGCCGCGGCTGATCGGGATCGATCTCCCAGGGGTGCAGGTAGACGATGGCGGGCTGGCCCTCTCGCTCGTTGAGATGGCGAAGAGCGCGCCGGGTCAGCGCGTACGGGAGCACCCGAAAGTAGCCGCCGCCCCCCACCGGGAAGCGCCACCCGAGCCGCGTGACGGTGGAAAGCGGAAACTCACCGATCTCCATCCCGGGCCCGGCGGCCCGGCGGTGCGGGAAGCGGAAGGCGTCCGGGATCCCGTAGCGGTCATGGACGATGGGGAAGATGCTCGAGTCGTAGCGAAACCCGGCCTCCGCCAGGACTTCCAGACTCCAGAGCGTTCCTTGCACGACCGAGAAGGTGGGCGCGCGGTAGCCGATGACCGCCGTGCCCGTGACATCCTCGACCGCAGCCTTGCCCCGCCGCACATCTTCAGCGAACTGCGCGCGGTTCAACCGAGTGATCATCTGGTGACCGTAGCCGTGGCTCGCGATCTCGTGGCCCCGTGTCTGGATGGCCCGCACCAGCCCGCCGTGCCGCTCTGCCACCCAGCCGAGCACGAAGAAGGTGGCGGAGGTGCCGGTCTCGTCCAGCAGGTCCAGAAGCCGCTCGGTAGCGCCGACCACCCGGCTCTCGAGGATCGGCCACTCCTGCGGCCGGACCACACTCGAGAATGCTTCGGCATGGAAATACTCCTCGACGTCGAAGGTCAGGGCGTTGATCATTCGTCGTGGCTGACTGGGGCGAGCGCGGAAGACTCGACGTCCTCACTTTCGGCCATCCACCGCACCACGCGGCCCAGCCCCGCGATGAGAGACAGCCGAGGGGTGAAGTCGAGCAGCTCCCCGGCCAGCGCCGTGCTGGCGCAGATCGAGCGGGGCGGGGACTCAAGGTTCCGGGAAAGCCCCGGGACGACCGTCACCCTGAGCAGATCCGCAAGGATGTGCCGAGTGTCGTCAATGCTCACCATCTGACCAGACCCGATGTTGATGACGCGGCCGGCCGCTCTCGGAGCACGGGCAGCGGCCAGCGTGGCGGCGACCGCATCGTCGACGTACGTGAAGTCCTCCAGGCTCCGACCGTCCCGCTCGTCGAGGCGACGCCCCTTCCGAAGCGTCTCAATGAGGTTTGGCACGACGCTACCGCCGCGGTCCGCCTTCTGCCGCGGGCCGTACACGCTGAAATACCGGAGCGTAACGGTGTCGAGCTGGTGCCGCGCGTGGAAGGCGCGGCAGTAGGTCTCGGCGGCCACCTTGGAGGCCGCGAAAAGGCTGGTCGGCTGCAGCGGCGCGTCCTCCGGAACGGGAATGGTATCGGGCGACCCGTAAACCGACGCACAAGAGGCCAGCACCACGCGCCACACTCCCTCCGTCATGGCGCCGTGGAGCACGTTGAGCGTTCCCTCGACGTTCACCGCGTGGGTGTCCGCAATATCCGTGATCGCCACCGCGCCCGCCGGGAGTGCCGCCAGATGGAAGACGTACTTGACCCCGCAGAGAGCCGTCCGCAGGAGCTCGCGATCTCGCACGTCCCCGATGATGACCTCGAGGCGGCTGCCGTTCAGCGTTCCGCCGGCCCGGGAGTGCCGCTCGGCGGCCGCCTGGAGATTGGCGAGCGAGCCCCTGGAAAGGTTGTCGAGCACCCGGACGGCCGCGCCCCCCTCCAGCAGTTGATCGACGAGGTGAGAGCCGATGAAGCCCGCACCGCCCGTGACGAGAACGCTACGCATCGCTGCTCCTCAGAGGGTCACGATCGAGGACCGCTTCTGTCGATACGCCTTCAGAGCGTTCCGCGTGTCCACCACGAGTGCCGCGCGGTCCGCGATGGTGTGATAGTCGAAGCTCGAATGATTGGTGAGGATCAGGACGCAGTCGGCGGCCGCGATGGCGTCGGGAGTCGGCTCGACCGCGGTCAACTTGAGAGCGCCGAGCACTAGCTGTGGCGTGAACGGATCGCCGTAGCTGAGCTGCGCCCCTTTCCGCTCGAGCATCTCGAGGATCTCGAGGGCCGGCGATTCGCGGATGTCGTTCACGTCGGCCTTGTACGTCACACCCAGCACCAACACCGAAGCTCCGCGGAGGGCCCGGCCGCGGTCGTTGAGGGCTTCGCTCACCAGCGCGACCACGTGTTCGGGCATCGCCCGATTCACCTGATCCGCCAGCGCGATGAACTGGGCCTCGTACCCGGTAAGCCGCACCTTCCACGAGAGATACAGCGGGTCGACCGGAATGCAGTGGCCACCGATACCGGGCCCGGGGTAGAAAGGCATGAATCCGAAGGGCTTGGTGGCCGCCGCGTCGATGACCTCCCAGGGATCCACGCCGATCTTCCGGCAGACGAAGGCCAGCTCGTTGGCGAGGGCGATATTCACGCTACGGAAGGTGTTCTCGAGCAACTTGGCCGTCTCGGCCACGCGCGGGCTCGACACCTCGAACACGGTCGCGGTGACCTGACGGTAGAGCGCCGCGGCCAACTGGGTGCACGCGGGCGTGACGCCGCCGACGACCTTCGGGATCGTCGCGGTCGTGAACTTCTTGTTGCCCGGATCGACACGCTCGGGCGAGAAAGCGAGGAAGAAGTCACTCCCGACCACAAACCCGTTAGCCTCGAGACGCGGTAACACGACCTCTTCGGTGGTGCCGGGATACGTGGTGCTCTCCAGGACCATGAGCTGCCCCGCCCGCAGGCGCGGAAGCAGGCTCTCCAGAGCCGAGAGGATGAACGAAATGTCCGGTTCCTTGCTCTTCCGCAACGGAGTCGGGACGCAGATGATCAGCGCATCGGCGCCGGCCGCCTCCTCGAAAGACGTGGAGCCGCTCAGCCGGCCATCGGCCACCAGCGGCGCCAGCTTCTCCGTAGGTACGTCGACCAGGTAGCTCTCGCCTCGGTTTAGCTGGCTAACGCGCTCGAGATCCAGATCGATCCCGCGCACCACCATACCAGCCTTGGCGAGCTCGACGGCGAGGCTCAGGCCGACATAGCCGAGCCCGATGACACTCACACGCGCGACGCGCGCGTCAATCTTCTCCCGGAGACTTGTGATCCACACGGTCGTCAGTGCTCCCTAGTCGCTCTGCGGGTTAGGGTTAGGAGCCGTAGTAGGCGCTGTACTGCTTGTAGTACGAGTTCAGGTGCTTCACGGGGGTCCGGTTGAGCACCACGCCGACTATCGGCGTCCCCGCCCGCTCCAGCAGCGCCTTCGTGCGCAGCAGATCACGCGGGCGCGTCTGCCCTACCGCGACCACGAGCACGATTCCATCGGCCGCGGCCGCCATGTAGAGATTGTCCGGGATGAGCAGGATCGGCGACGAGTCCATGAGCACGTAGTCGGCCTCGTCCGACATGTCGCCGAGGACCTTCGTGAGCCGGTCGGTACCGAGACCGTTGCGAGCCGAAGCGGTCAGGGCGCCGCCGCGGGGCGCGAGCTGCACGTTCTCGGTGATCGGTGTGATCGTGTCGCCGAGCGTGGTGGTACCGGCCAGAAGGTCCGTGAAACCCTTGCGGGAGACGGTATTGGCGATGCGGTGCAGAGTCGGGCGGTGGAAGTCGGCATCGGCGATCAGAACACGCTTGCCCACCTCACCGAAGGCCAGGCCAAGATTGAAGACCACCGTGGACTTCCCTTCGAAGGGCAGGGCGCTGGCGATCAGGATCCTCCGGAGTGGAGCCGTCTCGCCGATCATCTGTAGCTCCACCCGCAGTCGCCGGAAGGAGTCGACAAAGAGATGGTAGTCCTCCCGCGGACCCGTCTGGGCGGCGTCGCCCAGGCTGAACAACGCCTGCTGGGACTGCACCTGCGGGATCGCGCTCAGGGTCGAAAGCCCGGTAAGCTGCTTGACGTCCGTCTCGCCCATGATCGGGCGGTTGAAGTACTCGGCGGTCGCCGGGGCCCCGAGCCCAATGATGAGAGCGACGGCCAAGGTCAGCCCCATGAACTGCATGCGGCGCGCGTTCGGCGCGGTAGTGGGGAAGCCCGGCGGATCGATGACCTTCACCACGTTCATCTCGCCCTGCTCACGGATCCGGGCGGCCCCCAGCTTGTCGGACAGAAGTGTGCTGAGCTTTCGGTTCGTCTCTACGTCCGAGGCGAGGCGCCGGTACTCGAGCTCGTCCTTCGACAGACCCGACAGGTCGCGGCGGACGCCGGTGACCTGGTCCTTCAAGGCGTTCTCCTGAGCGGTCAGGGAGACGACCGATGTGTCCAGCGCCGCGACCATCTCCGCGAATGCGTTGCGGTCGTCGACGGGGATGGTGCCGACCGCGGGACTGGCCACGGTGGAGTCCTTGACCGCATCGCCCAGCTCCCGCTGCACCGCGGCGATCTGCTCGCCCAGGCTCTTGACGCGGGGATGGCTCTCCGAATAGCGACTCTTGGCCTCGACCATCTGCGCCTCGAGACTCGAGAGCTTGGCGCGGAGACGCGGCACGTTCACGGGGCTGACCGCCGGCGCAGCCGCCGTCGGTTTGGCCGGAGCCTGGCTGGCGGGCATGGCCTCGAGCTTCGTCCGGAGCGAGGTCAGGCGCGTCTGGCTGATGTTCTTGTTCGCCTGGACCTCCGCCAGGGTCGTCTCGAGCTGGGACAGGCGCTGAGCGGTCTCAGTGTTCTTCAGGGGAATCTGGACGCCCCCTCGGGACAGCGTGAAGGCCCTGAGCGCCGACTCGCTCCGGTTGAGGGCCTCGGAGATCTGACCGGACTGCTGGGAGAGATATTCCCGCGTGTTCTTCGCATCGTCGACGTTGAAGGAACGCGTGCGCGCCAGGAGCACGTCGATATACGTGTTGGCGATGTCGAGCGCGATCTGGGGCTGGGAGGCCTCGGCTTGGATCTCGACAATGCCGGAGTTGCCGATCCCCTGGTTGAGGAACTTGACCCGATCACGCTGTAGCTCGGCCACCGCGAGACGCTGAGGCGACGCGATCGCCGGCTCCTGGCCGCGGAGGCGGGCCACCCAGTCCGTCAGAGCACCCAGGTAGTCGCGGCCGTACGGGTTGCGAATGAGATCATCGACGGAGGCCTTGGGCAGCGCCTCGACCACCGAGGTTGCCAGGAGCCGGCTCCGGAGGATCGCCAGCTGCACCGGCAGGGGTCGGTTGGGCGTGAACTCCTGAAACACCGGCTCTCGGCCCGCTTTGTTCTCGATCAGAACCGTCGCCACGGTCCGGAAGCGGGGCGGCTCCTTGGAGAGGATGTAGGCGAAGGGCAGCAGCAGGGCCAGGGCGGCCAGCGTCGTCAGCACGATCCACTTCTTGCGCCGCGCAAAGAGCGAAAGCGCTACCTGTTTGATGACCGTCCTGGTGTCCATCAGCCGCGCGTCTCCTTAGCTAGCGTGTGCGTGCGCATCATGTTTAGCGTCCTCGAGCGAAGAGAACCACCTGGACCGTGCTGAGTACGATTAGCAGGTCAAGGAACAGGGATAGGTTCTTGATGTAGTAGAGGTCGTACTGCAGCTTCTCCACCGCGTCCTCGACCGAGGAGCCGTACGGGTACTTCACCTGGGCCCAGCCCGTGATGCCGGGCTTGACCGCAAGCCGCTCCATGTAGAACGGGATCTGCTTCTGGAGGTCGGCGACGAATTCCGGGCGCTCCGGTCGAGGTCCGATGAAGCTCATGTGGCCGACGAGCACATTGTAGAGTTGGGGGAGTTCGTCCAGGCGGGTGCGCCGGAGAACCGCTCCGATACGCGTGATCCGGGAATCCTGCCGGGTGGTCCAGACGGGCCCCGTCTCCTTCTCTGCGTCCTGCCGCATGGACCGAAACTTGTTGAGAATGAACACACAGCCGTTCTGGCCAAGACGCGGCTGTCGGTAGAGCATCGGACCCGTGGACTCGAGCTTGACCGCGACGGCGACCACCATCATGACGGGGAGGGCCAGGAGGAGTCCGATGAGCGAAACGGCGATATCGAAGAATCGCTTGATGATCTCCGTACGGCGAGTCTTGACAAAGCCGTCAGAGAAGATGAGCCAACTCGGCCGGACGGACGTGACCAGAATCTTCCCGGTGGCTTTCTCGTAGAAGGCCGGCCAGTCCTCCACGCCGATACCACGGAGGCGGCATTCCAGCAGCGCCTTGGCCGGGAAACAGCCTCGGCGGTCCATCTGGGCGATGACCACGATGTCCGGGCGGGTCTCCTCCACGAGGACATCCAGGTCTTGGGTCTTCCCGAGGAGAACGTGCCCTCGCGGTACCATGTCGGCCGCCCCAGGCTCGTCATCGAGGAAGCCGATGATGCGGAAGGGCCGAGCGCTCGTCGGCTCCAGGTCCGCGATCATTCGCCCGACGTGGCCGGTCCCGACCACGAGGGCCCGGACCGTCATCTGTTGCTGAGACCAGGCTCCCAGGAGGGCCGCGCGCCACCCCGCGAGACCCAGGGTGGTCAGGATGAAGATGCCGAGGAACGCCGACCGACCCAGTCGGAGGCCGGGAACGGCGAACCCGACTGCCGCGAGGACAAGAGCCGCAGCTCCCTGACAGATCAGTACCCGGGCCGCCAGCTCGCGGCGGGCTAGGGCCTGTCTCGGCTGGTAGAGGTCTCCGAGATACAGGATGAATGCGAGAACAAGCGCGACCTCGACGAACCGCGCATTGAAGGAGGCGTGGCCAGCCCATGGCGCCGATAGCTCCGTCAGCCACAGCGCACCGTAGATAACGGCGAGATCCCCGACGAAGAGGACGAACGTGAGCCCGGATACGTAGTGACGGAAGATACGCAGCATGACGGCTGGGGAGAGGAGCAAGCATGGTGCCAAGGCTGGCGGCGATCGGTGAATCTAACATGTTGATTCATATGTATATAACTTCCGGCGGTACGGAGAAGTCGCCTCCATTGATTGGGAAATGCAGTTCCCTTTCTTCTGAAATCTGCGTGGGTAGAGAGAGCGGATGCTTGCGCAGGCGAAAGTACAAGTAAATCAGGGGCTTAGGACTGCGGTGCGCGATGCAGCGTTTGCGCGGTTCGGAGAGAGGCGGGTGGGCTAGAACGTTGCGAAGAGGCTGAGTATCGCGCGGTTCTCGGCGTAGTCGCCGGTGCCCGCGAAGTTGCCCTGCTCGAAGGTGTTGCCGGTCTGCTTCGTGTAGGTGTACCGGAGGCTTGCCGTGAGCCACCGGAGGATCTGCCAGTTCACAGCCCCACCGTAGGTGAGGGTCTTGCTGGTGCCGCCGTTCTGGTCGTTCCCGGTACCGGTGCCCTCATTCTCCGAGTAGCTCGCGTTAACCACCGCGTTGATGAAGGGAGTCAGCTGGTAGAGGAAGCTCCCGAAGTACGAACGGGTCACTACGGTGCCGAAGTTCTGGCCCTGCTGAGCAGTCTGGCGGAAATCCTGGAATACGCCGACCGAGATGACGGCGCGATTGAAGCGGTAGCTCGCATTCACGTTCGCGGAAACCGTGCCCTGATTCGACTCCGAGTCACTGTTCAAGAGGCTGTAGCCGACGGCGGCTGACACGGACAGTCCCGTCGGAAGCCCGTAGGCGCCGAAGAGAGAGACGTTCCAGATCTTAGTGCTGTCTTGGTCCTGGAACGAATACGTCGTCGACAGTCCACCGGACCCGTAGAGACCGATCTGCCTTGCGACCGACGCAAAGCCGGTATGGCTGGTATTGTCGTTGCGGTTGCCGTTGCCGTTGCTGCCGCCGTCGATCGTATCGCTCTTGGAGAACTCGTATCCGCCCCGCACGATGTAGTTCGTGGCGACACGCCCGCTGGCGTTGAGACCGAGGATGTGGGTCATGGTATCCTCACGACCCGTCCCCGTCTGATTCTGCGCACCGCCCTCGTTCATGAAGAGGACATTACGGTAGTAGGCCTGGGTCGCGACTCGGTCCAATACCCAGTCCGCGGCCAAACTGAAGGTGTTGGTGTTGAAGGTTTGCCGCCCCCGCCTTATGCCGAACGCGTCCGCCGCGAAGGGCTCATCATTGCGGATGAACCTATCCGACAAAGTGAGGGCCACTCGGGGCGTCAACGCGTAGCGGAGCGTGGCATTGGCGCTCGGGAAGACCTTGATGTCGTCCCCGCTGTTCGAGACCGTATCATGGACGAGATCGACGGTCGTCGACAGGGTTCCGAAGGTCCGCGCTCCGTTCAGAAGGAGCGTGAAGCCGGGGCCGAAGGTCGAGCGGAAGTTCTCCTCACTCCCGCTTGTCGTCTGAAAGAAATTGTCGGAGTATTCTTCGGATACGCGGAGGGTCGGATGGAACTCGAGGGTCGCGCCGCGGATTGTCGCGATGTTCGGCGCGAAGGCGCCCGGTATCGTTAGCCCGGGCACTCCCACGAATCCTGGGCCCCCCGGCACGGCCGGGGCGGTTCCGGGGAACGGACCTGGGATATTCGTCTGCGACGGAGCGGGTGGCACCGGCGGGGTCCAGGGTGGAAGCGTGGTGCTCGGCGGAGTCGCGGGCGTCAGCGGAGGCCGGCCCGGCTGCTGGATCTGATACTGCTGGAGAGGCTGCTGCTGGGGCTGAGCCGGCGGAGTCGAGGGCTGTTGCTGTTGCTCAGACTCTTGTGTCTGTCCCGCGGGGGGGGCCGCGGGAGTTTGTCCCCACGCGACGCGGGGTGCCCCGACCGCGGACACGAAGAGTAATGCGGTTAGAAAGAGGCCTGCCAGAGCAGGTGACCTCCAACCGCTCTGCCGCGCGTCCCTTCCGAGCCTAGAAGAGCCGTTGTGGAACAAAGATGATGTCGTTCGGTTGCAGACGGATATCTGGATTCTCATCCGGCGACCGCATCATCTTATCAACATCAACCCGAATCCGTTCCTTCTTTTCTGAGGTCCCCCGGAGTACGTCCACCCGGCCGGGAGCGGCCAATGGGGTAAGACCTCCCACTTGCGTGATCGCCTTGAGAATCGTCAAATCTCCCGTGTACTTAACAGCCCCCGGGGTTCTCACCTCGCCATTGATGTACACCGCGTCGGCCAGGGGAACCACGACGGAGTCGCCGGGCTCCAGCTTGGGGTTCTGGCTGAGATCGCCCCGCTGAAGGAGCCGGTTGAAGTCAACGGGAATCCGTTTGTCGCCTCTCAGCACGAAGCCCTTCTCGGCGTCGGCATTGGGGATGACGCCCCCGACGATCGAGATCGACTGGAGGAGACTCAACTCGCGAGTAAGCTGCATCACACCGGGCTTACCGAACCCGCCGATGAAATAGACCGGACGGCTCCGGATCTCCTTGACGATGACTGTTACGACGGCTCCCTTCACGGTCTTCTCATACACCGCTCCAAGGTGATCTTGAAGCTGCTGGACCGTCTTGCCCGCGACACCGATCTCGCCCACCAGCGGCAAGGATGTGCGACCGTCGGGCCTGACGAACACGGTCTGATTCAGATCTTTGTTGCCCCATACTTGGATATCGAGGATGTCCTCGGGACCGATGATGTAGTCCTTGTCGGCTGGTTGGGGTGGGGGTGCCTGCCCCGCTGTCAGCCAGGGGAAAGACAGAACCACCGTGAGCACCGACAGCAGGAAAACCAGTCTCCTCATAGGTTCAGAACTCCTAGCGGGTGCTGGCTCTCAGCAACCCTCGTAAACTGAGCCAGGGAGTCCGGACCGCCCTGGCGGTACGCCTTGAGCTTGTACTGCAGGCACCGCAGGCTGATCCCGAGCAGCCGCGCCGCCTGCGTGCGATTGCCGCCCACCCCATCGAGCGTCTGGAGTATGTACTGCTGCTCCAGGTCCCGCAGCGTCAGCCCCGCCGGCAGCCCCGGCTTGCCCGCCTCCGGCCCGCGCCTGCCCGCCGCCTCCGCGAGCGGCAACACGTCAACATCGATCGTATCACGCTCGCTTAATACCACCGCCTGCTCGATGCAGTTCTCCAGCTGCCGCACATTGCCCGGCCAC
>WNFA01007734.1_pt1 | contig 13683 bp, 13 predicted proteins | sample 5400481 | NCBI WGS metagenome assembly WNFA01 (sample SAMN13153340, study PRJNA577476) | soil metagenome | isolation source: 120 cm saprolite under Douglas fir tree site 2 hole 1 replicate 2 | place: USA:California | collected 2015-04-18 | reverse complement strand
GCAGGCAGGGCAGGTGAGACGGGTCAGCGCGAGCCGCTCGTTGCATACAGGACAGTTGAGCGGCGGCCTGCGATTGGCGACGGATGCGGTCACGCCGACACCCGAACGTTGCCCATCGTGCAATCGATGTCGAGGCTGCCGGCGCCGGAACCGACTGTCACTTCCTTGCCCGACTGGCCGAGGATGATCTGCTCGCCGCCGCTGCCGTCCACCGCGACCTTGCCCAATGTGGTGCGCGCGGTGACCTTGACGCTCGAACCCTTGTCGAGGTTGATCGTCACGTTGCCCATCTCGCAGCGTACCTTCGACGCGCCTCCAGCGAGCCGACCGCTGGCTGTGAGATTGCCCGCCTGGATGGAAAGGTCCACAGGAGAGGCGAAATCCGAGATCTTGCAGCTGCCGGCAAGGATCTCGCCCGTGATGGCCCCATGAATTCCATCGATGCGCAGCGAGCCGGCGTTGACATGCGCGGCCAGGGCGAGGTCGGGATTCATCCGGACCTTGAGCTTCCGGCGCCCGATGTCCATCGTGTCGATCAAGGCGCGGCGGTCGCCGCGACTGAAGGTGAAGTGGTCGTGCTCGTCGAGGGGACCCTGCTCGATGATCATGGTCTCGCCGTCCTGTCGTACGCGATGGGGCCCCTCGGCGACCGCGTAAGCCACGCTGGGATCGCCGACGATCTCTGCGCTTCCGATCGCGCTCGTCACGCGCACGCGGCGGGTGCTGGAGGGCACGGGTTGGAATGCCGGCGGAGCGGGTCGGGACACCCCCGCGGGGCTCGCCGACTCGACCGAATCAAGCGAGTCGAGCCGGGCGGCGCCCTCTTCGGCGGAGATCGTGCCTGCGGCTACCTGGTTGACGATTTCACGCTTGAGGTCTTTCATGGCCCAAATTAGATAGCTTGTCTTGCCAATTTGTCAAGTTCAGATGTAAAACTCGCAGTCCTCTCTTCGAACTAAGCTGATCGGCGTGACGACGCGCATCGGCGTGGTCGCGGATACGCACTGCCCGGAGTTCCTCGACCGCCTCCCGGATCGGTTGTTCGAGGTGCTTCGAGGCGTCGACCTCGTCATCCACGCCGGCGACGTGAATGGGCAGGAGACCCTCGCGGCGCTCGCCGGCATCGCTCCAGTCGAGGCGGTACGGGGGGACCACGACCAGGACTCCGGCGATTTACCGCTGAGCCGGGAGGTGACGGTTGAAGGCAGGCGCATCGTGGTCGTCCATGGCAATCGGAACCGGTGGATCGAGGAGCCGCAGACCCTGCTGTGGACGCTGAGCCTGGGAGCCTACCACCCGCATGCCGGCCTGCCGCTTTCGCTGCGCCGCCGCTTCGGCGAGTCCGACGCGATCGTCTTCGGTCACACGCACCGGGCGCACATCGAGACAGTCGACGGCACCCTGATGTTCAACCCTGGGGGTGTGCACCAGTGGAACCTGCGGACGGCAGCTCTGCGCCTGAAACGGAATCCAGGTTGGTTCGAATGGTCCTGGCTCCAGGTCGCGCGCCACATGCGCGATTACCCGCCACCGACGGTCGGAATTCTCGAGGTGAGCCGCAGCGCAATAGGGGCCACCGTGATACCTCTAGAGTGACCAGGTTCGCCGGCCTCCTGAAGGGGGTAGATACCTAATCCACATGGCCAAGACCAAGGACTACTACGACGTGCTGGGCGTGCCGCGGACGGCGACGCAGAAGGAGATCACGTCCGCCTTCCGCAAGCTCGCGCGCAAGCACCACCCAGACCTCAACGCGGGCGACAAGCAGGCCGAGGCGAAATTCAAAGAGATTTCCGAGGCGCACGACGTGCTGTCCGAAGCGAAAAGCCGGAAGCTGTACGACGAGTTCGGCGCGGACTGGAGGTCCGCGCAGCAGGCCGGCGTGCAACCGGGGACCGGGAGCCGGAGCGCGGGCGGTGGCTTCAGGCCCCAAGCGGGTGGCCCCGGCGTTCAATACCGGACTGTGACCCCCGAAGAGATGGAGGACATGTTCGGCGACAGCGGGTCGTTCGGGGACATCTTCGGGTCGATCTTCGGCAACAGTTCGCGCACAAGAAGCCGGCCCGCGCCGGTCGATGTCGAGGCTCCGATCACGGTCAGTCTGGGCGAGGTCTATCGCGGCACGAGCCGCACCGTCGAGCTTCCGGGTGGGCGGCGTGTCGAGGTCAACGTCCCGGCCGGAGTCAAGGAAGGCACCATCCTTCGGGTCCCGGGCCTGCGCGCAACAGTGCAGGTCGCGCCCGATCCGGTCTTCACGCGCGAGGGCAAAGACGTGCGCGTGTCCGTGCCCGTCCCCCTGCATGTCGCGCTCCGCGGGGGAGAGGTGTCGGCGCCGACGCTCAAAGGGGGCCAGGTCCAGTTCAAGGTTCCGTCCGAGACACAGAACCGAAAGAAGATCAGGCTGCGGGGACTCGGCCTACCCGACCCCAAGGGCGGGCAGCCCGGCGATCTCTATGCGGAGGTCAGTGTGCAACTGCCGGTGCCGATGGACGAGAAGACTCGCAAATGGGCGTCAGAGCAGCCGCTTAGTTAGTCTCTAGCACGTTTTGCTTGCCGGCCTGTCACAACGATTGTTGCTGCCGCTCGTGTTCGTGTCGGGCATGGCTTCGCTCGGGATCGAGTTCGGCGCCTCCCGACTCCTCGCTCCTTATTTCGGCACCAGCCTCTACGTCTGGGGCGTGCTCATCGGCCTCATCCTCGTCTACCTGTCCGCGGGCTACGTCATCGGGGGGCGGCTCGCCGACCGCTCTCCGCGCGCCGAGCTCCTCTACCAGATCACCGCGTGGGCCGGCCTGTGGATTGGCGTTATTCCTCTCGTGAGCTATCCGATCCTCGTCGCCTCGCAGCAGGGTTTCCGCGACCTGAGCGTGGGATTGGTCGCCGGCACTCTGCTCGCGGTCGTGCTCCTGTTCGCGGTTCCGGTCACCCTGCTCGGCTGCGTGAGCCCCTTCGCGATCCGCCTCCTCCTGACGGATGTCGCCACCGGCGGCAATACCGCCGGCCGCGTGTATGCGCTGTCGACCGTGGGGAGCATCCTCGGCACGTTCTTGCCGGTGTTCTGGTTCATCCCCACCTACGGCACTCGCCCGACCATCGAAGCCTTCGGCCTCGCGCTGGTCGTCATATCCGCCGTCGCGTTGTGGCCGAAACGCCGGCTGTATGCGTCGTTTGTGATCGCGGTGCTCCTGGCATGGATCTTCTTGCCCGGGGGCATCAGACCACCCGAGTTTGGAACTCTCCTCTACGAGAGAGAGTCGGCCTACAACTACATCCAGGTCGTGCAGGTCGGCACCAGCACCGAGCTGATCCTCAACGAAGGCCAGGCGATCCATTCCGTGTACGACAGCCACAGCAACCTCACACACGGTTACTGGGACTACCTGCTCCTGGCGAATGCATTCCGGCCCGCGGAGGCTGCGCTGGAAGCGCCTCGGTCGGCCGCGTTCTTGGGCCTCGCCGCGGGCACGGCCGCTCGACAGTATCGCCTGGCCTTTGGCGACCAGATCGACATCACCGGCGTGGAGATCGACCCCGACATCCTCGCGGTCGGTCACCGCTATTTCCACCTCGATGAGGCGCGCGCGCATGAGGTCGTGGCCGACGCACGCTACTGGCTCGACACACAGGCAAGCGGTTACGACGTGGTCGTGCTCGACGCGTACCGGCAGCCATACATTCCTTTCCACCTGACGACCAGGGAGTTCTTCGCGCAGGTGAAAGCTCACCTCAACCCCGGTGGCGCGGTGGCGGTGAACGTCGGCCGCACCGCCACCGACTACAGGTTGGTGGACGCCCTCGCAAGCACGATGTCCGCGGTTTTCCCAAGCGTGCTGCTGGTCGACGATCCCAATTACACGAACACTGTCGTGTACGCATCGACAAGTCCGGTCACCGTGGACGACGTCACTCGTAACCTGCGGCAGGTGGCGGCTCCCTTGGCGCGTGACGCGGCGAAAAGCGCGCTACAGGAGGGCAAGCTCAGGGTGTCCCCATACCATGGGCAGGTCTACAGAGATGACCTCGCCCCAATCGAGCAGCTGATCGACCAGATCATCTTCAGCTACCTCACGGGCCGCTGAAAATCGCGGGGGGACCCGGCCGGAATAGATCCGGCCTAAAGCTCCAGTTTGGGTACTGGTCTAAATGGTCTGCCAGTTGGGCCGGGGTTACGGCTGATACAGCGGCGTGGTGATCTTCTCGCCGGCGACCTGCTGGTCGGCCTCGACGCAAAGCAGGCGCACGCGGCCGGTGGCGACGATTTTGTCTTCGTCGTTGAGCACACGTGCCTCCCAGACCTGAGTCCGGCGCCCTCGCGTGATCGGCGTCGAGACCGCGCGCAGCTTGGCGCCTGCACGCACCGCGCGCACGAAGCTCGTGCTGTTCTCCAGCCCGACTACCGACTGGCCGCGCGGCAGGGCATACAGCGCGGCGCCGATCGAGGCCAGCGACTCGATGAGGCCGCAGTGGACGCCCCCGTGGACGATCCCGTAGCTCTGCAGGTGCTCAGGTCCAACGGTCAGCTCCGCGCGCACTTCCTCGTCGGTCGCGTGCGTGATGGTCACGCCCATCGCTTGCAGCCAGCCTTCGGCTTCGCTGTTGAATCGTTCGGGCCATTCCGGACTCATGAATCAAAAGAATCCTAGAGGAGTCGGGTTCGGAAAAGGGGGCCCTAGAGGCTCACTTCCTCCCGAGCTCCCGGCTGGCAAACGAGGCGGTTGGCACCACGATTCGGTTTATCCAAGCTTCCGCCTCACCTCCTTTGCCCCACGGGCGTTGAACTTCGTTACGGAGTGTACCAGCCGCTTCACCACTAAACTCTTGGCTCGATGCCACGCAAATATGTCGCCGTGTGTGGCGCCTCGGATGCGACCGCCTCCCAGCTGGCATCAGCTCGCGAGGTTGGGAGGCTGCTGGCGGAATCGGGGGTCGTGGTCATCAACGGGGGACTGGGCGGAGTTTCAGGCGCGGCCAGCGAAGGCGCCGCGCAGGCCGGCGGGACCGTGGTCGGAATCCTGCCCGACATCGATCGCAGTGGCGCCAACCCGCACCTCTCCATCTCATTGCCGACGGGGATGGGCCAGGCTCGCAACGTCCTCATCGTCACCGCCGCCGAAAGCGCGATCGCAATCGGCGATGGTTGGGGCACGTTGAGCGAGATCGCGGTCGCGCGGCGTCTCGGCCGTCCGGTGGTGGCGCTGGACAGCTGGTCGGTCGAGGGCCTCGAGTCGGTCGACACCCCAGGCGAAGCTGTGAGGCGCGCGCTTGAATAGAGGTGCCGCCGTCCGGAGCGGGGATACTCCGACTCCTCTTTCTGAACCTGTCGCCAGGACGAAAGCCACGAAGGTCTCCGCACATTTGAAGAAGCGAGTGGTGCCCAAACCCGATGGGCGCTACCTCGTCTATTACGAGAAACCGTGAGCGAGCTTCGCTGGCATCCGCTATTGGAAGAATGGGTCACGGTCGCGCCATGGCGCCAGGATCGGACGTACCTTCCACCCGAGGATCACTGCCCTCTCTGTCCCACCAAGCCCGGTCACCCCGAAACCGAGATCCCCGAGCCCGACTACTACATCGCCGTGTTCGAGAATCGGTTCCCATCGTTCACCGGCGAGCAGGGACGGTGCGAGGTGGTCTGCTATACACCAGATCACGACTCATCGCTCGGTGAGCAGAGCGTCGAGCACATTCGCGACCTCATCGAGGTGTGGCGCGACCGCACCCGTGAGCTGAGCCGCCTCCCCAACGTGCGCTACGTCTACATATTCGAGAATCGCGGCGAGGAGATCGGCGTGACTCTGAGCCACCCGCACGGACAGATCTATGCGTATCCATTCCTCCCGCCAGTCTTGAAGAGAGAGCTACGAGCCGAGGCTAGGTACATACGCGAAAAGGGCCGCTGCCTGTACTGCGACGTGCTCGAGGGTGAGCTCGACGGCCAACGTACTGTGCTGAGCGATGAGAACTGGATCGCATTCGTGCCGCCCTTCGCGAGATGGCCGTACGAGGTGCATCTCGCTCCACGGCGCCACCGAGGTGGGCTGCTCGAGCTCGACCCCGACGACGACGAGTCATTCGCGCGAATCTTGAAAGGGTTGCTGCAGAAGTACGACCGCCTTTTCAAACGCCCATTGCCTTACGTGATGGCGATGCACCAGACACCTCCGGGCCGCGCCCGCAACGACCATCACTTTCACGTCGAGTTCTACCCGCCCAACCGAACGGGCGACAAGCTCAAGTACCTGGCGGGATCGGAGCTGGGCGCCGGAGCCTTCATCGTCGATGCGCGCGCAGAGGACAAGGCCGCGGAGCTTCGTGGCGCCTAGGGGCGGCCGTCCGGCAGCGTGGCATGGCCGTGCACCGGGCCGCGTCAACCTCATCGGGGAGCACGTCGATTACCTCGGGGGCGTGGTGCTGCCCGCAGCGGTCGATCGGCACACGCGGGTCAGCGGGCACAAGTCAAGAGAGTGGTCGATCGAGAGCAACGTTGGCGGCGGGCTCGATTATCTGAGGGCTATCGGCATCGAACTGGCCACGCCCCCGCAGTCAGTCGCGGTGGAGTCCGACGTCCCCCCGGGATCCGGCCTCAGCTCTTCAGCGGCGCTTCTGGTCGCGATTGCGGCGGGCTTGCGTCCCGAGCTTGACGGCGTCGAGGCAGCCCTTGCGTGCCAGCGTGCCGAGCAGGCGGCCACGGGCGTGCATGTAGGTGTGATGGACCAGTTCGCTTCTGCCCTCGGCCGCCGCGGGCATGCGTTGCTGCTCGACTGCTCGACCCTTGAATATCAAGCGGTGCCGTTCCCTGAGGAGCTCGTGATCGCCGTCATTGATTCCGGCGAGCATCGTTCGCTTGCCGACACGCCTTACAACGAGCGGCGACGCGAAGCGGAGGCGGGCAACCCGAAACGGCGGCGCCACTTCGAATCGGAGGTCGCCCGCGTCCATGCCTTCGTCGATGCGCTCAAAGAGCGCCGCTTCGAGCGATTGGGTGTCCTGCTCAAGGAATCGCACCAGAGCCTGCGTGACGATTTCGAAGTGTCGACGCCCACCGTCGACGCGCTGGTCGAGCAGGCTTGGGGCGTCGAAGGCTGTCTCGGCGCCCGCATCATGGGCGCGGGCTTCGGGGGCAGCATCCTGGCGCTCATCGAGCGAGGCCGTGAAACATCGTTCGCCGAGGCTATGAAGCGCGAGGTCATCTTCTGCGCGACGGCGGACGGTGCATTCGTTCACCAGGTCAAAGCCATTTGAGCGACTGCCTTTTCCTCCCTCTGCCACAGCGGTCCGGGGGCATCCGCGAGCTGAGCGGCTGGGAGGCGGTGTGGATGCCCCTTGGCGAAGGCGAGGCCGAGCGTCTCAACATCGGCAGGGGCGTGGGCTGGAAGCCGATCGAAGTTCCACGCCAGCTCGCGGCCCACAGGGATCGCCAGGCGGTGTGGTATCGCACCGAGTTCCAGCGTCCCGACCATTCCGGACGAGTGCTCCTACGCATCGGCGGCGCGTTTCTCGCCACCCACGCATGGCTCAACGGCAAGCTGCTCGGTTCGCATTACGGATACTTCGCCCCGTTCGGCTTCGACCTAACCCCGTACCTGAAGGACGAGAACCTGCTCGTCATCTGCTGCGAATCCCCGGTGGAGACTCAGCCCGACCAGAAGCGGCACATCATGGGCGTCTTCAACGACGGCGAGCTGAAGCCTTATCCAGCATCGGCTTATTCGAGCCTTCCCGACCCATACCGTTGGGAGGTACCGGTCGGGCTGTGGCGCCCGGTCGAGCTCGAATACACCGGTCCGATTGCGATCGAGTGGATGCGGCTCAAGCCTGGTTTTGAAGCCGGCGATGGAAGGCTTGAGGTCGAGGCCCGGCTGCGCAACCTCGACGGGCGCCAGATGGAGGGCCAGGTCGAGGTCGTGGTCTCCTCCGCCGGCGCGGATCGAACGGCGGCACCCCTGCGCCTGCACCGCGAGGTGCGGCTGGCCGGCGGGGGAGAGCAAACCGTGTCGATGAAGCTCGCCCTGCCCGGCGCGAGGCGCTGGGAACCCTGGCGCTTTGGTGAGCAGCCGATGTATAGCGCCGGGATGGTCGCCCGCGCCGCGGGCGGCGCGGAGTCGTCCCGCGTCGAGGACGCATTCGCGTTCAGGGAGTTGAAATGGGACATCGGGCCCCGCCGTTGGAGCTTCGCGGTCAACGGCCGGCCGATGTTCTTGCGGGGTGCTTGCTACGCGCCCTCATATCGCCTCGACGAGCTCACCGCAGAGCGCTTCGAAGCCGACCTTCGTATCGCCAAGGAGACCAACCTCGATGCCCTTCGCATCCTCGCCAACGTCCTGCCGGCCGAGTTCTATCGGCGAGCAGATGAGGCGGGCATGTTGCTGCTGCAGGAGCTTCCGCTCTCCGGCGCTTATGCGTACCACGCGCGCAGTGACGACGGGCGCTTCTTCGATGCCGCCGCGCGTGAGCAGCAGGCGGAGATGGTCGAGATGCTGCGCAACCGCCCCTCCGTCGCTGTGTGGGTCGCGCACAACGACCCGCCGTGGCTGGCGGCCAACTCCGACCTTGGCGATGTGAACGCTGTGCGGCAGAACATCTCGATCGACCAGGAGTTGCGGGCGACCTTCGAGCGTCTCGACCGCACGCGCCCGGCGCTGGCCGCGTCGGGAGACATCGACCAGGATCTCTTGGTGGGATGGGAGTCAGGAGCGTGGCGGGACCTGACCGATGCAGAGCCGGTGATGGTCACCGCTTTCGGCGCGCAGGCGCTGCCCGCCGTCGACTCGCCGGTGTGGGAGTCCATCGATGCCGGCGGTGTCCGCGGCGCTCGGTGGCCGGTCGCAGACGATGACGCCGCCTGGCGGCACGCGGGCTTTCAGCCGGTTAACTGGGCCGAGCGCGGGGTGGGCTTGCCGTCCGCGCATACGAGTCTCGAGTCCTATGTCGAATCGTCCCAGGCATTTCAAGCCCATCTGGTGCGCATCGCCGCAGAGCACCTTCGGACTCGCAAGTTCGAGCCTTGCTGGGGCGCGTTTGTGTATCACCTGGTCGATCCGTTTCCAGGCATCGGCTTCGGCCTGCTGGACCACGCGCGCATGCGCAGGCCGGCGCTGGATGCTCTGGCGCAGGCCTTCAAGCCCACGCGATTGATAGTCGAACCACTCGCATTCGATCCGGATCGACCCTTCGGGATTATTCAGCGGCCCGCGGTCCCGTTCAGCGCTCGCCTCGTCATCGTCAACGACGATCCGGATCTCGGCGGATCAGGCGTTGTGCGCTGGACGTTGATGCGCGAGCGACGCGCCGGCCGCCGCAGTGTGAGTCACCTCGCTGACGCATTGCAGCGAAAATTTTCGGGCGCGGCTGACGTGGAGCTGCCCACCGCCTTCGAGCCCGCCGTCAACGCCACCACGTTGAGCGTTCCGCTCGAGGTCGAAGGCGATTACCGACTCGACGCCTCGCTGTTGGTTTCGGGCCAGGTGGTCGACCGCACAGAGCTGCGCTTCACAGTGACCTCGACTCTCCCATCACCGCGGCCGCGGCCGGAGCTTCCGCGCTACCTGGCCGAGGGCCTCGCCGACCTGGCGAGCCTGCGAGCCGAGGACGATGGCTTGAGCTTCGTACTCGAGAACCGGACACGCCCCGCAGTCCTGGCAGGAATCAGCAGCCTGCGTCTCGATGGCGTCCCGATGGTCCGCCACGACATCCAGGTCGAGACGAACGCCGGGCGCGCACCATTCCCGCGCCACCTGGACATGCCCGTCGGCCGGAGCCTGCGCATTCACGTCGTCACCGGGCAGCCGCTCGGTGCGGGACGTCACTCACTCGACGCGGACATCACCGTTCCCGGCGTAGCGTCGGGACGCGTCTTGATAAGCGGGACGGTGTAGGCCACGCTTAAGGTCTGGCCGAGGTGCGAGTACGGATGGCATACTTCAGCACGACGCGTCGACACGCGATGAGAGCGCGGGTCCGCAAGCAGGTGTTTACGAAATTGATCCATAGACGGACTCGGGACAAGGGAGGCCCCCCACCGGATGCCAGTTGAAACCGTGTATGCGGATCTCGTCCTCGCAGTGGCGGCTCTGATCGCGGGCGTTCTCTATCTGAGGGCGCGCCGGCGCCACGTGAGGCGAAAGAAGGCCGGCCCCCCGGTTCGTCCGGCGACGCCGCTCCCAAATTCAGCGGGCGGCCAAGCCGTCTCGACCTGGGCTCCGCCGCCCGCCGCAACCCATGTCGCCCCGGCTGTCGTCGCCCCGCCATCGCCGAGCTGGGACCAGCCGCCGGTGAGGTCCGCATCGCCGGGGTGGGGTCCAGGTTCACCACCTCCAGGTGCACCGTCACCGGCCTGGGGCGGAGGCGCGGCTCCACCTCCCGGTTCCCCGGCGGCGCCACCGCCACCTCCCGCCGCAGCTCCGCCTTCGGCTCCGCCTCCCGATCCGGCCGGGCCCGGGCCGACCTGGGGTGCGCCCCCACCGGCAGCGCCGAACTCGCCCACTGCTCCCGCCGCGCCCACCTGGGGAGCCGCGCCGACCGCGCCCCCGGTAGCGCCCAGCGCCCCGTCGTGGGGCCCGCCGGGCTCAGCCGCCCCGCCCGCTCCGACCTGGGGGTCGCCCGCGCCCGCACCATCCCCTTCAGCGCCACCGCCGGCGCCGTCTTGGGACGCCAACAAGCCGGCCATCCCGCCGGCGTCGACACCGGCGCCGTCATGGGATTCGCCCGGAAGCGCCTCCAAGCCGCCGGGCTCTGACTGGGGCGGCGCGCCCGCCCCGGCCTCGTGGGACGCCCCCGCGGCATCGGGGCCGAGCGCTCCGCCGTCCGCGTCGCCGTCCTGGAGCGAGCCCGCCGCGCCTGCCTGGGACATCCCCAAGACCCAGGAGCCCGCCGCGCCGGCGGCACCATCTTGGTCGGCCCCGTCGGCCGCGCCGGCGCCGCCGGTCGCACCACCGCCGCCGGCGCCAATGGCGCCGATGCAGCCACCGCCGCCGGCCGCCGCTCCAGCGTGGTCGCCGCCAGCCGAGTCCCCGGCCCTGCCGAGGTTCCCCGAGCCTCCTCCGATGGCCGCTCCGCACGACACTGTGGTCTCGCAGCCGGGCGAGGCTCCGGCGCCGGCCCCGCCACCGTGGCAGTCGCCCGCGGGGACCGAGCCACCGCTGGCGCCGGCTCCGCCCCCACCGCCGATGCCCGATGTGGCGGAGACGATAATCGCCCCCGGCGCAGCCGCCGCCGCGGCCGCTGCCCACGACGCCACCGCCCTCATGCCTGCATGGCAGCCGCCGCCGGCCGCGCCACCGGCCCCGCCCGACGCGCCGCTCGTGGGCGGTCCAACACCGCTGCGCACCGGGGGCGCGAGTCGACAGGCGGAGCTGACGATCGAGTCAGGTCCTGACGCCGGCCACACCCATCGCGCCGGCGACAGCGCCCTCCGCCTCGGGCGCTCGCCTGACAACGACCTCATCCTTCGCGACCCGGCCACCAGCGGCCATCACGCCCGGGTCGAGCGGCGCGGCGAGCAGTTCTGGATCGTCGACCTCGGGAGCACCAACGGGACGCTTGTCAACGGCGAGCCGATCCAGGAGAAGGAGCTCAACCACGGCGACCGCATCACGGTCGGGCAGAACGCGGTCCACTTCTCCGTCCTCGGGGGCTAATACGCGCTTCGATGCGGCTTAAGGTCGCCTCGGCGACCGACCCGGGCCTCGAGCGGGAGGAGAACGAGGACTCCGTGATCGTCTGGCGCGACAAGGCGGGGCTCGACACACTGCTTGTCGTCTGCGACGGAATGGGCGGTCACGCAGCCGGGCAGATGGCCAGCAGCATCGCGGTGACCACGCTCACAAGCGTGCTCGCGGAGGACGGCGACGAAGGACCTGACCTCGATCGCCTCAAGCGTGCGTGCAAGCAGGCCAACACCGCCGTATTCGAGGCCGCGCGCGACAACCCCGATTGGGCCGGCATGGGCAGCACCATGGTCGTGGCCGCCATCAGCAAAGGCGAGCTCGGCGTGCTGAACGTCGGCGACAGCCCCGCCTATCTGTTTCGCAACGGCGACGCCCGGCTCATTTCTCAAGATCACTCGTGGCCGGCCGAACAGGTGCGCCTCGGCGTCATCAAGCCCGAGGAGGCCGCCACGCATCCGCTGAAGCATCGCCTCACGCGTGCGATCGGCGTGTGGGAGTCGATCCAGTCGTTCGCGGACAGGATGAAGCTCGAGGAGGGCGACGCCATCGTCCTCTGCAGCGACGGCGTCGAGACCGCAGGTGTGAGCGTCGAAGAGATGGGCAAGCTGCTGCTCAAGGATGGCGACCTCGAACATGGGGCCAAGCGCGTCATCGAAAGATGTCGCGAGCTCGGTGCGCCGGATAACGTCACAGTGGCTGTGGCGCGGGTCGAGGTCGATGTGACCAAGACGCAGGCGCTGCCGCGGCTTAAGAAAATCGGCCTAATGCAAAAAGGCGCGAACCATTAATTCGGCGACATGCTCGACGCGCATCGATGAGCCTTGCGCCCTCAGTCCGGATTCCAGCTGCATCTGACAGCCCGGGTTGGCGGTCACGATCAGCTCCGCGCGTGTGCCGGCGACGTCCTCGAGCTTCTCGCGCAAGATCCGCGCTGACATCGCGGGCTCGAGCGTGCTGTAAAGGCCGGCCGCGCCGCAGCAGATGTCCGGGTGCCTCATCTCGACCAGCTCGACGCCGGGGATCGCGCGGATCAGGTCGCGCGGCTGCCTGCGGATCCGCTGCGCATGGGCCAGGTGGCACGCGTCCTGGTACGTCACGCGCATCTTCACCTCTCGCTGCGGGGCGGGCAGGCCGATCTCGGCCAACCACTCGGTGAGATCCTTCACGCGGTCCTTGAGCTCTGGGTAGAAGTCCTTCAGGTGTGAGCCACAACCGGCCGAGTCGACGATGAGCGCCTCGAAGTTCGAGTCGCGGTAGACCTGCATATTCGCGTCGCGCAGCCGCTCCGCGCCCTCGAGGTCGCCGTTGTGCGCAAGCAATGCGCCACAGCATTTCTCGGCGCGCGGAAACCACACCTCGCAGCCGGCGAGCTGGAGCAGCTTGACCGCCGCCTCGTGCGACTGCGGGTACAGGATTGGCATCACGCATCCCACCAAAAAGGCGACGCGATGTTTCCTTGCGCCGATCGCCGGTGCGATGCCGTCCGACGGCGGTTGGAATCGCTGGCGCAGCCGGGGCAGCTGCCGCCCCGACCGCACGATCGATGTGAGCCCCAGGGATTGCGCCGTCTTGGTGATCGCGCCGAAGGTGCGCAAGCGGCGCGGCTTGGCCACGATCTGACGCAGCGCCGTCCGCGCGAGCCAGTGCTTCGGCGCCGGCCGGCGTAATCGTTCCACCTCGGATCGCCCCGCCTCGATGATCCTGCCGTAGGGGACGCCGGACGGACACACCGCCTCGCAGGTCCGGCAGCCGAGGCAAAGGTCGATATGACGCGCCTGGTCTTCGGTGAACGGAAGCTCGCCGCGCTTCCACTGCGTCATGAGGTAGATGCGCCCGCGCGGCGACTCTGTTTCTAGTCCCGTCTGCCGGAAGGTCGGACAGGCGTCGAGGCAGAGCCCGCAGTGCACGCACGTCGCGAGGTCGTCGTCGCTGAGCCGCGCGAAGACCTCCTTCGCCCCTGTCACACCACGAACCTCCCGGGGTTGATGACCTGGTTCGGATCAAAAGCCGAGCGAAG
>WNFA01006416.1_pt1 | contig 13683 bp, 11 predicted proteins | sample 5400481 | NCBI WGS metagenome assembly WNFA01 (sample SAMN13153340, study PRJNA577476) | soil metagenome | isolation source: 120 cm saprolite under Douglas fir tree site 2 hole 1 replicate 2 | place: USA:California | collected 2015-04-18 | reverse complement strand
CTAGCCAAGCCTATCGAGAGCTTCTCGACTGGCCACGATGTAGAGTAAACCGAGTGGTGACGATGAAGGTAAACAATACACAGACCCTTCGCTTCGCTCAGGGTGACACGGTGTGACAGTTCAAACGGTCAAGGACTCTTCTACACAATTGAACCTTGACTAAACTGTATAAACCCGGCCGTAAGGATTGTTTCTTACTGCTTATTCCGCTATAATGCTTTTGTGATAGGTACATTCGCTTCAGCCGATTCTGCATCCAGACGAGCAGGCAGCACCACGCGCAGACACCAATTACACCGGGGGGAATCCTTGTATGTCTCGTAATCTTGTAGAGCAGATACGTAGGCCCGATCAATTGTATCACTGGGTACCTGGCGAGATGGTAGCCGTTATTCGACTTCCTGGGCATGTGAAAGATGATGCGCAGGAGGTGCTGGTGGAACAGGTACGCAGCCAGCTCAATGCTACCCTCGCGCCATTTAGCCTGACGTTGGAAGCCTATGGCACGTATGGACGTTGGCGTGACACACCGAGCATGCCACCGGTACGGCGGCGCTCGTTCGTCTTCGGCTTGCACCTGCAGCAGCCATATGCTGCGATCTTCTTCCACGCCCGCCATAGCGATGAGACGATCCGAGACCCTGTGCCGATGGCGCTTTCCTATCTGCAGGGCCAGCTCGAACCACTGGCACAGGCGGGATTAGCGCTTGTGTCTGCCATGCCGAACTGGCTGGTGACTGCCGCTCCTGCACTCTATGGCGATGGAGGCCCAGCTCTTCCCCCCCGGCCCGCGCCTTCGCTCGATCTCCCAACGCCCGGTAATCCGCCGGTAGGCTGGCATATCTCTCTGGTTGATCAAGGTCTAACGCTTGACCCTGAAGGCGCTGATGGTATCGTGGTCGCGGTGCTCGATACGGCCCAGCATCCTGATCGCCTGCGCGGCGCGGCCGCGCGGCCAGAGCTGCAGCGTAACTGGTTACTGCAACGCCTTGCTACTAACCTGCGCAGCGAAAACGGCTCGTTTGAGATTGAATATGATCGTTACCCCGTCACCGATGACATCAATACCGGTCGTGACCTCTATGGTGATCCGGCATACTACCCTATGGCGGATCACGGTATTTTCATAGCCGGGCTGATTCGTGATATTGCTCCACGAGCACGCATCCGCGTGATGCGCATCCTCAACGACTCCGGCGGTGGTGACCTGTATAACCTGTTTGCCGCGCTGACCGACCTCGAGCAGGAACTGCACACTGGAAGCATCCAGCGCCTGGTGATCAATTTGAGCCTGACGATCATGCCTGACCTGCGCCGTCTTCCTTTCATCTGGTTTGATGATCGCGAGTGGCCAAGCTCGCAACTTGTTGGCGCAATACGCGCGCTCACGCACATCGAGACGGGGCTGCAAGTGCTTTTTGAATGTCTCCAGGCTCAAGGGGCGCTTGTCGTGGCCGCTGCAGGCAACGATTCGTTAGCCAGTGCTAAACAGGGGCAGTGGCCGCGACCACCACGCGCCCCGGCACGCTATGCTACTACGTTGGGGGTGACTTCGGTGAACAGCCGCTTTGTGCCGTCGCGCTTTGCCAACGCTGCCTGCACGCCGCCGGTAGACGCAGGTGTGGCGACTTTTGGCGGCGACTACTATGGATCGAAGGATGCAAATGGACTGCCGGATGCTGTACGCGGTGTCTATATTGCACCTACCTTTCCCGATGGGGAGCAGAATACGACAGGCTGGGCCGATTGGTGCGGGTCATCGTTTTCCACGGGGATTATCAGCGCACTCGGCGCGCACTTGATGGCGCAGGGTCAATCGGCCTCCAGTGCGATTTACCGTATCGCAGCCGGGCCGGAGGGCCGCGCGGACAAGCTGTTCGGCGTGAAACCTGCCGCTTTGAATGTGCTTGCTAATGTCGTGCGGGTGCAGCAGCGGTTTGGGATGTGAGGAACGAGCGGGCGACCATAAAGGCCCACCCCGCGCCGCTCCACCACCCTCGCCCCTACGGGAACCGGGGATGCGAGTCCCTACGGGAGCCAAATTTCCCCCGGAAGGATGGAGAACTATGTAGGGATTGCACTTGCATATATATTGACACACGTGCATAATGTCAGGGGCAGGACTTAAGAACGCGGCTATGATAGCTCGTGAAGGAGACAGCCATGAGCCAACCCCTACCGCCATTTTGGAGCGTTTCCAGTGATGAACTATTCAAGCAACTGGTATGGGGACCTGCAACAGGCACTATACAGCAGGGCTTGACGAGTAATGAGGCCCAACTGCGACTCAAACGCTATGGCGCCAATCTGCTCAAGCCTAAAAAAGAAGCAAGTACGCTTACGCTCCTGTTCTCGCAATTCAAAAGCCCGATTATCCTGATCCTACTTATTGCCGCGGGCTTATCCTTTTTTCTGCAAGACGCGGCAGACGCCATCATTATTCTGGTCATTGTGTTTGTGAGCGGCCTGCTCAGTTTTTGGCAGGAGCTGGGCGCTGCCGATGCAGTTGAGAAATTATTGGCCGCCGTCCAAATTCAAGCAACGGTCATGCGCGACGGCAGTTCCAGGAAACTAGCAGTCGAACAGATTGTACCTGGAGATATCGTTATATTGAGCGCAGGAGATGTCATCCCTGGGGATTGCCTGATCGTGGAATCCAAAGATCTCTTCGTCGATGAAGCTGCCCTGACGGGCGAAACCTTCCCGGTCGAGAAGTCCGCCGGTATTTTGCCTCCGGAAACGCCTCTTAGCCAGCGAAAGAATATGCTGTTTATGGGTACCCATGTGGTGAGCGGCTCGGCTAGAGCGCTGGTTGCTCGTACTGGGACGGAGACCGAATTCGGCCAGGTTTCTGCGCGACTCAAACTCAGGCCGCCGGAGACGGAATTTGAGCATGGCGTCAAGCACTTTGGCTACCTGCTCATGGAAGTCACCCTGCTATTGGTGATCAGCATCTTTGCCATCAACGTTTACTTCCATCGCCCTGTACTGGACTCTTTGCTCTTCTCCCTGGCACTCGCTGTTGGACTCACGCCACAACTGCTGCCTGCTATCATCAGTATCAACCTGGCCTATGGCGCCAAACGCATGGCCCAGCAGAAGGTAATCGTCAAACGCCTCGCCTCGATCGAAAACTTCGGCAGTATGAACGTGCTCTGTTCCGATAAGACGGGAACGCTGACCGAAGGGGTGGTAAAACTATCTGCAGCCATTGATTTCGAGGGACATGACAGCGAAAAAGTCCTGCTCTACGCCTACCTCAACGCTGTGTACCAGACGGGGTTTACCAATCCTATCGATGAAGCAATCCGTACCTATCGCACGTTTGATGTGTCCAGCTATCAGAAGCTGGACGAAGTACCGTACGACTTCGTCCGTAAACGCCTGACGGTTTTGTTTGTAAAAGAAGATACACATTTTCTGGTGACAAAAGGAGCGCTGAAGAACGTGCTCGATGTCTGTACGACGGCGGAGGCAACAGCTACCGACAAAGCAGGCAGCACGACCACCGTAGATATTGCCACCCTGCGAGAGCAGATTCAGCAGCGCTACGAAGAACTCAGTGGTCAGGGCTGCCGCACGTTGGGTCTGGCGGACCGGCAGGTTGGCGCAAACTCGCGTTGTAGCAAAGCCGACGAGACAAACATGACTTTTTTGGGATTTCTGGTATTCTTTGATCCTGCCAAGCCAGGTATCATCGAAACCATCAACTCACTGAAGCAGCTCGGCGTCTCGCTGAAGATCATTACCGGCGATAACCAGCTCGTTGCCGCCCATATCAGCCAGCAGGTGGGACTGGCTAATACACACATTCTTACCGGCCCCGACCTGAACAAGATGAGCAATCCAGCACTGCTCAAACAAGTGAACGACGTGAGTGTTTTTGCTGAAGTCGAGCCAAACCAGAAAGAACGTATCCTCATCGCCATGAAGAAAGCGGGGAACGTGGTTGGATACATGGGAGATGGCATCAACGATGCCTCGGCACTGCATGCCGCAGATGTGGGTATTTCCGTCAACAGCGCGGTAGACGTGGCGAAAGAGGCAGCCGATATTGTACTGCTTGAAAAAGATTTGTCGGTGCTTGTACAGGGTGTACGCGAAGGAAGGACAACGTTCGCCAATACGCTGAAGTATGTTTTCATGGCGACCAGCGCCAACTTTGGAAATATGTTCAGCATGGCGGGGTCATCGCTCTTCCTGACTTTCCTGCCTTTACTGCCCAAGCAGATTCTGCTGACGAACCTGCTCACGGACATTCCAGAGATGACGATTGCTACTGATAGTGTAGATAGAGAGATGACGGAGAAGCCGCGCCGCTGGAATGTCGAGTTTATCCGCAATTTTATGATCACGTTCGGCATCCTCAGTTCGGTTTTTGACTTCCTGACGTTCGGGGTGCTCCTGTTTATCTTGCACGCGAACGTAGCTCAATTTCGCACGGGTTGGTTCCTGGAGTCGGTGATTTCAGCATCGATGATCGTACTGGTTATCCGGAGTAGAAGGCCTTTTTTCAGGAGTAGACCTTCCAGGCAATTACTGGCGGCAACGCTCTTGATCGTCGCGCTGACCCTGATTGTGCCTTACACTCCCCTGGCAGCGATCTTTGGTTTTCAACCGCTGAACGTGTTATTCCTTTCGCTGATGGGGATAATCGTGATTCTTTACATCGCTGCAGCAGAGATGGCAAAGAAATTCTTTTACGAGAGGGTAAATTTTTAGGGTACTGCTCGAGACAGCATCAAATACTAACTCAATAGCTGCCAGGTAATGAGTCGATCGCGGGTGCGATCAGGCAGGATGCCAAGCAATACGCGGAGTAAGGCCGCGGTTCCAATTAGGTAGCGTGTCCTGGGCTTCTTCGCCGTGAGGGCATGCTCAACAGCCCGGGCGACAACGTCTGCCGACACGTCATTGTTAAGAGCCGTTTTGCGGATATTGGATACTATATTGCGCATGGAAGCGATGGCGTGTCCATAGAGTTCATGGGCGCGGGGCGGCAACATTGCTGCCACCCTTTCCCCTCCCTGCAGGGATTTCTGCCAGATAGGTGTCGTCACATAAGCTGGTTCGATGATGGAAACAGGGATGTTCCAGGGCAGTAGTTCCATGCGCAGGGAGTCGGTGAGAGCTTCCATGGCGAACTTGGAGGCACAGTAAGGACCTGTAAAGGGCAAGGCGCTTTTACCGGCGATGGACCCCATGTTGACGATGCGGCCGTGGCCTTTGCGCAGGAGCGGGAGAAAGGCCTGGGTGACGGCGATCTGGCCAATCACGTTTACTTCGAATTGATTGCGCAGTTCGTCAATGGGTAAGAATTCGAGTGGGCCCGCGATGGCGATGCCCGCATTATTGACGAGTCCGCTCAAACCTTCCTCGCCGAAGGACGCGGCCACGACAGCAGCGGCGGATTTTATTGAGGAGGCGTCGGTGACGTCTAGTAAGATAGGGGTCAGCCGGGCGGACGCCTTCTGCTTCAATGCGCCGCCGTCTACCTCTCTGCGTACGCCCGCGAAGACGCGAAAACCTCGCCTGTCCAGGCGAAGCGCGCAGGCCTCTCCGATGCCTGTAGATGCTCCGGTGACGACTACTGAATGTATAGTTGTCATATTACTTTCCTACTCAGTAATTACTCAGGTGCCTTGCTTGTGCTGCCTACGGCGGCGGGGAAAAAGGGAAGGGAGCGAGGACACCTCGCGCTCCGGCAGGGGGACTGCGTCCCCCTGCACCCCCTGCTGATACGGATTCGCGCTCCGACATACAACTTTGCATTGTTTTATGAGGCTTGCTCAAGCGGCACAAGATTGTGCTTTTGAACGCAGATTCGTATGAGGAGTTACCGACATAGGTGTACTTTACCTGGTTTCCTCTCCGTTGGCAAGTCGGTAGGAGACCTGAGTAGTCACCTGATGAAATGCACTTGTATGCGAAGATTGTTGACAAGGCAAGATACATAATCTATACTCTGCTTAAAGAAAGCGCTTGATATATACTGACGCTCTATTTTGGCTTGCTCCATGCTTTTAATTTGTAGCACTCTAGAGCGAGTATTTTATGGATGAACGGATTACATATGCACTCAGTAAGGAGTAGATGATGGACCCCTTTCCAGCGTTCGACTACAGGCAGCAGCGCCCCATGCCTGATGCCAAGTTTTCGTTTTCAGCGCCTTCGCGGCCGCCCTCGGCGCGGACGGAACCAGCGGCCTGGCGGTGGTGGTCCACCCTGACGGGTCCACAGGGCGATGCTTTTGGGACAGGCATCGCCGCGCAAGAGCAACTGCGTCGTGCCCGACTCATCAGTGCCATCCTGGTGCTTGCCGTCCTTGCTGTCGGGCTGCTTATCCCCAGTGCGCTCTCTTTTCCCCGCCTCTGGACACCGGTCATCATCCTGGCAGGGGGCAGCTTGATCATCGCTCTTCTGAATCGAGCGGGACAGACCGGCGTGAGCGCCGCGCTGTACGTCGTGCTCATCGATGGGGCCATCGCTGGCTTCCTGGTCCTCAAACCCATGCTCAATGCCGGCAACCTATCCGATTTCGATCTCTTTATTCTCGCCGTGCTCGTGGGCAGCATGATTCTGCCGCGCGTGCTCATCCCAGTCACCGGGATCGTACAGATCATGCTCATTGTCAGCATCTTTGCGCTGCGTCCCCATGATGCCTCTTTGACGCAGTTGATTCAATCAGAAGGCGGCCACCCCTACAGTGCCCTGGCGGGTCTGCTCGTCCTGCAGGCGGTGGGCACCGGCATTGCCTGGCTACATGCCTGGAGTGTCGAGCGGGCGCTGCTGCGCGCGAGCCAGGCGGAAGAACTGGCGGAGGCACGTGCTGCGCTGAGCCGGCAAGCACGCTTGATCGCAGAGCAGAACATCCGCCTCGAAGAAGGGATTGCGCAGATTCTGGAAACCCACCGGCAGATCGCAGCGGGGAACATGATCGCGCGGGTACCGATGCAAGAGGACCATGAACTCTGGCAGATTGGGCATTCCCTCAATACTCTCCTCAGGCGCTTTCAACAACAGGTTCATGAGGAGCGAAGCCTGCGATCCACGCAGCAGGAGATCGAGCAGGTAGTGGCGGTACTGCTTGAGGCGCGCAGGGGCAGATCGTTGCCCATCCCGTACTGTCATACGCCTCTGGGACTGCGTTTGTGCATGGCTCTGGGCGTATGAGACGTCTCTATGAGCGCCGCTTCTCCTGTTAAAAGGGCACCTGTGCGTGAAAAATCTTTGTTGCAGGGTGATTGAGGAGAGCAGGCCGATAATGAATTGTAACAAATGAATCCAGGTATGTGGTGGGGTTTCCGGGGCCGATAAATCGGCGGTGGTCGCGATAAATCGGGCCCTACGGGTATCCAGGGTAATTGCTGAAAGTTCATCATCGGCGGTGGCCACGAATAAATCGGGCCCTACGGTTCACCCGGAGGGATGGAGGGGCAACCTATTGACCTGGTTCGTCGAGGACGGCGGTTTGGCGCGTCACGTGGTCGAGGCCACGGTCGCGGTTCCAGCGAGCCATCTGCATCTCCCCGGCTTTCCACGCGATGAAGGCGGCATCCTCGATGTCGATGGAGAAGAAGTGCCATCCTTCCGGCGGCTGCCAACCGCTCGCGGCCTTGATCGCGCCGGCAGTGACTTCTCGCTGCGCCTGGTCCTGGATCTCGACCACACGCCCGCGCAGCTTGAACTCGGCGTTGGGGTCATCCGGGTGCGTGACCGGCGAGTTCAGGAGGATGCGCGGGTCACGCAGGAGGTCGCCGACCTTGCGCGTGCCAGAGATCATAACCAGCACCAGGTGGCCACGCACGATGTGGGCTTCGACCGGGCTGATGCGCGGTGTCCCGTCCCGGCGAATCGTGCCCGCGAGGACGAAGCGGAAACGCTCGATCAATTCGCGCCCCTGTGCGGCTAGCTCCGGCGCTGCCGCCTCGAAGTCGGACCATTGGAACATCATACCCTCCAGATTGATCGCCGGTCCGACCGGTGTTTGCAGCCACCCCTGTAGCAAGGTAGCAACTTGCCGATACTCCATTTACGAACATTATATCTAAGAATGTACCTGGTGACAAACTCTGATTGCCATTGTTATATGCAGCATAATATCCTTCTCAGGATGGTTTTCAGGGACGCCAAGAAGCAACGGTTAAGCAACGGTGCCTATACTACACTCTCATCATGGTGAACAACAACGTTCTCGTTCTCGCAGGAGCGTGGTTTTTCCTGCCCCATTCGGGCCGACCAGGCCGATGACACGCCCAACCGGGACCTGCAACGAGCAGTCTTGTAGCGCCCAGGTCAGGCCATAGCGCTTGCTCAAACCGTTGGTTTCAAGTGAGAGCGTCATGAGATCTCCTTTTTACTGTCTTTGAGAAAGCATTCCTGACGCGCACTCGCAACAAGCGCATCAATATCCTCCTCCTGTAAACCGGCTTTCTGCGCGTCCTGCATCCAACGAACCAACCGGCGACGGAGCACTCCCTGGCTGGTGAGCAACGGATCGGCCAGGGACTTGAGGACAAACGTGCCGACACCTGCACGACTGCGAATCAGGCCCTCTTGTTCCAACTCCCGGTAGGCTTTCAGCACCGTATTGGGGCTCAGCAGCAGCTTTTCCACCACTTCCTGCTTCTCTCCGACAAACTGTCAGGCACGACGTATCACGTAGCGCCGCTTGATGCGCTGGCTCATCTCGGCAAAAGGACCCTCTCCTCCCATGTGGAGTTCGATGCGCAGTTGGCCGACGCTCTGATCTTCACGCATGGCCTGGCGGAAGTCCGCGCTCAGTTCGTAAAGCTTGTTGCGCACCATCTGTTGGAGCGCATTCGCCATTTCGTCCGAGGGAAGTCCTTCAGTCACCTCAACGTGTATGCAAGGGCGCACCTCGCCCGTGGCCTTCTCTTCCACCAACTCCATGCAAAACGCGCCCAACCGGCTGGCAAGGTCGTGGTTGCTGAGTAGTCCAGCCTCTACATCTTCTGGATAGATGTTCGCCCCCATGTACGAAAGAGTCGAGTCGCGGCGTCCGAACACGTAGACGAAGGGCAGGTGAGGCTTTGTTGCTCCTTTGGGAAGCAGCGCGTGCATATCCACGCCAACACCGAGCAATTGCGTAGACATCTCTTCGTAGGAGATGATCCCTCCCTCGTCTTTGATGTTGTAGCGGATGCGCGGTGACAAGAGGGGTCGATTGATCGTCACAATCAATTCGGAGTCGGCATTGGTTTCGATATAGTGATCGAGTGGGTTGTACTGGAACAACATCGGGGCGCGCTGCTCGTCACCCAGCAGCGCGTAGCGTACATCAGCCCGCTGCTCCATCAGGCGTCGAATGCAAATCGACAGATCGGACTCAGCTGCCACGCCGATCTCCAGGTCGGAGGCTCCGTATCCACTGAGCACCTTTTCAAAGCGGCTCAGCAGGTAGGCGCGCAGGCATTCGCTCATCCCTTCGCCGCCAACCATAGCGACCAGCCGGTATCCACTCCAGTCAAAGCCCTGAACCTCGGCACAATCGAGCAGGTGTTTGAGGAACGGTGGATAGCCGGTGATGAGGTACTGGTAATGCGGTCCGAAGAAACGCAGGGTGTGCAAAATTTTCTCCACGTCGGGGCCGGTGGATTTTACAATCCCATTTTGTTCCAGCGCCGCGCTCATCGTGATGCCAGTCGCCCAGGCTCCCATCGAGAAGGCGTTGATGACGAAAAGCGGCTCACCACTCAAGGCGTGACGAAGAAAGTAGCTACAGACCCGGCGCGTATATTCCACCTCGATCTTCGACCGCACCCAGTTGTAAGTATACATCCGTCCACACAGCGCTCGGCGGTGGAGAATACGCGGACATAGTTGTTTTTGTCTGTTGCCGGAATGCTCGCGAACTGTTCAGCGAATGATGCATGCTCGGTGTCAACAAAGCCCTGCTCGGCCAAAAAGCGACTATAGGCCGGAACCTGTTTGCGCGCCCGCTCGAAGGCGTGCCATGCCAGACGCTTCCCAATCTCCATACTGGCATTGGGAAGGTGAGAGATCGTCCAGTGATACAATGAATAATTGCAATAAGCCAACTTTTTATACTGATCTACAGCCTTGAGCGGCAATTGAGGTGTAAACATTGCCTGATCTCCTTGTTCCTGCTACTTTGGGATATTCTCCACGAGAACCAGAGAAGCTATGGTCGCCGTGTAAACAATTTCTGTAGTAAGTATAGCCTTGCAGGCACAAGGGAGATCAGTGTCAAATGTCCCATTTCCTGGCCTAATGCATACTTTGGCATGGTAGGGGCAACATCGTTCTCATAGTGCTGGACGGCTTGGAAGAAAGCCAAAGAAGGTCGTATCGTTGTATACACAACCAGGGAGTCAGGCCACTCGACGCTTTTGCACATCTAAAACTGGTTTGCCGCACGTCGTTGTTCCTCTTGCATCGCGCGCTCCTTCCTCTAGGTACTTGCCTGCTCCTCCATCACTGGCTTCGATCAGCTCTGCTCCTGGAGAGAGGCCTCGTGCTTGCTTCATCCAGAGCCAGCACCTGGAACGCTACGGTGGGAGCTGAGGCAGGACTTGCTCGTGGAACCTCGCCAACTGAGCTGCCTCGTCCTCTACAGGCCACAGGAAGACCTTTCGGACCCCTGCTGCCTGGAGCTTGAGCAGTTTGTCGGCGCACTCAGCAGGTGTTCCAATGAGTAGTCGCTCGCGCAACAGTTCGACTGGGCGACCCAGTGTCGGACTCACCACCTCCACGAGGAGTTCTTCGGCCAGGCGTCGGTCCTCCGTCAGATAGTAGAACATGGAGCCCAGAGCGTGTGGGAAGCGCTCTGGCTCCCTACCGACTTGATGCAGAGACTGGTGCAGTCGCGCTAATGCGTCTGCGAACGACGCTGGGGTGACGTGATAGGCGGAAGCGAGCCAGCCATCTCCCAGGCGAGCGACCCGGCGCAGTCCCGCCTCCGATCCCCAACTGCCAATCCAAATTGGCACGCCCAGCTCCTGAGCTGGAAAGGGTTCGAGTCGTGTCGCTTCTGACGCATAGAACTGGCCGCTGAATGGCGGGGCATCGCGCTGCAGGAGACTGCGCAGCAGCTGGATCGCCTCCTCAAAGCGCTTCCAACGTTCCTCGAAGGCAATGCCCACCAGGGCATAGTCCTGGGGCAAGGAACCAGGACCGACACCCGCGATCAGACGGCCACCGGAGAGGACGTCAAGGGCGGCCAAGGACTTGGCCAGCGGGACGGGTCCGCGTACCACAGGCAAGGCCACTGTCGTCATGAGCGTCATGTGATGCGTCGTGGTGAGGATGGCGGCCAAGGCCGTTACACTATCGAGCCAGGGACGGGAGAAGGTGAGATGATCGTTGGTACACAGGGTAGTGAAGCCAAGTTGCTCTGCCATCTCAGCATAGTCAACCAGGCGTGAGAGCGAGAACGCTTGCCCGCGAAAGGCAACCAACGGCAGGTGGACACCAAATTCCATGAGGCTCTCCCTTCCAGCCCTCTTTAGCTACGGTCATTCCTGGTCTCGTGCCTCGTAGCCAAGACGAAGCATATTGCGCCGATTTTCGCAATATTATAGGTAAAATCGCACCAAGTGTGGACCAAAACTGCCCAAAATTGGGACGATGTCAACGTGAACCTCTAAAAAAACACGCCAGGATTCAAAATGTCGCCAGGGTCCCAGCGTGCCTTCAGGCCGCGCATCAGGTCCAGCGCTGCGGGTTGGTAGCCCCAACGGTCTATTGTGTCCTGCCATGTGCCCGGCATGTCTATCGCTACTGCATAGCCTCCAAGCGCCAGCGCAGGTCGACGCAGGCTCTCCAGCCAGTGCTGGGCAGCAGTGGGTTCGCGGTGTTCAGAGACAGCGTAGACCAGGCCACTGCCTATATCTGCGATAAACGCTGTATCGTTCAGGGCAGCAGATTGGGCATGTATATAAGAAGCCAGGTCCCTGGCCGGCACGCCTACACGTACCTGCAGCGCTCTTCCGGGAGAGTTTCCTAACAAGCGCGCCCAGATATCTGTGCCCGACACCTGATCGACTTCCATTGGTGCAGGTACTGCAGCTGTTCTCAACACCTGGCGTACCTGGTCGAGTTCGGCCTGCACGTCTTCTGGGAGGCCTTCGGCGGTGTACGCGAGCACGTAGGAACCGGGCGGGCGACCATAAAGGCCCTCCCCGCCACTCCTCGCCACCCTCGCCCCTACGGGAGTTGAAGCCATTACGGGAACCCTCGCCCCTACGGGAAGCGAATTTTCTCCAGGAGCATGGAGAGCCGGTATGTCACAGTTCTTGCAGAGCAGGATGGCAGATGCTACCAGTGCCATTGTACGTGCTTGCTCTGCCAGTGCCAGCCCGTGCTCCAGGTCATCTAGCGGCGCCAGCAGGGTACGCCTGGCGCGCGGCAGAGGGGTAAGTTTGAGCGTTACGTCGATGATCAGGCCGAGGGTACCATGCGAACCGACGAAAACCTTGACCAGGTCATACCCGGCCACGTTTTTGATGACCGGCCTCCCGGCACGAATTACCCGTCCGTCCCCTAGCACTACCGTGGTACACAGTACCAGGTCACGCAGCGAGCCGTAGCGCATACGCAGCGGAGCGTTCACGTTGGCGGCAACCAGCCCGCCGATGGTGGCGACGGGCCAGGGGGCAGCCAGGGGTACCTGTACACGCTCGGATGCCAGGAAGGATTGAAGCTCTATTAGAGATGTGCCGGAACCAACAGTCACGTAGAGGTCAGCGGGCGAGAATTTCTTGATGCCCTTGAGTTCGCCGGTGCAAAGCAATACATCGTTATTCTCGCCTGGCTGACCCTCCAGCGGGGATGTCACTATAGACCCACTGATGCGCACAGGTTGCCCAATTGCCGACAGCGCAGATAGTCCCTGTGCAGCTTCAGAGGCTGTAGAAGGCGTGAATACAGCGCCGGGGATGTGGTAGGCCTCCTGGGGCCGATAAATCGGCGGTGGCCGCGATAAATCGGGCCCTACAGGTTCGCTACGTGTAGAAACCCTATTGACGGACGGAGGGAAAATTTTGCCGGGATTCAGCAGGCCACCGGGGTCGAAGACCTGTTTGACATCCCACATTGCCGCCAGTTCGTCGTCATTGAACATCAACGACATGTCCGGCGTGATGCACCTTTTCGACGAGCTGACGGTCAGAGGGGTCCATGATCAGGATCAGTGGATGCAGGTTGCCATCGCCCGCGTGAAACACGTGGCCCGCGCGCAGTCCATAGTGGTCGCAAATAGAGTTCACCCCGGCAAGCGTCTCCGCCAGCAGGCTGCGGGGGACGGTGATGTCCACCAGGTAGTAGGACGGGGCAAGCCGCGAGAGGGCGCCTGCGGCACTCTTGCGAGCATACCAGATCTTGTCTCGCTCCTCCGCGTTGGCGGCGACGCGCAGGTCATGGCCACCGTGCGCCTGCAGGTGGTGGATCACCTCGTCGATCTGGGCGTCGATGCTGGCCGAATAGCCATCGACATCAATAATTAACACGGCCCCGGCAGCGGTTGGCAATCCAGCGTGAACATAGGCTTCGACGATGCGGAGTATATTGCGATCCATCATCTCCATCGTGGCGGGAACCAGCCCGGCCGCGATGATAGCTGATACTGCCGCGCCCGCCTGTTCAAGCGAGTCGAAGGCGGCCATCATGGTCTTGACGGCAGGCGGATTGCGCACGAGCCGG
>WNFA01026780.1_pt1 | contig 13686 bp, 11 predicted proteins | sample 5400481 | NCBI WGS metagenome assembly WNFA01 (sample SAMN13153340, study PRJNA577476) | soil metagenome | isolation source: 120 cm saprolite under Douglas fir tree site 2 hole 1 replicate 2 | place: USA:California | collected 2015-04-18 | reverse complement strand
GTGACGTGCGTCGTCGCCGAAATTCCCGCCAAAGTTTCGCGACTCGAACCGGTCAGCGTCGAAATGGTTCGCGCGCAAATCGAAGTTCTCGCCAAAAATTTCCCGATCGCCGCGATGAAAACTGGATTGCTCTGCTCCAGGGCAATTATTTCGACGGTCGCGCAAACGATTCTCGATCTTCGGTCCAAAACTCCGCTCGTGGTTGATCCCGTCATCACTGCGACAGGTGGTCATCCGCTTCTCGAAAGCAGCGCAATCGAAGTTTACCAAGATGAGCTCTTTCCGCTCGGGACGTTGATCACACCGAATTTGGACGAAGCGGTCCAATTAGGCGCGGATAAAATTCGAGACCGCGAATCCATGGAGCGCGCGGGCAAAGAATTAGAGCGCAAATTCAAAACCGCGATTCTGCTGAAAGGCGGCCACTTGTCCGGCGACGACGCTGTCGATCTTTTGTTTACGAACGGAACAATTACCGCGTTTACCGCGCCGTTCGTGCGCGATGTCGCCACGCACGGGACCGGCTGCACTTATTCTGCGGCGATCACTGCCGGGCTCGCCGCCGGCATGTCTATGCCAGATGCAATTGCACGTGCAAAAAAATTTGTGACCGCGTGCATCGCTGGCCGGCTCCGCTGGAAAGGGACATCTGGGCACAACATTGACGCTCTGAACCATTCCGCCGACAACGCCATCGCGGACTGATAGCGCGCTAGCTTTTGCTTTTCTTCTTCTTGTCGATCTTGTCCGCCTTTCGGACGGACTCGTCCCGCGGCGAGACTGCGCGTTTTGCCTTTTTCCAGCGCTTCAATTCCATCGCTTCTTCTGCCGCCGCTGTCTCCGCCTGCTTCTTGCTTCGACCGTAACCTTTTCCGAGAACGATTCCCTCCCAGACTGCCTGGACGACGAATCGTTTGTCATGTTCAGGTCCGGTCTGCGAAAGGATTTCATAAACGGGGCTCCGCGGCGAAATGCTTTGCAACAGTTCCTGCAAATGCCCTTTGGGATTGATATCGACCGGTTCCTCGGCGAGTTGGGCCAGATCTTGTTGCGCCTGGGCCAGAATAAATTTTCTCGTTTTTTCCAATCCACCGTCGAGATAAATCGCGCCGATCAGCGCTTCGAATGCGTCCGCGAGCGTCGATATTCGAGCGCGTCCACCGCTCGCTTCCTCGCCGCGACCTATCAACAAAAACTGTCCAAGATCGAGCGCTGCGGCGTGCGCTTTCAATGCGTCCCGCGAAACCAGCCGCGAACGCAATTTCGTCAGCTGTCCTTCCGGCTGATCGCCGAAATGTCCAAAAAGATATTCGGTGATGACCAGTTGGAGGATTGCGTCACCCAAAAATTCGAGGCGTTGGTTATCGAAATGTCGCTGCTGGGTTTCATGACCGAGGCTCGGATGGGTCAGCGCTTCGGCCAGCAACAGAGGATTGCGAAATTTGTAACCGATTCGTTCTTCCAGTGGATGCACGTCAGCGCTTCTGATAAATTTCGAGCGAAGTCACGACGTCGAGCGCTCGCTGCAAAACGGAATCACGCGCCGGTTGTTTCTCGCGGCCGCGATTGCGGCGCTGTGCGTCTGAGATGTCGAGCTCGGGATTTGTTCCCGCGATCAATGCCGCTTCGTTTAAGTGCGGCCGTTCTGTTTCGTAAACGAAGGGCGTCATTCCCTTCTCGCCGCTCAATCGAAAGATTTGCCGCTTGTCCGCGACCGACATCTCCACCGGCAAATCCGGTTTCACGCCGCCAGGAAACAATGGCTGTCCATCGGCCATGACCGCTTCCGCGGAAGCGACACGCAAAATTTTTCCACTCGGCAACGGCAAATCGGAATATTCCACCGCGCGACCGGCGCTGGCTTGGCCTACCAGCAAAGCCTTGTCGTAAAACCTCAGATCGGCGGCAACTGCTTCCGCGCCGCCGGCCGTGTCGCTGTCGATCAGCGCCACGATCAAACCTTGGAACGCCGGGTCGCGATCAGAATTGAAGGATCGATCCTGACGCGCCGCTGGCTTGCGCAAACTAAAAAGCGCTTTGCCTTTCGGACAAAAACGTTTCGCGAACTCCGCGGCGGTTCCGAAATCACCGCTGCCACTGGCACGAAGATCGACAACCAACGCATCGACTTTTTTCGCCGGGAAATCCTGCAGGTTCTTGTCCATCTCTTTCAGATTGGCGCTGTTGAGCGGACCGAGCCGGAGATATCCGACATGGCCTTCAAAAACTTCACTGTAAAACGGAGCGACCGGTTCAACCGGCGCAGTTTCGTGACTCGGCAAGACCATTAATCCTCCCGGCATGCGCACCAGCAATCCGGCGAGCGTCGCTCGATTCAATTCTGTGTCGGTGATCGCCTCCGGGTTGGTGAAATTGCTTTTCAGAAGCGCGATCGCAGACTGGAGATCGTTTTCGCCCAGCGAGTTGATTATCTGCTCGGTGCTCGGGGTTGCCGACGCCGACGGCGCGGGAGATTTGGCCGCCGCTACCGAACTTTTCGCCGTCGGTGCCGACGACGGCGCCGGTGTTTGGCCGAATAAATTTGCCGCCAGGAAAAACGCGATGGCCGTTGTGGCCGTCCAATTCAACATTGCGCTTATTGTTAGCTGGTCACCGCGCTGAGAGCAATATCGCGCCGGTGGTGACATCCATCGAACTGGATGCGCGATACCGCGTCGTAAGCGAGCGCGCGCGCGGCCATGATGGTTGGTCCCAGAGCGCTCACGGCCAGGACCCGGCCGCCGGCCGTTATCACTTGGTTATTCGCGTTCTTTGTTCCGGCGTGAAAAACCTGAATGCCTTCGAGTTTCGCTGCGTCGTCCAAACCAGAAATCGCTTTTCCGGTTTCGTATTTGCCCGGATAACCAGCCGAGGCGAGGACAACCGTGACGGTGGCGCGTTTGTCCCAGTCGATCGTGTAACTGTCGATCTTGCCGTCGATCGTCGCTTCCAACAGCGGCAACAGATCGGATTTCATCCGTGGCAACAGTGCCTGTGTCTCGGGATCGCCAAATCGGCAATTGAACTCGAGCACCCGCGCGCCATCGCTCGTAATCATAAGGCCTGGATATAGAAGACCGCGATACGCGATGCGCTCCTTGGCCAGGCCGCGCAACAGGGGCCGCATAATTTCGTTTTCGAATTGCGACTGCAAGCGCGCGTTCCAGTTATTGGCCGGACTGAACGCTCCCATGCCGCCGGTGTTCGGGCCCGAGTCGCCATCGAACACGCGTTTGTGATCGCGGGCCGATTCGAGCAACCGATAGTTTTTTCCATCAACGAGCGCGTGGAGCGAGCATTCCGTGCCGCGTAGAAATTCTTCGATCACGATGCGGCGGCCGGCTTCGCCGAAGCGCGCTTCATTCATCATCGCTTCGATGGTTGATCTCGCAGTTGCGATATTCGGCGCAATGATCACGCCCTTGCCCAATGCGAGCCCATCAGCTTTGATCACGACCGGAAACTTCAGCTGTTCGCAATAACGCAGTGCTTCTTTGCTGTCCGAGAACGTGCTCGCTTGCGCCGTCGGAATTTTTTGAGCGCGCATTAACTCTTTGGCAAAAATCTTTGATGACTCCAAACGCGCCGCCGATTTCGTCGGACCGAAAACCCTCAATTTGTTGGCCGAAAAAAGATCGACAATCCCCATGGCGAGCGGGTCGTCTGGACCGACAACGGTTAGATCGACATCGTTCTGCTTCGCGAATGCGCGCAATTGCGGCAAATCACTTGCGGCAAGAGCGACATTTTCGCCGATGACAGCGGTGCCAGCATTTCCGGGCGCACAAAAAATGCGATCGACCGCCGGCGATTGCTTGAGCTTCCAAACCAGCGCGTGTTCGCGGCCACCGCCGCCAATCACAAGAATTTTCATCGAGCCGATTCAGCGTCCCTCAGCGCGCGCCGAAAAACAAGCAACGCGTCTTGGCGTTAGCGAGAAGCGGCCGTCCGCGTCGGTGATTCTGCCGGCGTAATTGCAAGCGCCAACTTTTCCGTGTGCCGAACAATCGTGATTTCAGATTGAACGCCGATCTGCTCGCCCATGAGCATTTCGTGGAGCTCGTGAATGCTGCCAATCGCTTTTGCGTTGAACGCGACGATCACATCGCCTTCGCGCAGGCCGGTCTTTTCGGCCGGGCTGTTTTTTTCAACGGAAACGACCAGGACGCCGGTCTCGAGTGGCAGATTATAAAAACGAACCACGCGCCGATGGATTGGCACATTTTGGCCGGCCACGCCGATGTAGCTACGGCGAATTTTTCCTTCTTTAATTAGCCAGCATCACTTCGCCGGCTGAGTTTACCAGCGGCCCGCCGGAGTTTCCCGGGTTCAGAGCGGCATCGGTTTGAATAATATTGTCGATCAGACGGCCGGATTGCGCGTGCATCGACCGGCCAAGCGCACTGATCACGCCCGCGGTCACGCTCGCCTGAAAACCAAGGGGGTTCCCGATTGCGATCACTACTTGGCCGACGCGCAAGTTCTCGGAATCCGCCAGGCGCACATGGGCAAGATGGGGCGCATCGATTCGAATTACAGCGAGATCGGCGTCGGGGTCATCGCCGACCAATTGGGCCGGGTACTCGCGCCCGTCGGGCAAACTGACCGCGATTTGATTCGCGGCGTGCACAACGTGGCTGTTGGTTAAAATGAAACCGTCCGGCGCGATGACGAAACCGGAACCGCTGCCCCCAACTTCACGCGGGCCGCGCCGACTATCGAGACGTTGTTTAATGTCGATGTTTACAACCGCCGGTCCGACGCGATTCGCGGCGCTCACGATGGTGCGCGAATACTCATCGAGCAGCATCGCGTCATCCTGCCCTGGCGAAACTTGCGATGATTCAAACTTCAGGCCTGCTTCAGATTCATTTAATAAACCGGCGACCGCAGGCTCCTGGTCGGCGGCTACATTGCGAGTTCTCATCAACCAAAATCTCGGACTCGAGTTACGCCCGGTCAACTACATGTCGATCTTACCTATACATACCTGTGGGAATGTTACTCTCTCCTTGCGCCTGAGAGCGACTTCCTCTAAACGGGGACATGTCTAAATCATCCCCCGCCTCGGTTTTAGATTCCCAATGCCCATCCCGTCTCGTCCTCGACCGGATCGCCGACAAATGGACGGCGTTGATCATCCAATTGCTCTCGAAGCAGACAATGCGTTACGCCGAGCTCCACCGCGAGATCGGTGGGATTTCCCAAAAAATGCTGACGCAAACTCTCCGCAGCCTGGAACGGGACGGCCTGGTCGAGCGCAAGGTTTATCCAGTCGTTCCACCGAAAGTCGAGTATTCGCTTTCCAAACTGGGTCGGACGTTGATCGAACCGTTGCGCGCGCTTTGCCGCTGGTCCGAAAAACATCTGGCCGAATTGCAGGCCAATCGCGCGCGAGAGAAAGCGAAACGCGACTCGGCCCAGAATTGATAGATTACTCCGAGTTCAGCTCGAAGTTGATCTTCACGTCGTAATGGTCGCCCTTGCCGAGTCCATCCGGTAACGGCTCGACTCGACTGACGCGATTCGCGAGGGCTTTGACCGATTCGTCGAGCTCGTTATTTCCCGACGGCCGGACAACCTCGAAGCTGGAGACGCGTCCATCTTTTTCGATCCGAAGTTTTGCGAGGACGGAATTTTTCGCGCCCACAGTAGCAATTGTAGTCGGCTGGACCCACTCGCTGTAAAAACGGTCGTGCAACATGCTGCCGTACCAACCGAACTGCGATTCACTACCGGCCCCGCCGGCACGACCAGCACCGCTGCCCGGCGCCGTTCCAGTGCCAGTTCCGGTCTGGGTCGCCGGAGATTTTTTCGACTCCGTCTCGCTGGAATCGTTCTTCGCTACCAACGGTTTTGCGATTTCTTTTTTCTCCGGCTCGGTATCGCCTTGCTCGTTCTCCGTTTTTTCCGCCACCGGTTTCAAAGTCGGCGACGGTTTTGAAGACGCCTTGGCCACAACTATTTTCTTTGGCGAAGGCTTGGGTGTCGGTTTCGGCGTCGGCTTAGGTGTGGGCTTCGGCGTTGTCTTCGCTTTCGCGGTCGGACTCGGCTTGGGACTGCGTGCCGGCGTCGCACTTTGTGCTGGTTTCGGCGAAGGCTTCGGCGTTGGCAGTTGAATGTCGCTCGGCGCCGAGGCCAGGTATGGCCGATCTTCATCGGAATCCCGTTCCCTCAGCTCGTCCGTTTTCGATTCCTTTCGCGGTAATGGCGATTTCACAGGCGCCGGTAAATTCGTCTTTTGCGTGACCATGCCGTCACCAGCGCCGCCATCCAGCCAAACAACACTTTGTGCACCAGCGCTCTTATTTTCACGACTCAAACGAATTAACCCAACAATGAGCACGACATGCACCAGCGCGATGAGGGTCACGTTGGTCCAGAAGCGCAGGTTTTTTGGCATCGCGTTATTTTGCCTCAGCTCTCGTCGCGATGCCAACCTTCATGATCTGCGCTCGCTGTAAGGCGTCGATCAATGTGACCAATTTTTGCACGGGCAAGTCGCGGTCCGGCCGAATGACAACGGCAACGTCCGGATTGGTGCGCTTGATCTCGCCCAATTGCGCACTCAGAGCGCTAAGATCGACAAGCCGATTGTTCAGTCGAATCGTTTCGTTCCGATCGATCGAAACCGTTTGCACTTGCGACGAAGTGACAGGCGGATTCTTTCCGCCACTCGACGGAATGATGAGGCTCATGCTACTCTCGAGCAGTGGCGTCGTGATCATGAAAATGATGAGCAGGACGAACGCGAGATCGAGGAGCGGGGTGATGTTGATCTCGGAGAGCGACGAGAGGGTCTGCCGTTGCGAGTAACGCCTCATCTGCGAAATGCGGACTCGCGCACGGCATGATCGACGAATTTGTGTTCGAACTCAGACGCGAGCTCGGCCGCAAAATTGTCCATCTCGACAATCATTCCGCGGATGCGCGTGACCAAGAAATTGTAACCGAACATCGCCGGAATCGCGACGCAGAGCGCGGTCACGGTTGTGATCAGCGCGCCGGAAACACCGGGAGCCATTGAAGCGAGATTGGGCGCGCCGGCTTCTGCGACTCCAGTGAACGCATCCATCACGCCCCAAACTGTGCCGAGCAATCCGAGAAAAGGCGAACCGCTCACCGCCGTTGCCAGCAAAATCATTTGCGACTCGAGTTCAAGCGCGGTTTCGCCGACGGCACGTTCCATCGCCGCCGTGACCGCGCCCATTTGCGCCGTTGAAATTTTTTCGGCAATCCCAAGTCGCGCGCGGAATGTTTCGTCTACTTCGGCCGAGCCAAGCAAATGAAACGTCATCTCCTGACAACCGGCGCGATAAACATTGAAAATCGGCGAACCGGGGAAGCGCGCGTTTTTTTCCAACAACCGCAGTGGTTGTCGATCTTGCCGGAACGCGAAGAGGAAACGCGCGTTCTGCTTTCGGGCGAACTGGATCACGCGCAGCTTCGTGATCATGACCGACCAACTGAAGATCGAAACGATCGCGAGGAGCAGGAGAACGAGCTTGCCGGCAATGGTGGCGTGCTCAAATGCAAAGAGCAAACCGCCGGATTCTGACGAAAGCGAAAGGGCTAGTCGCGTGCCGCGATCTTTTTCGGAAACGTCGGCCGCAGTTTCGCGACGATCACGAAGGCGAGGCCAATCGCGATCAGAAAGAAAGAAAAGAACTGACCGCGGGTAAAACCGGCAATCAGGCTCGCGTCCGGCTCGCGGAAATTTTCAACGATGATCCGAAAGATCGCGTAGCAAATGAAGAACAAACCAGTCAGAACACCGTTCGGCTGCCGCGTCCGAGTCCGCACGAACAAGAGGATCCCGAACAGAACCATTCCTTCGAAAAAGGCTTCGTAAAGCTGGGATGGATGTCGCGGCGTCAGAATTCCGCGCAGAACTTCCTTCACCTGCGGCTCATGACGCACCGCGGCGACGATCGCCTCCGAAGAACTAAGAGTCGGATCGATTTGTCTGCATGCAATGATCCCGCGTTCGGCCTCGCCAACGTTTTCGGTCAGTTCTTTCGGAAACTGCATCGCCCACGAGACGTTCGTCGCGCGGCCGTAAAGCTCGCCGTTAATAAAGTTGGCGCATCGCCCGAAAAATAAGCCAATCGGCGCGGTCACGACCAGATTGTCGCCGAGATTCGTCCACGAAATTTTGTGGCGCCATGCATAGTAAAATGTGAACGCGAGCAGACCGAGCATGCCGCCGTGACTCGACATTCCGCCTTCCCACACTCGCAGGATCGACATCGGCGCGCGCAACATCTCCGGCTTGTAGAAAAAAACGTAGCCGAGCCGGCCACCGACGATGACGCCAAAGAGCGCAGCGCCGGTAACGAAGTCGCCCACTTTCGCCACCGGTAAATCGGCGTAGCCGCACTTCGCCAAACGACGAAACAGCACGTAGCTGCAAATGAACGCAAGCACATAAGCCAATCCGTACCAGCGCGGACCGACGTTCTCCCACAGTCGAAAAATCAACGGATTAAGATCGTGAACGTAATAAGCGAGCATTCGTTAAGCGCGGCGCGCGATCACTTTCGGCGATCTGCGCTTGAGTGCGCGAGCGTTTTTCGCAAAAATGGCGCGGTGCGGCTTGTGCGATTTTTCGAGATTTGTTCCGGCGTTCCAGCGGCCACGACTTTGCCTCCATCCGCGCCCGCTTCCGGACCAAGATCGATAATGTAATCCGCTTCCGCGATCACGCTTAGGTTATGCTCGATAACAATCACGGTGTTCCCTTCATCGACTAATCGATGCAGCACCTTGAGCAAAAGATCGACATCAGCCATGTGCAAACCGATCGTTGGCTCTTCTAACAGATACAACGTCGATCCCGGTTTGCGCATTTTTCGAATCCGCTCGCGCGCGACCAACGCCGCGTTTCAATTGCGTCACCAGTTTCAAGCGTTGCGCTTCGCCGCCGCTCAACGTCGGACTCGGCTGGCCGAGTTTCAGATAACCGAGACCAGTTTCGACCAGCAACGAAAGCGGTCGAGCGATTTTCGGATGCACGCCAAAAAAATCAGCGGCTTCCTCGATTGTCATCTCCATCACGTCGCCGATCGACTTTTCGTTGTAGAGCACTTCGAGTGTTTGCGGGTTGTAACGGCGCCCACCGCAGTCCTCGCACGGCACCAACGCCTCCGGCAAAAAATTCATCTCCAGTTTGATCACGCCCTGGCCCTTGCAACTTTCGCAACGGCCGCCCTCGGCATTGAATGAAAACCGGCTGGCCGAATAACCGCGCACACGCGACACCGGCAATTGAGCGTAGAGATTCCGGATCTCGTCGAAAATTTTGACGTAAGTGCCGGGGGTCGAGCGCGACGTCTTCCCGATCGGCGACTGATCAACCTCGTAAACGGCTTCGATCTCTTCCGTGCCGCTGACAAGCCTGAACAAATCACTGTTGCCACTGCGTTTGCGATTTTCCAATTGCTCGATCACCGCCGGAAGCAGCACGTCGTGCAGCAAGGTCGATTTTCCAGACCCGGAAATTCCAGTGATGACCGAAAGCCGGCCGACGGGGAAACGGACATTGACATCTTTCAAATTGTTCGCACGCGCGCCGTGGATTTGGATCCAATTCTCGACCGCGCGCAGCGATCGCCGCGATTTTCGGGTCGGGTGACAAAGCGGCGTTCTCAAACATCGGCCGGTCTCGGAGAGCTTGGAGCGTTCGATATCGCGCAACGTTCCGGTGGCAACGATCTCCCCGCCATGCGTTCCCGCGCACGGGCCAAGATCGACAATGTGATCAGCACGCCGCATCGTTTCGTCATCGTGCTCGACGATGATGAGTGAATTTCCCTTTTTGCGAAGCGCAGTAAGCGTGTCGAGCAATCGCAAATTGTCGCGGGGATGGAGACCGATCGTCGGTTCGTCCAGAACGTAGAGCACACCGCGCAAATTCGAGCCGAGCTGCGCCGCCAACCGGATTCGCTGCGATTCGCCGCCGCTCAAGGTTTTGGCGGAACGCCCAAGTGCGAGATAACCAAGCCCAACGTTTTTCATGAAGCGCAACCGCTGGCGAATCTCGGGAATGACATCAGCGGCGATGGCTTGTTGTGTCCCATGGAATTTCAGTTTGTCGATCTTGCGAGCAGCTTCGCTTGCCGAAAGATTCGTGAACTGATCAATCGTCTGGCCTTGCACGCGCACATGTCGGGCGACCGCGTTCAAGCGCGAGCCATGACAGCTAGGACATTCGTGCGCTTCGGTCGCATCAATCCATTCCGATTCGCGCTCGGCCGCCAGTTCGTTTTCCAAAACTGAGTCGCTGTTGTTGTCCGCGCCGGTTTGAAAGTCCTGGTTCCAGATTTCGCCGAATCCGCCGCATTCTTCGCAAGCGCCATGCGGCGAATTAAAGGAAAACAATCGCGGATCCAGTTCTTCAAATGCGCGGCCGCAATTTGGACAACTCATCTCCGTGCTCATGACGGTGAGCCGGTTTTTCGAATCGAGAAGATGCGCCGTGCCGCGTCCGATCTCGAGCGCGCGTTGGGCAAGGTTGCGCGCTTTCGCGATCCGTTTGGCATCGATCACGCCGACGACAACCGCGATGCTGTGTTCTTTGAAACGCTCGAGTCTTCGAAACTGCACAATTGGAATAAGTGCACCATCGACATACAAGGTGTCGAAGCCCTGCCGCTCGGCCCATCGCGCAACGTCAGTGTGAAATCCTTTCCGCGCTTTCACCACCGGCGCCAGCACTTTGAGTGCGCCTTTTTTCGCCGCCGTCTCGATTTGTTTCACAATCGCGGCCAGACTCTGCTTTTCCACAGGGAAATCGCAGTCCGGGCAAAATTGCGTTCCAGTTTTGGCAAAGAGCAGCCGCAGAAAATGATAAACCTCGGTCACGGTCGCGACGGTCGATTTGCCGCCGCCACGCGTGACGCGTTGCTCAATCGCCACGCTCGGCGGCAGCCCGGTGACAAGATCGACATCGGGCTTCTCCAGTTGTTCGACAAATTGCCGCGCATAAGGCGACATGCTGTCGAGAAATCGTCTCTGTCCTTCGGCGAACAAGATATCGAACGCGAGGGTCGATTTACCGGAGCCACTCAAACCCGTGACGACCACCATCCGGTCGCGTGGAATGTCGACGTCGATGTTTTTCAGGTTGTGCTCGCGCGCGCCGTGAATACCGATCGCGCCGTTGCTGCCGTTAATGCGGAAACGCGGGGCCGTCTCAGCTGCGCGAGCGAATTCTTCCTCATCAACGTTCGTATACGTCAGTCGCCCTGCCGAACTACGCGATGTAGCCGGCGCACTCGACAGAATTTTCTGCAGAAACCGGCCGGTGTGCGAGTCGTCGATCTTCGCGATTTGTTCGGGCGTGCCAACGCCCACGACGTCACCGCCTTCGTCACCTGCTTCGGGTCCAAGATCGACAATCCAATCGGCGGACTTAATCACTTCGAGATTGTGCTCGATCACGATGATCGAGTTTCCGCGCTCGACCAGGCGCTGAAAAACTTGCAGCAGGACCGCGACGTCATCGAAATGCAGTCCAGTGGTCGGTTCGTCGAAAATGAAAAGATTACGGTGCTCGTCATCTTCGCCATTCTTTCCGGTTTCCGAACCGCCTGTCCGGCTCGGACTCCGGTTTCCGGTTTCGGCCAAATGCCTGACGAGTTTCAAACGCTGTGATTCACCGCCGGAGAGAGTGTTCAGCGGTTGACCGAGCCGCAAATAACCGAGCCCGACTTCATCGAGTACATCCAGCGGCTTGGAGAGAGTCTTTTGTTCGCCGATCTGAACGAAAAATTGGATCGCTTCGCTCACAGTCAGCTCCAGCACATCGTGAATCGATTTGTCGTGCAGTTTAATTTTCAGCACGTGCGGTTGAAACCGTTTCCCTTCGCATTCGGCGCAGCGCACATAGAGATCGCTTAGAAATTGCATCTCGATCTTTTCAAAGCCGGTGCCCGAGCAACGTTCGCAGCGACCGCTACCGGAGTTGAATGAGAACGCGCTCGCAGTCAGACCCTGCGACATCGCTTCCGGCTGTGCGGCGAAAAGTTCACGGACGCGATCGTAAAGTCCGAGATAAAGGATCGGCGTAGATCGTGGTGTCCGCGCGAGCGGCGATTGGTCGACCATCACGACTTCGTTGATGCGATGCGCGCCGCTGACTGATTTGCACGCTCCCGCTTCTCCCGCCGAGCCGTAGCTCTGCGAAGGCTGGTGATCGGACAATTGCCCTTTGGCGATAAGCAGATTCCGATAAAGCACGTCGTGAATCAGGGTCGATTTGCCTGAGCCGGAGACGCCAGTCACACAGGCGAAAACGCCAAGTGGAAGATCGACATCGATGTTCTTTAAATTGTGTTCCCTCGCGCCTGTGATCTTGATCGACGATGTCGATCTTCGGCGCGATTTCGGAAGGGGAATCGTTTTGCGACCGCTCAGGTAATCCGCGGTCAACGATTTGTTTCGAAATAAAAGCTGATCAAGCGCGCCGTTGAAAACCAATTCACCGCCGCGCTCGCCGCGACCAGGACCGATGTCGATCAGGTTGTCGGCAGCGCGAATGATTTGCTCTTCGTGCTCGACAACGAGGAGCGTGTTGCCGCGGTCGCGCAAATTGTGCATCACCCGGACGAGCCGTCCGATATCGCGCGGATGCAAACCGATGCTCGGCTCGTCCAGGACAAAGAGCGTATTGACGAGCGAAGCGCCGAGACAGGTGGTGAGATTGACGCGCTGCACTTCGCCACCGCTCAAAGTGCGCGTGGAACGATCGAGCGTGAGATAGCCGACGCCGACTTCGCACAAATAATTCAGGCGCGCGCAAATTTCGTCACGCAACATCCTCGCGGTTGAATCATTCGAGGCGATGTCGATCTTGGCCAGCAGATCGCACGCGTTGGAAATGGAAAGCCCGGCGAAATCCGGCAGGGCAAACAGGTTTTTGCCCGCGACAATTTTGTAATTGAGAGCTTCCGGCTGAAAACGTCCGCCATTGCACTTTGGACAAGTCGTGTAGGCGCGATAGCGGCTGAGCAATACGCGCATGTGCATTTTGTAAACTTGCGATTCGAGCCAGCGAAAGAATCCGCGGACGCCGTACCAACGATCATTCTCGTAATCATCCTCGGTGTATTCACCACTGCGCTTCTCGCCGTTGATGACAAAGTCCTGATCCGCCTTCGGCAATTCGTCGAACGGAACATTGATGTTGATCTCTTCGCGGGCGCAGGCACGAAGGAGATCTTTTTGCGATTCACCGAATTCGTTACCGCGAAAAACGCGAACCGCGCCTTGTTTGATCGACAATGAGCGGTCTGGAATCGCTTTATCTAAATCGATCGCAATCGTGCGGCCGAATCCGCGACACTCCGGACAAGCGCCGAGCGGATTGTTAAAACTAAAAAGCCCGGGAGTCGGCGGCCGGATGTCCAGATCGCAATGCGCACAATGCCAGCCAACCGAAAAAGGATGAGGGATGAGGGTTGAGGGTTGAGAGTCGGAAACAATCGGGATGATGTTTATTTTTCCTTTTCCAAATCGCAGAGCTGTTTCGATTCCTTCAACCAGGCGCGCGCGAGTTTCCTGCGCAATCGCGATTCGATCTTGAATGACTTGAACGCGCGCACCGAGTCGTTTGATCTTTTTTGGATCGACATCCACGCGCACGACTTCGTTGTCGATCCAGACGCGCAGATAACCTTGTTGCTG
>WNFA01006098.1_pt1 | contig 13688 bp, 12 predicted proteins | sample 5400481 | NCBI WGS metagenome assembly WNFA01 (sample SAMN13153340, study PRJNA577476) | soil metagenome | isolation source: 120 cm saprolite under Douglas fir tree site 2 hole 1 replicate 2 | place: USA:California | collected 2015-04-18 | reverse complement strand
GTTGCTGGCGAAGCCCTTATACGTGTCTTGCTGATAGGTATTTGCAACACCGACCTGGAGATTGTGCGTGGCTATATGGGTTTTCAGGGTGTTCTAGGCCATGAGTTTGTGGGTGTGGTGGAAGCAATCTACGGTGATGCAGCACAGGAACAATACGGATACCTCATAGGGCAGCGTGTGGTTGGTGAAATTAACGCCGCTTGCCGTCGTCTCGATTGTTTCTATTGTCAGCGTGGTATTTTTACGCACTGTCCAAACCGCACGACGTTAGGAATAGTCAACCGTGACGGAGCGTTCGCTGAGTACCTGATGCTACCTGTAGAGAACCTCCATCTTGTTCCTGAGAATGTAAGCGATGAGGAAGCGGTCTTTGTTGAGCCGCTCGCCGCTAACTTTGAAATATTGGAACAGGTACATCTCAAGCCAACAGAGAGTGTTGCCATTCTTGGAGATGGCAAAATGGGCCAACTAGCCGCTCAAGTGCTTACCTTAAGCGGGTGTGAGGTATTGATGGTGGGGAAGCATGAGGAGAAATTAGGGTTGGCAGCAAAGCGGGGAGTGCGTACCTATGCGCTTGACGATGCGCGAAGTTTCGCATTAGAGAATGGGCGACGTGTAGACATGGTTGTCGAATGTACTGGATCGGCACAAGGTTTAGAAATGGCGTTGCGCTTAGTGAGAGCCAGGGGGATTATTGCCTTAAAAAGTACGGTCGCGGAGAAGACCTTACTACATCTTGCCCCCATCGTGATCGATGAGATACGGGTACAGGGATCGCGTTGTGGCCCCTTTGCTCCTGCCTTGCGTGCGTTGAGCCAGAAAATTGTGGATGTTCGCCCATTAATTAGCGCATACTATCCTCTTGATGAAGGGCTAATAGCTTTTAAGCATGCCGAGCAAAAAGGCGTGCTGAAGGTGCTTGTGCGAGTATAGCTGTTTTAAAGCATAGTGGGGAAAGCACCTCGAAATTTTACACCTCTTTTGATCCTACCCCTATCATGGGTATTTTTGCTCAACACACCGAAGAGGTAAAGTAGGCCCAAAATAGAAGCCGTTGAGCAGAAAATAGACGCTAAACTAGCAGATCAAGAGAACCGTATAAGCCACCTTGAACAAGACGCCAAGTTTCCCCGTAATCACTAACCGTTACCACACTTTTAGCCTCAAAACCCCGCTCCACGTCGTAAACGCAAAAATATCTCGATGAGCTTTTCATAGTGACAAGAAAGTATTCAACGTAACTTCAAATCTTCTTTTTGATACATTGTTAACTATCTATCTCTACTTCGTTGAAAAGGTATTAAGAGTAAAAGAGGTGGAGGAGACATGCACGTTGTAGAGATACAGACTCAGGATCACCAGAGGCGCTTCGTCGTAATTAACGACGAAGGAGACCTTGTAGAACCTATCGTGCAATATTTGAAGTATCTTGATCGCATTGGCGCTGCCTGCAATACCCTTCGCGCCTATGCTACTGCGCTGCGCCTGTACTGGCAATACGTGGAACAAGAGAGAATTGTCTGGCAGCAGATTACCCTAGATGATCTCGCACGATTTGTGCTCTGGCTAAAAGTGCCTTCTGGTTCACTCAAGGTTCTTCCTGTCCATCCTGTAGAACAGGCACGTTCCAATCGCACCATCAATCAAACGCTCAATGTTGTCAGAAGCTTTTACGATTATCATTGGCGGATGGATGCTGTTTCCACGAACATGAAAGACAAAACCACCACGTACTTACCAGCTCGTGCCAAGCGTTACAAAGGGTTTCTCCATCATATCACGAAGGGATCACCACTTGCGAAGAACCTCTTGAGACAAAAGGAAGAGAAACGACAACGACCGAAGACAATCACGATAGCCCAGGTACAAGCACTGCTTGATGCATGCTCCAATCAGCGGGACCGTCTTCTGGTGAGACTCCTTTATGAGTCGGCGATGCGTGTCGGGGAAGTCCTTGCGCTTTATGTGGAGGATGTGGATGTAGCGGAGAACCGTCTCTATGTCCGTGATCGCGGCCCCCTTGAGAACGGAGCTGAAATCAAAACGATCCATGCGCCACGTAGTATTGATGTGTCTTCTGACCTCATTGATGAAATTGTGGCCTATGTCGGCAGAGTTCACACCATAGAAGTTGAAACGAACCATCTCTTCATCAAATTGCATGGGTTACGGGCAGGCCAAGCGTTAACCTATGCTGATGTGGACTCACTGTTTCGGCGCTTACGGCAAAAAACGGGCCTGGACGTGACCCCGCATATTCTGCGTCATTCGATGCTCACGCGGCTGGCTGAATTAGGATGGCAACCAGAACTGCTTCAGGAACGCGCTGGACACGCCTCTTTTCAACAGACCTATCAAACATATATCCATCCATCGAAGGAGGCTCTACGAGCTGCCTGGGAACAGACACAAGACCAAGTACGCCCCAACTCTTCTTCAAAAGGATCTTAGTCACGATGAAAAACACAAACATCAGAGTTATTGAAGGAACAGCACTACTCGCTCCGTTGGACCAACTCACAGAGGAGTTCGCAAAAGATAAATGGGATGCCCGCTTGATACCGGGGCTGCGCTACGCACCCCATACCACCAACTACTACATAGATTTTCAGCATATACCAGTTATCTTTCGTCCTGTCGTCAAGGAGTACATCAAACACAGACTGTCTACTGGTGTTACCGTAGCCACGCTGCATCGAGGCACCTTTTGCCTGGGAAATTTTCTCACCTTTTTCCTACAGCAGTATCCTCACACTCAGACGTTACAAGCACTTTCCAAGCAGGACATTGATGCGTTTATCATAGCCCTCAAAGCAGAGGGAGAAGCACATGGTTGGAAGGATAACGATCAACGCATTTATAGTCATATCTCGTTCTTGGAAGAGCTGTTCTCCTATCTCGAACGAATTCAAAGTCCTCTAAGACCCACTGAACCAACGGCGCGTATCATCTGGTCGAGTCATTATCCAAAGCTTCATCACCAACCAAGTGTGCGTGTAAAACATATTCCCCACGTAGTGCTGGCTCAGCTTGATACGCATCTCCAGCATTTACATCCAACCTACATTCCCATCATCATTTTGTTACGAGCAAGTGGCTGGCGCATTTCGGATGTCTTATCTCTCAAACTGGACACATGTCTTGAACAAGACGGCGACAACTACTACCTGGTCGGAGACATTCAGAAAACGCATGTGCTTGGTCACAAAATCCCGATTACGAGAGATGTCGCAGCCGTGGTTCTCACTCAGATCGAATGGGTGAAGCAGCAGTATACTCCTGAAGAAAATCTCAAGAGGTGGCTCTTTCCTGCGTCGAAAAAAGGCCCGCATCGCACGAGCCAGCGTTTCCTGAACGGAGAGCCGTTGAATGCAAGAAGTGTTGGTCATATGCTTAATCAATTTGCAGCAAGGTATCACATTCGAGACGAGAAGGGAGAACTCTTTCACTTCCGACTCCATGCTTTCCGACATACAAAGGGTGTAGAACTAGTGAACAATGGCATGAGCCTGTTTATGGTGCAACAATGGATGGCCCATGCATCGCCAGAAATGACCCTCATCTACGCAAGGATTTTGGATGAAACCATGCGTACCCAATGGGAAAAGGCTGTGCAGCATGGCATTGTCCAGTTTACCGAAGGCAAGCCAGAATTTGTGCCAGGCAAGAAAATACTCACGGTTCTCAATGAGCCACAGGCATTCGACCCGGAGCGGGTGAGAGACTACCGATCCAATACAAAACTCCCTGTAGGTAATTGTGTGAAACCACCAAAATTGATGTGTAAGTTTACCGAACTGCCTTGTTTCCATTGTCCGGCGTATGTGCTCACACCGGAAGATCTACCTGCGCTAGAAACCTATGAGCAGCAAATCCTTGAACGTATCGAAATTGGTAAACAAGCCAGCAATACCTACTGGACCCTCGTCAATCAGAAAAATCTCGATGAACGGGTCCGGCCAGCCATTGCCATGCTCAAGCAGGGGAAGATCGTGGCGAAAAGTGACAAGTACGAGCGCGAGTACACCCCGGAGGAATGGGAACAACAGCGAGCGCGACGAGGAGCAGGTGAGGAGGAAACGAAATGAGTAGTAAAACCTGGAAACGAAACACGACTGGTCTTGTCGCACATGCGAAGCTTCGCAAAGAGGAAAAGTGCAAGCGGGTCGATGAAGCAATCACTCGCTTGCTGAGAGAACATAAGACAATCAATTTCAACACGGTAGCGAAAGTGGCCGGTGTCAGCAAACCCTACTTGTATAGTCAGCCACAACTCCGAGATCGTATTGAGGCACTCCGCCAGCAGGAGCGAGAACAGACAGTTCGTGAACGGGTAGCCCACCCGACAGGCAAAACCGATGCAGCAAAAGACCTGGTGATCCTCGCCAAAGAGCGTCGCATTAAAGAACTGGAAGAGGAAAACCGCAAACTCAAGCAGCAACTTAAAGCTGCTTTGGGCAAAGCATATGATCGGCTCTGAAAGTTGCAAGTCTCTCCCCTGTCTTCCAGAGAAGAACTCTTATGGGGTTTTCCCTCTGCCCGTTTTGACCGGAGCGGAATTTAGGCCGTTTTTGTGAAGCCCCAAAGCTGAAAAAATTACTCTAGGGTGTAAGGGGGGAGTTATTGAACTTGCTAGCCTCAGCAATACGACGGAAAGGAATATTTGTACGACGCGGACAGATTGGCTTCTCAGCAACTATGAGACCTATAGAACCCACTAGTGTTCTCAAGCGTACCCCCAAACCTGTATTCTCAACCAGACGGCACATCTTGCAACCACAAAGAACTCGGAGCAGTGCACTACCGAGTTCCTCGCCTCCCATGTGAAGAGAGCCACGAAAGCACTAGCTGGCTGGTTCTGGCGGAGTGATCGTTGCCCCAATCTGTTGAAACAAGCCCAGCGTGTCCCAGTTTTCCCAGCGTTCGACGACCTTGCCATCCACGATGTGCCAGATGGCAATCCCCGTCACCAGAATCGGCTTGCCCGTCGGAGCGATGTTCCTCAGTTGACCTTGGTGGGTGCCACGTGCCGTCCAGCGACTCACGAACTTTTCCCCGTCAGCTCCGACGACGATATCCTCAACCGTGAGGTGTGCGTCAGGGAAAGCAGTTCGGTACAAGGTAAGCACTTGTTTGACGCCTTCTGGACCAGGGGGAAGCCCTGGAAGGGCAGGGTCGTGCAAGACGTAGGTAGGGGCGAAAATCTCCTCTGCGACGGCGACATTCCCTTCGTTCCATCCCTCTTCATAGAAACGGCGGATGAGGGCCTTGTTTTCCTCGGTGGACATGGCTTATTCCTCCTTTATGTGTTGGTTCCTTTCTCGAATGTGTGTGTACGAAACTGAGAGAGACAACGAGAGTTGACAGAAACACGACGAGATGTGCAGCAATCGGGGGACCCATCAGCTAGTATATCCTCAAAACACGACAGGTGCAATGGTCGAGCCATCCAATTTCGCAGGCGCTTTGATTTCTCTGCTACTCATGTACGAGGGTATCTGAAAATGCAGGGTTGTAGAGCGAACCTACAATCTTGCGGGAAAACTCCGTCTTTGCTGCTTCGATGTGTCTATATCAATGACGTATGACGAGCGTGAAAAGGGCGAGAAGTCGAGATAAATTATCTTGTGCGACGCGTCTGGATTGGCTCCCCTCCCCGATTGACACCAGCCAGGCTGTACTCTAAACTCTACTATTATATATGCCGAGAGGAAAACAGGGCTTCGCCTCAATGTCACAAGAACACCGGCGGGCCATCGCAGGCTTGGGCGGGAAAGCCGCTCATGAGAAAGGGAGAGCGCATACTTGGACACGCGAGGAAGCACGGGTAGCCGGACGGAAAGGCGGACTCAGGAGAAAACAGCCAGGCATACCGGACCTGAAAGCCAGGCAACGCTAATCCCCTACCCAACGACGTACATTGTGACAGCCTGTTGAAAAATACTCTTACAAAGCTCATCAGTCAAGAGCAGTGCTTTGCTTCATGCGTGTTGAGTAATGTGAGCCTATCGGTGATGGAAAAGACCGATACTCCGAAAAAAGACGAGCCACCCACCCAAAAACAGCCAAAAAGAAGCCACACATGGCCTCTGCGGGACTTGGACGCCGTCCCCATCCCTGTTTTTGCAAGAGCCGCTTGAGATTTTGTCCCGCTGCTCGCATGAGTGCCTCACAGTTGACGCGCCAGAGCCGCCGCAAACGAAAACGGCGCATGCCATGCCAGTCCTTGCCTTCCGCAAACAAGGGTTCGACCCAGACCTGCCGCTTGCGCAAGGCTTTTTTGTAGGGTTCGGTTTGCTGATAGTCACGCACCCGTTCCAGCGTGTCCTCATCCACACTGCGGCAGAGGCTGCGTCCTTGCTTGCCAGTTGTACATTTGGCTTTGAGCGGGCAGTGATTGCAGTCCCTGCCATAGGCCTGGTAGCGCAAGGAACGCTCGGTTGAATGCCAGGGAGCGAAGTGCAGTTCTTTGCCTGCTGGACAGACGTACACGTCACGCTCGGCGTCATAGGTGAATGCCTCGACACTAAAAAACTCGGTGCGGTGATCCACATCAGGAATGGGAATGTAGGCATGGATGCCCTGGTTTTCGATGGCGACCAGATTTTCTTCCGAACCGTACTTCTTGTCCCCGGTGACGTGTCGTGGCCACAGTTTCCAGCGAAAACGGGTACGCCAGAGTAAGTCGAGCATGGGTTGATTGTCCATCACTTCCGAGGGCGTCACCAATGCTGCGACGATGATGCGAGCCCTGCCTCCATCTACCACATAATGCGTATGGTAGCCCAGATCGACTCCTCCTTTGCTTCGCATAATGGTGGCATCAGGATCGGTGGTGCTCACCTGATAATCGGCAATCCGTTGATAGTTGCGGCCTTTCACTCGACGATCTTGCGCTCCCTCTTCCTCAATCCAGTCGTGACGCGCTGCATTGTGCTGGGCGAGTTCCTCGTAGGCTTCCAGAGAGAGCGAAACAGGAAGCGGTACCGGCGCATTACTGCCTGCTGGCTCCTCTTGTGCTCTCTGCTGTTCTACCTCGTCACCTGGCTCTTCAGCTTCCGTGTCGAACAGGTTGCTCAAGTGTGCCTCGACAGCAAAGCGGGGTTTCACTGACTCCTTCCCAGCATTGGCTGCGACCTTCGTCCCATCAAAGTACAACTCTTGTCCCCAGATGAGTCCGGCTTCTTGACACTGTTCGACAATCGCTTCGAAAAAGCGACGAAAGACCTCAAGGCCATAGCGGGTACGGATCTTCGTCAGGCTGGAATGATTGGGCAAGGGTTCTCCTAAGTCATACCCTAAGAACCATCGAACGCTGAGCCGATCAGCCGCATGGCGCATCAGTTGGCGTTCGGATCGTATTCCCTCAAAAAACATGACGAGTTGCAATTTGAAAAACACGATGGGGTCAATGGAGGGACGACCACCACCTGCATAGGTTTTCTCAACGAACTCCCGTACAAAGGAGAGATCGAGTGTGCGCTCCAGATGGCGATAGAAGTGATCTTGTGGCACCAACTCTTCCAATGAAACGTTGATGAGTGGAGCAAAGTGTCGCTCTTTCCTTCCCATCATGGGGCAACCTCCTTACAGGGAACGGTATCAAGATTGCTTGCGATCAGGAGGCGGGAACTTACTTGCTGGTTCACGCAACCAGAGTGACACATGTGTTGGTTGCATCGTGTCCTGCACCACCGTGATCAGATGCTCGCGCAGTTGGTTCAAGTCTACCTCATTGCGCAGCGTGGCACTGAACGCATCCACGATCTTGGCCGCATTATATTTTCGGCGATAAAAACGGCGGTCAATGATCTGTTGAATACGTTGCCGCAGAGGTTGGAACAGTGCCGCAATAGCCAGCGTCGAGACCACAATAACCACGTCATTATTCTGACTAATGATTCCTCGCAGCAGGTATTGCAAAACGAAGATGAGACCAAAGTAAACCAGAGCCAGCAAGACCGTCAGCGTAGCATAGACCAGCGTACGATTGATGAGCACATCGATGTCCCACAGCTGTGCGCGCAGTATGGCGAACCCAAACGAGAGTGGAATGACGAGCGGCCCCATGGTGGCGAACGCATTGAGAGCCACAGGATAGAGTGAACCAGACGAAGCTACCGTCGGGAAAATCAAGGTCGGCGCAATCCCGCTCACAACGACGGTAATCGATGCAGCAATGCCGAAGACCACCCATTTTGTCTGCTGCTGTTGAAGCGGACTGGAAAGGTGCCGGTAGCGGTAGATTTGGACGATCGCAATGGTCGCCAACGCGCTCAAAGACACGAGTGTGGTGAGCAGGCCAATCGGTGCATAGGGAGGAAAGGCAGGCGCCACGAAAGCCGTCGGGACAAGCCCAATGAGAAAAACGAGAAAGGCCCAGCGTGTCCAGCGAGGTACGAACTGCCCACTGGGGAACAGGAGGAAGACAAGCACAAGTAAGATCAGAGCAAGGAAATACAAGCATTCGTTCGGCACCTGCCAGGGTGAGGGAACCGCTACGAGAGAGCTTGTAGCGTAGATCGGGCCAAATGCCACGAGCATGATGGCTACCAGCACTGCCATGCGGTCGTCGGCTCTGCGCCAAACGATCAGCAAACTCACCACCAAACAGAGCACGACCGAGGCAATCGTGAGCGCGACCGTGTACACTGTGTAAACGCCTGGAGACAGGCCTATCCCTTTGAGTGCCTCGATTTGCCCAGCAGAAAGTTGCGTATACCAACATGACGTACCAGCGCAGGGAGTTTGCAGTTGTGCCGAGTACTCAGGGAGGCTGGCAAAGAAAATCACCAATGTGAGAGCGACACACATGATCCAGGAAATGCGAGCAACGATGAGCCAATGTCCATGCAACCGGCCAGGCTCATCACTGTTCGAGTTACTGTTTGTAACCATCTGCATTGTCGCAGGAGGAGGATTCACAGACCTTCTCCTCTAATGTTTGGTGTCCGGACGAGGGACACACCAGACTTTGGATAGGTAACGCCTGATGGTAGTTTCATTCATACGCACTTCGTACTGGATTGATGTATGTGTATCTCAATTATATTCGATATGCTAAAGGTTCCAACACATTGATTTCCCCTTTTCAGGCTGCAACATTGTTATGAGAGGAGACACGTGCTGCTCTCCTGGTTCTCTGAACCTCAAACAAGATGACGCTCATGTAGCCGAGGCCTCCAAGCAGTCCTAGCACGCCTCCGATTGTTCCCCAACTTCCGGCGTAATCAGGAAGCAAGAGTGCCATACTACCCAGATAAAGGTACGCAATGCCGATAATGCAAGCTACTGCTCTCCACCCCGGTCGCCTGGTGGCTGCCAATGAACCGCCAAGGATGAGAAGAAGAGCTAGCACTACTGAAGTGAGCCAGTGATAGTTCAACGCATGCACATCTTGCTGTGTCATGCCCAGAATCTGGTAATTGAGTTCGCGTGCAATAATCGGAGCTAACAAGATGGCTGCAACGATGGTAATCGCGAGCAGTGGATAGCTGAAGGATGCATTCATTCTGAAGCTCAACAGATCACGAGGTTTGGGGTAGGCAGCAGCCAGGATGGCAATGAACACCAAGCCAATAACCAATACAAGAGGCATAAACCCTATGCCAGTTGCAGTTGCAAACAAGAGGCAAACGACGCCAATACTGAGAAGCAGGTACTGCATGACGAAAGGTTTTGTATGCGGTTTCCAGAGCAAGGCCAACAGGCTACCTCCTAACAGGATCACGGTGAAGGCACCTGATTGAACCTCATGCCAGCGATGTATGATGGACGGAAAACCTGATTGACCAGGCAGTAACAAGAGATCGCCAAGGCTTCCATAGAGCGTAAAAAGTATCAAGAGCCCTGCAATGGTATCAAACAAAATGACGTGCCATCGTTTGACCTCGCCTTGAGGATGTGTTGAGGAAGACATATCTACTTTCATTTCACATGATACGAATCGACCGTCCCAAAAACGTTACGACAAGCGTTACGAATGAGTCGACCTTTGTGTAAGGAATGTTGCTTTTCTTATGAAGCTCAGCAGGTAAGTGCATTTTTCAACAGGCTGGTGAATTGTCGGGCGTAGATACGCATAATTACCCATTCTGTAAACCTATTTACTGGCCGCTTTTCCATTGACTTTTCTCTGTCTGGTTGCTAGTATTCAGCTACCTTTCTCCTTTTCTCTTATGGCTGTACATCAAGTTTTACAGAAATTTTTAAAGTTGATCCATTATAAGGAATATCAAGAGAGGTATGATAGGTTTATTGTTCTAATTGTTTACATTGTACTCGGATTTTTTGGTATCGCAATGATGATTGTTTTAGGTTTGGCATCAGCAGCAGTAAGGAATGCACCATGAAGGTTTTTCATTTTAATCTCAATGCCGCGCTTTTTAGCCTCCACCTTTAATTAGGATTGACATGCTAGTTTGTCGTCCTCTTGAGTTTTTTGCTTTTTATGATATTCAAGCCGCTTTGGAACAGAAAAAACAGTATAAGCACCAAGAATGAGACTGAACTGACAGTATCACCGACAATTCTATCTATTGTTCTCAGAAACACAACATCTATTCTATACAGCCCTTTCGGAAGGTTAAAGGTAATTATCCCTGGGTACTGACGATCATTTTTGATAATCGGCACGCTTTTATCATTGGCAAAAACAATCCAGCCAGGATAATAGTAGGTGTTCTCTTTCAGCGTTACATTTGTTCTTGCATCTATCACGTATGAATGCTTGGTGGATTTGCGGTAAATTTGCCTGATGTCTGCGCTACCTGCGATATTTTCCAGATGATCTTTTGGGTATTTCCCGATCCAGGGAGCGCACCTGTTAACCCAGATAGGTGTTGATAATTCAACTTCGCATCGTGCTTCTCCGACCGTTGTCGTATCCTTTAACCACAACTCAGTAGTTTGTGGAACCGTTTTTCTGTTACCCCAATTCAGAATGGTAATCAATGTCGCAAAAAAACATATCAGAACCGTAAACCAGATTTTATTTACCGTTTTTACAGCAATTCCAGCTATCATAGCTATGATAAATGAGATTTCGACCAGCAATCTCCAGGGAAACTGAATATCCAATAAAAATCGGTTTGCTGACCAAATCGGCTCTGTGATTTTTTGCATCATGATGAAATAGGCGAAGAAAGATAGTAACAGAAAAAGGTAAAGGGATTTAAGCGAAGTGTTTAACCGTTTTTTAAAGAACAAAACAAGCGAGATGATAAGAACAAGCCAGGGCATATATCCGACATTTGTATAAAGTTCTGCATTGTGTCCCTGGAAAAGGAGACCAAAATAATATTGAAATGGGGAGAAGAAATAGTACCAGAACGGCTGGAATAAGACTTTTTTGAAGAGTCCTATCTGTGTATATTTTCCTTCGCTCAAAGCCGGAAGCCAATAGTACGAGGCAATCAATACACCAAATACGATGGAAAGTAAAAAATGCATGAGATTTCTTATTTTCTTATTTTCTTGTCTGATGTAGCACACGGATATATAGCCCAAGATAAAAGGCATTAAAACAAGAAATGTTACAAGGTGAGATAATATAAGCAGCAATAGACAAAGCGAGTTTAAAGCGATCCATTGATATTTTCCTGTTGCAATTATTTTTTTTGACCATAAAAGGATCAAAGGAGGAAAAACAAAAGAAAGCACTTCTCCGATTGAGACTCTGTAAAGCATTGTTGACAAGTGATAAGGTGCGTATAAATAAAAGACTGCGGCAGTAAATCCCGCAACCTTGCCTAACTCATCTCTCGCCCAAAAATACATAGCAACTCCTGAAGAAATAAAAGAAACTGCGAGCAATAATTTCATACTTGACACGAAACCAAATCCTAAAAAATGGAAAAACGAAGCTATATAATAAGGCAATGGATATAGAAATATAAAGTAGGGACAGCCATATCCTGAGCAATCTTTTGCTAACCATACTGGTCTAATTATTCCTTCCATAAGCGAGCCGTAAAATGAATAAGCGGCGCTCGCGTGTTCATTTAACTGACCGCTTTCATACGTTCCCTTTCGGAGTAAACTAATAAGAGGCAAGAGAGAAATCAGGATGAGTAAAAGAACGAGGTTAATCTTTTTCTTCGGATAAATGAAGGTGTAAGTGAGTATGCCAAGCCCAAGAAGAGTGCTGGCAATAATATTGACAACAAACATACTATAAGGATCAACCATATTGTATAAAAGCTTCGGGCATATCAGAGAGTATTATTAAAGGTTATTTTTCTACCTCCTCTCTAATGGCTAACTATATCATACCCGTATAAATCCAGTAAATTGATTTTCTGGTGCTTGACAAATGATCTGTTCTCTGTGATAGTATGTGCAGAGTCCAAATATGAAAAAGTTCTCTGCTTTTATCTTCTCTTTCCTCCTATTTTTACTATTTCCCGTCCATGCGCTTGCTGATTTCCCTAATTGGACTCCCATTGCTTTTACCGCAACCAATATCACTCTTGACCAATCTACAAATTCAATTACTTTTAATATCAATCCTGCTGATTTTACAGGTTTTCCAACTACTAACATAGATGTTAGAATTACCAACGTTGCAAACGACTCAGGCTGGTACGTCAACAACGCTGATGTAACCACTTGTTTGACTACTGGTAATTGCTCATTTCCTAACTTACAACAGAGTGGATTTCCCCCAGGGGCAACATCAATAGGGGGAGAATATCAAATAGGCTTCTTCCCTGTTGATAACCCAGGGGCAATTAGATGGTCACAAGTTATTAATGTTCCTTTACCGCCCCTTGTTTGACTACTGGTAATTGCTCATTTCCTAACTTACAGCAATATTTAGTACCCCCAGGATCACCCTTAGCAGAGTCAAAATTTCAGATAGGCTTCTTTCCTGATGATAATGGATCGTTAATTAGATGGTCACAAGTTATAACCTCGTTTAATCAACCGCCATTTGTCGGAGTAGTCACAGTCTCTCCAAATCCAGTACAAATAAACACTTCGGTTACGGCCTCGGCGAACTTTACAGATGCAGATACAGCAGACACCCATACGGCAACTATAGATTGGGGAGATTTAACCGGCTCACACGCGTGTAATGTTACGGAAGCCAGCGGCTCAGGATCAGTGAGTTGTTCCCTTCCTTCGGGATACGCCTCAGCCAACGTGTACCCTGTAGCAATCACTGTTTCAGATGGTATTGCTTCAGGAACATCTCCTATAGAATATGCTTCAGTATACAATCCCACCAACCAGGGTCTCTTTACAGCAGGGCATCGCTTCAGTTCCCCGGCAGGTGCGTATCCGCAAAATGCAAGCCTCACAGGAAACGTCACGTTTGGTCTCAGTTATAAATACCAAGGAACTATGCCTACAAGCGTCAGGCAGTTCACCATGGACTTTAACGCGGCAAATCTCCACTTCAATGCGACAAACATCTCTTCCCTTGTTATCTCAAATAGTATGGCTACGCTTACAGGCAACGGCACTAAAAACGGTTCAGGCACTTATAACTTCCTCGTGACCGGCGTTGACGGCGGAGGCATTCGCATTCAGATCACCGACCCCTCAAACAACAACGCAGTCGTCTATGACACCCAACCAGGCGACCCGGCTACCGCGACCCCGACAACTTCTGTCACCGGAAACGTTATTGCCCACAACTAACCTCACGTATCTCCCAACTTCATATAAGGTGCTGTTATATT
>WNFA01003279.1_pt1 | contig 13691 bp, 9 predicted proteins | sample 5400481 | NCBI WGS metagenome assembly WNFA01 (sample SAMN13153340, study PRJNA577476) | soil metagenome | isolation source: 120 cm saprolite under Douglas fir tree site 2 hole 1 replicate 2 | place: USA:California | collected 2015-04-18 | reverse complement strand
AGGGTGAAACCAGCGGACGAGGTTGTATTCTAAGGCAAGGTTCAATGTGAAGAAAAGTACTTGCCAGTTTGATCAGTCACCCCGTGTCACCCTGAGCCCATGCGCTTCGCTCAGGGTAAACTCCGCGAAGGGGCTGTCGCGATGGGCAGCGAGATCCTTCGCTGCGCTCAGGATGACAGGGCTGGACCTTGCCTAAATAAGGAGGGGCAACCATGGCAAATCAGGTAGACAAAGCCAGCATACTCGACTGACCACACCAGGAGTCATTGGAGATTGGTCGATCAAAGATATTCTGGCTCATATTACCGCCTGGCATCATCGCCTGCTGGCCCGGCTGCATGCAGCCAGGCATAACGAGGAACCTACCATTTCTGGCCCGGATAGCGAGGAAGAAATGGATAGGCTTAACGAGCAATTTTACAAGGAGAATAAGTCTCGTCCTCTCGCGGATGTGCTGGGCGACTTCCGCAGCTCTTACCTGCAAATTGTGGAGGCGGTGCAGGCTATGCCTGAAGAGGACCTGATCGACCCTCGCCGGTTCGCCTGGTTGGATGGAGATTCGCTCCGGCAGCTTGTCGCAGGCGATACCTACGATCATTACGAGGAGCACAGACAGCAGATCGAGGAGTGGTTAGCCAGGCCCAATTAGCATAGCAATATAATAGGATAGCTTCATATGGTATTACAGATTTCACGCGAACAGTCACGGCGTTTTCTTGCACGCTACCACTTCTTAGCGACCGATTTACCGGGTGTTTTTGATCATTTGGGGACAGTGCAATACGATCCACTCAATCCTGTTGGGCGCAATCCTGATCTTGTATTCCAGGCACGCGTTCCAGGCTACCAGGTCGATGATTGGCAAAAAGCAGCGTACACTGATCGCCTTGTCTACGATGCCTGGGATAAGATGGCCTGTCTCGTTCCTGTGAGCGATTGGCCGATGCGTGCCTTGATTCGCGAAAAACACCGTCCGTATCACGATAGGGAAATTTTACAGGCTGATCCTGAAGGCGCTGCGGCGGTACTGGCGACAATCGATGAACAAGGGCCGCTTTCATCGCTCGAGTTCGAGGACCGGTCGCATTTCGGAGAACCAGGTTCGTGGTATGGATCGACACGCACCAAGCGCCTGTTACGCTCATTGTGGGCCTGCGGTGAGTTGGTAACGCATCATCGCCAGGGCGGACGCCATTATTATGACCGCCCGCGGCGTGTAATACCCCCACAACATTTTGAGGCAACCCCGCTGGTGGATGAGGAGGCCTATTACCGCTGGATCATCATGCGCAGGTACCAGGCGGCTGGTATATTACGTCCAACTGCCGAGGCGGCTGTCTGGTGCGCGTGCGTAGAGGCAGCGAAACGCAAGCTGGCAATTACGCAACTGCTAGATGCGGGGCAATTGACTCAACTACAGGTTGGCGAACTGGCATGGCCCTATTATGTGCACTCCAGCGCACTCAACTTGCTCGACCAGCCTCTGCGAGATTCACGGGTAATATTCCTGGGGCCGCTTGATAGCCTGTTGTGGGATCGCAAATCCCTGCTGCACATTTTTAATTTCGACTACGCCTGGGAAGTCTATAAGCCTGCTAAACAGCGTAAATGGGGGTATTATGTGCTGCCCGTCTTCTACGGAGATCGCTTTATAGCACGCGTGGATTCTCGGCTGGAGAAAGGCGTCTGGACGATTTCGCAGTGGTGGTGGGAGCCTGATGTCACGCCTGGTGCAGAGTTGTTGGAGGCGTTACGCGCGGCTGCTGAGGGATTTTTGCACTATTTACGCGCCGACGGGGTGTGCGTGGGGGAAGATGTGGATGTGCTGGTGAAACAAACTTTACTGGGGGCAACGGCTGCGCCGTCCAGGTTTATGCCCATAGGGGCGTGATTATGCACATTGACGAACTACCCCGGCTACCTGATGAATTTTGACGACCGAATAGGGTAATCGTGCTCATGGGGACGCAAGCGTCCCCACCGTTCTGTAGGGACAAGGGGTGGGGTGGGGTGGATGAGGGGGCCTTGTGCTTGTCCTCGTGGGAGAGCGACCATCAGGCCTCACGGAACCCAGGCTAATCGCGTTGCCGCCAGGACAAGCACCAGGCCCCCACTCATCCCCACATCCACCCCTTGTCCCTACAGGATGGAGGCGGACGTTTCTAGCTATTACCCGATTCGGTTGTCAAAGATCATTAGGGGCCGATGCATTGCGCCCCTGCCAACCAACCATCCAGCACAATGTTGTATAATTGAGTAAGTATTGCTATGCGATACGCTGTATCCAGTTCGCCGGGGAGTTGGATACAACACAATTTACTGTTTTTGCCCAGTCCCTTAAGGATAGATCGTAGATGAATTCAATGGATTGGCATGATCGGCCCCACCGGCTCTCTGTTAACGAACAGCTTACGCTCAGCGCCCTTTGGTTTTCTATAAACTTCCAGAACTCAGCCCTGCTACCAATCGTGATTCCCATACAAATTTTATTGTTTGTCGCGCCGGGCCAGGTGGGGAGTGCCCAGCAAGCGACTTTCCTTGGGTGGATTACGGCAGCAGGTGCGATCCTGACATTGATCGTGCCTCCATTGATCGGCATGCTGTCTGATCGCACTACCGGCCACTGGGGACGCCGGCGACCATATATCTTAAGTGGCGGGCTACTCATGTTCTTTGGTGCAATCTTCCTGGGATTTGCCAGAAATCTCGGCTTCTTTATAGTGGGTCTCATAGTTTTTCAACTTGCTACCAATGCTACCACTGCCGGATACCAGGGCTTGATACCGGATCGTGTGCCTGAAGATCAGCGTGGCAGAGCCTCGGGCTATATGGGACTTATGAGTATTCTCGGGAATGTTTGCAGCCTGGCCCTGGCCGCATGGCTACTCGGCCAGGTTAACCTGGTTTCAACCGGCAGTGACGCTATCCATAGCGGCGCCATTGCTTACTACATACTGAGCGGGATAGTCTTGCTCGCCGGCGTGTTGATAACAATAGTTGGTGTGCGCGAAGTACCGCACATCCTTTCGCCAGCGGAATCCAACCCGGCAGGGGAGAAAGCTATCCCCAGATTGCGTGCCTGGTTTGCACATAACTGGCTTGAGCCCTGGCATGATCGCAATTTTAGCTGGGTTTTCCTGACACGCTTCTTCGTCATGTTAGGGCTTACCCTGTTCATGACGTACATCGAATATTACTTTGCCAATGTCGCGCACGTCACCAATTTTGTGCAGGCAACGGCGGGAATTGCAATACTTGCCTTGCTGGGCGCTGTCTGCAGCGCCTTTGTGCTTGGTGTGCTCTCTGATCACACCGGGCGGGTCAAGATAGTCTCCCTAGCCACAGTGTGCATGGCGCTGCCGGCGCTGGCATTCGTCGTTTTACCCGATACCCGGGTGCTCTGGCCGCTGGGTCTACTCTTCGGATTGGGCTTTGGGGCCTACACCAGCGTAGATTGGGCTTTAACTATCGACTCACTGCCGTCACTGGACACGGTCGGCAAAGATATGGGGATCTGGAATGCCTCTGCGACGATACCGGCTATTGTCGCCCCTTTACTGGGTACTATGATCTTCGCTATCGTCAGTGTGTTTGGGCGAACCCAATTAGGCTACCGCATAATTTTCGCGCTTGCAGCTTTTGTACTGATATTGGGAGCCATCTTTATCCTGAAGGTACAGGAGAAGCAAGACAGCCGCACCATTTCTAAGCCGCAGACTCCTCACCGCTCTGTGAGTTTTGGATGGAGATTGGCATTTCGCACGCGAGGGGGGCGTGCACGTGGTTTTCTACGTTTCTGGCCTTTCTGGGAGTGGCTTACGCTGACCGTCTGGCGCGTCAAGCCGATTCCACATGCTCCTCATGGATTGCTGGAGGTGCATTTCATACGCTACCATAGACGATCAATAGACCTGCCTGATGGGACGCATATCGGCAAAGGGGACCTGGTCGGCGAACTCCATTTCCGTAATCGCGTCTTGCTGGAGGCTGCAAAACAGACGGGTCCCTGGGGATTTATTCAAATGGTCATGCAAGACTTAGGCGCCCTGGCAACATGGACACAAGCGCCGGATTTTCCAGCCGATCTGCGTGCGCTCTATGGATTGACACTGTTGAGTCGCGCATCCCGCCGCATTGGTTTTACGGTGCGCGAGCGTCCCAAGACTCTTCAAGCCCGGCTGGATCGCTTTTTCATGATGGGTTTGCTGGTACTCTACAATGAGAATGGGCTTGAACGGCTCTTGCAAGGGACTACCTATGGGTCATACCCACAAGAGGTATGGATGTCACGTGAAGAGCTGGTGAGGCGTTATGGCGGGAAGCAACAAGGTCAAGTAGAAGAACGTATGGTATAATGAACGAGAATTTTTACTGCCCGATAAGCGTTATTACTATTGATAGATAGCACCGCCAACGCCAATCATCAGGAGAACACACTACTATGCAGTTACTTGGGAAGATGCTGGGTGATCCCAACAAAAAAGACCTGAAGGCTATTCAGCCTACTATAGATGAAATTAATGCGCTCGAACCAACCATCGAAGAGCTGAGTGATGAAGAACTAGCTGCGAAGACCAAAGAATTTCGCTCACAACTCTCCCTCTATCTCAAAGGCGGCATGGTGCTTGAAGATGAACTGGTCAAACTGTTCGACGAGGCATTGGACAAAGTAGAACCGCTCGCGGCAAAATGCACCGATGCGCAACTACATGCAGCCATCAGAGAGCAGCGCCAGAAAATCGAGAGGGTGCGTGATCCAGAGCATATGCTCCGCGATAACCTGCAGGATACCCTCTCGGAATGCTTTGAGAACGCCTATGAACAACTGAACCCGGCGCTCAACACGAGGAGAGTCACAGCAGCCATGGACGCGGCCGAGGAAACGCAAGTGTGGCCCGACGAGGCTAAAGATCCGCGCCAAGCAACTCTCGCGTTGCTCAAAAAGAGCGAGCCAGCTCTCGATGAGATAGACGACGATTACCTGGACGAAGCATTCGAAAAAGCATGGCCGCTCTTCGAAGAAGCTCGCCGCAACGCGCCCAATCCGCAAGAGGGCGCAGATGAGCGGCTAGAGCAGCTATTCGGTGACATCTTGCAGTACCTGCAGGGTGAAATTGTTGCGCTTAAAGCCGAAGCGATGGACGAACTCATCCCGGAAATGGTGAAGCGCTATAAAACGGGCAAAACGCTTGAAGACCTGATTCCTGAAGCTTTCGCCGTTGTGCGAGAAGCGGGCCGGCGGACAATCCAGATGCGCCACTTCGATGTACAACTGATCGGCGGGGTTGTGCTTCACCAGGGCAAAATTTCCGAGATGAAAACCGGCGAAGGAAAAACGCTGGTCGCTACCCTGCCTGCTTACCTGAATGCCTTGACCGGCAAAGGCGTACACATCGTCACCGTCAACGACTACCTGGCACATCGTGATGCCGAGTGGATGGGCAAGATCTACAAATTTCTGGGGCTGAGCGTTGGTGTCATTGTCAACGCCGTCGAACCGCAGACGCCTGAACGCCGTGCAGCCTACGACGCCGATATCACTTATGGCACAAACAACGAGTTTGGCTTTGACTACCTGCGCGATAACATGGTTGTCTCACTGGACCAGATGGTGCAGCGAGATCTCAACTATGCCATCGTTGACGAGGTAGATAACATTCTGATCGACGAAGCGCGTACCCCGCTGATCATCTCGGGCCAGGGCCAGGAATCGACCGACCATTACGTGCGGTTCGCCGGTTGGGCCAAACGTTTGAATGCCGAAACCGACTATACCGTCGAGGAGAAAACACGTGCCGTCATCCTTACGGAGCCAGGCATCGAGAAGATCGAAAAGTTAGCAGGCGTCAAAAACATCTATGAGGAGGCCAATGCGGACCTGACGCGCTACATGGAGAATGCCATCAAAGCCGAGGTCATCTTCAAGCGTGACAAAGACTACATTGTGAAAGACGACGAGGTCATTATCGTTGATGAGTTCACAGGTCGCCAGATGCTGGGACGTCGCTACAGCGAGGGCCTGCACCAGGCTATCGAAGCTAAAGAGGGCGTCAAGGTGCAGCGCGAGAATCATACACTCGCAACGATCACATTCCAGAATTTCTTCCGCCTTTATAAGAAACTGGCCGGTATGACAGGTACCGCGATGACCGAAGCGGAAGAGTTCCATAAGATCTATAAGCTGGATGTTGTATCTATCCCGACGCACAAAGCGATGATTCGCGAGGACATGCCTGACCTGATCTATCGCACAACAGATGCCAAATACAGGGCCGTAGTCGAGGAGATCAAGGAACTGAATGCACAGGGCCAGCCTGTCCTGGTAGGTACAACCTCGGTCGAGATTTCGGAACATCTCTCTGATCTACTAGAAAAGCAGGGTGTAGCGCACAACGTCCTGAATGCCAAGCACCACCAGCGTGAGGCACAAATTGTTGCACAGGCAGGGCGCAGCGGGGCAGTGACTATTGCCACGAACATGGCCGGTCGTGGAACCGACATCGTGTTGGGAGGCAACCCGGAAGGCTTTCGAGATGCCACCCTACGCAAACATGCTGAGCATGTAGACTTCATCCGTGAGATGCCGGTGCAGGACGAAGATGATCGCGCCGAGAAAGAGGAGGCGATCCAGCAATATATCGCCAACATGCCCGAGGAAGAGATAAACGAACTGCTCGAGCAGAAGAGGAGCGAGTGCGAAGAGGATCACAAATACGTCGTCGAGCTGGGCGGACTGCGTATCATCGGCACCGAACGACACGAGTCACGGCGTATCGATAACCAGTTGCGAGGTCGCTCCGGGCGCCAGGGGGATCCAGGCTCGTCACGCTTCTTCCTGGCACTGGACGATGAGCTGATGCGCCGCTTTGCCGCTGACCGCGTATCTAAAGTGATGCAGATGGTTGGGATGGACGAAGATATGCCGCTTGAGAGCGGCATGGTTTCGCGCTTTATCGAACAGGCACAAACCAGAGTTGAGGGATACAACTTCGATATCCGTAAGAACGTGGTCGATTATGACGATGTAATTGCCAAGCAGCGTGAAGTGATCTATGCTGATCGCCGCGCCGTGCTTGAACGCGTGGATATGCACGAGCGCGTGCTGGGAATGATGCGTGACGAAGTGGGCAGAATAGTGGAGATGCACATCCCAGGCCATATCATCACGGAAGAAGAGCAGTTAGAGAAGCTTTTTGCCGTCCTGGAAACATGGGTACAAATCCCTGGTGAGGTTTTGCCGGAAAATATTCATGCCGTGCGCAAAGACGATCTCAACAGAAAACTGATAGAGCTGGTGAAAGACCACTACGAGGAACGCGGCCAGCAGCTTGATAAACTGGCGGCAGAGAATCCTGGTCTTGGTATCCCCACTATCCGCGACCTGGAGCGTTCCTACACCTTGCAGGTTATAGACCGCCTGTGGATGGATCATATTGATTCCCTGGACGTGATGCGTGCCAGTATTCATTTCCGTGCCATAGGACAGCGCGACCCGCTGGTCGAGTTCAAGAACGAAGCGTTCCGCATGTTCGAGAACTTGAAAGCGACCATCCAGCACTATATAGTAGATGAGCTGCTCAAGTTGCTGCGCGGAAACATCACGATAACGGTACACCGGCCGGAGCCGAAGCGCAAGGCTCCACGCAACCTGCGCACGAATGTCGATGATATCGCAAGGACCAGCGGCCAGGCGAAGAGCGATGGTGCAGATAGGGGTACGACCTCACAAAGGCAAGGCGCGGGCAATCGCCAGAATGGGCATGGACGCGCAGCAGTTGCGACCCCAGCGCCACGCGCAGTGACGGCAAACAAGATCGGGCGCAACGATCCATGTCCCTGTGGCAGTGGCAAGAAGTACAAGAAGTGCCACGGGGCGTGAATTAAAAACAAGGCGCGAAATAAAAACAAGCTCACCTCTCCACAATACATAACCTTTTGCTTATATATAGCTTCAGAATCTTCGAAGCGATTTGCTAGCCCTTTTTGGTGGTTACATGTTACCCTTTAGTCAGGGTAGGAAAGAAGGCGGCAGACAATGGGGTCCACCGCTTAGTATCTACCCACTAGTCCCGGAAGGGGAAAGGCCATCATCATGAGCGAACAACATGCTGCAAACGGAAACGGCAAACACACGGGCAACAGTAAACAAGGGCTGAGGAACCTCTATGCTGCGGAGCTTGAGAGAAATTGGAAAGGGAATCTGCGCTGGCAAGGGATTGAGCGGCCATACAGCGCAGAAGATGTAATCCGGCTGCGCGGGTCAATCAAAATTGAATATACATTGGCGCGACTTGGTGCTGAGCGGCTCTGGACTCTTTTGCACGCCGAACCTTACGTCGCTGCACTGGGCGCGTTGACAGGCAACCAGGCGGTACAGCAAGTCAAGGCTGGTTTAAAAGCTATCTACCTGAGCGGCTGGCAGGTCGCGGCAGACGCCAATCTTGCCGGGCAAATGTACCCTGACCAGAGCCTTTACCCGGCTAACAGCGTCCCGCATGTTGTACGCAGAATTAACCAGGCACTAGAGCGAGCCGACCAGATTCATTACGCGGAAGGCAAGGATGATACTTACTGGTTCGCGCCAATCGTGGCCGATGCAGAAGCAGGTTTTGGCGGACCCTTAAACGTCTTTGAACTGATGAAAGCGATGATTGAAGCAGGGGCGGCAGGCGTGCACTTTGAAGACCAGTTGTCATCGGAGAAAAAGTGCGGTCATATGGGCGGCAAAGTGCTCGTGCCAACTCAGACAGCGATTAAGCACCTCGTGGCTGCACGCTTAGCGGCCGATGTGATGGGCGTCCCAACGCTGATTGTTGCGCGGACCGATGCCAACAGCGCACATCTGATCACCAGCGACATCGACCCGGCAGACCACAAATTCCTCACCATGGAGCGCACAGCGGAGGGGTTCTACAGGATACATGGCGGACTGAGGGCGGCTATTGCCAGGGGACTCTCCTATGCCCCGTATTGCGACCTGATCTGGTGTGAAACAGCAGAACCAAACCTTAAAGAAGCGCAGCGATTTGCCGAGGAGATTCACGAGCAATATCCTGGCAAGATGCTGGCTTACAACTGCTCGCCATCATTCAACTGGCGCAAGAAGCTTGATCCAGAAACAATCGCAACGTTCCAGCAAGAGCTTGGGAGAATGGGTTATAAATTCCAATTTATCACACTAGCCGGTTTCCATGCCCTCAACTACAGTATGTTCAAGCTAGCGCTGGGGTATCGCGAGCATGGCATGTCAGCTTACTCCAAGCTCCAGCAGGCTGAGTTTGCAATGGAAACATATGGATACAGCGCGACCAAGCACCAGCGCGAGGTGGGTACGGGGTACTTCGATGAGGTGGCGCAGGTCATCTCCAGCGGCAATTCCTCAACTGTTGCGCTGGCAGGTTCGACCGAGGTGGAGCAGTTCCATTAATCGCCGGGATATAATTGATAGAGAGCCGAAGAGCGAAGCCGTATACAGTAGGGTGGGGCTGGCCCCCACCCTGGCAGCCACCACCGAAAGGACCTTTCCTCCAGATGACGAATCAGAAGACATATGTTGAAAGCATACAGATCACCGGCACAATTACTCCAGAGTTTGCCGAAATTTTGACACCGGAAGCTATGGATTTCGTGGCAACGCTGGCGCGCGCTTTTGCAGACAGGCGTGAAGAGCTGCTGCAAAGAAGGGAGCAGCGCCAGGCCGAGATCGACGCGGGCAAGCTACCCGATTTCCTGCCCGAAACAGCGCATATTCGCAACAGCGAATGGACTATAGCGCCCGTGCCTGCAGATCTTCAAGACAGGCGCGTAGAGATTACGGGTCCTGTTGAACGGAAAATGATTATCAACGCACTGAACTCGGGCGCCAAAGTTTTCATGGCCGACTTTGAAGATTCGTTTTCCCCGATGTGGGAGGGCACGATACAAGGCCAGATCAATGTTCGTGACGCGGTCAACCGCACCATCACATACACCAGCCCGGAGGGCAAGCAATACGCGCTCGATGAAAAGACCGCGACGCTGCTGGTTCGCCCCCGTGGCTGGCACCTGGTGGAAAAGCATGTTTTGATCGATGGCAAGCCGGTATCAGGCGGCATCTTCGATTTTGGCCTGTACTTTTTCCACAACGTCAAAACACTGCTCGAAAAAGGTACAGGGCCTTACTTCTACCTGCCTAAACTTGAAAGCCACCTGGAAGCGCGTCTCTGGAACGATATATTCGTGCTGGCGCAACGCGAACTGGGCATTCCCCAGGGCACGATTAAAGCCACGGTACTGATCGAGACTATCCTGGCAACCTTTGAGATGGATGAAATCCTGTACGAGCTGCGGGAACACTCGGGGGGTTTGAACTGTGGCCGCTGGGATTACATCTTCAGCACTATCAAGAAGTTCCGCGAGATTCCAGATTTTATTCTTCCTGACCGCGCACAGGTAACGATGACAACGCACTTTATGCGCTCCTACTCACTGCTCACCATTAAAACTTGCCACCGGCGCAATGCTCATGCGATTGGCGGTATGGCGGCCCAGATTCCTATCAAGAACGATGCAAAGGCGAACGAAGAGGCGCTCGCACGCGTGCGGGCAGATAAAAAACGCGAGGCTACCGACGGCCATGATGGCACATGGGTAGCTCATCCAGGGCTGGTGGCCATCGCACTGGAGGAATTCGACGCTGTCATGAAGGGACCCAACCAGATCGACAGGAAACGTGAAGACGTACACGCGACAGCTGCCGACCTGTTAAAGATACCCGATGGCACGATTACCGAAGCCGGGCTACGCAACAATATCAGCGTCAGCCTGCAATACCTGGAGTCCTGGCTACGCGGCTCGGGCTGCGTGCCTATTAACAACCTGATGGAAGATGCTGCCACGGTCGAGATTTCCAGGTCGCAGATCTGGCAGTGGATTCACCATCCCAAGGGCGTCCTCGATGACGGCAGAAAGGTGACGGTCGAATTGTTCCGCGAACTGGCCAAGGATGAACTTGAGAAAATCCACTCGGCGGTCGGAGAGGAGCAATTTGCCAGACGGAAATTTCAGACCGCAACTGAGATTCTCGACAAGATCATTACGGATGACCAGTTCGTCGAATTCCTGACACTGCCCGCCTACCAGTACTTGAATTAGCGGAAAACTCCAGCTCTATGTGCGAAAATAGAGTTCTCAAAGGTTGATAGCCTCTGAGAACTCTATTTTTTTGATGGAGACGAATAATCGAAGGGGGCAGGAGATGGTAATGAGGACAGCAACCTCGGCAGGTGCTATCATCATGCGCGAAGTTGAGGGCAAGCTCAAGATCGCACTTGCGCAGCATCAAAGAGCAACAAAAACCTGGGTACTGCCGAAAGGCCATGTTGAGCAGGGTGAGTCGCTCGAGCAAGCCGCTTTGCGCGAGATTTACGAGGAGACCGGGTTGGACAATGTCCAATTAATCAGGCATCTTGGTGTTATCATGCGGGAATCTGTGAAGAGCAACGGTGATATAGAGCAGAAAACGATCCACTTCTACCTGGCTTATGCAGCGGGTAATCAGCAACCTCCAGCCCCTTCTGACGAGAGATTCATCGAAGTGGGCTGGTTTGCGCCCGGGGATGTAATCGACTTACTTCCTTACCAGGAGGAGAAGGGGTTTTTGAGGGAGCAACTGGGCTTGCTGTTCCAATAAGGGCGTTCTTGCGATAAAATGTGCAAAGCTACGCGCCAGAAGTGTCACCGCGAAAGCTTTCTTTTCGGCACTTATCCGTCTGACCAACGCCGCTACGCGGCTAGTCCTGCGGACTCAGGTCAGACGAAAGGAGAAGGAGTGCTGTTCTTGAGGAAACGTGTCAATGTGCTTTGTACGATTGTGCTGCTTGGCCTGGTTGTGAGCCTTGCGGTTTTTGTCTCTTCGCAACTGGTTAATTCCGCCAGCGTAATCCCTAACGCGGCACCGGGGGTCATCCCTGCTCTGCGGGAGTGGCAGGGGAGCACAGGATCATTCACGATGGTTTCAACTTCTAGCATTATTGTAGATCCATCTTATGCTGCGCAGCTGGATGACACGGCGAGGGTTTTTCAAGCAGATCTATTCGAGGTTACCGGGCGTACGCTGCCGGTTATTAACACCAGTCCTCCGGCACCGGGGGATTTTTTCTTGACGCTTAGTAACTCGGACCGTGGTATTGGAGACGAAGGGTATCTCTTCAAAGTGGGAGACGCGGTGGTGATCAGTGCGAATACAAGCAACGGCGTCTTTTATGGTACGCGAACAGCTTTGCAAATCCTGGTCCAGGATCCCGCACATATGCACATTATCAAAGGAACTGCAAGGGATTATCCAGCATACAAAGAGCGCGGCTTCCTGCTTGACGTTGGACGCAAGTTTTTCTCCCTCCAGCTCCTGGAAGACTATGTGAAATTTATGTCATGGTACAAGATGAATGACTTCCAGCTTCATTTCAACGACAATGAAATCGATGCCGGAATGAGTCAGGATTGGATGCAGAAATACGCGGCGTTCCGTCTCAATAGCAACCGCTTCCCGGGGCTGGCCGCCAAAGATGGGTCCTACACCAAACAGGATATGCGCGAACTGCAGTCGATTGCGAAAGCATATGCTGTGACGATTACGCCAGAAATCGATGCGCCGGCGCATGCACTGGCGTTCACGCAATACCGCCCAGACCTTGCAAGTCAGAAATACTCGAAGGAGTTCCTCGACCTGGATAATCCCAACACTTACACTTTTCTAAATGCCATCTGGCATGAGTTTCTTCCCTGGTTTGATACTACGCAGGTGCATATAGGAGCGGATGAATACTCGCAGGATGACGCGAACAAGTACAGGCAGTTTATTAACAAGTATGACGATTACCTGGGGCAGAAGGGGAAAAGCACAAGGGTGTGGGGGAGTCTGTCGGAGATGAAAAGCGCTGTGAAGGTAAATAGCGATATTGTGATGGATGTATGGGATAACAGGTGGGCCAACGCTGTGGATTTGGTGAACCAGGGATATCATATCATCAATGCAAATGACCAGCTCCTCTACATCGTCCCCAAGGCTGGATACTTTCATGACTATTTAGATACCAGGCTGCTGTACGAGAAATGGGAGCCGAATATCTTTGACTTTTCTAATCAGCGCCTGAATCTGAAGCCAGGCGACCCGAGCCTGTCAGGTGGGATGTTTGCGGAATGGAACGACAAACTTGGAAGCGTGGTCAGCGATGCCGATGTTTATGAGAGGGTCAAGCCTGCGATGCAGACGCTGGGTGATAAAATGTGGAGTGGAACAACGGCAGGTATGACATACGAGCAGTTCCAGCAGTTAGCCCAGAGGATCGGTGAGGCGCCGGGGACGCATTTACTGCAAACGCTAAACTCGCAAGCGGGTTGAATGGCATTCAGTTGATGAAAGCTCTAATGGAGAAAGTGATACAAGATGTATCTCTTGACCTTGCCTTACAAGTCATTACTCCTCGCTTTGTTAATCCCCGAAATGCGCTCGACGAAATCTGCAAGGGACATGCGTCCCAGGTTCTGGTTCGTGCGCAGGCGTACGGAGACAGCATTGTCTGCCGCTTCTTTGTCGCCGACCACGAGCATATAGGGTATCTTCTGAAGCTGCGCTTCTCGTATCTTCGCGTTCATGCGCTCGCCGCGCGAATCTACTTCGGCACGCAAACTCGCTGCTTTGAGCGTCTGCA
>WNFA01003149.1_pt1 | contig 13691 bp, 9 predicted proteins | sample 5400481 | NCBI WGS metagenome assembly WNFA01 (sample SAMN13153340, study PRJNA577476) | soil metagenome | isolation source: 120 cm saprolite under Douglas fir tree site 2 hole 1 replicate 2 | place: USA:California | collected 2015-04-18 | reverse complement strand
CGGCGATAGAGAATTCCGGCCGCGATCATGAGGATGACCGGCGGGCCGATCAGACCGAACAGGGCGGCAAGCGCACCGAGCAGGCCGGCCGAACGGGAGCCGAACATGACTGAGAAGTTCACGATGTTCGGGCCAGGCAGCACTTGGCATAGGGCGAGAAGCTCGTTGAACGCATCCGGCGCCAGCCAGCGCCTCTCGTCCACGATCACCGCCGCGACCAAGCGAGCACGCCACCGAAGCCGCAAAGCGCGATCTTGGCGAAGGCGCGGAAGAGCTGGGAGACGGTCGGCAACGAGACGAGGGAAGGCGTCAAGGCGGACTCGCACGTGGCATCTTGCGCCACGCGTGGCGCGGACAGGTCCACTTGCTCGGTCCCGCGCCCGCCCAGCGGGCGTCGAGCGTGCACGGCGCAGTTGTCAATTGCGCCGATACAGCGGCGCGGCGAAATTCAGCGAGATGATCCTGGACGGACTAACGCCAAATACGGCGCCGCGTCACTTCATCGATGCCTTGCCGGTTTTCTCAACATTCAACTGGTCTTGCCTGCCCATCGCGTTGCGGAGCGAGCCGTCCATGACAAGAATGGTGGCGATCCAGGACGCCGCAAAATTAGCAAAGAACAGCGCCAGAAATACGATGAGGCTGACCGCGGATGAGGTTTCCTTCTCGACAAAGTAGCCGATAAGGGCGGCGACGACGGCGCCGGAGATCACGAAGCAAACATAGATAATGAGCGCCTTCACGGCATTTCCTCCGAGTACAGTCGCCCCAAACCAATCGTCCAGCAGCCGTGCGCGCTACGTGGACATCTGCCAAGCCCATGGCAGTCACCGCGTGCCGGCCGCAATTGCAAAAAACTGTATATCGCTGCGTAGCCGATCACAAGATCGACGGCGGCGCGACGACAGCGGGCCCGGACGCATATTCCTGCGCCCGCAAGCCCGCAAATCAAGGCTCTGATGAGCCGAAGTCCTGCCCTAGGCTCGAATCCCGGCCCCGGCGATCGATTCACAGGGGAGCGTGATCTCGCTCTTTTTTCGTCAACCTTCAGCGCCTATATTCAGGCTGCCGGCGCGAGCCGGCTATGGCGATAAATGGCCGTCGTAATAAACCTTTCGGACCCGGGGGCAGTACCCGGCGCCTCCACCCAAGCCCAGCGTTCGGCTGGGTTTCGGCGGGGGCGAAATAGGATCGACGAGGGCGTAAAGGGCGTGCTTTTGCTCGGCATGGTTCCGCCGTTATCGGGCCACCTTCATAGTTGCAAACGACAACTATGCTCCGGTTGCTCAGGCCGCGTAATGCGGTTTGAAAGACCGATCTAAAGCCCTGGCGTCTTAGCAGCGTCAGGCGGGGTTCGGGGGCACCTGGCAACAGAAGCCCCCACTCTCTATCCAGCGGTCGCGCATGTTGGTCGTCCGCGCGCCGTCCCACTTCGCCGAACGGACGCTCGATTGCGGACCATGACCGTCGATTACATCCGCTACGATATTCTCACCCAGGACGCCCTGCGCGGAGTCGTACGCGCGGTGCTGACCGATGTCGCCGCCAAGGGTCTGCCCGGCGAGCACCATTTCTTCATTTTGTTCGATACGCAGGCCGAAGACGTCCGCCTCTCTCCGCGCCTCAAGTCGCAGTATCCGAAGGAGATGACCATCGTCCTGCAACATCAATTCTGGGATCTGGTCGTCACCAATCAGGGTTTCGAGGTCGGCCTCTCCTTCAACGGCGTTCCCGAACGTCTCGTGGTGCCGTTTCTCGCCATCAAGAGCTTCGTCGACCCTTCTGTGCAATTCGGCCTGCAGTTCGCGACGATCGGTGAAGCGGAGCACGCCGCGGAGACTGCGTCTGACACATCCGTCCGGCCTCCGGCCAAACACGACCGCACGCCGCAGTCCGCCGAGCCGCTTCCCGTGCCAGCCAACCCCGCTGGAATCGCGGCCAAGCCGGATGACGAACCGCCGGAAAGCGGCGGCGAGGTGGTTCGGCTCGATCGTTTCCGCAAGAAATAAAGCTCATCCGCTCGAGGCCGTCGGACGCGAGCGGCCGCAAGGCACGCACGCATGACGAAGACGCGCACGGAGAGGGACACGTTCGGTCCGATTGCGGTCGAGGCCGACCGCTATTGGGGCGCGCAAACCGAGCGGTCGCGGCAGAATTTCCGCATCGGCACCGAACGCATGCCGGTCGAGTTGGTCCACGCCCTCGGTATCGTCAAGCGCGCGGCCGCCGAGGTGAACCACGACCTCGGGCTGCTCGATCGCCGTCGCATGCGCGCGATCGTGCAGGCCGCCGACGAGGTCATTGCCGGCAAGCTCGACGATCATTTTCCGCTCGTGGTCTGGCAAACGGGCTCGGGCACCCAGACCAACATGAACGTCAACGAAGTGATCGCCAATCGCGCCAACGAGATTTTGGGCAGCAAGCGCGGCGCCAACACGCCGGTGCATCCCAACGATCACGTCAACATGAGCCAATCGTCGAACGACTGTATTCCGACCGCAATGCATATCGCGGCCGCGCGCGAGATTACCGCGCGGCTCATTACGGCGCTCGAGCATCTGCGCAAGGCGCTGCACGCGAAAGCGAGAGCATTCGATCGCATCATCAAGATCGGGCGCACGCATCTGCAGGACGCCACGCCTTTGACGCTCGGCCAGGAGTTTTCGGGCTACGCGGCGCAGGTCGGCTCCGCGATCACGCGCATCCGACATGGCCTCAAGGAGCTCTATCCGCTGGCGCAAGGCGGCACCGCGGTCGGCACCGGCCTCAATGCGAAGCGCGGATTCGCGCGCGCGTTTGCGAGAAAGGTCGCCGACTACACGCGCCTGCCCTTCGTGAGCGCGCCAAATAAATTCGAGGCGCTCGCCTCGCATGACGCCTACGTGTTCGCTCACGGCGCGATCGACGCCGCGGCCTGCGGCCTGTTCAAGATCGCGAACGACATCCGGCTGCTCGCCTCGGGCCCGCGTTCCGGTCTCGGCGAGATCAGCCTGCCGGAAAACGAGCCGGGCTCGTCGATCATGCCAGGCAAGGTCAATCCCACGCAGTGCGAAGCGATGACCATGGTGTGCTGCCGCATCTTCGGCAACCACACCACCGTCTCGGTGGCGGGCAGCCAGGGCCATTTCGAGCTCAACGTCTACAAGCCCGTGCTCGCGTACTGCATGCTGCAATCGATCCGGCTGGTGGCCGACGCGGCGCGCTCCTTCACCGATCACTGCGTGGTCGGCATCGAAGCCAATGAGGCGCGCATCAAGGAACTGATGGAGCGCTCCCTGATGCTGGTGACCGCGCTCGCGCCGGCCATCGGCTATGAGCGCGCCGCCCAGATCGCCAAGGCGGCGCATGTGAACGGCACGACGTTACGGGAGGAGGCGCTGCGGCTCGGTCTGGTCTCGGAGCGCGAATTCGACCGTCTGGTGCGGCCGGACCGGATGGTCGGTCCCGGGTGACCAAACGAAGACGAAGCGGATCAATAGCTTGATGCCGCGGCGGGATGGCGGCGGTTTTGGATCAGTGAAATCACAAACATTTTACGGGTAAGGAGGGCAGGTCAGGCTTTCCTCTGATGCATATGTCGCGGTGCGAAATACGCACGCTCTGTCATGAAGACGCCGTGAAAAAATCCCAATAACGACATCGAAATCCACATGATTTATTTGCGTTTCAATGTATATTTTCGTGCCGGACAGTAATGAGCAGGCGCAGTTTCAGTGCTTAATCAATACAGCGTCTGTTTTGTCCATCGCCTTTTCGAATTTCGGATCGATATATTATATTTTTTCGATCCCTCTACGTGGGACCGTTTGCGAAAATCTTGCTACAATTTTAGATAGGCACCAGAGAAGCCTTGAGATCAGAGATGATCCAGCGCCACGGTATGGGCGTAATTCACAGAGATGAAGATGGGGTCCAACGGCCCACAACATGTACCGGGCTACCATCGAATCCACATGGCGAAGGTCATCAACCTAAGGTCAGCCCGCAAGCGAACGATTCGATCGCAAGACGAGCAACGTGCCGCCGAGCGTCGAGTTCTCTTCGGGATGCCAAAGGCTGAACGGCTTCTCATGAAAACGCGGGCCGAGAAGGCCCGACAGGATCTCGAAGGTCACCGGGTCGAAGATGGAGAAGGTCGATGAAATCGCCGGTCGTTAAACGCTCAATCGTCATCGCCGGCCACAAGACCAGCGTGAGCCTCGAGGATGCGTTCTGGAAAGGCCTGAAGGAAATCGCGGGGGGGCGCGACATGACATTGTCCGACCTTGTCTCCACGATCGACTCGGATCGCCGGCATGGCAATCTGTCATCGGCCATCCGCCTTTTCGTCCTCGACCATTACCGGTCGCAGATCCCGGCTCATCAGGCCGAGCACGGCGTCGCGCGTGATGGCTTGGGCGCACGCACGGCTGAGCCTGCGTTGCGCGCCGACTGAAGCGGGCGGACCGCGCTGAGCGGATCCGCGTTCTCACTGAGCTATTGCCGCGGGTCAGGCGGCGTTATCACCAGTGGCGGAGCCACGGGCGCCATTGTCGTCGCACGCTGAGTGTGCGGCGGCGGGGGCGGCGTCCGACGCGGCTTCACCTCGGCCGGTTTCGCCTGCGTTCGGCCCGGAAGCGGGCGGATCTCGATCGGCGCCGGCAGGGCCGGAAGCTTGTCGAAGGCCGGCGCGCCAGCGCCGGACAAGGGTGTTGCCGCCGTGGATAGCGGCAGGGCCGCTTCGTGGGCCCGGCGCGCTGTCTCGGCGGCTTCGGCGGCGCGCTCTGCTTCCTGGGCCCGACGTGCTTCTTCGGCGGCTTTGGCGGCGCGTTTCGCCTCCGCATCGGCGAAGCGTCGGGCTTCCTCTTCGGCAAGGCGCCGCGCGTCCTCCGCGGCCCGCCGCGCTTCCTCGGCGAGCCGCCGCGCCTCTTCCTGCGCCTGAATGCGTTTGGCCTCCTGCTCGGCCGCCGCGAGGCGCTTCGCCTCCTGCTCGACCGCCCGCATCGTCAGCCAGTTGACGAGCGACGCGACCTCGACGGTCCGGCGCGGCGTGTCAACTGGGCCCTTGAGCGCGATCGAGATTTCCGGACGCTGGCCGCCGGGCGCGTCCGCCTTCAGCGGCCCGATCAGGCCGAAGCGCAAGTCCAACGCGTCGGCGCCAAGGTCGTAGCTTCCACTGATCCCGACATCGGCGCCCGCGGCCGGCACGGTGAGCGGCGACAGCGTCGCGCGGCCGGCCTCGATGGTCACCACCGCGCTTGCCGCCGGAATGTTCAGACGACCCGCGTCGAGCCCGCTGCGCAGGACGTCGCCGATCCGCACCGCGTCGATGGCAACGCCGCGCTGGGCCGCGCGCGAGGCGGCCTCGATCGCCGCCGGATCAAAGCCGGAGATCTGCAGGTTGTCGATTGTCGCGGTGCCGCGGCCCGACAAAGCGCCGACGAGCGCGGCCGGGCTCATCCCCGTTCCTTGCGTCGTGAGTTCAAGCGTGATGCGGCCGGCAACCTGACCGAGCGCGCTGCGGGGCATCAGCGCCGACAGGTCTGCGTTGGCGAGCGAGACACGCGCCTCGCTCGAGACGCCCGACGAGGTGGCGCGGAACTTGGCCTGCGCCGCGAGCCGTCCCTCGCCGATGCTGCCTTCGATGTTCTCGAGCGCGATCGCCGATCGCTCGAAGCGGGCAACGCCGCGCAGCTGTCGGCCGACGATGCCGCCCAAGACGGCGCGCGTGATGGCGAATTCGATGCGTCCTTCCACGTCCGCAAGGGCGCTCGGAACGAAGGGATCAGGCGGCCATGCGGTCTTGCGCGATGTCGGCGGCGTCCCGATGGCGGTGGCGATCACGGCGCTCGCATCAGCCGTGTCGGCCTCGATGCGACCGTCGATGCGGGTCGGATGCCCGAGCAGCAGCGCAAGGCGCCCGTTCACCTGGGCGCCCGCGATCTTTCCGTTGAGGCGGTCGAGGGTGAGCCGGTCGCCGTCGATCCCAAGGCGCGTGGTGAGCGCCACCGGGATGGCGGCGCCGGCATCGCGTCGCGGCAAGCGCGCATCCGCGGCCGTGAACGTCACGTCGAGCGCTCCGGTTGGTCCAGCCGCCGCAAATCGCAGCGCGCCGGCCGCTGCCGCATCGAGCCCGGCGCCCGCGAATTTTGCATCGACGCGGAGATCTCCGTCGGCCGGGCCGTTGGCGTTGAGCACGAGCCGCGCCGGCCGCCGCTCGAGCGTCGCGAGCCGGTCGAGGCCGACGAAGGCCGCGAGGCTGGCGCCGTCATCGGCTTCGAGGCTTCCATTCACGCGAAGATCGGCCGCGGCAGGCCGCGCGGCATCGCCGTTCCCCTCTGCCGTCATATTGATGCGGATGCCTGCGATGGCGCCGGCGAGGGCGAGCGTTGCCGAGGTCTTCGGCCCGGAAGCTGCAAGCGGCGCGACGTCGAGCTTGGCTGAGAGCTTGGCCGACGATGACCTCTGCGTGAGGGTCTGCAGCATGTCCGCGATGTGCGCCGGCGCGAATTTCGCGGCCAGGGCCGCGACGCCGGTGAGCCGTTGCGCCTCGAGCGTGAGCGCGATCGATCCGCGCGGCGAGGGCGAGGTGGTGTCGATGCGGCCGCTCGCATTGATCAGGGCACCGCCGAAATCGGCGACCGACAAGCGCTCGATGACGAGACCGCTGGCGTCGAATTTGAGATTGGCGGCCGCGCCCTTCGCCTCGATGCCCGCATAGGTGGCCCTGCCGAAATCGAGCGCGAGTGCAATCTCGCCCGGCCGGTCGAAGGTCGCGCCGGCGAGATTGTTGAGGAAGGCGAGCGCGCCATCGATATCGAACTCGGCCGCGTTGATCGCCGCGTCAAGCCGCGCCGGCCGCTGCTCGGAGGCGAACGCATAAGCGAGCCGTCCCGCAACCATTTTGCGATCGAATTTTGCCTCGAAGCGGTCGATGGCGAGACGTTCGCCGCCAAGCGTCACCTCGCCGCGCGCCTGCAATGGGCCGATCGGCGCGCGCGCGGCGTCAGGCCGGCCCTCGAGCCAGGCAATCAGGGCTTTCGGATCGGTCGATTCGACATTCGCCGGTCCGCTGAATTCCGCGACTTTGGCAGCCAGCTTGAGGCGACCGCTCGCGCGTACCTGCGTCGCGCCGGGCGCGCGGAATTCGAAACTGTCCAGGCTCCAGGCGTCGCCGTCGCTCAGGATGTCGCCACGCACCGTGGTCAGCTGCGCGCCGCCGAGCGACAGGTTGTCGATGCCAAGCCCGATCTTCATGGGCAAGGGCGGCCGTCCGAGATCCGACAGGGTGTCCGTCATCGTGCGCAACAGCGCGATCGGCGAGCGCTTCACCGCGTCGGCCGCGAGCAAGGCGCGATCGAGATCGACCTGGCGCGCGGAGAGCACGCCTTCGAACCGCGGCTTGGCGCCGAACTTCAGGTCGGCGGTCCCGGCAAGCTTGATGGCCCGATCGTCGGGGCCGTATTGGATATCGATCTGCTCGAACAGCACGGCCGCCGAAGTCGCCTTGACGCGGCTCGTGGTGCGCCATGGCTCGCTCGCCACCGCCTGGCCGCTCGAGAGCACCATGCCGGCCGGGCGGGCGAGCACCAGATTGCCTTCATAGCGTGGAAGCTCGCGTTCGACCCAAAGCGTTCCATCGGTCTCGATCGCCAAGGGACGATCCGACGGATCGACCGAGAGCCGCAGCCGCATGCCTCCGTCGTCGGCGCGCCGGCTGCCCGAAACGCGATAACCGTAGAGCTGGCCCGCGGAGACGAACGCGCCCTCGCCGCGGAACGGGCCGAGCAGCGAGCGGATGTCGCCCTTGAACCAGAGCTGGTCGAGCACCAGGCGTCCGCCGCTCGCCGCGTCGGAGAGCACCGCGCGGCCGTTCTCGATGACGACGCGGTCGAACGAGAGCGCGTCCGGATCGAAGCCGATGGCGGCCCGCGGCACGTCGATACGGCCTGCGCTGTCGATGCCGACCGCGACTTCGGGTCCATCGAGATGCAGCTGCGAGGCGCGCCACTCTCCGCGCATGAGCGGGCCGAGGCCGAACTCGACGCCGAGGGAACGGGCGCGCAGCTTCGGCTCCCGTCCGGGCGCGCCGATCTCGATGCCGTTAAGGAACAGCGACGGGGTGGGCAGCAGGCGCGCATCAATGCCGCCTGCGACTCGGACCGGCATGCCGACCAGACGGGTCGCTTCCGCCTCGAAGGCGGAGCGATAGCGGCCCCAATCGATGAACAGCGGCCCGACCAGCGCCGCTACCAGCGCCACAATGATCGCGACCGCCAATCCAAGCAGCGTCGTCTGCACCCGTGTGCTCCGAGCCCGAATCTTCCGTAAACGCCCCCGGCCTATCCAATATGGGTTACGACTATTCTAATCGTACCAGGCCACGCCTGCTGGACGGTCCAGCGCGGTCCGTATTGTCCCGGATCGGGAAAAACCGCGCTCGGTTCCTGCGTTTACGCGCTTTTGTTACGGCGAACCGGCATTCCACTCCGAACCAAGGCCGGAGGCCCCTCGCCACGCACAGCGTTTCGTACGGTTTAGCGGCGATTATGTGTCCTGACCACCCCAGATCACTCGGCCGTAACAATCTTGCCGGGATTCATGATCCCCTGCGGGTCGAACGCCCGTTTGAGCGCCCGCATGGCGGCGAGCGCCGGATCCCCATGCTCGGCCGACAAGTACTTCATCTTGCCCTGCCCTACCCCGTGCTCGCCCGTGCAGGTTCCCTCCATGGCGAGCGCGCGCTCGACCAGCCGTTCGCACAGCCCTTCGGCGCGTCTGACCTCGTCGGCGTCGTCCAGGTCGACCAGCAGCGAGAGATGGAAATTGCCGTCACCCACATGGCCCAAAATGGGGGCGACCAGCCGGCTGTCCGCGATGTCGCGCTGGGTCGCGGTGAGGCAGTCGGCGAGGCGCGAGATCGGCACGCACACGTCGGTCGCGACCGCGCTCGCGCCCGGCCGCAGGCCGCGCGCGGCCCAGTAGGCGTCGTGCCTCGCTTGCCACAGGCGCGTGCGGTCCTCCGCCTTGACCGCCCAGTCGAACGGACCGCCGCCGAATTCGCGCGCGATCTCGCCGAACTGCTCCGACTGCTCGGATACCGAGCGCTCCGACCCGTGGAACTCGAGGAAGAGCATTGGGCGCTCGGGCAGGCTCAGCTTGGAATAGGCGTTGCACGCCTGCACCTGCAGCGCATCCAGAAGCTCGATGCGCGCGACCGGGATGCCGGACTGGATGGTGGCGATCGTCGCGTTGCACGCCGCCTCGACCGAGGGGAAGGGACAGACGCCGGCGGCGATCGCTTCCGGAATGCCGGCGAGCCGCAACGTGATTTCGGTGATGACGCCGAGCGTGCCCTCCGAGCCCACGAACAGGCGCGTGAGGTCGTAGCCCGCCGAGGACTTTCTTGCGCGTTGCGCGGTCTTGATCAGCTCGCCGTTGGCGAGCACGGCTTTGAGCGCCAGCACATTGTCCTTCATGGTGCCGTAGCGCACCGCGTTGGTGCCCGAGGCGCGCGTCGCCGTCATGCCGCCGAGCGAGGCGTCGGCACCGGGATCGATCGGAAAGAAGACGCCCTGGTCGCGCAGCTGCTCGTTGAGCGTCTTGCGCGTGATGCCGGGCTCGATGACGCAGTCAAGATCCTCCGCGTGCACCGCGAGGATGCGGTTCATGTCCCGCACATCGATGCAGACGCCGCCGCGCGGCGCGTTGATCTGCCCTTCGAGCGACGTCCCGGTGCCGAATGGAATCACCGGAACCGCGTGCGCGGCGCAGATGCGCACAATCTCCTGCACGTCCTCGGTCGATTGCGGAAACACCACCGCATCGGCGGGCTGGTTCGCCACCCAGGTCGTGGTGTTGGCGTGCTGCTCGCGCACCGCCGTCGAGGTCACCAGGCGGTTGCCGAATTTTGCCGCGAGCGCTGCGATCACCGCCGCGACCGCGCCGTCGTCGCGCCGCGCGCCTGCCTGCTGTCCCGAGACCACCATTTCTTCCGCTTTCTCACTTCGGCCGGACGTTAACAGAAGGCTCTCCGATACGGCCAGGGGCGCGCCCGCCACAACCGGCCAAGTCACGGGCCGGGCTCAAGAATTCCAGGGACTCGGCGGCAAAATCCTGCAATAATGTATCCCAGGAGTTGCCATGCTCGACCGCGTCGACCTCGAACCGGTGTTCTTCGCCCCCTTCGTCTCCTCGGTGATGCGGGTCGAAGACCATTGGATCGACTACAACGGCCATCTCAACATGGCCTACTACAACGTGCTGTTCGACCGCACCGTCGATGAGGCCTACGAGCTCATCGGCGTCGGCGCGGACTACGTCGCGAAACATAAGCACTCGTTTTTCACCGCCGAGGCCCATCTGCGCTATCTGCGCGAGCTGCATGCGGGCGATCCCGTACGGGTGACGTTCCAGCTGCTCGACCACGACTCCAAACGGCTGCACACGTTCGAGCAGCTGTTCCATGCAGAGAACGGCTGGGTCGCCGCGACGTCGGAGAACATGTCGCTCCACGTCGACATGACGTCGCGCAAGACCGCGGCGTTTCCGCCGTCCGTCGTGCGGCGGCTCGCCGCCATGAAAGCGTCGCATTCACGGCTCCCGCGGCCGGAAGCGGCAGGGCGGCGGGTCGCAATGCCGGCTAAGGGCTAGCGGCGAACCCGGCGTTATCGCGCCCGACGGCGGCGTCTCCTCTGAATCTCGCGGCTCCCCTCGTCAAAGGGCGGGGTCGATGCCATTTTAGGGCAACAGAATCACGGAAAGCTGATTTGGTCGATCCCTGGAAACCTGCGCGGTCCGAACCGCTTGCGCCGCATTCGTCGACATCTGCCGCGGCGACCGGCGGCATCGCGGCGCGCGCGCGCGCGGCGGCCGGCGCGCCCTATCTTGCCGGGTTGAACCTGGAACAACGCCAGGCGGTCGAGACGCTGGACGGCCCGGTGCTCGTGCTGGCCGGCGCCGGTACCGGCAAGACCCGCGTGCTCACGACGCGCATCGCTCACATCCTGAGTCTCAGCCGCGCCCGGCCGAGCGAAATCCTGGCGGTGACCTTCACCAACAAGGCGGCGCGCGAGATGAAGCAGCGCGTTGGCGCCATGGTCGGGCAGATCGTCGAAGGCATGCCCTGGCTCGGCACCTTCCATTCGATCGGAGTCAAGATCCTGCGCCGGCATGCCGAGCTCGTCGGCCTCAAATCCGATTTCACCATCCTCGACACCGACGACCAGATCCGGCTGCTCAAGCAGATCATCGAGGCCGAGAACATCGACGAGAAGCGCTGGCCGGCGCGCGTATTCGCCGCGATGCTCGACGGCTGGAAGAACCGTGGGCTCACGCCCGCGCAGGTGCCGGCCGGCGAGGCCGCGAGCTTTGCGGGCGGACGCGGGATCAAGCTCTATGCCGCCTTCCAGGAGCGCCTGAAAGTCCTCAACGCCGCCGATTTTGGCGACCTTCTGCTCGAGACCATCCGCCTGTTTCGCGAGCGGCCCGAGGTGCTGCGCGAGTACCAGCGCCGCTTCAGGTTCATCCTGGTCGACGAATACCAGGACACGAACGTGGCGCAGTACCTTTGGCTGCGCCTGCTCGCGCAGCCGTTCGCGCCAAGCACTCCGGAAACGCCTCTTCTCGCAGCCGGCGAGACGGAGCAGGCGGCGCCAGCGGCGAAGCCTGCGCCGAAAAACATCTGCTGCGTCGGCGACGACGACCAGTCGATCTACGGCTGGCGCGGCGCCGAGGTCGACAACATTCTGCGCTTCGAGCACGACTTTCCGGGCGCGCAGGTCATCCGGCTGGAGCGCAACTATCGCTCGACCGGCCACATCCTCGGCGCCGCCTCGCACCTGATCGCGCACAACGAAGGCCGGCTCGGCAAGACGCTGCGCACCGAGGGCGAAGAGGGCGAGAAGGTCGGCGTCGTCGCCGCCTGGGATTCCGAGGAGGAAGCGCGCGCGATCGGCGAGGAGATCGAGGAGGCGCAGCGCGCAGGCCATTTGCTCAACGAGATCGCGATCCTGGTGCGCGCCTCCTTCCAGATGCGCGAGTTCGAGGACCGCTTCGTCACGCTTGGCCTGCCCTATCGCGTGATCGGCGGCCCGCGCTTCTACGAGCGCGCCGAGATCCGCGACGCCCTCGCCTATCTGCGTCTCGTCAATCAGCCGGCCGACGACCTCGCCTTCGAGCGCATCATCAACGTGCCGAAGCGCGGCCTCGGCGACGCCACGCTGAAGGTGCTGCACGAGCACGCGCGCGCCGGCCGCACTTCGCTCATGGAGGCGACGCGCGCGATCGTCGAGACCGACGAGCTCAAGGCGAAGCCGCGCCAGTCCTTGCGCGACGTCGTGGCATCCTTCGACCGCTGGCGCGCGCAGAAGGATGCGCTGCCCCACACCGAGCTCGCCGAGATCGTGCTCGATGAATCCGGCTATACCGAGATGTGGCAGAAGGACCGCAGTGCCGACGCCGCGGGCCGGCTGGAGAACCTCAAAGAGCTGATCCGCTCGATGGAGGAGTTCGAGAACCTGCAAGGGTTCCTGGAGCACGTGTCGCTCGTCATGGACGCCGACAAGAGCGAGAACAGCGACGCCGTGTCGATCATGACGCTTCATTCCGCCAAGGGGCTGGAGTTCGACACCGTCTTTCTGCCGGGCTGGGAGGAAGGCCTGCTGCCGCACCAGCGCTCGCTCGACGACCAGGGCCGCGCCGGGCTGGAGGAGGAGCGCCGCCTCGCCCATGTCGGGCTCACGCGCGCGCGCAAGCGCGCGAAGATCTACTTCGTGTCGAACCGCCGCATCCACGGCTCGTGGTCGTCGACGATGCCGTCGCGCTTCATCGACGAGCTGCCCGAGGGCCACGTGGAGGTCCAGGAGTCGAAAGGCGGCTTCGGCGCGTTCGGCGGTTATGGCGGCTACGGCCGCTCGCGCTTCGACGAGACGGAGAGTTTCGGCTCGAACTACGCGACTCCTGGCTGGCAGCGCGCCCAGGCGCGCGGCCGGCGCGGCGGGTCGGAGGACGACACGGCCCGGGACGTCGATGATACGGGCGGCGCCGGAAACTGGCGCAGCGGCGGCGCCAGGTCGCCGCGCGCGCCGCAGCGCACCCAACGCCGCGCCCCGCTCACCATCGAGGGCGAACTGGTCGCGAAGTCGACCGGAACAGTGTCGCCCTTCGCGGTCGGCGACCGCGTGTTTCACATCAAGTTCGGCAACGGCGATGTGATCGCGGTCGACGGCAACAAGCTCACGATCGCGTTCGACAAGGCGGGCGAGAAGCGGGTGGTGGACAGCTTCGTGGAGAGGGTGTGAGCTTCGCTCACTTCTTCTCCAGCATCAGCGTGCCCTGCTTGCGGATCACCTTGCTGGCGGCTTCCGCGAACTTATGCAGCAGCCAGGGCAGCTGCACGGTGAGCACCACATGATCCTCGCGCACGTCGATGCGCCCGCTCGCCACCTGGCCGAGCGCCCGCGCGCGAAAGCTCAGGCAGCTCTCCTCCCAGCGCTCGTCCTCGATCGTGAGGATCTGCGCGAAATGGGTGCGCGCCGAGGTCAGGCCGGACTTGAGACGGCGCACCGCCTCCTCGCGGCCGAGGCGGTGCGAAATGGATACGACGAGCGGCTCTGACATGCCGCGCTATATGGGAGCGCACCAGACTGATTGGAAGTGATCTTGGGTAGCGCGGCGCCGATCCGCGCGGTCACCCCTCCCCCGCCTGCCTT
>WNFA01003447.1_pt1 | contig 13692 bp, 18 predicted proteins | sample 5400481 | NCBI WGS metagenome assembly WNFA01 (sample SAMN13153340, study PRJNA577476) | soil metagenome | isolation source: 120 cm saprolite under Douglas fir tree site 2 hole 1 replicate 2 | place: USA:California | collected 2015-04-18 | reverse complement strand
AGAAGCCCGGCATCATGCAGGGCACCGACAAGCCCGATTACGGCCGCGCCGTCGACCTCCTCACCAAGGCGGCGATCAAGGAGATGATCGTTCCGTCGCTGCTGCCGGTGCTTTCGCCGATCGTGGTCTATTTCCTGATCTACTGGATTGCGGGCGGCGGTTCGATCGGTAAGTCAGCGGCGTTCTCCGCTGTCGGCGCGATGCTCCTCGGCGTTATCGTCACCGGCTTGTTCGTTGCGATTTCGATGACTTCGGGTGGCGGCGCATGGGACAATGCCAAGAAATTTATCGAGGACGGCCACTACGGCGGCAAAGGTTCGGAGCCGCACAAGGCGGCGGTGACGGGCGATACCGTGGGTGATCCCTACAAGGACACGGCCGGTCCCGCCGTCAACCCGATGATCAAGATCACCAATATCGTGGCGCTCTTGTTGCTCGCCGTGCTCGCGCACTGGCGCTGACGTCTCCCGGTGGGGGGATGCGACGCGCGCCGACGCCGCAGCACACTGCGCCGCGGCGATGCCTCTTCATCGCCGGTCTAGAAAATCTTGAATAGCGCGTTGAGATAGGCGACGTCCTTGCCGCCAGTCGGCGTGGCGCGGCTGACAAAATCAAAGACCTTGCCGTCCTTGAGACCGTAGTTGGCGAGACGCTCCACTCGCCGATTCTTGTCGAAATACACCGCCACGACCCGCTGATCGACCACCCGTTGGGGCATGAAGCCGATCGACCGCTCGGCGCGCTGGGAAATATAATAAAACGCCTCGCCACTCACCGTCGCGACCGTTGAGGGCGTGCCGAGCACGATCAAAACCTGTTCTTGGGTGGAACCAATCGGGAGCTGCTCGAGCGCCCCTTCGGGCACGATGTAGCCGCGCTGATAGGTCTCCGAAAAGCAACCGCTGAGCAGGATTCCGAATGCCACCGTCACCGCAACGCGGGCGGCGGCCATACGGAACGGGCGCGTCGGTCCATTCATGCAGCTCGTGATCCCCCTGTCATGGTCGCAGGCGCTAGCGCACTGATCTCATCGGCGCTATCACGTTTTCCCTATCGAGCCCCTGCATCCGACCTCCGCGGCCGAGCTAACGCGATGATATTCAAGTTGTTTCGCCGCACCCCGCGGGACACCATCGCGTGTCTCTATGGCACGATCGTGGCACAGGCGCGGCTGCCCGCCTTTTACCAAATCTATGGCGTGCCCGATACGGTCAACGGCCGACTGGAGATGATCATGCTCCATACCGTGCTGTTTCTCCGCCGACTGGAGAGCGAGGCGGTGCCGATTCGCGCGCTCGGCCAAGGGTTGTTTGACCAGTTCTGCCGGGACATGGACGACAGCATGCGCGAAATGGGGGTGGGCGATCTCGCGGTGCCGCGAAACATGCGCAGGATCGGAGAGGCTTTCTATGGCCGGCAGGCAGCCTATCGGGTGGCGCTGGAGGCGCCCGATGACGAACCGCTTGCCGCGGCGTTGGACCGCAATGTATTTGCCGACGGCTCGCAACTCGGTCCGGCCTTGCGGCTGGCGGTCTATGTCCGCGAAGCGGTGCGTCGGCTGGCCACTCAGGATGGATTCGAGCGCGCACAGCTCGCGTTTCCCGATCCCGAACAGGTACTGCTGTGCGCGAGATCGACGAGGATAAGGCAATGACCAAATCCGAACGCAGGTCCGAACGTCTTTGGAGCGTGCCGCTCGCGCTGAGCGATGTGCCCGAGAGCGGGCGCCACTTCGACCTCGTCGCCGATGCCCAGGTGCGCGCCGCGGTCGCCAAGCGTGCCGGCCTCGCTGCCTTGCCCCGACTGGAGGCCAGCTTCGACGTTACATTGCATGGGCGCGGCGGCTTGCACGTGGTTGGCCGGGTCTCGGCCACCGTCGGCCAGATCTGCGTGGTCACGCTCGAGCCGCTCGAGAACGAAATCGACGAATCGATCGACCTCGTGTTCATGCCCGCCGGGGCGTTCCCGCTGGTCGGCGGCGCAGAGGTCGAGGTGCCGGCTGTTGATGTGCCGGAAGTGCTGGTTGGCGGTGGGATCGATCTCGGCGCCATTGCGACCGAATTTTTGATTCTCGGCCTCGATCCGTATCCGCGCAAGCCGGATGCCACGTTCCAGGGCTCGCCTGTCGGCGACGATGCGGCGCATCCATTTGCGCCGCTCGCTGCGCTGAAAAAAGGGCAGGGCGGCGACAAGCGGTGATTGTCCGCCCCCCTGTTGTGACTCCTGTCGACACGGTATTGTCGTGCCATGCCCCACAAAGTCCGCATTGCGCTCGACGCCATGGGGGGCGACCATGGGGCAGCAGTGGTCGTTCCGGGCGCGGAACTGTCCCTCAGCCGCCATCCCGACATCGAATTCTTTTTTTTCGGCGACCGTGTCGCTGTGGAGCCGCTCCTCGATGCCCGTCCGCAACTCAAGGCGGCATCGCGTCTGGTGCATACCGACATCGTGGTGCAGATGCACGACAAGCCCAGTCAGGCGCTGCGCAAGGGGCGCCGGAAATCTTCAATGTGGCTTGCCGTCGACGCGGTGAAGAAGGGCGAGGCGGATGTTGCCGTCTCCGCCGGCAACACCGGCGCGTTGATGGCCATGGCGAAGATTGACTTGCGAACCATGGCGGGTATCAACCGGCCGGCGATCGCTGCCCTTTGGCCCACGCTCAGGGGCGAGTCCGTCGTGCTCGATCTCGGGGCCTCAATTGGGGGCGATGCCGAGCATCTCGTCGAGCTCGCCGCCATGGGCAGTGCCATGGCGGCAGTGTTATTCGGGCTCGACCGGCCCACGGTCGGGCTCCTCAATATCGGGGTCGAGGAGGTCAAAGGGCTTGAGGCGGTGCGCGAAGCCGGCCAAATGCTCCGCGCGGGGGAATGGCCGCAATTCGAATATGTCGGCTTCGTCGAGGGCGACGATATCGGCAAAGGAACGGTGGACGTGGTGGTGACCGAAGGCTTTTCCGGCAATATCGCGCTTAAGACGGCCGAGGGCACCGCGCGCCAACTTGGCCAATATCTCAAGCACGAGATGAATCGCACGTGGGTAAGGAGACTCGGTTACGTTTTGGCGCGCGGTGCGTTCCGCGCGCTTGGCAACAAGATGGATCCGCGTAAGTCGAATGGCGGCGTTTTTCTCGGCCTCAATGGGATCGTGATCAAGAGCCACGGTGGTACCGACGCCGAAGGCTTCGCCTACGCGGTCGATCTCGGCTACGACATGGTGCGCCACGAATTGCTCGCCAAGATCGGCCACAGCCTCACGCGCCATCACAGCGAGGCAGTTCCCGCGCGCGCTATCGGGGGAGCGGCTTCGTGACCGTGCTGCGGTCCGTGGTGCTCGGCTGCGGCAGTTATTTGCCGAGCCGAGTCCTCACCAATGCCGAGTTGTCGCGGATGGTGGACACCACCGACGAGTGGATCACGCAGCGCACCGGCATTCGCGAGCGGCGCATTGCGGCAAAGGGAGAAACCACTTCGGACATGGCGCTTGCCGCCGCGCGCGCGGCGCTTGCCGCCGCCGGGCTCGATGCGCAATCGATCGATTTGATCGTGCTCGCGACCTCCACCCCTGACAATACCTTTCCGGCGGCCGCGGTCTCCGTCCAAGCCGGTCTCGGCATTACCCGCGGTGCCGCCTTCGATTTGCAGGCGGTTTGTTCGGGCTTCGTGTTCGGGCTTGCGACCGTCGACGGTCTGTTCAAGACCGGCGCATTCGAGCGTGCGTTGGTGATCGGCGCGGAGACCTTTTCGCGCATCCTCGATTGGAGCGACCGCACCACCTGCGTACTGTTCGGCGACGGTGCCGGCGCGGTCGTGCTGGAGGCGCAACGTGAGCCCGGCACGCGCGAGGACCGCGGCATCCTCAGCGCGCATCTACGCTCGGATGGCCGCCACAAGGCTAAGCTCTATGTCGATGGCGGTCCGTCCTCGACGCAAACTGTCGGCCATCTTCGCATGGAAGGGCGCGCCGTCTTCAAGCACGCGGTGGCGATGGTCACCGACGTGATCGAGGATGCCTTCAAGGCTACCGGCTACACCGCCGACGATATCGACTGGTTCGTGCCGCACCAAGCCAACCAACGCATCATCGACGACACCGCCAAGAAGCTCGGCATCGCTCCGAAAAAGGTGGTCACGACCGTCGAAAAGCACGGCAACACGTCGGCGGCCTCGATTCCGCTCGCGCTGGCGGTGGCAATCGCGGATGGCCGCATCAAACGCGGTGATCTTGTCATGCTGGAAGCGATGGGCGGGGGTTTTACCTGGGGGTCGGTGCTGCTGCGGTGGTGACACGGGGTAATTGAAATCTTGCCCTCACGCCCGTTGACCGCTCCGGTCCAAGCTAATATCGTCTGATAATTCAGAGAGATATCTTGATCGCCGAAGGCGGGGCTGGCGATGACGGGAAAAACGGTCACACGCGCGGACTTGTGTGAGGCGGTCTACCAGAAGGTGGGATTGTCGCGCACCGAGTCGGCCACACTCGTCGAACTCGTTTTGAAGGAAATCACCGACTGTCTCGAGCGCGGAGAGACGGTGAAGCTCTCGTCGTTCGGCTCGTTTGTGGTGCGCAAGAAAGGCCAAAGGATCGGGCGTAATCCCAAGACCGGCAAGGAAGTGCCGATTTCGCCGCGCCGCGTGATGGTGTTCAAGCCGTCTGCGATCCTCAAGCAGCGCATCAACGCCGATTCCGACTTGCGAAAATAGCGTAGTTCACGGCTGAGGGAGCAGAGCGGCGGTGGACAAGGCACCGGACGCATTCCGGACCATCAGCGAAGTGGCGGAGCAGCTCGACGTTCCGCAGCATGTGTTGCGCTTCTGGGAAAGCCGCTTCCGCGAGATCAGGCCGATGAAGCGCGGCGGGGGACGCCGCTACTATCGACCGGACGACCTCGATCTTCTGCGCGGCATCCGTCATCTCCTCTATGGCGAGGGCTACACCATCCGTGGCGTCCAGCGTCTGCTGCGCGAGCAGGGTGTGCGCTTCGTGCAGAATGTCTGGCAACCGGGGGCGCCGCAGCCGACCCGCCAGCCGGCCGAGGAGGATGGCGCAGTCGAGGAGGCCGTGGCCGCCGAAGGCGCAGCTGCGGTGCAGTTGCCGTTGTTGCGCGGGGCTGCGGGCGGCGAACGACCGCAGAGTTCCGAAAGTGAGCGTGCCGGTTCGTCGCGCGCGATGCCGGCTGCGGAGGGCGGGCTTGCCCATGAAGACGTACAGAAATTACAGGCTGCGCTCCACGACCTGACGGAATGCCGGCGGCTCCTGGACGCCGCGCTGGTGGAGAAAATCTAAAACGCTGCGCGCATCGATTGGCGGCCGCGTCGGGTTGACGGCGGCTGGATCACGAGAGTTTCTGTCGAAGCGGTCTGGTGAACACGGATCACTGGTGCCAAGGACCGCCATGCACTAAGATTCAAGGGGTCTATCGGCCGTGCGAATCCGGCGTTGAACCGATTGAAACAATAGAATGTGGTTCGACCAAAAGGCCTGGAGAGAAGCGCAATGACCATCCGGCAAGGTGTCAGTGCCGCGCTTGCATTCGCGCCGCTGTTGTTGGCTGCTGCGGCCCACGGGCAAGACGGCACCCAACAGGCTGCGCAACATCCCGGGCGCAGCGTGGTGATGAGCAAGTGCTTCCAATGCCACACCGATGCGATGTTTCGCGATCAGCGACAGGATCGACGCGGATGGGAGGCCGCGATCTATCGCATGATCGGACGCGGCGGGTTATGGACGTCAGAAGAGATCAATCTGATGGCCGATTACCTGGGCAGCGATTTCGGGCCGAAATAATCGCGACGCGTCGATCGCGCCACGTCCAGGAATCCAAAGGAGCGAAGGATGCGAGACCTGGTTGCCAGATATTTGTCGCAGGGAATTTCGCGGCGCGGTTTCGTCGGCGGCCTGACCAAAGCGGGTTTGACCGCGACCGCCGCCCAGTCGGTGCTCACCGCGGTTGCGTCGGTGAGTTCCGGCCATGCACAGGGCGCCGGTCCGCAAGCCGGCTCAGCTGCGGCCGCCCCCGCGCCAGCGCCTGCGGCGCCGGTCGCGACCGCCGTCGCTGGCGTCAAGCCGTTTCAGGGCACCGGCGGTGCCGCCTTTGCCGAACAGCTCATCGGCTGCGGCGTGAAATACGTCTTCGGCAATTCCGCGAGCGAGGATGCGCAGTTCTACGAGGCGCTCGTCGACCGGCCGCAGCTCAAATACATCCTCACCCCGCACGAGGGGCCCGGCGCCGCCATGGCTGCGGGCTACATCAAGGCTTCGGGCGAGGCCGCCATCGTCATGCAGGCTGCGGTCGTCGGCATGGCGAATGCCATCGGCCAGATGTTCAACGCCTTCAAGGAGCAGACGCCGCTCGTCGTTTATTCCTATCGCACCGACCAGTCCAGACGCGCGGGACGCGATGGCTTCGAGGAGGTCGCCAATCAGGAGCAGATGGTCCAGCCCATTACCAAATACACTTGGCTTGCGCGCCGGCCGGATATGATCCCCGAGACGGTTCGCCGCGGTTTCAAAGCGGCGTGGACGCCGCCCTACGGTCCCGCCTACATCTCGTGGCATTCGGATTACAACGACGAACGGGTGCGCACCGAGATTATCGCGCAGGAACTGATCGACCCCCGCATGCGGGTACGGCCGAATCCGGATGAGATCGAGCGGGCTGCGAAGCTCCTGGTCGAGGCCCGCATGCCGCTCATGGTCGTCGGCGACGAAATCTACAAGGCGAAAGCGGTGGGCAAGGCGGTGAAGCTTGCCGAGCTACTGGGCATGCCGGTGACGCAGGTGCGCCAGCTCTATGCCAACTTCCCGGAGACGCATGCGCTCTGGGTCGGAAATGTCGCCGGCAACAGCCTTAATTCGCTCAACTATCCGAAGAGCACGGACGTGATCTTAAATGTCGGCAACAAGTTTCAGCACAGTGGTCCGGCGCCGATCGTTCCGCGTGGGCCGAAATTCATCGATATGCGCATCGATTACGCCAGCATGGGCAATGTCATGGTCACCGAGGTGCCGCTCGTTTGCGACGTCGGCTACGGACTTGACGATCTGATCGCGGCGATCGAGCAACTGCTCACCCCGGCGCTGCGGCAGAAGGCTGCCGAGCGCGCGCTCGACGTGCGCAAATTCGGCGAATGGGCAAAGGCGGCGCGCGCCCAGGTGGTGAACAATCCCGACTGGAACGAGAGCCCGATCATCGCCGACCGCCTCACCTGGGAGGTCGCGAAATTCGCCGACCCCGACGCCATCATCGTGCACGAGGCGGGATCGGTGGCCCTGCACTCATTCGACTTCGACCCGAACGGTGGGCGCGAGTTGTTCTTCTATTACGGTGCCCATCTCGGTTCCGGCGTTGGCACGGCGGCGGGAGTGAAACTCGCGCGTCCGAACCAGCAGGTGATTTGTCTCGTCGGCGACGGCTCCTTCATCTTCGGCCCGACCGCGCTCTGGAACATGGCGCGGCTGGAACTCCCTGTCATCGTCGTCGTCTATAACAATCACGCCTATGGTGGACCGCATTCGCGCGTCATTGCCAACGTGCCGGGTGGCCGCATGGTACAGACCGGCCAATTCGTGCACGATTATCTGGGCAGCCCTGACATGAACATGGCCGCGATCGCCAAAGGTTTCGGCGTCGATGGCGAGGTGGTCGAGAGTCCGGGGCAATTGCGCGAAGCGCTCGCGCGCGCACGCAAGGCGACGGTCGAAGGTAAGCCCTACCTCATCGACGCGCAGGTTGCGCGCAAAGGTGTGGCGTGGGCCGACAAGCCTTGGATCCCGCCCATTCAAGTGGCGGCGCTGCGGCAAAAAAAGGTCTGAGCATGCGAGGCGCGCCGCGCGCGCAACCTCCGCGGACGCGGGTCATCCCGGTGCTGGCGATTTGCGTGGCTCTCTGCGCTGCCGCGCGAGCAGACGACGCCGATCTCGGACGCGAGGTGTATGACGACTTCTGCGTGACCTGCCACGGTCGCGATATGGTCAATCCCGGCGGCGTCACCTTCGACTTACGCAAGTTTCCCAAGGACGATTTCGAGCGCTTCCGCAACGTCGTCCTCGATGGCAAACCGCCTGCCATGCCGCCTTGGCGTGACAAGATCAGCGACGATGACCTCAAGCTGCTGTGGGCTTACGTGCGCGGCGGGGGCTGAGCATCGCCTCGAGGCGCAGCGCTCGCCGCTGGTTTTGACATGGGCGGTTGAAATCGTCGGGCGCGGGTATGTGGCAGCTTCCTGGCGTCATGAGGACCGCCTGCGCCGGCGAGCCGCAATCGCGAGATCGGCGGCGTCCACTCCGGTGAGATAGGCGCCGTGAGCCGTGGAATAATCGCTGCGCGAACACGCCTCGCCGGCGAAAAACACACGATCGTCCACGGGTGCCGCGAGCATGTCTCGGCAGTCCGCCTTGCCGGGCATGGCATAGGAGTAGGAGCCGCGGGCGAATGGATCGACACCCCAGCGATGAAGATGAAGCGGCTTCACGCGGTGCGCGAAGTCGCTGCCAAGCAAGCCGGTGAGTTCGCCGATGGCGAAGTCGACGAATGCAGGCTCGCCGCCGGCTTCAAGCTCTGCGGCCAAGCGTCCCCCAAAATAAGCTTCGATCTGCGGTCTGCCGAAGGGTCTGAAGTGATAGACACCTGTGTCGCTGCGGCCGGTGCGGCCAAAAAGGCGGCTCTCTTTGTCGAATTCCTCGGCCTCCGCCAGCGATAGAAACAATTTGTCGGCAAGTCCCAAGGGCAGGCCCATGGCCGCTTCGGTTTTTTCGGGCAAGGCCGGGCTGAAGAGAAGCTTCTCTTCGGCAAGCAGCGCGCTCGAGACGGTGACGATGGCGATATCCGCCGTTATCGCGCCGGCCGCTGTCTCCACTCGCAATCGCCGTCCGCTGCGATCAATCAGCCTCACCGCCTGGCCGAGCATGACCGGCAAGCCGGCGCCATGGGCTGCGATCACCCTCCCGTAGCCCTCGACCACCCGCCAGTTCACGCCACTGTCGTCATAGCGGCTGACATCTCGCGCCGAGACCCGCTCAAGCTCCGCCCCGTTCGCGTAGGTGCTGACCGCGTCGATCAAGGCATTCCACTGGCCGAGCGGCTCGAGAAACGTCGCCGCCGAAACGTCCGGCTCGTCCTCGCAACGGGAGTGGAGTTGCTGGCGGAATTTCTGCAGCGCTTGCAGAAAGCTGGTTTGGTCCGAAAGCGGAAAGCCGATTGGAGCCGAATGCCGCGTCCACGGTGGCGGCGTCTTGTCGATCGAGCCGCCCTGCGCCTCGGCAATTTCTCGCCAGGGATTGCGGTCAGCCGAGTGCAGCCAGCCGCACCCGAGATCGATTGGGAATTCCGAGTTTCCGCGCATCGTCCATGCCCGTCCGCCGAGCCGCGACCGTGCCTCCACCACGAGGCAATCAACATGCGCGTCCATGAGCCGCCGGCCCGCGGCGATGCCAGCGGCGCCAGCGCCCACAACGAGAACCTCGGTATCGCTGCTGGCCACGGGTTATTCCGCGGCGATTTGGATCGAGCCACCCATCGTGCGGTCCCAACGATCTCCGTTCGTCCGGTTCGCGCCAATACTGTCGCCGCGCTCCCAGAGACGGCAACCGCTTTTTGCGCAAACGTCAAATGCCTGGACGCTCCCTCTGCCGGTAGGCGGCGGGAACGTATTGCGCCTCGGGAGGTTGACGAACACGCTCCGTAAATGTGTGAGGAATTGCCTTTTGCGGCTGACCATTCTGATCATTACAGCGTTCGTTGGCTTCGCACAGGCAGGTGTGGTGCGGGCGCAGCCGGCCGAGAACACGTCCCCCGAGCAAGGGGTAACATGCCCGCCGGACGTCAAGGGCGAGCCGCCGACCGTGGGCGGTGGCAGTTCTGGACCACTGAGCGACAAGCTCGCCCAATCGAAGGGCGTGATCTGCCCACCTGCGGGGATTGACCGCGACATGCAGGTCACGCCGCCGGGCGGCGGTCATCTCAAGGTTATTCCTCCGCCGGGCACACCAGGCGGAGATCAAAATGTGCAGCCGAAGTAACTCTTCTGACCTCGCTGGCGCTCGGATGCTTGGTGAGTTGGTCGACACCCAAGGCGTTAGTTGCAGCACCAGCGGCAAGTCGAGCGCCGCCACACCCTCAGGCCCTGGGTTTCACACCGAACTTTGTCGCATGGGCCGGCTGCGCAACCCCAAGCGCAATCTGCGGCTTAGATTGTCAGCGAACTCTCGCGTGCGTGTCGCGGTCGAGTCTGGCTTGGAATCGGCCAATCGTTTCGATCTGGGTGGCCAGAGCCTCGTCGCTGAGAAACCTGCTCTCCTGCGCGAGCGCGATCCAGAACTCTCGGATGTTGCTCAGAGCTTCACGATGGACTGGATCAACCGTGATCCGAAGCGCCCGCTCGCAGTCGGCCGCCTTCTCCCATGGGTCCACTTGAGACATGGAGGCCTCCTGCGTAGGGGAACCTGTCGTCGGGAAAACCACCTTGTCCCCTACAGGATTTTCTCCGCGCTTTCGAGCCTTCGAACCGGGTTTTCCCCGTAGCTCACCGTCTGCTTAGGGCAAATCGTCGATCCAACATGCGTTCGTAGCCCGTATCGGCGAATTGCAATTTGCGCACATGCGCCATCGGGACATCCTGCTCACAACCCACATTGCTCATCGTCCTCAAAGGCGGGATATCCGAATCCTTTCCGGCTATCTTGCTTGGGCCTAGAATCTGAAGCGGGAAGGGACCCCAAGATGCCAAGCAAGGAATTGGTGGGGCAGGAGATCAGCGCGGAGCTGCGGACGGCGCCGCGCGGGGCATCGTTGGGTATCCGCGGTTCTGTTACGGCGATTGCGATCATCCTCGCGTGCATCGATTCCGCGGCTGCCCAAGACTGGCCGACGCGGCCTATTCGTCTCGTCGTGGGTGCCAGCGCGGGCGGCGGCACCGATATTTCCGCACGCTTGATCGCACAACCGCTGGCGGAGATCCTAGGCCAAGCGGTCGTGGTCGAGAACCGCGCCGGCGCCGCCGGCACCACGGCAGCGGAAGCGGTCGCGAAGTCGCCGAAGGATGGTTATACCGCGTATATGATGAGCAATGCGCACGCGATTTCGGCTGTGATGTACAAGTCGCTGCGCTACGACCCGGTCAATGACTTTCAAATGGTGTCGATGGTCGCGACTGCGGGTCTTGTTCTTGTGGCCGCGCCCGCTTTTCCGGCCAGCGACCTGGCGGGTGTGCTAGCTGCGGTGCGCGCCAGTCCCGGAAAATTTAATTTCGGCAGCGCCGGCGTTGGTACGACCCAGCATTTCGCCGGCGAGCTGATGAAGCAGACTGCCGGTCTTAACATCACGCACGTTCCCTACCGCAGCACGCCGGCCGCGGTGACCGGCTTGCGGGCGGGGGAGGTGGAATTCGTATTCGAGTTGGTGCAGACCGTTCAAGGTCAGATCCAAATGGGCGAACTGAAGGCCATCGCCGTCACCTCGCCGAAGCGCAATCCCATGCTCGCCGATGTCCCCACCTTCACCGAAGCGGGCATGCCCGGTTACGACGTCACGAGTTGGTACGGGCTCGCCTTTGCGGCCGGCACGGCGCCCCCGATCGTGCACAAGACGAATAAAGCGATGCAGGAGTTGCTCGGACGCGAGAGCGTCGCCAAACAGATCCTCAATTTGGGTGCGCTGGTCCGCAGCTCGACTCCAGATGAGCTCAAAACGCATATTGCCGGCGAGATCGCGAAATGGAAGGTGGTCCGGGAAAAGGCCGGAATCGAGCAGCTGTAGCAGGCCGTGATCGATCGATGCCTGTGTCGGGCAGAAACCGGCGCCCCGGCTGCGTCGCGGGCTGGAAGAAGGCGTGGCGCTGGAGGTAAAGTTGCCGGTTCCTTACGGCGCGGACAACACCATGCGCATCATCATCGCTTTCGCCTCCGTGCTCCTATCGGGCGCCGCGCTCGCGGACAGTGTTCGCCACCCCAGCGTGCCGGAACGGTTATGGGGCACGTGGGCAGCGAGCGCGGACCTCTGCACCGACAGCAAGTCTACCTTTGTCGTATCCGCGAAAGGGTACGTGACATCGCAGGCGAACTGCGCGATTCAATGGGTCACCGAAACCGCAGGCGCCGACGGGCCGATCTACTCCGCCCATATGCGTTGCGCGAGCCGAGCCGAGCCGCAGGAGACGACGGAAGTGAATCAGATCATTGTGTCGAATGACCGTGGGCAGCTTTCGGCCGGTCCCGACTTCAAGGACCTCAAGAGCTACCGGCTCTGCCCGAGGAACTAGAGCTGGGAGCATTCATGCGTAACGCTTCTCGCCGTGGCTCTGCCGCCGTCGCGCTCTGCGTGACGCTGGCCACCACGACCGTTATCGCGCTCGTGAGCGCGTCCGCTGTCGTCGCCCAGACCCCTCGGGTCGAGGAGCTCGTTTCGGCGGTGGTGCGGGTCAACACTCACATCGCTCCAGACGGGCGCACCGTCCAAGGCCTCGGCCGCGAACGGGAAGGATCAGGCATCGTCATCGATAGCGCCGGTCTTGTCTTGACGATCGGCTATCTCATGGTCGAGGCCTACGCGGCCGAGGTCGTCGACAACAACGGGCGCACCGTACCGGCGGACGTCGTCGGCTACGATCATGAAAGCGGCTTCGGCCTGTTGCGCGCGATCGAGCCGCTCAAGCTCAAGCCGATGGCGCTGGGCAAGTCCGCCGAGATCAAAGAGGGCGATCCCGTACTGGTTGCAAGCTTCGGCGGCACCGCCATGGTGGCCGGGGCCTATGTCGTCGCCAAGCGCGAATTCGCCGGCAGCTGGGAATATATGCTCGAGGAGGCGCTGTTCACCGCGCCGCCCCATCCGGCCTGGAGCGGGGCGGCGCTGATCAATCGCGAGGGCAAGCTCGTCGGCGTCGGTTCGCTTATCGTCGGCGAGGCCGTCAGCGGAAGCGACAAGACGCCGGGCAACATGTTCGTGCCGATCGACCAGCTGAGGGACCCGGGCGGCCATGGCTCGGCCTCAACACCGAGGAGTTGCGAGGGCGGCTGTTCGTCAGCCGAGTGACCCCCGAAGGCCCGGCGGAGAAGGCGGGAATCAAGCGTGGCGACGTTGTTGTCGGCGTCAATGGCGAAAAACCGAAGAATTTGGCCGACTTTTACCGCAAGGTCTGGGCGCAAGGGAGCGCAGGCGTCAGCATCGCGCTTGACGTGTTGCAGGATAGCGAGGTGAAACGGCTCAATGTGAAGTCGATCAACCGCCTCGATCATCTGAAGCTTAAATCCACGTTCTAACAGTCGCTTGAAGCAATAATTTGAGAGAGAGCATGAGCCCGCCAGCACCCAAGAGCGTGCGGCGACGCTTCCTCGCGGCGCTCGCCCGCGGCCTCTACATCACGTGGCCGGTGCTATCGGGGATCCTCGTGATCGAGCTTGCCCTCGGTCTACTGATAGGCTTCGTTGAGGGGTGGCCGGTGGGGGAGGCTGTCTACTTCTCCTTCGTCACCGGCCTCACCATCGGCTATGGCGATATCGTGCCGCGGCAGACGCTCACGCGCGCACTCGCGGTCGTGATCGGTTTTGGCGGCATACTTCTTACCGGCCTAGTGGCTGGAATCGCCGTCAATGCAATGCGTGCGACCTTGGCGGACGGCGGCCGGTGAATACGCAAAACCGCGCTGTTTACTCGTTCGCGGCCAAAACCAGCCCCATTCCTGCCGCGATCGAACGGCGATA
>WNFA01003869.1_pt1 | contig 13696 bp, 14 predicted proteins | sample 5400481 | NCBI WGS metagenome assembly WNFA01 (sample SAMN13153340, study PRJNA577476) | soil metagenome | isolation source: 120 cm saprolite under Douglas fir tree site 2 hole 1 replicate 2 | place: USA:California | collected 2015-04-18 | reverse complement strand
GGGGTCCGCCGGCGAAGGATCTCGGCCATCAGGCTGCGGTGGCGTGGGTCCAGATGCTGGACCACGACAATCGCCGCCGGAAAGCCGGCCGGCAGATTCTCCAGGATGTGCCCGACCGCCGCGATGCCACCCGCCGACGAGGCCAGGGCGACCACGTCGAAGGCCGCGTGCGGGAACGGTTGGGCGGGTTTCGGCCTGTCGAAACCGTCAGACTCGGCTGACGGTGGCACTTGCTGGACCAACTGGCCCCTCCTTGGGCCCATGCTACCCCCGTGCTGTGGTCGCGTATATAGGTGGCGCCGGCTGGGTAAGCGTAGTATCGGGTCGTGGCGCGCGTCGGTATGCCCAACCAGCCGATGACCGAGCTCTACCTCATCCAGGGTGAGGTGCCGGACACCCACGATCTCGATGATGCCCGCCAGTGGGTCACGATCTATCGCGAGCTCGTGACCTTCGCAGAGCGGACATTGAATCGGCTCCGGCGAGAGGCGGGGGGCGGCAACGGTCAGAACGACAGGTCACGGGCCAGCGACGCGGATGCGCGCGGAATGGAAGGGCACCTGCGGCGCTTGCAGTCGCGGCTCGATTTCTGGGAGCGGCGCCTCTGGGATCTGGCCGGCCTCGACCTCGACATTCGACGTCGCGTGCTCACCTATGCCGGGCGGCGGCTGACCCTTACCCGTCGCGAGGCGGAATTGCTGTCCTTCCTCGCCCGGCGGCCCGGTCAGTTCTTCTCCGCGGCGCAGCTGGTGAGCCTCGCCTGGGCGGCACCCGAGCTTTCCGCCGAGCAGCTTCGCACCTACGTCGTCCGCCTGCGACGCCACCTGGCGACCAGCGGGGTTCCGGCCCGGCTGGTCAGCGAGCCGCGCCGTGGCTATGGGCTGGTATTCACCGCGTGAGCAGCTCGACGCCACACCGAAACAAGGTCCTCCAACTTCGACCCCAGCCTCCGGCGGCCGACGAGCCGGCGTCGCAGATGGCCATCGCGGTCCGCACCCAGCTGTCGCTGTTGCAGGGATACGCCGACATCATGGAGGGCCTGTCCCCCGAGCTCAAGAAGCAGATCCTCCAGGTCATGGCCGAGAAAACCCGCGAGCTCGGATCAGCGCTTCAGCCATTCGTCGAGCAAACGCCAGCGGCCCGGCCGGCGATCGGTGATTACCGCCGCGTGAGGGATCGGACCCGCCACCTGATGAGCGAGTATCGTCTCTTGCTGGAGCGTCTTCAGAGGAACGGGCCCAGCGGCTCGCGAAGGGGGCCGGCTTCACGCCCGTTGCCACGGCGGGTGCGCCGAACAGTGACCAGCGACGCCGGTACGTCGCCCGCTTCGCGGTGCACGTCGCGAGTCTCCTGGCCGACGCCACCGCGACGCATCTCGCGATTCGGGGCCGGCCTGGTCCTGGCCCTGAGCAGATCGTGATCGCCTTTGTGTGGCGGCGGCAGGGAGCCGCCGAGGCGTTCGCGCGCGAGCTCGCACCGCTGCTCGAGCTGTGCCTCGACGGGCGGCGATCCCTGGAGGGGGCCATCGCCGCGGCGGCGGATCGCCTCGACCGGACGGAGCCCGGGCCGGCGCCGACCGTGCTGCAACCCACCATTCCCATCATCGCCGTCACGGGAACCAACGGCAAAACCACCACGGTGCGGTTGATCGCGCAGCTGGCGCGGGCGGCCGGGCACACCGTCGCCTACACGACGACGGACGGGGTCTATCGCGACGACGAGTTGGTGGAGGCTGGCGACTACTCCGGGTTCAGCGGGGCGGCCAAGGCGCTGGGGCAGCCCGGCATCGACATGGCCGTGCTGGAGACCGCGCGCGGCGGGATCCTGCTGCGCGGGATGGGCACCGACCACAACGACGTGGCGGTGGTGACCAACGTGACCGAGGACCACCTCGATCAGTACGGGATCCGAACGCTCGACCAGCTGGCGGAAGTCAAAGCCAGCATAACGCGGATCACGAGGCCGCAGGGCTGGGATGTTCTCAATGCCGACGATCCGCGGGTGCTGGCGATGCGGCGCTTGGCGTCGGGCCGGCCCTGGCTCTTCTCGCTGGACGCGGACCACCCGGCGATCCGCACGACGCTGGCGGAGGGCGGGCGGGCGATCTCGGTTCTCGACGGCGTGCTGGTGGTGATGACGTCGCGTCGCCACGCGGATCGGCTGCTGCCGGTCGAGGATGTGCCCGTCACGCTGGCCGGCATCTCCAGCCACAACCTCAGCAACGCGATGGCCGCGGCGGCCGCCGCGCTCGGTGCCGGGATCCCCGAGGAAGCCGTCGTCGACGGGCTTCGCTCCTTCGTGCTCGACCCCGAGCGCAATCCGGGCCGCGCCAATATTTTTGAGGTCGATCGCCGTGTGGTCGTGATCGATTACGCCCACAACGAAGACGGCATGCGCGGCTTGATCGAGATCGCCAGGGGGCTTCGCGCGCCGGGTGCCCGCATCTTTCTGACGTTTGGCTCCGCCGGTGACCGGACCAACGGCATCCTCCATCGGCTGGGATACACGGCGGCGCGCGGTCCCGACCGGGTCGCGATCGCGCATCTTCACCGCTACCTGCGCGGCCGTGATCCGCAGGACCTGGCCGACCGGCTGCAGGCGGGACTGAAGGACGGCGGCAAGCTAGAGGCACCGGTATTTCGCAACGAGATCGAGGCCCTCGAGTGGATGTTGGACGAGTCGGCACCCAACGACGTGATCGCGATTACCGCGCTGGGGCAGCGGCCCGAAGTCTTTCAGTTCCTGCGCGACCGGGGTGGAGCGCCGGTCGGGCCACCCGGCATCCGAGAACTCGTGAAGCGCGGCCGGAGCTAAGTTCCTGGCGAGACGGGCAGCGCCCGGCGTGCCTCCAGGTTGCGCCAGGTATCCGCCGGCTTGTCGACGCACAGCAGCACGACATCGCCAGGCGTGGCGCGGCCGAGCGCGGCATCGATGGCCGGCCCCTCATCGATGATGATGTCGGCGCTCTGCACGCGGCTCTCGCCGGCGGCTTTGATGCCCTCCATCACGTGGCCGGCGATCTCGCCCCGCTGCCGCCCCCGCGGGTTCGCGTCTTCACGCACGATCAGGATGTCGAAGACGCGCGCCGCCACCCGCCCGAGCTCGCGCATGTCCTCATCCCGGCGATCGCCGGGAGTCGCGATCACGGCAATGCGGCGGCCCGGCTGCGGTCCGTTGACGCCCGGCGCCGTCAGGCGTTCGACGAAGTCGCCGGCCAGCGCGAGGCCATGCGGGTTGTGGGCATAGTCGACGATCACCTTCACGCCGTGCAGCTCGAACATGTTGAGACGTCCGGGCGCTTCGTGGAACGAGGGATGGAAGCTGCGGAGCCCCTGCCGGATGTCGTGGAGGTGGGCACCCGCGGCGTGGGCCGCCGCCGCCGCCGCCAGCGCGTTCTGGACGTTGGCCCGCGCCCGGCCCTCGAAGGTCGCCGGGATCAGGTGAACCCAGGCGATTTGCGTGCTCCGCCGGCCCTCGCGCAGCACCATCATCTCGCCGCCGCCCGCCTGCTTCTGGATGACGAACGCCTTGCGGCCGCGGGCCACCCAGCGACCCACCAGCTGGTTGTCGTCGCGCATCGAGAAGAGGATCACCGACCCGCTGCAGTGAGTCCGCATCTCGGCGACCAGCTCATCGTCGGCGTTGAGGACGGCGGTGCCGCTGCGCGGTACGGCTTCGACGATCACCCGCTTGATCGCGGCCAACTGGCGCAAGGAGTTGACTTCTTTGAGGCCGAGGTGGTCGCCGGTGACGTTGAGGACGACCGCGACGTCGTTCGCACTGTAGCCGAGCCCCTCGCGCAGGATGCCGCCGCGGGCGACCTCGAAGACGGCGAAGTCGACGCGCGGATTCTGGAGCACCATGCGCGCGGAGCGCGGGCCGCTGGCGTCGGCCTGCTTGACCAGCCGGCCGTCGATATAGATGCCGTCGGTGGTCGTCATCCCGACTTTGTAGCCAAGGCCTCTGACGATGTGGGCGATGATGCGGGCGGTGGTCGTCTTGCCGTTCGAGCCGGTGACGGCGATGATCGGGATGCGCGCCGGCGTCCCCTGCGGGAAGAGCAGGTCGATGACCGCCTTCGCGACGTACTGCGGCTCGCCTTCCGTGGGGTGGGTGTGCATGCGAAAGCCCGGGGCGGCGTTCACCTCGACGATCGCCCCGCCGGTCTCCCGCACCGGCTGGCAGATGTCGGGCGTCAAGAAGTCGATGCCCGCGACGTCGAGCCCGACGACGCGCGCTGCCTCCTCCGCGATCTCGACGTTGTCATGGTCCGCCTCCATGGTGCGGTCGATCGAGATGCCGCCGGTGGACATGTTGGCGGTGGCCGCCAGCTTGACGAAGGCGTCCTTGGGCGGAATCTCGTCGAGGCCGAATCCCTGCCGTTTCACCAGCTCCTCGGCGGCCTCATCGATCTTGATGCGGGTCAGCACCTTTTCGTGGCCGATGCCACGCCGCGAGTCGCGGTTGGTGATGTCGACGAGCTCGCGCACCGTGTGCTTGCCGTCGCCGATGACATGCGCAGGGACCCGCTCCGCGACCGCGACCATGTGACCGTCGATGACGAGGACGCGATAGTCGTTGCCCTTGATGAAGCTCTCCACCACGACCACCCCACTCCGCGTCTGGCGGATGGCCCGCTCATAGCCGCGCCGGACGTCGTCCTCGGTCCGTAGGTCGAGGCTGACGCCGCGCCCATGGTTGCCGTCCAGCGGTTTGAGGACCACGGGGTAGCCGATGCGGACGGCGACGGCGACCGCTTCGTCCGCCGACCGGACGGTATCGCTTTTCGGTACCGGCAGCCCGGCGGAGGCGAGCAGTGACGTCGTCAGCTTCTTGTCCCCGGCGATGTCGACACCCAGCGCCGAGGTGCGGGAGGTCATGGTGGCGCGGATCCGCTGCTGGTACTTGCCCTGGCCGAGCTGGACAAAGGACTGCTCGTTGAGCCGGATGTAGGGGATGTCCCGGCGGGCGGCCTCGTCGAGAATCGCCTGGGTCGAGGGGCCGAAGGCCGCCTGGTCGGCCAGCAGCACCAGGCTCTCCAGCTCGGCAACGAAGTCGAAGGTGGGGTTGGCCTGCACCAGGTGATTGATCAGCCTGACGGCGAGCTTGCCGGCCGCCAGCCCAACCTGCTCCTCGTTGTAGCCGTAGACCACGTTGTACGTGCCGGGCGTGCCCGCCCGCCGGGTCTTGCCTCGGGTCGTGGTCGCACCGGTTTCGCGCTGGAGCTCGAGGGCGACATGCTCGGCGACGTGGCCCATCCAGGTCCCGTCGCGGAGGCGCTCGATGAAGCCGCCGGGGCGGTGGAGCGAGCACCCGTGATCCTGCAGGCCCGGCAGCAGGTCGATGAGTGCGTCGTTGAAGGCCGGCACGGTGTTCGAGGGCCAGTGTTCGAGCGAGCCGAGGTCGACGAGTAGTCGGATCGCCGGGTCATACGACCAGAAGTTGGGACCGCGCAGGACCTGGCTTTCGAGAATCTTGAGGTCGGGCTTTAGCGGCGGTTTGTTCTCGACAGGCTCGTGCTTGGCATCCTCGTCGCGCTCGACTCGCGTCTCCATGCGCGAATCGCTCACTCCGACGCCTTTCGATCCTCGAGACGGCGCACCATCTTCCCGATGCGGCCCTGCGCCAGCTTGACGATGGCCTCGTTCTTGGTCACAACCAATGGTAGGACGCGGCGCGCGCGCAGGTCGAATCGATATCCGGAGGGAAGGGAGTGGAGGCGGGCGTTCGACACCATCATCGGCTTGTGACCGGTGGTCTGAAACGCGTCGGTGACCACATCGGAGCCATCGACGATCGTCACCGAGCCGCGGCCGATCACCTCGAGGACGTCGTTGGCGTCGATGACGGCGGCGGTGTCCTCATCGAGGCCCAGTCCGATCAGCGAGGGCGATTGCGCCACCACGGCGAGCAGCCGGCCCAGGCGAGTCCGCTGCTCGAAGTGCTGATCGACGACGACGTTGACGAGCAGCCCCAGGCCGACCGAGACGTTCGCCATCCGATGTTTTGGGGTGGCGCCCGAGCTGCCGAACGCCATCATGTGGGTTGCCACCGCGCTCGCGCCGGCGGATGTGCCGGCCACCACGACCCCGCGCCCGTGGGCGTCGAGGATGGCGGCGCCGAGCTTGGTTCCGCCGATCACCGACGACAGGCGGAGCTGATTCCCGCCTGTCATGAAGATACCGGTGGCGTCTTTCAACGCCTCGATCGTCTGCGGGTCATTCGCCTCTTCGCGGGTCTCTGGGCGGAGTCCCGTGACTTTGGCCGCGCCGGCTCGGGTGAAGATCTGGCGGTAGAGTTCGGTCGCCATGTCGCCCAGGGAGGAGGCGGTACTGATGACGGCGATCCGGGCGTGATCGCCGCCGGCAAGCTGGACGAAGCGTGACAGGATGACCCGCTCACCCAGCTTGTCCTCGGCGCCGCCGATGACCATGACCGGTCCGACCGGGCCTCCATCGGTGGTCGGAGCGAGCCGCTCCGGTTTCGAAAGGTCCGTCGGAGCAAGCCGCGGGGCCGAGGCGTCTGTCATTCACGACAGTGTACCGGCGGCCGAATTGGCGCGCTTCGATTTTTTTGCGGATTCTTATATGATTGGTGTCACATCGTCCGACAGCCGACCCTCTGCCGATGGGTCCACCCTGACACCGACATTGAGGACGCGATTATACGAGAATCGTAGAATAGCGTTATCAGGTACTGAGGACGATGATTCACCCAGATGCGGCTCCAGCGGAGCGCCCCATCCCCAACCGGGGCAAATCACGCCACGCGGCCGAGTTGCTGCCCCGGGTGCTCGAGGCGTTGCCGGTCGGGATCGCGCTGTTCGAGCTGGCGAGCGACGGCTTCCGGTTCCGTTATGGCAACAAGGTGTTTGCTCGAGTGCTCGCGCTCGACCGGATGCCCGATGAGGGGCAGCCGGTCGGTGAGGTTTTCCATCGCGAGGAGCACGACGCGGTCATCGAGCTCTTCCGGCTCGTGCGCGTCAGCCGCGAACCGCAGAGCTACTTCACCGCTGAGGGCGGAAAAGGACCCACCACCAACCGGATCTTGAACATCGATGCCTATCCGCTGCTGAAGGTCGGCCGCGTCAGCCACGTCCTGGTCCTGGCCGAGCAGACGCAGGAAAAGCTGGAAGCTCGGCAGCGGCAGCAACTCGAAGCCAACCGGCTGCGCAAGAAGGCGGACCAGCTCGCCGGTTTGGAAAAGGCGAAGTCGGAATTCCTACGACTGGCGTCACACGAGCTCCGCGGACCGGCGGCCACGCTCGGCGGATACCTCTCGATGATCGAAGACGAATCGCTAGGGCCGATCCCGCAGCGGTTGCGTCCCGTGCTACCGATGTTGAAAGCGAAAGCCGCCCAGATCAACCTACTCGCCAACGAGATGGTCGAGGCCGCGCGGCTCGAAGACGGGCGGGTGCAGCTGAAGCGCAAGCGGGTCGACCTCAGCCAGGTGGTTCGTCGAAGTGTCGGCACGGCGGAAACGACAGCCACGCCGCGGCATCGGGTCCGTTTTGACGACCGCGTCGGCGGCGAGCTATGGGTGCTCGGTGACGTCTTGCGGCTGGAGATAATCATCGCCAACCTGCTGGACAACGCCATCAAGTACTCGCCCCAAGGTGGCGACGTGACCGCGAAGCTGTCGACCTACGGCGATACGGCGGTGCTGAGCGTGCGAGACGAGGGTATCGGGATCGCCGCCGAGGACATGGACCGGCTGTTCGTCCGCTTCAGCCGCCTGGCTTCCCTCAACGATGTGCCCGGCACTGGGCTTGGCCTCTACCTGGCGAGGGAGCTGGCCCGTCTGCACGAGGGCGAAATCGTCGCGATATCGAATCCTGGTGAAGGGAGCGAGTTCGTCTTGAGTCTCCCCGTTGAGCGCGCCAGCGAGTAGGCAGCTGACCCTGCCGGCGCTGCGCGAGGCGGCCGCCGCCTGTCGCGCCTGCGACCTCTACAAGACCGGCACCCAGACCGTGTTCGGCGAGGGCCCGGAACACGCCCAGGTCATGTTCGTCGGAGAGCAGCCCGGCGATCGGGAGGACATCGAAGGCAAGCCGTTTGTCGGCCCGGCCGGACGTGTGCTCGACGAGGCGCTCAACGAGGCGGGCATCGATCGCAGCCGTGTGTACGTCACAAACGCCGTCAAGCACTTCAAGTGGAAGCCCCAGGGCAAGCGTCGCCTGCACCAGAAGCCCAACGTGGCCGAGATCAACGCCTGTCGCCCGTGGTTGGATGCCGAGATCGCGGTCGTGAAGCCGCACCTCCTGGTGCTACTCGGGGCGACCGCCGCCCAGGCGCCATTAGGTCGCGATTTCCGCGTGAGCCTGCAGCGCGGTCAGCTCATCGAGCGGCCGGGTCTGCCGCCGATGATGGCGACCGTGCATCCTTCGTCGATTCTGCGGGCGCCCGACGACGAGACTCGTGAGCTCGAGATGCGCGCCTTCGTGCAGGATCTCAAGCGCGTCGCGGAGCATCTGCAGCGCATCGCCAAGCACTTGCCGCGCTAGGTCAGCGCCAGAGCAATCGCCAGAGGCCGGCGCGGCCGAGCGCCCGGCCCACGATCTTGTTCTTAGCCCGTCGCGCGATCCGTCGCGGATCGCCCGAGGCAAGGGTCGAAACGTCGTTCGCCAGCCGAGCCGCGGCGTACATCTGCGAGACCAGCCCGCGACGTCTCATTGGAAGACCTGGCCGATCAGACCGGTGGCATCGCGCTCCAGCTCGCCGCGCTCCGCCTCGTGCGCTTCGATCACCTGGAGAAGTTGGCTGGCCTGGGCTGGGTCGCGCAGTCCGAGGACCAGGCCGAGCGACAACCAGTAGTCGGCGGTTTCGAGCAGATTGGCGTGAGTTTCGTCTGGCGTTTCCGCCAGGACCTCGCTCATCGAGTCGATCAGCGCCCGACCGTACTGGGCCCATTGCGCATCAACGGAAGCTTTCATGGAAACAGGGTAAACTGGCTACCGCCTCCGCGGGGAGGTGGCAGAGTGGTCGAATGCGAGCGCCTGCTAAGCGCTTGAGCGGGTGTTTCCGCTCCCCGGGTTCGAATCCCGGCCTTCCCGCCACTGGACCCCAGCAGCCAACCGCGGAGCTTGCTGGTACCAGCTCAGTACACGCATGGCGCGGAGCGTGTTCCAGCGGCTCGGTTTGCCCTTGCCCTCGTCCATGTCGAAATACGTTTTGCCGGGATGGGGATTTTCGAGGGGCCACCGGCCGTCCGCGTCGCGCTTGGACGTGACCAGGTCGATGGCCTCGGTAAGACGCTCGTCCGGCACGGCGCCGGCACTGCGCAGGTAGTCGAGACCTCGGAGCACGTCGTAGTGCCAATAGGTCGGGTAGGAGAACTGCGTAAAGGCCGCCGGGCCATGCGTCTTGCGGTCCTGGCCGATGACCTCACCGGTCGACAGCCTGCGAAACATCCGCCGATCGAGGAGGTACTCATGGCCGCGGAGGCGGGCGGCCCTCACCTCGGGTGGGCTACCGGTGGCTCGTTCGTACTCCAGCAGCCCTTCCAGCACGTCGATCGTAGAGTGGAATGACCCCCGCGTCGATCCATTCTCCTGCTCGCAGTTCCACCCGCCATCGCTCATCTGCTCACCGAGAAGCCGGTCCACGATGCCCTGAACGTCCTCGCCGAAGTAGGCTCCGATGGCAACGGCCCGGCCGTTGATGCATGGCTCGACCTCGCCCGCGAAGAAGGGCTCGCCGTCGTGCTCCCATCTGCAGTGCTCACGGACCAGGCGGACGGCGTGGCGCGCTTCTGCCCGGGAAGGATCAAGACCGAATGCCCGCAACAGGACCAGGCTCCAGGTCGTCGAGGTCCATTCGGGGAAGAGGGTGCCTTGCCTCTCCGACGGCAGTGATTGCCACCACTTTGCCGCGGCAGTGGAGGAAAACGCGGGGATGCCTCTGTCCCACTGGCCATCGCGGCGCTGGAGGGCGAGCAGCCGTGCGCCCCAGCCTTCGGAGGTCACACGGGCACGCTCAGCCGCGACCGCGACGTCGGGCGCATCGATCAGGTCACGCATCACCTGCCAGCGGATCGCCGGGTCGCTGTCTAAGAGCCACGCGAGGACGTCCATGCCGCAGTTTTGAATTGTATCGACACCTTCCTTTTAGCTCCCTGAAATCGGCGTAGGATTTCGCCAGGGAACTTCGGCCATTTGAGGAGGTAGGGACCATGGCCACATTGGCGCCGACCGTCGAAGCCACGTCGATTGAGGATTACGACGCGATCGCGGCAGTCATCCAGCTCTACATCGATGGCTCAGCCAAGGGCGACCGCTCGAAGCTGGAGAAGGCCTTTCACGCGGATGCCCGGATGTATGGCGGGCTCGCGGGCCACCGGTATGACGTTCCGATCGAGGAGCTGTACAAGATGGCGGCCGAGGGGCCGATGGACATTGACGGGCATTACCGGGCGCGGATCACCTCAGTGAACCACGTCGGCGATGTCGCCGTTGCGACGCTGGTCGAGGAAGGTTGCTGGGGAGCCGTTTCCTTTGTCGATTACTTTTCCCTGGCCCGCATCGACGGATCGTGGACGATCGTGAACAAGGTCTTCACCCACACTGGAGGCACGCCCCCCTTCTAGCTCGGCGAAGGCGTCAGGACGCGGCTGGTCCAGATATAGATCTCGGGCAGCCCGTTGACGCCAAGCGTCTGCGTGATCTCGCCGATGTGATAGGCGTCGTGGGTCAGGAGACGCATGAGCACGCCCTGGCGAGTGTGGATCTGGACCTGGCCGTTGATCTCTCGACGGAACTCATCCTGGAGCATCTCGGGGGTCCAGCGCGTAAGACAATCCTCGACGATCGTCCAGGTTGATTCGAGGGCGGGGACGAGCTCGCTCGGCCCTCGAGGGTGGGTGAGATCGTCCTCCCAGCCTTCATCGCCGAGACCCTTGAACGGCGTGCGCTCGGCACCTGGCTCTTTGAAGATCTGGCATAGCCAGTAGACGCGGACCCCAGCGGCGTGAGCGGTGATCGCCCAGATCGGCCAGTGGTCCGGTGAGGCTCGGAGCGCGAGCTGCTCCGGCGAAAGTGTGCCGATCCTCTCCATCAGGCGCTCGTTCGCGTATCGCCATCCCTGGTAAAACGGTGCGATGTTCATGCCCCACCTACTTTACCGTCGACGAGTGCCATGAGCGTCTGCGCATCTTTGATTGCATGGCCCTCCGCGTCGTTGTTGAAATACACGAAGACATCCAGCCCGCGGCGGTGCCAATCAAGGACGCGGTCGGCCCATGGCTGCAGAGCTTGCCGGCCATAGCCAAGACCGTCAGGGGGCAGATGCATCCTTATATATGTGAAATTGCTCGTGATCTCGAACGCCTTCGGCATCTTGGGCTGGTCGGGAATGGCGAGCGCGATATGGTGGGCGCGGAGCAGCTCGAAGACCGCCGGAACGAGCCATGAGTCGTGGCGGAACTCGATCGTGAATCGTACGTCCATCGGCAACATGCCGACGAAACGCTCCAGGCGCTCGAGGTCGAGGCGGAAGTTGGCCTGCAGCTGGAAGAGGATCGGACCCAGCTTCTCGCCCAGGCCGAGTGCCGCGTCGACGACGAGGTCGACGGATTTCTTTTCCACGGCGAGCCGCTTGATGTGCGTGACGTAGCGGCTGCCCTTGACGGCAAATAGGAAGCCCGGAGGGGCCTGCTGACGCCACGCCTCGAAGCGTTCTCGTGTGGGCTGGCGATAGAAGGAGTTGTTGAGTTCGACCGTCTTGAAATGCTGCGCGTAGAAGTCGAAGTGCTCTCGCGCCGGCATCTTCTCCGGATAGAAGCGTTTGCGCCAGTGCGGGTACGACCAGCCCGAACATCCGATCCGGATTTCGCCGGGCATTCCACAATTGTGAGGAAGATCAGGACGATCAGGCGACGGGGATGCTGTCCGGCGCGCGCACGCGGTAGTAGTCGTAGACCGGTGGGATCGCCAGTAGCCGACCATCATCCGCGCGGGCCAGTTTCCACCCACCTTCGTGCGCCATCCAGTGATGTCGGTGACAGAGCAGAACCAGATTCGATAGGTCGGTCGCTCCGCCCTGAACCCAGTGGACGAGGTGATGAGCCGCGCTCCAGGACGCGGTGCGTTCGCATCCCGGCCACTGGCAGTGCTGGTCGCGGGCATTCAGTGCGCGGCGGGCAGCGCCGGAGACCACTCGAACCGCTCGGCCGACGTCGACCACCACGGAGCCCGGACCGAACACGACCCGCGCGATATTTCCGTCGCACGCAAGGCGTTGCACGGTCGTGGACGAGATCGGCGTCGAGAACTCCATGTCGGCGGCCGGGGATCCCGGCAATCCCTGCAAGGTTTCGAGGGTCGTGGTGACCTGGAGGTGCGGGCGCTGGCTCGCGTGCTGCGGCACGAGCCCGGCATCGAGCGAATGAAGTGATAGCTCGACGACCGCGGCGCCCTGGCGACGCTCGAGACAGCGATCGTCCCCCTGGCCCATCGGCTGCGCGAGCGGCTCGATGGCCGTCCGCAGCGCCGCGCCACCGATCGGGTCGAGCTGTCCGCTGATGAGAACCGAACCGTCTTCCGAGACGGTGAACTGAAGACGGCGCTCCTCGACGGCGACGCGTTGATCATGGGCGACGCCTTCCGGGTCGAGGGCATGACGCAGTCGCAGGCAGTAGTGCCAGAGCCGACCAGCCGACGATTCCCGGGCATGCTGGAGGACGTCATCCTCATCGAAGACGGATGCCAGAGTCGTTTTCACGAGAGCGCTGGAGGTGCGCGCAATGACGGAAAGGTGCGCGAAACCAATCTCGCCGGCAACCAGAGCATCCTCGCATTGCGGCAGGCGTACCAGTTGCTCGCCGACATTGATGCAGTCGTAAGCGACGCTACGCGACGTCTTGCAGTTGTGCCGGATCCATTCGCCAGCTGTCGGCGCGTCGAATCGTTCCTCCGCATCCTCGGTCGCAAACTGCTCGGCCAGTCGCGCCGCGTCCTTCGAGAAATCGAGCTTGAGGCGATCGATCACGTATTGGCGCCTCTTCAGCCTTCCAGTGATGTCGTCGTGCGGCAGATCGGCAACGATCCATTCCCGGAATCGATCGATCTCCTCAGGCAGCTGCGCGTCAACCGTTTTGCCGCCGGCCGCGGCTTCGACCGCACTCATCGAGCTTTGCAAAAGAGCGGGGAGGTCCGCCACATACGCAGCTCCAGCTGGCGGCGCGCGTGGCCGACTCGGCTCATACGAAGTAGTCGCTCTTCGAGGTCCTCATCGGCCCGACGGAGGTAATCGTCCATGGCTGCGGCGACATCCTCGAGCCGCAAGTTGGCCTTCGCCGAGACTCCCCCTACCCCCATCCTCACGAGAACATTATACGAACATATGTTCGTAGTGTCAAGGGTCTAGTTGAAGTTCCCGGATAGATAGCGACACGGTCGGGCGACGTTCATGACCGCTTCCTGTGCTGGACGCTCGGCGTGTGCCGGTGACCGTTCCCTTCCGTACGCAGCATCCGCTTGGCGCGGTGGTCAACCGGCCCTCGGTGTGGTCTGACCGATGAATTTTCCGCGCCGTGTTGGTCGGTACGCCGAATAGCCAGTCACGGTAGGCTGACGCCATGCGGAAACTGACCTTTGGCATGAACCTGAGCCTGGACGGCTACATCGCCGCGTCCGGCGACGACCTCGGCTGGAGCGTGCCGAGCGACGAGCTGTTCCAGTGGTGGTCCGACCGGGTGG